>Ga0315282_10008399_pt1 | contig 16729 bp, 16 predicted proteins | sample YL17G07_20_MG_FD_203693 | JGI IMG/M metagenome (GOLD analysis project Ga0315282, IMG submission 203693) | Sediment microbial communities from Yellowstone Lake, YNP, Wyoming, USA - YL17G07_20 | ecosystem: Environmental > Aquatic > Freshwater > Lake > Sediment | place: USA: Wyoming | collected...
TCGATCTGAATGATTGGCCTTTGGTCCACAAAGTGCTCGAGAAGCGCCGGCCCACGATCGTTTCCATAGGCGGTACGAAGATAGAGGATATCGATACACTCGTCCGGCTGTTCAACGACGCCAAGGTCCCTCTGGCCATAAACCAGTGCGTATCCATCTATCCTTCCGAGCCCTATGACCTGGAACTGAACCAGATCGACCTCTTGGCGAAACGCTACCCGGACAACGTCATCGGGTTGTCGTCACACGAGTACAAGGATTACTCGACATCGCTAGCCATCGCCTATGGCAAGGGGGCGAGGACGTTCGAACGCCACATAGACATACCACACCCGACAAACATGTCGCCTTACAACATGCTGCCCGAACAATGCGAGATCTGGTTCAAGACCTTCCGTTCAATCAAGGAGATGTGCGGTGCTCCTGGAGATAAGTTGAGAATCCCTTCGCAAAAGGAGATCGACTACATCAACGAGCACGTGAGGGGGTTGTTCGCTCGCAAAGATCTCAAGAGGGGGCTGCCGATCAGTCAAGATTATTTCTACATGGCCGTCCCTGTGCATCAGGGTCAGCTTTCATGCCGCGAGCTCATGAGTGGTGGCAAGCTGAAGCGAGATCTTGCGCAGGATGCTCCCCTGATGCTGGAGGATGTCGAGGCCGATTACCTTAGTAACCAAGAACTCGTTGATGAAATCCGCAAGAGAGGTAGAATCCTTGATGAAACTCAGTGACTACATCGTCCGACTCCTGGAACAGTATGGCGTGAGCACGGTGTTCCTCGTTACGGGTGGAGGTGCCATGCACCTCAACGATTCTTTTGGCCAATCCACCAAGATACGCAAGATATTCAACCATCATGAGCAAGGGTGCGCGATGGCCGCGGAGGGTTATGCCCGAACCAAAGGGGAACTGGCAGTGGTCAACGTCACAACGGGCCCAGGTGGTCTGAACACCATGAACGGCTTGCTGGGCCAGTGGACCGATTCCGTTCCAGTGCTATACATCTCTGGCCAGGTTCGCTATGACACGACGTTGGAATCAGTAAAAGGCAGATTGAAACTGCGCCAACTCGGTGACCAGGAATGGGACATCGTTTCTGTGGTCAAGCCCTTGACGAAGTTCGCAGCCATGATGAAGGACCCTAAGGACGTCAAATGGCTGATGCAAAAGGCAATTCACATGGCTACATCCGGTCGGCCCGGACCCGTATGGTTAGATGTTCCGCTTAATGTCCAGGCCGCCATGATCGACGAGGATAATCTCATCGGTTATGATGGCGCAGATCACGAGTATCATCGATCTAAAGATTTGGAGCATCAAACGGAGCGCGTCGTGCAACTACTCGAACTGGCCAAGCGGCCAGTCATCGTGGCGGGTCATGGGGTCCGTCTATCTGGGACCATTGCAGAGCTCCAGGCTCTCATTCGAGAGCTGAAGATACCTGTAGTGACCACCCTCAACGGTTTTGACGCGATGCCCGATGATTTTCCATACTATGCAGGTCGTATCGGGACGATAGGGCAACGCGCCGGCAATTTCGTGCTGCAGAACGCCGACCTCGTGCTCTTCCTTGGGACCCGTAACAATATCCGCCAGATCAGCTACTCTTGGAAGTTCTTCGCCAGGGCGGCGAAGAAGGTAGCGGTCGATATCGACTACGAGGAACTTCGCAAACCCATGCTTGAATACGATCTGTCGGTCCATTCGGACCTGCGTGATTTCCTGCCTCTGCTGTCACAACTCACAAAGGGGCGAGGAATGCCAGATTGGAAATGGTGGCAGGACTGGTGCCAAGAACGCCGCCGGCGATACCCGGTTGTTAGCAAGTCGCAATTAGATTCGCCGCTGATAAACCCATATTACTTCACCCACGAACTCACTCTTCAGCTTCCCAAAGGTGCAGTGGTCGTGGCAGGCAATGGCACAGCTAGCGTCGCTCTTTTCCAGAGTGCGGTCGTGAAGGAGGGGCAGAGGATGTTCGTGAACTCTGGTTGCGCCTCCATGGGATATGACGTCCCGGCAGCCCTGGGCGCCGCCTGCGCTGTGAATCGCGATGTCATATGCCTCGCGGGTGATGGCAGCTTCCAGATGAACCTGCAAGAGTTGGCGACCATTTCCCATAACAAACTGCCTGTCAAGATCTTCTACTTCGACAATGGTGGTTACGCATCCATTCGTCAGACCCAGGACAACTTCTTTGGGCGGCGATACGGCATTGATAGCAAAACCGGCATTTCCTTCCCGGATACGGCAAAGCTGGCAGAGGCCTATGGCATTCAGAGCTACATCATACGAGATAAGAGCACGATGACAAAAGACATCAAGAAGGTCCTGAGCATGTCCGGGCCAGTACTCTGTCACGTCTATCTGGATCCCGCTCACGTTTTCGAACCGAAAGTGTCCTCGGAACGCAAACCCGATGGCCGCCTCGTGTCCAAGCCACTGGAAGATCTCTATCCCTTCCTTCCCCGAGACGAGTTCCGAGACAATATGATCATCGAGCCTGCCAAGGAGGAGTAGAGTGAGGCGAGTCCTGCTTACAGGCGGACGGGGTTTCATCGGACGACATGTCCTGGAGCAGCTCTCCGGAAGTTATGATATCGCCGCACCGACCAGCCACGAACTGGATCTGACGCGCGCTGAACCACTGGAGAGCTACTTGCGAAAGAACGATTTTGACATCGTTGTGCATGCCGCTACGTGGAATGCCACGGTCAACTCCACAAAGGACCTCAGCCTCGTATTGGAGAAGAACCTTGCCATGTTCTTCAACCTTGCCCGGATGCATGAGCGCTACGGTAAGATGATTTATTATGGCTCGGGAGCGGAATATGATCGAGAGCACTACGTCCCACGAATGAAGGAAGAGTACTTCGACAGCTACGTGCCAGTGGACCAATATGGGTTCTCCAAGTACATCATGGCTAAGCATACGGAGAATGCAGCCAACATTGTCGATCTTCGGGTGTTCGGATGCTTCGGTCCCTATGAGGACTGGGAATTGCGTTTCATCTCCAACGCGCTGTGCAAAGCTCTCTATGGCCTCCCCATCACAATGAAACAGAACGTCTACTTCGACTACCTCTGGGTCGACGATCTGGTTCGCATTACCGATTGGTTCATGACCCACGACAATCGTCACAAGCATTACAACGCTTGCACCGGCCATAGCGTTGATCTCCTGTCCTTGGCCGAGCTCATTCAGAAGGCACTTGGAAAGACCGTCCCCGTCAAGCTGGCCCAACATGGGTTGAAGCCCGAGTACAGTGGCGACAATTCTCGCCTATTGGCAGAGCTTCCCGACCTCCAGTTCACAGGGCTTGAAGAGGCTATCGGTCGATTGGCACGGTATTATCAGGACAACCTGGGCAGGATCGATCGGAAGCTCTTGCTAGCCGACAAGAGATAGGTGGGCAGATGCGGGAGTCTAGAGTCAGAAGGGCCTTGGTGACGGGTGGCACAGGGGGCATTGGCCGAGCCATCTTGGCGGCTCTGAAAGAGCAGCAGGTCGATGTGACTGCTCCGTCGCGCTCGGAGATGGACCTCGCCAACTCTGATTCAGTAGACGATTATCTGGCATCTGCAGCTATCGAGGTAGATATCGTCGTGAACTGCGCAGGGGTCAACTTGTTCTCTGACCTTGAGGAACTGAAGGAAGAGGATATGAACGAAGTGTTCAGCACGAACTTCTTCAGTGCCGTCAAGATCTTGAAACGATTCATGCCTGGGATGCGCGAACGAAAGTACGGGCGAGTTGTCAACATCGAATCCATATACGCCCTCATCTCGCGGGAAAGGAGGCTCGCCTACGCTGCGAGCAAGTGCGCAATGTCGGGTTTGACACGCACTCTTGCGATCGAGTACGGGCGAGATAATGTCTTGGTCAATGCCGTGTGTCCAGGATATGTCAACACGAAAATGGCTACGCAGAGCTTGAGCGAGCCAGAGCTGCAGGCTATATGCGCCCGGATTCCGATTGGGCGACTGGCAGAACCTCGGGAGATTGCGAATGTCGTGTCCTTCTTGTGTTCGAGCCTGAACACATATATCAACGGGCAATTGATAGTCGTGGATGGCGGATTCACGTGTCGCTGAACAATAGGAGATACTCCCACTACATCTTTGATCTCGATGGAACGCTCATCGATTCTTTCGAGGATATCTTCCAGACCTTGCTGGGTTCGGCGCAACAGGTTGGATTGACTCTGCCGACCCGGGCGCAGGTCCGAGCGGTGATGCACTGCAAATTGGAGGAGATGGTCGCCAAGCTCTATCCCGAGGAGAAAACGCAGCATGACGCGCTCATTACAGTGTTCAAGGGGCGGTACGACAAGTCCGGATTCAAATCATCCACCCTCTATCCGGGGGTTGAGGAAACATTGGCTTGGTTGCAGGAGCACCATTGCCACCTCTATGTGGCAACCAATAAGCGTTACAGTGCCACCCTCGCCCTGCTCCGGAAGTTCGGTATTCAGGTCAGGTTCGATGCGATTATCTCTCCAGACAAGATCCCCGGACCTCGTCTTACCAAAGCGGAGATGCTCATGGTTCTCCAGCGGGAGCATCGGCTCGGACGGGGTGAGGCGGTATTCATCGGTGATACCATGGAAGATTGCCGTGCTGCGCAGGAGTCCAACCTTGATTTCATCATGGTTACTTATGGCTACGGCGTCCTCAATCGAACGAACCTGCGCGCATCTGGGGTGCGGACCATCAACACGATCTCCACCCTGAGAGACGATGTCTAGTAGACCGTGAGACCTGGATCCGACCATACTTGAAATCGCATGCTTAGAACGTATGCATGGCTCAGTCTCGTGTTTCTGTTTCATTATCCAGTAGACTCCTTGAGATCAACACAAACGCTTCGACTAAATATCTGATTCTTATCTTCTTGTTCTTGATGGCATATATCAGTGATTCTATTCCCAATTTGAACTCAAAATCTTGTAGGTATTTTAATGAGTGCGCTATGAAGACGGACGCTTCCGCTATGTAGAAGTTTCTCTGGATTTCATTTCTGATCTTAATCCCACCGGCTATCTCGAGAAGAAATTGATCTCTCTTGACTCTCAATGATTGGTCAATTAACGTAGATTCTTGAGACCCATGGATTCTGTATTCAAACAGTCTCAGGTGAGACTTGATTATTGGTCCGATCTCAGCAATCCTGCACATGCATGTTAGGTCATCAACTATCCCCAACCCTGCAGATCTATTCACCCGCTGAATTGTTCCATTTCTAATCACAACGAATGGAAAAGCGATACCTTCTCCTTTGGAGTAACTAAGTGCGACCTCGCTTTGGGAATGGAGAGTTAAATCCGCTGCTGGATTGGAGTGAAAGAAGTGTCTTGTTCTTTTACCTGTAGAATCGATGAAATATCCCTTGGACGTCGCGGCAGAGAATGAGGGATTCTTCTCAAGGAGCTCAACCATTCGTTCGAGGAACGAAGGAAGAACTCTGTCATCATCGTGCATGATGTAAATATACTTGGTCTTATAAATGGTACTCGCCATTTCGAGAGCCCTTTCATAATTCCATCTCGCTGTGTGATTGACCGAAGCTGTTATCACACTGATCTTCTTTTCAGACAGCATCAAGATTTCTCTTAGATTCTCGTCGGAACTGCAGTTGTCCAATATCACGATGTTCTCAGGTTGGAAAGTTTGATTCAGCAATGATTTTACCGCTTCCTTTATGAAGTCAGGCCTGTTGAATGATAGTATGAATGTAGTTACATTCGGTCTGGAATTCATATGATTGCCACATTTCCACGTGAATTGGTGATTCCGCTTCTATATTATAAGAATAGATGACTTGCTTTGTAGACAATGTACTTACTGCAACTGCTCAGCCTTTTGTCGCTTCCTCCTTTCTTGTGGGCACAGTCTTGGCGTCACTTGACAAGATAGGCATCAAATCCTCCGTCAGAGAAGATTCTAACCACACTTGAGTCCATTTCAAGGTTTGAGAAATCTTCGGGAGTCCACAGCCAATGGCTCTCCAACCCGGGCCTGGCTTCAGGGTACCAGTCCCTGCCAAGTTCCGTTATCAACAAATATGTCGCTGATGAATAGTAGTCGCCCAATTGCACTCTATTGTCGTAGCTGAAATGGTTGGGGACCTGCGCTGTACGTATGCTTAGCTTGGTAGTATTAGGCGGGTTCGGCATCTGTTGAATATCAAATACGAGGTTGCCTGTGGGCAGGTTTGCATCTCTCTTCTCCAGAAACCATCCTCCGCCGTCGAACTCCATTTCCGTAAGCTGAGAATTTGGATAGAACGTCAGCGTTGGAGCGGAATACAGCTGGACGGTGGAAATGCAGATGAGAAGTAGAATGGCTGACGCAGTAATGACTAGAATCGACTTTCTGAGATGTCCTTGGTTCTTGACGGCCAGCCCAGCAAGACCTATTCCAACTAGAAATGTCGCAAAGAAAACGAAGTCCTTCACATATCTTATGCCGACGAGCAGTGTAATCACGAATCCAAGGAGAGTTAGGATCAGGAGCGTCCAATGGCCAGCGAGGATGAACTTATACGCTCCAACTCTTGCTCCAGAGCCATCTGAATTCCTGTCCGACAGTATCTTGTAGGATACATATGCGCCCAAAATGACAAGTACGGCATATCCGCCGTACTCGCCCAGCCCAAAGATTGCCAGGTGAAAGGGATCCATGTGCGTTTGAGAAAGAGATTCAGCGTAGAATTGTGCAGGACTTAAGCTGGGATTTCCGGAGAGATCGGCTATCAGGCTCGCTATGAAGTTGCCAGTTTTGGAGAATGACAAGTTCCATCCTAGTAGAATTACGAGTAGTATCGTTATTGACGTAGCAATTGGAAACATGAAGCCCCTAGTGTGGTCCAGCTCATCCTTGTGGACATTTCGTTCTTTGCCTCCTGAGCTCCTTGCTAGTCTTAAGATCGGGGCGGTCAATGCAAAGATCAATGCGAGAAGAATTGCGTCGAGTGGATGATATAGAACGGCAGCAGAAATCATTACGACAAGGAAGACCGAGAATCTGACTTTGCTGGGTGATAATGCTGACCTAAGAAACAAGAATACTATCAACGGCATCAAGTCAAAAGCTTGGATACTAGGGGCGAGCATGAAGATGCCTCCCACTCCAAACGGAAGGGCTCCAAGGAACGCAAGTACGATCATTCTATCCGTATCACGGTTGACAATTTCTCTTGTCAACAATGCAAATCCTGCCATGTACAGCATGACTGTCACTAAAGGCCATATGGCAGAAAGTGCTCCGACTGATATCCCTGTGATAGATGAAATGATTGTAACGTTGATATGATCCAATGGATAGAACAAATCACTCGGAAGGTGACCCGAGGCCGAAATTGCACCTATCTCCCCATAGTGAAAGAGAACGTCGCCCCGGCCAAAAATGTAATATCCCTTGAATATGGGTACTAGCATCAGAACCGCGTTTGAGGTCATCACACCGATGAATGCGATCCTCGAGACGTGCGGTATTTTCTCAGTTGATGCATTTGCAAGGAGTGCAAAGCAACCAATTGAAAGCCCGCCGAATGCCAAAACCCAGAATTCGAGGGGGACCGAAGCGTAGGCAGAGATCTCATAATGGGACGCAGCAGGGACGAAGGCAAGGCGAACTAGCGCAGCGCACGCTAGCATTGTCGACAGATAGGACATCAGTCTTAGTGCACTGCGAGTTTTCCTCACGGTTTCAACCACTGCTAATGTGATTCTGCTTGTGCTGCGTGACTGGGAACTGACGGTTCGTCGTATAATGCCTCAAGTTGATAATAAAGTACCTCTTGAAGGGGATCTCGGGCTCGACAGGATCTACGGTGACACCCCAAAGATTCAAGACAGACCCTGATTCCACTTCCGTTGTTTCAGAATAGGTAAGCGAATGTTGATAAAGTCGAGTTTCCTTCTATCTAAAAGCGGATTTGAACTTGCTTCCAAACCAGCAGGGAGGCCCTTCGGAATGAGGAATTTGAATCTTCTCGTAGTATCCAGCCCGTATCCGATTGTGAACTACGGTGGAGTATTCGTCAAGGATCAGGTGAACTCCATGAAGGGGGAATTCTCCTCAATCAATGTTGTAGCGCCGATGTCCTATTTTCCGAAGTTCCTTTTTGCGGTAGATAGATTCAGAGACTACACACGATTTTCCTCATTTCCTGTGGATTATTCATTTGGTAATGTGAATGTGTATTTTGCGAAGCACATGCCATTGCCGACCTTGAAGGTGTTCTCCAAAATCAGGGTGTTTCAGAGCAGCGCAGCTGTCAACAGATTGGTTAGGCACCTTCGAATCCGGTTCAATCTTGTCCATTCGCATTTCCTCTTGCCTGAAGGTTACATTGGCGCGTCACTCAAAGAGGAATACCACGTTCCCTTTGTGGTAACCGCTCATGGTGGCGACATCTACTCTCAACCATTCGTGGACAATTGGTGGCGTGAAAAGACCAAGTATGTGCTCGTGAAAGCTGATTGCGTGATTACCACGAGTATGAGAAACTCTGGGATTATAGAGGAGCAGTTCGGAATTGACAAGAAAAAGATAAGAGTCATCGGTAATGGTTTTGATCCCGACTCGTTCTTCCCAATCTGCAGGAGAACAGCGCGGCAGGCGCTGGGACTACCTTTGGAAGGAAGGATTGTTCTTTCTGTTGGCAATCTTCTTAAGATCAAGGGTCACCGATACTTGATTGAAGCCATGAAAGAGATCTGTTCCAAATTCAATGATGTTTCCTGCGTGATAATTGGGGAAGGGTATGAAAAAGCTGCTTTGAAGGCGCGAATAGTAGAGTTTGATTTGGAGGCAAGAATCAGACTCATTGGTGGTGTCTCCCACGATAGGATTCCACTTTGGTTGAATTCGTCTGATGTCTTTGTGCTGCCTAGTCTGGATGAAGGTTTTCCCACAGTTGTGGCAGAAGCCCTTGGATGCGGAAGACCGGTCGTAGCATCCGCAGTGGGTGGCGTACCAGAGGCAATTTTGGATGAGGGTCTAGGAATTCTGGTTCCCCCACGTGATGTAGATAGACTAGCAGCAGGTATTACTTCGGCTTTGACACGTGGCTGGGATGAAAGCAGAATTGCAGAGTATGCAAGGGATAAATACACTTGGAAGAAGATGGCTTCCAAGGTGCTGAAGGTATATTCTGAAGTCCTGACCGGGTTCGAATGACCATTTCTGCCCTTAGTTGGCGATTTCCTGGCGGCTTTTCGCTTTTCTCAGCAAGAATGTCGACACGCCCTCTTTCAGAGAATTCAGCCACCCTTTCACCAAGAGTCTTCTCTTATTCCGAGACTGTCGTTTGCACTATCATTGGCAGGCTATTTGCCGATGCTTCTATTGCTATGATGGATACGTTGTCAGGTCAGTCGCCGACATCAGCTACGTTGTAGAGGGCTGACAGATTCGCGTTCCTCGTGAAACCGGTGAGTCGCACCTTTCCGCTGGACAAATCTCGTCTTACCCTCTTGTATGCCGCGTGCCATCCGCGCGAGGTTCCTACCAGACCCAATCCGAGCAGAACCTTCCAGGGCTCAGTACGTGCCCGAAACTTCATCTCATCACCAGACATATCTATGAACCCCGGCTAGATGAGGCGCGTTTGGCTCTTTCGGACGCTTCTTCGATATGCCTGAGCACCCTCTCAGTGATCATTCTCCAGTTGAGGCGGGTTTCGATTGCATTCCTGCCAGCCCTTCCCATCTGTTCTGCTTGCTTCCTATCGAGATATAGCTGGTCAATGTAATGCTCCAATTCCTCGCTCGATTCATTGTGGACCACGAATCCATTTCCAAACACCGTTCGTTCTTGCGCAGCGGGGACGTCACTGACAATCACCGGGAGACCGCAGGACATAGCTTCAAGTGTGGAAATGGTTACACTGCTTGGCCAAACCGCGACGTTCGCGGCATTGTAGTAGTTGCGCAGCTCAGAGTGAATGACAGCTTCGTGGATAAATACGCTCCCACCGATGCCTTCCTTCTCTGCGTATGACCGTAGGAACTTAACATAGTCGCGATCGCCTCCACCGACGACTAGTATCTTGATTTCCGGGTGTTTTCTGATTAGATTGGCGGCAGCCTCAATCAGAATGTGAACTCCTTTGTAGGGCATTATCTTGCCCGTGTAGATCGCTACGAAGTCATCATCTTCAATGCCAAGACTTTTTCTTGTCGTCCTGCCACTCTGTGAATCGGGGAAAAACCTCGTCGGGTCTGCTCCGTGCTGGGCTACCATTATCTTCTCCGCGGGTATTCCGAGTTTCTTGATCGCGAAGTCTTTGGCTTCCTCAGCAATTGCCACGAACATGTCAGCAGATCTTGTGACAAGAGGAGACTCAAATGCCTTGACCATTGGGTATAAATGTCGGTATACACTCATGCTCGCGGCCTTTATCTGATATGTCTGGTAGACTACAGTGGGATTGCCGAGCCTCCTTTTGAAAAGAGCTATCGACAATGCGGAGAGTGTGGTAGTTCCGTGGACGTAGAGTATGTCTGGTTTCGCCAGTTCAATTTCCTTCAGCAGCCCCTTCAGCAATACTGTTGGACCTATCTCAAGGGTCGATGGCAATCGCAGCACCCTCAATCCATCTTTATCAATCCAATTCCCTGGTTGCACTATTCTCTCGCCTAGCAACGGCTTCATTGCATCCTTCTCGTAGACAACCTTGCTATGTCTATCAGAGGTGATTATCGTGACATCGTGGCCCAGCTTCTTCATTTCCAACGGCAGATAGTATATCTGGTAGCCAAGTTGAGGGTAGTACGTATCAACGACGTGTGTAATGCGCACGGAATCCCTCCATAATGCCAAAGTTGTCTAGGTAAACGCAGTTATCACGATTGGATATGAAGTCCAGTACTCTTGTGAGTCTGCCAATTCGACTGCCTAGATCCCAAGAATGCCCCCAGAGGTGGAAGATTCCACCTCTTCTGAGCATCATGTCAAACAAAATCTTCGCCTTACACTCCCAGTCTATCACCAGAGGCAACCTAATATTCAAAATCCTGGCAAGCTCCAAGAGGTTGTTGACGGACAGACTCCTTGAAAGGTAGGACGAGACACTCATGGAGAATTGATCAATGGAGGCGTTCTGACCGTAGTTGTAGTTAGTAGTTCTGGCCAGTCTGTAACCAGCAATCTCCACACGACTCTTCACCCTCAGATCGAAATCTCCAAATGGATAGCAAAATGACATGATTTCTTGGCCGGTGATATCCTCAAGGGTTGCTTTTGACTGGCTCAACTCCCGATCAACTTCATTGTCGGGAAGATCCGTGAGTCGTCTGTGTGTCAAGGAATGACTTCCGATTTCGAAATCCCTGCATAGCTCGGCAACCTGGTTGTCGCTAAGCCCCCTTTGTTCATACGTTATCGGTACATAGAAAGTTCCCTTTAGTCCCCTTTCTTTCATCAACCTCGCCATTTCCATGTCCAAGGACCCGGCGTCGTCCCAGCTAATGGTGACCAGAAGTTTCTTCAACTTAATTCAACCGTAGTGCGCTCCAGATTGACCGAATGTATATATAAACTGAATCAAACCAGCACCGGAATTCTCAGTTCGTGATTCACTCTTTGAAGCTGTCGCGGTAAACGCTAGACAAATGTATTCAGGAACCACATGTTCGAGCCGATTTCTAAGTCCGCAGATGTGTGGCCTCCTCTATTCCGCGCTTTTCATTAGCCAAATTCCGACAAATTCGAATCATCAACGAGAGAGTGCACTGCGATATAGATTGAGCGTCTCCTTGGCAACGTTATCATAGGAGAACAGTCTCGTGAGATTGTCGAGATTCGCTCCGCGATCAAAGGGCTGCTTTGGTGAGTTCAACAGAACGTTCGTCATTCCTTCCTCTAGGGCGTCGACCTCTGGAGATACAATCTTGTCGAAGTAACCCTTCATCCAGTGGTTGACCCCACAATTGGTGGTTGTAATCACTCGAGTTCCGCATCCATACGCCTCGAGCGGGGCTATTCCAAATTCCTCATATCGGGAAGGTAGCACAAATAGGTCCGCATCTTGCATTGCGGCAAGCTTGTCCTTGCCAGTCAATGGACCAGGGAAGACAACCTTCGATGCCAGGTCCAGCCGCTTCACAAGATCATATGCCGTCTTAAGATACCCGGCATCGGGACCAGCCACCAGAAGGATTGAATCACGCAGCTCCTTCGCTCGGACTGCCCTGTAAAAGGCTGTGATCAGCAAATCCACTCCTTTGACGTGGTCAATTCTTCCAAGATAGAGTATCATCTTCTTGTCCGCAGGGATACCAAGTCTGTCTCTGCATGCTCCCTTCACCGGCATTTCTAAGAGGGCTGCGGTGTCCAGACCATTGGGGATCATTTGAATTCTGTCATGTGGTATTCCTAATGTGATGTAGCTCTCGGCCTCCTTCAGATTCTGAGCAATCACAAAATCCGCCTCGGTGAGGATTTTCTTGCCAGCTGCGATGTCGAATACTCTCTTTAGTAGGGCTTTTCGCAGATACGGTTTGAATGGATCCAGTGGCGTAACGACGTACGGGACCTTCGACCTAGACGCAGTTCTGTTCGCCGCGACATTCGGTGAGAATCGAACGTCAATCAGGTGAACTATGTCGAACCCGCCTATTGTCTTTCTTACCGCCTTTGCCATCTGCGTCGGAATGAAGATTCTATTCCACGCGAGATAGTTGCTGAGGTTTCTGAACCGGACCACTTCTACCGTTCCGTAGAGCTCACTAGTGTTCTTGTTTCGTTCATTCATTCCTTGTGCGTCAGTAGTGTACACTGTTACTCGGTTTCCTGCTCTTGCGATTTCCTGGACGATTCCGTGCATCGATGGGACAATTCCGCCATACTCCCATGCTGGGAAATAGACCGGACAGATGATTAGAACTTTCAGATCAATCCAACCCATTACGCTCCAAATCGGCTAGCTTGTTCTCCTGATATCCTCGCAGAGCTGCATAGCTCTCTTCGTGTAAGTATGATCGCGTAGGACTCTCTCTCTTGCGGCCCTCCCCATTCGACTGAGCAGTTCCTCATTTGCGAGAAGGTTCGAGTATACATCCAGCACATCATCTCCTTCCTTCAGAATAGACATCTCCTTCCCCTGTTCGAACCATTGGTCAAGACCGTTGTAGGGGCATGACACAATCGCGCATCCCATTGCAGCCAATTCGAAAGGCCTCGCCGTCGATGAAGCATAGATACTTGTGTGCGATTCCCGTGTGATGTTCAAGTTTACTCTTGCAGAGTTGCAGAACCGCCGAAATGCGCTAAATGGGACGTCGCCTGCGAGAGTCGATTTGCCAAGTGGAATTCCGAACCCTTCACCACCAACGATGAATCTGCTTCCTCCTTGCATCGATGGTTCAGCAATCATTCTGGTCATCCACTTCTCCCTATACTCGCTCCCATAACCGAAGAACGCAACATCCCATCTCTTCTCAGCGGGGATCGGTTGAAACAAATCAGGGTCTGCCGCGTAATGCAGCGGTGTAACATGTCTAGCTCCGCGTTCTTCCAAGTTCTTTATCACACCCTCAGAGTTAACGAAGAAGACGTCGTACTCATCAAGCCTGGCCCCACGATAGTAATCAAACATAAACCCACGATGGACATTGTGTTCGGGCAGAATTGTGGGCATGTCACCGTCATAATAGACGGTCTTGATTCCGAATTCTCTTTTGACTTCTGTGGCTATGCCTGTAATCTGGTTCAAAGGAACGTTGAAGAACATCAGAGCATCAACGTCTTTTTCCCTGGTCAATATTCTTCTTAGATAACGTCGCCAGACGGGGAGTGTCGCGATTTGTGTTAGGCTATATGCAAGTCCCTCTCGGAATCTCGATTCTCTTCCAGCACGCTTTGGAATGGCTTTCCTCGCCAGCGACACATAGAGCTCCCCTGGCATTCTCCAGGGGTTCGGGTATGTTCGCCACCAGACGGTCTCTATGTCTCTACCTAGGTAGGGGACAACAATGATCTCATTCTCTGTCTCGTACAAAGCCTTCAAGAGCTGCCACCATGCAGGTGTGCAGCCCATCCTATATCGAAGGTCTATCGTGGAGACAACTGCCAGCATTTTCATAATGATTGTCACCCAGAAAGCGGAACCTTGGGATTATATCTTTTGGGACTCCGAGAGTCGTCTCATTCGTGAATGTCATTCGATTCCATGGAAGCGCTTGCTCCAGCCGTTCGTCACCATTTCTCCAACTGCGCTCGGGATTAGACCCACACGCACGGACAAGATTCCACGAGCGGTATGCATGGTAGCGTTCCGTGCTGGACCAAAATGCAGGACTTTGAGTTCGATATATCGCTCTATCGCATCTCTCCAAGACACTGGTCTGGGCAGATTACTTCCTCGGACGCTTGTCCTCGAGCTTGGCGGCAATTGACTGAATGGAATTAAGGATTAGGCCTCCGAAGATCATCAGAGTGCCTACATATATCAGGATGCCAGCGAGGATTGTGGGCCCGAATGGCAAGTACCTTGAATCAAAGTAACTATTGAGGGCTATGATTCCAAAGACAAGCCCTAATGAGGATGTAACCAGGCCGATTCCGCCAAATATCAGCAGTGGATGTTCTTCCTTCAGCTTCTTCAACACGTAATTCACGAGCTCCATGCCGTGTCTGCTCGGGCTATGGGTAGAGGTGTCTCCCTCGTACCCCACCTTGACGGGCACTTCCATGAGCTTAAGATTGCTTCTTCCCGCCTGATCTAGTATCTCCAGGCTGGCGCTCATCCCCGCCTCTTGGATATCGATCTTGTCTATGGCGTTCCTTGAGTACGCTCTGAATCCGCACTGAGTGTCCGTCAGATCCTCAGAGGATGTCATGTTCCAGGCCTTGTTCACGATGCCTATCCCAAACCTGCGATACGCGGGCATGTCCTTCTTCGATCCCTTGGATATGAACCTAGACCCGAGGACGATGTCGGCCTGCCCGCTGATGATTGGCTCTGCGAGCTTCGTGATGTCCGCGGGATCGTGTTGTCCGTCTCCGTCCAATATCACCATTATGTTCGCACCGTTGTTCTTCACATACTGGAATCCGGTCGCGAGGGCGTCACCGTAGCCCTGGTTAATCGAATGTGTGAGAACCGTGGCACCAGCGCTGAGCGCGACATTCCTTGTCGTATCCGTGCTCCCGTCATCAATCACCACGACCTCGCTGACGTACTTGCGCGTTTCCTCCACGATCCTACCGATGGTCTTCTCCTCGTTGAATGCGGGAATCACGGCCGTGATCTTCGGGCTCGAACTCTCAGTCATCTACCGTTTCCTCGTCCGCCCAGGATGCGTCCCATCTTCAACAGCAACAGGTCTCTCGCTGGTCTCAAAACCCTGTGGGGAATGATGAAACAACTCGCCAACCTTTAAACTTTTCCGGATACAATCTCTAATTTCCGCCAGATGGATGGAATTCCCATGCGCCAGTAGCTTGCTAGACCTGCGCAAGAAACCTCCTTTTCAAGAGCTGACCACGGGCACGATCCTCGCCACCGAACCTTTTTATCCTGACAACTGGCTTCGACAAATGTTGCTCTCGTGGAGGTCATCTGACACGCGCTCTTACCGTTTGGCCATTCTGACCCTCGCCGTCGTCCTGCTGACCGCCCTCACCGTCCGGAGCATGTCCCAGCAGTGGTCCCCTCTTCCGTACAACATTGACGGCCTCAGCGAGCTGAGAGTCACCCAAACCATCCTCTCCTCCCATCACCTGGACTTCCCGCCCTCGTCCTCCGTCTCTCAAGGCTATGTCTCCGACATGCCCGTCCTCGGCCTCTTCGTCGCCTTCTCCTCCTCAGCGCTAGGCGTCGATCCCGTCGTCTCCGCCCAGTTACTGGCATCCGTCCTGGGCGCCATCGCCGTCCTCCTCGTCTTCCTCATCTTCCGCCAGCACTGGCCCTCCTCTAGCCGGGGCGCCCTCGCCTCCGCCCTCTCGCTCGCACTCGTCGGCTCCTTCGTCTTCTCCGCCGGGTGCACCTGGAAGGAGACCATGGGCTTCGTCCTGCTCGGGCTGGTGCTCTACTCCTTCCCCCTCAGGCGCTCCCCCTCCTACCGCCTCCTGATGACCTCATCACTCCTCCTGTTCGTTTTCACGCATCATCTCATCACGGTCGTAGGCTATGTGATCGTGACCTTCGCCGTCGCGCTCGACCTGGCCAGCAAGTCCAAGAAAGATGCCAGGCTCATCAGCTCGAGCGACGCCCTCGACGCCGTCACCGTCATCGGCATGTGGACCCTCGCCATCTTCTACTACACCAGCATAAACCTCCCCTACCTGGACTACCTCTTCCCCTCGACGGACCTCTACCTGTACATCGCCGTCGCGTTCCTCGTCCTGATCGTCGCCGTCAAGGTATCCGTGAGCAAGAGACCCATCACCGAGCTGCCGATCGAGCTCTCCGTGCCCATCATCGGCGCCGTCATCATGGTCTACAACTTCTACCACCCGCTCTTCCCGGGTCTCCCGGGACCCGCATCACTGATAGCCGTCCCGTTCCTGGCCTACCTCATCCTCGTCGTCCCGGCCTGGGGCGGCGCCGGTCTCGTCCTCCGCACCAGGGGCCCGTCCAAGAACCTTCTTCTGGCGATGATCCTCGGCCCCCTCTCCCTCATCCTGTTCGCCTTCCTGCGTTCGAACGACGCCACCTCCCAGCTGACCATCTACCGCACGTTCGACTTCCTGATGCCCGCGTTCGCCATCCTCGTCG
>Ga0315282_10008400_pt1 | contig 16729 bp, 19 predicted proteins | sample YL17G07_20_MG_FD_203693 | JGI IMG/M metagenome (GOLD analysis project Ga0315282, IMG submission 203693) | Sediment microbial communities from Yellowstone Lake, YNP, Wyoming, USA - YL17G07_20 | ecosystem: Environmental > Aquatic > Freshwater > Lake > Sediment | place: USA: Wyoming | collected...
CTGCTCCTGAACAAACCTGAAATCGCCAGTGTACTTCAAATATTGCAACACCGCGTCAACATACCACAAGCTCGCATCAACAGTGTTGTAGGCAGCAGGCCCAGGCTGGTCTGGCAGAAAATTCGGAGTCAAACCATTCCGCAGGTACTTCTTGAAAGTTAGAAACACCTTCCTCGCATCCGCGAACCTTCCAGTCACAAGCATCAACCCAGGCAAGGAAACGAAAGCGTCTCTTCCCCAAGCCTCAAACCATTGATAACCGGCAATCACCGACCTGTAATTGGCATCGGTTCCCCTGACCGCGAAGGCGTCTGTAGCCAAGACAAGCCATTTCAGCCAATCCTCCTCTGGGATGGTCTGATGCGCCTCAAAGAATCCCTTAAGAAGACTATCATATCGCTTCTCTTCTTTCTCGAACAACGCGCCTAAATCATAAAGAGTCACGGGAATCTTATTCATCAGGTTCCGCGCATCATCTTCACTCTCTCCGGCAACTGCGACAACTGCAAAACTTTCAACGCTGTTCGCCGTCACTCCTGTCTCAAAGCATCCAATCTGATAGCAATCGTCCAGACAGCTTTCTCCACGCCCTGCTTCTTGCCGATAAAACATCTTCTCCAACCATTCCCCGCTGGGGCTATATTTTCCACCTGCGACCTCCAACAACAGCGCAGACTGTGGAAAACTGAACCTTACGCTGATCTCTCTGTCTGTGCACTTCTGAATAGGCTCCGCAGAGACTTTCCACCTGTTCGTAACCGAGTGAAAATGCCTCCAATTCACCAAGGGAAGAACTCTGAATTTGATGTCAAAGCTGTTCTTGTTCAGAACCTTGTAGAGAACCACGACGGCATTCATTTCATGCGGCATAAAAACAGTCTTCTGAACCTCAACATTCTCCACGGAATAGACATGCCTTGGAAAAGGTGAAACAGAAAATTCCTTGATGGAACCGTGTCCTTGAGGAAAAATCCCATTATGATATTCGTTAGCGCCAAGCGGACAGGTGTTGCTCCCGATGACGACTTCCTCGTCGAGTTTCGAAAGAAGCACTCTGCGGTCTCCGGGCGGATAAAGAGCGGCAACAAGAAGCCCATGATATTTCCTCGTGTTTATGCCCAAAACCGTGGAAGACGCGTAACCGCCCAAGCCGTTTGTTATGATCCACTCTTTCTCGATTGCTTCGTCGAAGCCTGCAAGCGTTTTCCTGTCGAGACTTATCAGCGGCAATTTCATTGATACATCAGCTTCGCAACATTCTTCTCCTTAGGCACGCCGAAATAGTCTGCCACAGGACTACATTTGGTCCTAAACAGCAGGGCATGCGGCTTCTTCAGCTTGTACTCCGTTAACGTTTCAGCGTAACCCATGCCCTTCGCGAAGACCAAGTCAACGGAGTTGTAGATTTCGAGAAATTCTGGAGAAACCTCTTTCAAAGCAAAGCCCACCGCGTCAGTGCCTGTTGTGATTATCTTGTCCGCTATTTTGCTCATCCCAGAAACTTCTGCATCCTCTGAGGTGGCATCGTTGATTATTGCTCCTCCCTTGACTGCAACAATCACTGTCAAACCCATATTCTTCAACTGTTCAACGAGTAAAGTGTCAAAAACAATCTCGCCTGCGTTGTCCGTCAAGAAAAGAACCGTCCGCGCCTTCTTGGCCAACTCGTAAATACTGCCAACATCGTCCGCAACCAAATCCTTTGCTGCTTCCCGAAAACTCCTCCTCAAACTGCCGAAGGTGAACTTGTGGCCTGGAATGTCAAACTCCATGATGTTGCCGACAATCGCGCACAGACACGCCCTTTTGAACCTGTCCTGTTGCGCGTACCCCTCTTCAACAATCTTCCTAGCGTACGGCAGAAGCTTCAGCGCCTTCTCATTGCTTATCCTCTTGTTCCTCTTGTACGGGTCATCGTTGCCGCTGATTCTCTTTATCAACCTGTCCCTCTTCGTGCCCAAATCGGCTGGAACCGAGGTTGGCCTGAACTCTCGGTTCATGAGTCGAAGAAGCTCACTCATGGCTCTGAATCGCAGTGCGGGATTTGTGGTGGCTTCCTTTGCCTCAGCTGCTGCCCTGCTGAGTATGCACGCGGCACATTCTGGTTCAACTTTCAACTTTTCCAGAACTCACCTATTGCTTTGTTGCATCTGCAAACTCTCTCAGAACAGCATAAGGGTCTTTCGCCTTGACGATTCCACTCGCGACGAGCACGCCTTGAGTGCCAAGCTTCAGAGCCGCCGCCACATCTTCCCCGCGACTAATACCTGCACCGCACAGTACTACGACATTTCGGTTGACTTTCCTGACAAGGTCGATCGTGCCCGTGATTGCCTCGGGCTGCGCTTTCGAAACGGGGATGCCAGTTCCTATGAGTTCAGGCGGTTCAATCGCGATTATGTCCGGTTTAAGAGTTGCCACTGCCGCACTTATGGCTGGGTTGTTGGCGCAGACGACAGACGTTAAGCCGTTCTCGTGTGTTATCCTGATTATCTGGTCAATGTCCGAGAGCTTAAGCTGCCTTTCAGAATGGTTAATCAGTGTCCCAACCGCTCCAGCCTCTTTAACAGATTCTGCAAGCACATGTCCCGTGTAGCCACCAGGCTTGATCGGATCCACGTGTTGAGCTAAAACTGGAATAGTCACCGCTTCTGCGACAGTAGCTATGTCAGCGAACTGCGGAGCCACTCCGACGGAAACCTCTGTTTCACGACTCACTTTTTCGGCTTTCTTTGCTAGGTCAACTGCTTTTCGTCCTGTTGCTTCCAGATAGGTCTTGAAGTTGACAATTATCATTGGTGTTCGCAGTTTTTCATGCAAGAGTCTCTTCACCCAGTTTAGGGTTAATCCTAATTGTTAATATTGTTTTGGAATAAAAAATGGTTGTTTAACGCCTACTGTGGGCCTTCCAGCGCTTCAGCACATTCTTTCCAGGAACGAAGACGGCTGCTGCAATGACGGTTGTCCACAAGCCGCTCTTGTCTCCAGTTGCTGATTGGGTCACGTTTGTTGTTTTGATTATCATTCCGCTGGTTTTGAAGAGTTGCTCTTTTTCGTGCCAGGCAATTTCAGGGTCAAACTGAATTCCCATAGTCGTCGCCAGCATTGTCGCCGCCAAATCCTCTGCGTAGTCTCCAGCCTTGTCATCCGGCTCTCCGTGGGAATGATGTTCAGAGAGGTAACCGTAATCATTCTTGCCTGAAGGAATTGCGACTCCTATCGATGAAGCAATCAGTCGGTGTGATTCATTAGTGGAGTTTCTGGCTAGAACAATGAAGGTTATCTCCCCAGGCCTTATCATTTTCAAGCCTCGTTCTCTTGAGATGAGTTTGCACCCAGGCGGAACTATGCTTGAAACGCTCACGATGTTGCAGTGCTGTATGCCTGCGTCTCTGAGGGCCAATTCAAAAGATTGCAGTTGCTCTTTGTGTTTGCCTACACCTTTGGTCAAGAAGAAATATTTCGGAATCATTTTGCAATTTCGGAATAGAATAAATAGAATAAGCTTATTAGTCTTTTGTTTTTTAAAAAAAGTGTGCTAGCGCAAAGGAAAAGAGTAACAGAGCCTTATGCTCGACTAATTTGAGGCCCAACCAAGTGAAACCATATCAAAGCGTGTTTAGAGACGAAACAAAGCTTGATATCAACTACGTTCCCTACCAGCTTCCCCATCGAGACAGAGAACTGCGTCTGCTCAACGAGTTCTTCAGTTTCGCGCTTCAGTCGCCAGATAAGATGGCTCAAAGGGTCATGATAACAGGCGACGTTGGCACAGGCAAAACTGTTCTTTCTCAACGTTTCGGCGCCGACATAACCCGCGAAGCGAGCAAGCGCGGTATCAATCTTCGATACGTCCATGTCAACTGCCGTGAATACAGAGGAAGCCTCTTCCTTATCCTCCAGCACGCAGTTTCGGTTTTCCATCCCAACTTTCCAAGGCGCGGGTATTCTGCAGAGGAGCTTCTGCGGATTCTTGTGCAGGTGTTTGATGAAGAAAACGTGTATGTAATACTGACCTTAGACGAGTTTGGCAGCTTGGTTGAGAAGGAAGGCTCAGAAGCAGTTTACAAGTTGACTCGGCTGCAGGAGACAAGGCAGAACAAGCCTCAGAGGCTCTCGCTCATATGCGTTCTTAGAAACCTGAAAGAAATTGAACGATTGGACGCTAGCACAAGAAGCACCTTGCAGACCAACATAATAAGCTTGGGAAAATACTCAAGACAACAGCTGATAGACATTCTCAACGACCGTGTCTCGCTGGCCTTCAAACTCTCAACAGTCACCGAAGACACCGTAAGCCTGACGGCTGAGCTTGCCTTCTCTGAAAATGGAAACGCTCGGTTCGGGATTGAGCTGCTCTGGCGAGCGGGAAAATATGCGGATGCCGACGAACTGGGCACCGTCTTACCAGAGTGTGTTCGAAAGGCCGTTTCGAGCATCGTCCCAGCAATGCGCAAAACTGATTTAGCCTCTCTGAACTTTCACGAAGAACTCTTCACGCTTGGCATAGCCCGGCTTTTCAAAGAAAGCCAAAAGTCGCAAGTCTCTCTTGCAGAAGCGGAACAGGCTTACGCTGTCGTATGTGAGGAATTCAACGTGCAACCTCACAGTCACACGCAACTGTGGAAGTATCTCCAAACCCTTTCAACGGCTGGCATAATAGACACGGAGGTTTCAACAGTTCCGCCCAGAGGAAGATCGACACTCATCTGTCTGCCTAGAATCCCAGCTCGCGAACTTGAAAGGGAATTGTGTGGCCTGTTGGAAAAGCAAGGAGCGTGAGAATGGCATGAATGTGGAAGAGGTTTTTTCTTCAAAACTGAGAATGAGAATACTCAAAGTTCTGGCGCAGGTGGGCGAAGTCAACGTTTCAGAAATCGCGCGAAGACTCGGCGTTAACTATCAATCAGCAAGCAAACATTTGCAGGTTTTGGAGGACGAAGACATCATTCAGCACAAAATGTTCGGGCGCATCCGGCTGTACAGACTGAACGAGCACTCGGCCAAAGCGAAAGCTGTCCAAAACCTAATAGAAGTCTGGAAACAAGCCCAGCGAAAAAACTGCTGAGTGGTATTCATGAGTGACTTGAAATATGTCGTCTTGATTGGACTTGATATGGGGAGAAAGCAATGATTCGTGAAATGAAGCAGATTACACGCCAGCTTCAAGAAGAAAGCTTGAAAATCCTCGCCGGCAAGGCACCTGCCCAAAGCATGAGAGATGAAAGCAAAACAGAAAAGAAGCAGCTTTCACTTTCAAATTTTAAGGTTGAAGAAAAAGTCGGAGGTAACAGCCATGTCAATGATTGACGTTTCAAACAAGCCTGAAGTCTTTCGTGAAGCGACTGCTACAGGAACCATCAAACTGAAACCTGAAACCGTCCGCTTGATCAAAGAAGGAAAAATCGCCAAAGGAGACCCTATCTGCGCAGCGAAGATTGCGGGAATCTTGGCCGCCAAGAAGACATGCACTTTGATCCCGCTTTGCCACCCGCTGCCGCTGACAAACGTCCAGATTGAAATAGAAATCTCTGGTAAACGCATAGTGAATGTCACTGCAACGGTTAAAACGAAGGCTCAAACCGGCGTCGAAATGGAAGCCTTGACAGCCGCAGCCGTTAGTCTTTTGACGATTTGGGACATGACCAAGCAATATGAAAAAGATGCGAAAGGGCAATACCCTTCGACCGCAATCCAGAATATTTACGTTGTCAAGAAAGTTAAAGAAGGCGAGCGTGGGAAGGCTTCTCGAAAATGAGCGAAAGCACAAGGAAACACAAGGCTGAAGCTCCCAAAAAGCTGAGGTTCGCTATTTTTATCTGCAGCACATCTCGCTATCAACAACTGAAGAAAGGCGAGAAAGTGCAAGATGCCTCAGGAGACTTGATCGAATCCTTGCTGAAAAGAGATGGACACACGGTGTTGTTTCGGAAGACAATCCCTGATGACAAGGGTCTGATTGAGCAGAGCATGCAATCTGTTCTGGGCTCGAATGACGTCGATGCCGCTGTCTTTTGCGGCGGCACTGGCATAACGTCTACGGATGTCACTATTGAAACTGTTACTCCCTTCTTCGAGAAGATTCTACATGGGTTCGGCGAAATTTTCAGACGTTTGAGCTATGACGAGATAGGTTCATCTGCTGTTCTGTCTCGTGCCGTTGCGGGCGTAGCGAAAGGTAAGGCTATTTTCTGCATTCCAGGTTCGCCTAACGCTGTGCGGCTTTGTCTTGAGAAGCTGATCTTGCCTGAGGCAGGCCATATTGTAAAGCACGCGAGAGAATGAATAGGCGCCTAGCTTTGAGACTCACTCAGCCTCTTGACTCTATTGCTAAACAGAGCCTCGCCGTTGCGCGCTACATTTGAAAACGTGGAGTTTGCTAGGTAAACTTATATTTTCGGAAGTTGCCAAGATCGTTAGGCACGCACGGGAATAACGATGGTTTTAAAAGACAGCTGTGGACGACCGCTACTTAACTTGCGAATATCAATTACTAGGAAATGCAACTTGCGCTGTTCTTACTGCCATGGAGAAGGCGAAGTAAAGCGCCCAGAAAGCGTTGAGACAGAGATGACAGGTGAAGAGATTGTTCGAATTGTCAAGATTGCAGTTGGGCTGGGCATTTCCAGGTTAAAGTTGACTGGTGGAGAGCCTCTTACACGCCCTGATGTCGTTGAACTTGTCAAGAAGATCAGTCTCATACCACACTTGCTAGACCTTTCCATGACCACTAATGGGACATTGCTTGCTCCCTTGGCCAAGGATCTGCATACAAACGGTTTGAGGCGCGTAAACATAAACCTTCCAACACTTAATGGCGATGTCTATCACAAGCTTACGGAGGGCAACGTGAACAATGCTTTAGAGGGAGTCAAGGCTGCTGTTGAAGCGGGTTTTTGCCCAGTCAAGGTTAACATGCTTGTGCTGAAGGGTGTGAACGACTGTGCTGTTCCTGAGATGATCGAGTTTGCGAGAGAAACTGGAACGATTCTGCAGTTGATTGAGCTTGAGCCAATTAACGTGAGCGCCGCCTACTATTCTGCAAACCACAAGCCATTAGACGAGTACGAGACTCTGCTGAAACAAGAAGCAGTGGAAGTTGAAACCAGACAGTACATGCAGAACCGCCGCATCTACCGTTTACCAGACGTGAAAGTGGAGACCATATGCCCAACTGAAAACACTGATTTCTGCCTACACTGCACACGTCTGCGCGTGACAAGTGACGGGAAACTGAAGCCGTGCCTGATGAGAAACGACAACCTGATAGACATTCTAACGCCCTTGAGGAATGGAGCGAGCGATGAACAGCTGATGGAGCTGTTTGAGCTGGCAAACCAGAAAAGACAACCATACAACAAGAATTAAATGAAACCCCAAAAGTATTCACTTTTTGATAGGTGACAGAACAGAAGGCCCACGAACAAGAGGGGGCCAACTTCATAATAGAAAAGAAGAACGAAACTGGAATGTGATGGGCTGCCTACCACATCAGCGGGCTGAACGACTTCCAATGCATGCCGAGTTTAGAGTTCTACGATTCTGGCTTGGCGTGTGCTCGTGTCAAACACAGCAATCGTTGATTTTCCAGTCAGGTAGCCGCAGACCTCGCCTGGGTTGATGACCAGTGTTTTACCTTTTCGGTAGATTTCTGCGCTGTGGGAGTGCCCGTGGACGATGACGTCGAAACTTTCGCTGTCGATCAGAGCCTTCATGAGTTCCTTGTCGCTTCCGTGGAGCAGCACGATTTTCAACCCGTCAACTGTCACTTGTGCAAAGTTGCCCCGTATCTCCAGTTTTTCCTGCTCGCTGAATCTTTTCTTCAACAGTTCATGGTCGCCGTCGTTGTTGCCGAAAACCCCGATCAGTTTTGCTTTCAGCTCTTTGAATTTCGGAATCACAAATGGGGCCACGTAGTCCCCAGCGTGAAGGACGAGGTCCATCTTTTCCTCATTCAGTTTTCTAATGGCTTTTTCTACCATGGGTAGGTTGTCGTGTGTATCTGCAATCAATCCTATGAGCATTTTCTTCACCTTGGCTTACATTTCGTTGCGAATAGACTAAAGTCTTTCTTGATTGTTCGCGTCATATAGAGGTTTGTTCTAGAGGACTATTTCAACGTGTACAGCACGTTCTAAATGCATAAGAAAAGAGTTCTTTTTTGTTCATTCAGGCTATTATCGAGCGCTACCGAGGTCCTAGTTGATAATCGTTGGAGGGAGTTTTTAGAGGTAAGAAAAGATGATGGGGGACAAACATTAATTGTGTAACCACCAACGCGTGTGCTGCTGATCCTAAATCTTTACATTTACACCCTTTTGCCGGTTTAAGATTGTATTGTTATTAACGCTTTATTTCCTTTTTTCCTGTCTGTGGGAAGCTATGATTTTTGCTGCCCTTAGTATTTCCTCGGCTTGTTTATCCTTTAGCTTGTGTCTTTTCTTGCCGAGTTCTGTCACGGCAGATTTTATATCGGAGATTTGGATGAAGCCTCCCCTGAGACTTTCCAACAGCACTGTCCACGTGTTCCACACTATAATTCCATGCATTCTCGCAAGGTCTGAGAGGGCTTTCTCGTCAACCAAAATTTCCGCTCTGTTTTCCTTTGCCAGCAAGAGTGTTTCTGCATCTGCCCACGAGATGTTTTCGCCTTCCGCCAGCTTTTTGGAGGCTGAAGCCACGCTTTTAGGGACGCTTTCAACTATGATCCAGCCTTCTTCTATGGCTTTTCCTACAATCTGAGCGTCGGCATGACCAAGCTTAATTCCATCATCATAGGCTTCTGTCTTAACTTTCGGAGTGATAAACACTTGTTTGAAAAGCTTCTTGAGGAGGTGCAGCTTGTCTATTTGGGCTAAATGAATAAGCGGACCTGCATCAGAAACCACCTTCGGCAAGGCTTACTCTCCGTATCTTGCCTTCAGGTATTCTTTTACGCTTTCTGAATCCCAGTTAACGGGAACACCTTCTCTCTCAAGTATTTCAAGAAACTCTCGAAGTGGAATTCCCAAAATCTCAGCTGCACGCCCAGAAGTCAATTTGCCCTTCTGATAGAGATGGACAACTCTTCGGCGCAATCCGTCTTCTATAAACTCTTTAATCAAGGTTGAACGGTCAACATTTTCAAGAATTCTCACGGCTTCAACTCTATTCAAATCGCGGCTGGAAAGACGCACAGTGACAACGGTGCTTTTCTCCAACAGTTTCGCCACAGAATTAGAATACATTGTAATACATAAGCTTTTTCTCTGAAGTGCCAAAGTAACACCAGGAAGGATGCAAACTACGAGCATGAAGGAAAGATCTTAGTAACGAGCAAAGTCGACCCGAAATACAGGATCACACTGGTAAAGGGCATCCAAGAAAAACTAAAGGTCAAAGTTGGAGACGCAGTGCGCACGGATATATTAGGTACGAAGACTGTAAGTCTTGATGTGCCTGTGCCCAATGTAACCATGAGCAACTGACACATAACGGTAAAGGCTGCTGGTCAGCCCAACGCAAGACTTGAACAGAATCACTATTATTACGAGTTGCATGCCATCCTTTATAACGTACGTGATATAGTTTCCATTATGCCAGAAGACCTTTTTTCAGAGATCATACTGCGAGGATCCTCAGATCCTTTGATGCTGCAATCTTCTTGCAATGTTAATCCTGAACACTCTAATGATTAAAAAAGAAGTCTTTTTTGTCCATTTAGTATAGAACGTGAGGGACCCCCTATATCATGAGGCAACATAGAGTTATGATAGCCCTTTTATATAGGGGTCAATCCTGCGCAAGACCTGTTGGAGCCCGAAGCCCGTTGCAACCCGAGAAGCCTAACATTTTTCACAGGTTATAGGCTTTTTCTGTTAGAAACACCTATTCCTGATGAAAAGACTGTTTTCAGCTGCCTCATAGGGCCCGTTTCCAGAATATCTTGGAAGGGCTCCTCTGATGCCACGTGACATAACCCTGAAAATCCCAACAGGGCCCTAAATGCTCGTAGTATTGGCCAGAAAACAGAAAAAGAGGGGATTGCACAGGGGATATTGCCACTAGAGGTTTGTTCTAGAGAATATTTCCGTTTTTGGAATACTCGTACATGCGAAACACGCCTTAAAACCGTCCGTAGGGCGTTCTATTATAGAAGACATTTCTGAAAGAGGAATATAGAACATGAATCCGTGGGGTGCAAATCCGACCTCGAAGAGAAGGGATAGGCTTTACATAATTGCGGAGATTTTGGAGATAGCCAGAGAGGGGACTTTGAAGACTCAAGTCATGTACAGGGCGAACTTGAGTTTCACGCAACTTAACGACTATCTTAGGTTCATGTTGAGGATCAGTCTGCTGGACAAGGTTTTGGAGAATGGTAAGGAAATCTACCGGGCAACGGACAAAGGCATAGATTTCCTGCAACGTTACCACGAAATAGTTGAACTGCTTAAGACTGAGGAGGACAGTGGCAGGAATAACAACATCAAAATCCCCCCTCCGCATCTTCTCAAAAGAAATTAGCGCAAATCCTTCCAGCCTGCAATAATCGGCTTTTTCCGTAATCATACTGTTCGTGGAAAGTAGCCCCGCTAGAGAATGTTCGATTCAAAACATGATTTCAGAAAATAACCAAATCAATGCTTTTGCTCTTGTCTGACTAAGTAGTCTTTGACTTTTTCTTTCAGTGCTGGGAACTCGTCAAGCATGGCTTTTATGACTTGCCAGCGGATTTCTTGGTTTTTTGAGCCTGCGGTCATACTGTTTGGCACCTTAAGTATTGTGTAGCAATATACAATATAAGCCTTTATTTCCAACAGAAAATATTACTCAAAAAGAAAAAGGAAAAGAAAAAAGGAGAAGCTAGCTAACGTTTACGATGTTAACAGGCTTCTTCCGCAGCTCGATAGTAGCCACTGCAATGGCAATTGCGATGGTGGCGCCCAACAGGATTGCTATCATTTCAGGACCAACCAGTGTCGGTATTGGCGGGGCTGAGGTAAGTCCTATCGTGGGGTCATGTTCAAGGGTTCTGTTTCCAAAGTATGGGTAGCAGATGAATAGTCTCAAGTGGGCTCCGGCTGCTATGTACGAGGCTGTAACATTAACATAATCAACAGTAATTCCATTTTCATCCAATAGTCTCGCCCATGGAACGAACTCTAGAAAGCCTGAAATGTTCCCTTCAACATTTGCGAATTGCACTCTTGAGCGATCTCTGAAGCGGCTAGTCACTCGTATTTGTCTCTCGTATTCTTTTTGTGTCTTGTTTTCGCTTACTGGGTAGTATTCATCGTTTATGCTTGCAGCCCGCATTTGAGACGCTGTCTCCACATTCTCTTGACTTGGGTTCTGAACATCGTTTTCTGCTGCACTTAGGTCTTTAAGCTTTATTGAGGCCATGTTAATCCATAATGCGAGCCCTGTTTTATTGGATGGTATTGTAATGTTAAGGTCGCTGTGATTTTCATTTAGCCAATCCACAAAGCTTCGTAGCTTGTCTACATTCCATTCCCAATTGCTAACGACAAAATCGAATTTTAGTTGCCCAGCCGCCACAGTGTAACTATGTTCTGGATCTTGGGTTTCAGTCGTTGTTGTATTATAGAATCGGCATCGAATTTGTATGTAGTTTTCGGCGAACTTAAATTCAGGTTGGCGAACATTTGTCAATGTAAAATTAAAAGACCAGTAGGAAACATCACCACTAGTTACATTAATTACGGGTATGGGTCCTTCAAGAGTCCAATTGCCACTGCTGAATGGCAGGTATGGAGAATGAAGATCCAGTAACTTAGCTATGAGTTTACCTATAATTGATTGTCTAACTTGTTCTCTCATATTTTGTTGGAGGTGACCTATTTTTGGCGCGATGAATCTGTTTTCTATTATTTGTTGTATTATTGTGTCATTTGCTTGATAGCGTCTATCGTAATGTTGCAAGTCAAAGGTTAGATACTCAATTATTCCTTGAAACTTCACAACATAAACCTCATCCGATTTATTCGTGTACCACCACAGGAACATGGGTTTCGTACCCTTTGCCGGAAAGATCAAAGTAATCAGAGGTGTCTCAAACTTGTACCATGTGTTATTCCATAAAGGATCTGTTTGCACCGGTAAACGTTGAGCATCACCAGCTGATTCTTCTGCACTAGCTACAGGAGCTAAAACTGCAAACGCTGGCAAAGCCAATAGTAACGCCAAACTCAAAGCCAACATTTTACTTTTCCCAATTTTCACGACTTTTCACCGAAAATAACTGTGAAAAACGGCTTATTAAGAAAATCGTTTCGAAAAAACCCGAATATCAACAGGCTAGAGTTCTAGAAATCTCGAATCTTATGTGAAGCGTCTCAAGAGGAACAGTATGGCTATGTTTAGGTACATGGCTGTTAGGCTCACAACCATAGCCTTGTCTAGTCTTGTGCCTTTTCCGAAGCATATGGCTGCAGAAACAAGCAGTAAGCTCCAGATTTGCAGAATGACCAGGATGTACTGTGCGATGGTGTTTGAGACGGAGAGATACGCATATGGGAAGATGGCAACTGGGAATGATGCTAGGCTGAGGCAGGTGAAGAGTTGAATGTCGTTTCCGACTCGGCGATAGAGCACGTAGGTCAGCAATTCGGCGAATAGAAACAAGCCCACCCAGTTGGAAATGTATAGAGCTGTGATGCTTCTGAAGGTGTAAGCAGAGTACGGAAAATAGAAGAAAAGTGCCGGGTCGAGTCTCGCATAGGCTGAGCCCAGAGCTCCCAGCACCAGTACAACCATCGAAGCTGGCAATAGCATGAGTGGTTTAACTGTTTTGGCGAAGAGGGGTGAAAGAAACAGCCATTTTCCTATTCGGTGGCTGAAGGCTTCACTTATTCCGACGGTTGCGGGGACGTTTCCTTCTTTCAGAGCTCTGTATAAGGCTTTTCCACGGTCGTTTAGTCTGTACTTGTGCTGTTTGTCTTGTGCTAGGAAGTTTGAGAGCATGTCAAGGTGATAGTAGACCGTGCCAACGCCCAAGCCTAAGGTTTCACGGAGCTCTTTGAACCCTATCTTTTCTTGGTTGCCCAGAATTTCAACTATCTTTCTGCGTGTAGGGTCTCGGAGCAACGTGTAGTACCGTGACAAATCTTCCATGATTGGAAGCCACTAGGAGTCTATGGTTTCCTTTTGAGAATATTATCTTTGCGGGAATGCTTGCTTTAGCGTGCGTGAAAGTCATATCTAAATTTAACTGTTTGTTGCAAAAACCGTTTTTAACCTCCCTGCACCTATGGTTTTTGAGGCTTAGGAGATGCAGGTTGAGGCTGTACTCTTCGACTTGTTCGACACTCTACTCTTGCTTGAACGTGGCGAAGTCTACTATCAGCCTAGCCTCCGAAAGCTTCACGATTTCTTAAACAAGAATGGCGTTAATGTCCCATTTGAAGACTTCAACCGAGTCTACTTCGAAGTAAGAGAGAAGTTCTATTCAGAATCACGTGAAAGCTTAGAGGAACCTCACTTCAAAGTCCGCCTTCTGCACACGTTGCATCGTCTCGGCTACGACTTGGACGTGTCGGACCCGATAGTCATTGGTGCAGCGACGACCTTTGGAAACGAGTTTATGCGCTACGTCACCATAGACAAGGACACGATCAGCGTCTTGCAGAAGCTCCATGGAAAATACAAGCTTGGACTCGTTTCAAACGCCTTCATACCAGAAACCGTTTGGACATTGCTTGAAAAATTCGGCCTAAAACAGTTCTTTAACGTCATACTGATCAGCGGCGAGATCAACCGACGCAAACCCAGCCCAGAAATCTTTGAAAAGGCACTGAAAGCTCTGGGTGTGAAGGCTTCAAAAGCAGTTTTCGTCGGTGACATGCTGGACTTGGACGTTATGGGCCCGAAAAACGTCGGCATGAAAACCATCCTCATTGAGCGTAGGCCCACTGAAGGAATTGACGAGGTCAAGCCGGACAAGATCATCAAAACCCTAAACGACCTGCTCGGCGTACTAGCGAATTGCTGATTCAGACACAGCAACGCATATTAGACTCGAAAGAAATGTTTATATCGGCTGAGACGCCTTCAGGTTCATTTTGGCGAATGATAGCTACCCCGCAATTATTTCGGCGGCGGCTCAACCCCAACTACAAAGGCGTTTAACGCCCTACAGGATGAAGGCGGTTGGCCTCCAGTTGCGGGGACAAACATGTAGACCTGACAAGCTCATTGTGTTAGGTCTGAATTGGGCTTTGGCGGATTTAGTGGTTGTTTCCCCTCAAAGTCCAGTCGACTTTGCGGACGTACAGCCGATAATAAGTGTCTGGCTGTGGTCATAGAAGGAGTGTGTAACTCCGGTTGATCCTGCCGGACCCCACCGCTATCGGGATGGGGCTAAGACATGCTAGTCGTGCGTCTCCTAGCCATGCTGGAGGCGCGGCGCACAGCTCAGTAGCACGTGGCTAACCTACCCTTAGGACGGAAACACCCCCGGGAAACTGGGGCCAATTTCCGATAGGTGAGGAATCCTGGAATGGGTCTTTGCCTAAAGGGCGTTTAGGGCATGCTTCTAGGCGTTGCCTAAGGATGGGGCCGCGGCCGATCAGGTTGTTGGTGAGGTAATGGCTCACCAAGCCTTTAACCGGTTCGGGCCGTGGGAGCGGAAGCCCGGAGATGGGTGCTGAGACAAGAACCCAGGTCCTACGGGGCGCAGCAGTCGCGAAAACTTCGCAATAAGCGAAAGCTTGACGGGGCCATCCCGAGTGCCGTCTGCTGAAGATGGCTTTTACCTAGTGTAGATAGCTGGGAGAATAAGGGGAGGGCAAGTCTGGTGTCAGCCGCCGCGGTAATACCAGCTCTCCGAGTGGTGGGGACAATTATTGGGCCTAAAGCATCCGTAGCCGGCTGGGCAAGTCCCCTGTTAAATCCAACGATCCAATCGCTGGTCTGCGGGGGATACTGTCCGGCTAGGGGGCGGGAGAGGCCGCCGGTATTTCCGGGGTAGGGGTGAAATCCTATAATCCCGGGAGGACCACCAGTGGCGAAGGCTGCCGGCTAGAACGCGCCCGACGGTGAGGGATGAAAGCTGGGGGAGCGAACCGGATTAGATACCCGGGTAGTCCCAGCTGTAAACGATGCAGGCTAGGTGTTAGGGCGGCTACGTGCCGCTCTAGTGCCGCAGGGAAGCTGTTAAGCCTGCCGCCTGGGGAGTACGGTCGCAAGGCTGAAACTTAAAGGAATTGGCGGGGGAGCACCACAAGGCGTGAAGCTTGCGGTTTAATTGGAGTCAACGCCGGAAATCTCACCGGGGGCGACAGCAGAATGAAAGCCAGATTAAAGGTCTTGCCAGACGAGCTGAGAGGAGGTGCATGGCCGTCGCCAGTTCGTGCCGTGAGGTGTCCTGTTAAGTCAGGCAACGATCGAGACCCGCATCCCCCGTTGCAACTAGCCTTGAGCTGGGCACACTGGGGAGACCGCCGTCGATAAGACGGAGGAAGGAGCGGGCCACGGCAGGTCAGTATGCCCCGAATCTCCCGGGCCACACGCGAGCTGCAATGGCAGGTACAATGGGTTCCGATCTCGAAAGGGAAAGGAAATCTCTAAACCCTGCCGTAGTTGGGATCGAGGGTTGAAACCCACCCTCGTGAACATGGAATGCCTAGTAATCGCGCGTCACTATCGCGCGGTGAATACGTCCCTGCTCCTTGCACACACCGCCCGTCGTTCCACCCGAGCGATTTTTGGGTGAGACGTGGTCTTTGTTGGCTGCGTCGAATCTGAGTTTCGTAAGGGGGGAAAAGTCGTAACAAGGTGGCCGTAGGGGAACCTGCGGCCGGATCACCTCCTAAGTAAATAACAGCCTTTGCGAAGGCGACTGGAGGAGAAAGCATGGAACAGCCATGGGAAACGCCAAAGCCCAATTCAAAACGAGTCATTCGTGCGTGTGCAACGGTTTCTAGGCCGTCTATTTGGAGTCTAATATGTTTGTGACTGGTTCTGGTGGAAGAAGGTTTGCTGTGTTGCTTAGGGAGTGGGTCGTGTGTGGATTTATCAGAAGTGTTATGAGTTATGATGTTGACGAGATAGAGGCGTGACTGAAGTATGGCGAAACGCCGGAAAGATCCTAGAGCGATTCTGCTTAGGAACATTGAGAAGGATGCTGAGATTCTTAGGGAACTTTAGCGGCGGAAACAAAAAGGCTGGAAAGTAGTTTGATTGTTCTTATTGGGCTTTTTTGAGGATCGTTTGGGCGATTTCTCTTTTCTCGTTTGCAAGGTCGGCGAGTGTTTTTAGTAAGCCGCGTTTTGAGGCTTCCCAGACTTCTATAGCAACGAGTTCGCCTTGTTTGTCGTAGCCTAGGAGGACGTCGCTGTCTAGGAGTTTTTCGTTTTTGATGGCTCCTTCTTTTAGTTTCATTGTTAGTATGTCGGCTTTGGGGTCGTATTTGATGATTAGATCCATCTTCCAGTCCTCTTTCTTCTGTTCACCATATCTGTTAGTTCACTGCTGTATATTATTTAGGGGTGTGCACTATTCGATTTCGTTTATTTTTTGGGGATAACTCTTGTGATGGATAACTTCCTATTAACAGTAAAATCGCAACAAAACACCAAAAAATAGAATTATGCACACCCCTATATTATTGTTATGACTGTCAGGTTGTCGTCGGTTTTCTCGTAGATTATGGCAGTGTTGTGTGTGTTGTTTGTGGCTACGTATCTTCCTCTTAGGGCGTCGTAGAGGAGCTCGTCGGGGTTCTTGA
>Ga0315282_10008401_pt1 | contig 16726 bp, 14 predicted proteins | sample YL17G07_20_MG_FD_203693 | JGI IMG/M metagenome (GOLD analysis project Ga0315282, IMG submission 203693) | Sediment microbial communities from Yellowstone Lake, YNP, Wyoming, USA - YL17G07_20 | ecosystem: Environmental > Aquatic > Freshwater > Lake > Sediment | place: USA: Wyoming | collected...
GGGCGTAGCCGGCAGCCCGCGGCTGCGATATCAGGCCCATTTCTTTGCGCGGCTCACAAGTGGATCCGGGATTTATCCCGGACGAAACCATGACAAAGGGCTGCAATACGGGCATCTCAGCTAGATAATCAGCCGCGGCCATTAACTGCATTATACGAATAAGCTCCCTGTCCGGGCTGAAGCCCAGACCCACTTGATAGCGAGTCGTGGATCGGGCGCGGTTTGGGTTCCGGATGCCTCAGCTTGCTTCCATCAGGCGGGCGACAGCTTGCCTGAGCCGATCGGTGTCTGACTGATAGGCTGAGGAATCTTGTCCTGCACCTGCCTCGAGCGGCTCCCCAAACAGCACCTTCACTTTGTGCAGGCGAATCTTGCGACTGTCGCGTGCCCACACTTCGTGCGTGCCGCGAATGGCCACGGGAACCATCGGGACGCCGATCTCCCGCGCCAGAATAGCAGCGCCTTTCTTGAATTCACCGAGCCGGCCGTCGAAGGAGCGCGCTCCTTCGGGGAAGATGCAGAGGATGCGGCCACTCCGCAACGCATGGGCGCCGATCTTCATTGCGAGCAGCAGGTGCGTGTCTGGATCGACGGGAAAGATGTTTGCCACGCGCGCCAAGAGCTTCATAAGAGGGCTGATGAAGAAATCGCTCGCGCCGACAAAAAACACGCGCTCGATAATGTCGTAGGGCAGGGGAGCCAGCACTACCAACGGGTCGATATAGCTCAGGTGGTTGGGGCAGAGCAGAAAGGGTCCCTTTCGGGGCAAGTTCTCCAATCCGCCGGCCCGCATGCGAAGGAGCACCTTGAAGAGCAGATGGAGTATCTTGACGGCCGCGTATCTGAAGGAGGTTACCCAGGGTCCTGAAAAGCGCGCCTTCAAATCTCCCTCCCGCGCCAGAGATTCCGCAGACAAGATCTTTCCCCAAGTCTGCCTGGGTACCCCTGCGCCGCTTGCGACCGCTCCAGCCTGCTGTTGCAGCCCGCGGATCAGGTCGCGCACCGTGAGAGCTTCGGCGCCGAAGCTCTCGGGAAGCTCCAGGCCGAGCCGTTGCTCGAGGCTGGTCAACAGTTCAACCCGTTCCATCGAGTCGAAGCTTAGGTCAAGCTCGAGATTCATGTCGAGCTCGATGGGAACATCACGGTGATAGGTTTCTCGCAGGCAGGACAGGACCTCCTGGCCCACGGCGGATTCTCTCAGCTCGCGATCCTCCAAAGGAGTCTCCCCGGCGACTCCGGCTGACTCGACGTCCTGAAGCTTGCCGCTCTCGATCAATTCCTTGAGTTCGAGCCTCTTGATTTTGCGTGTCGTCGTTCGGGGCAGCGGCTCCTTCTGGATCTGGTAGCTCATGAGCCGCTTGTAGTGAGGAAGCTGGTTGGACAGGCGCGCGATTTCGTCACGCAGAATTTCCCTGGTGTTGGCGATCTTCTTGGCCTTGAGCGCGTCGAAATTCGGAACGACGACCGCGTGGAGACGTTCCGCTCCCTTGCGATCAGGTTCGGCGATGCCCAGGACTGCTGTTTCCTTTATGTAGGCGCACTGCTCGTAGTGCACTTCCAGCTCGTCCGGATAGATGTTCTTCCCGCTCGGGAGGACAACGACCTCTTTCTTTCTTCCGGTAATGAAGAGGTTGCCGCGCTCGTCCAACCTCCCCAGGTCACCCGAGAGAAACCATCCGTTGCGGGTCGCCGCCGCAGTTTCCCCGGGATTCTTGTAGTAGCCTTTCATTACGACGGGTCCTCGGATTGCCACTTCGCCGATGCCGTCCTCCCCCGGATCCAAGATCGATATTTCCATCCCCGGCAAGGCAGGGCCTACAGAACCGACGACATTGTCTTCGACGCGCGTCACGGCGCAAGCCCCGGTGGTTTCGGTGAGGCCGTAACCCTGCAGGATAGTGAAGCCGAGATCAAAAAACTCCTGAGCCACCTTTGGGTCGAGAGCCGAGCCCCCGCTGACAAACAGCCGCAGGCGGCTGCCGAAGGTTCGATGGATCTCCGCGAAGAACAGCTTTCCCAGGTTGATGTGAAGGCGGGCGATGCCAAACCGGTTGATTCTGAGCAGGCAGCGGAACAGCCCTCGCGCCGCGCGTCCTTTGCAAGCGAGTTCCTCTTCGATTCGTTTATGAAAAAGGTAGAAGAACTGCGGCACCGTTGCCACGATCGTGATCCCCGCCTCTTGCAGGGCCGCCAGGATTTCGGAGCGCTTCAACGTGTCCGCAAAGACAACTTGCGCGCCCAGATATATGGGAATCAGGAAGCTGATTACGGAAGCAAACACGTGCTGCAGGGGCAGAAGACAAAGAAAAACGTCGCTCTCTCTGGCCCAAGGGATCGCCTTGAGCGCCGCGCGGATCTCGCTGACGATGTTCTCCTGCGTGAGCATTACGCCCTTGGGCTTGCCCGTCGTTCCAGAGGTGTAGATGATCACGACCACGTCGGAGAGCCTGCTCTCAGGCAGCCGTGGCGACGGCGTCAGGCCATGTCCCGATTCGATCATGCGGGCGAGAGTCCAGTGAACGCCATCATCTCGGCCCAGCGAATCGAGACAGATAATCCGATCTTGGAGAGGCGACTCCTGTACGGCTTCCTTGAGTTTGGGCAGCAGAAGCCGGCTGACGAAGACCGCCTTTGCTTCAGAATCCTCCAGCAGGCGGCGCCACTCGGAAGGGGAAATCAGCGGATCCAACGGCACTACGGTTCCGCCCGCCTGATAGATTCCGAGGTAGGATACGACCCATTCCGGCCGGTTCTCGGACAATATGGCCACGCGCTCTTGTTGCTGCAAGCCTTGTGCCGCCAATGCCAGAGCCACACCGCGCACCTGATCGTGCAGCTCAGCGTATGTGATCTGGCGGTAGCCGGTCGGAGTTTTCAGTCGAACCGCAACCCGATCCGGAGAACGGCGCACGACCTCTTCGAAACGTTCGCTGTAGGCCGTCAAGTCGATAATGACTCCTATCGCCTCAGCATACGACACCCTGCCTTAGTCAGACAAGCGGTCGAACAAGACCCGGTGCACTCAGGAGTGGGAATCGGCTCCATCCAGAGCGACACGAGGTTGAGCCGGATAGTGGCGGTTTTTGCGGACTCGACAGGGCGGCCACGATAATGCGAACCACAAAGATCTCGAAGACCTCCAAGAATTTCTCGTTGGGCGGAAGCTGGCGATTTGCCTGGAGGCGACTGCCGCTTCCAATGGTACGCGCCGTCGAGATTTTTCTTTGCCTCGAAGCTGCTGATTGGGTATCTTGATACGCTTAATTTGCTCTATCGATCGGGTTCTCGCTATGATTCCAACCGAGCAGACGACGACGCGGCGCAATGTCCTCAACTACCTCCTGGGCACGGCCGCTCTGGCCACCCTCGCCGCCATTTTCTATCCCATCATCAAGTTCATGATTCCGCCGCGGGTCGTAGAATCGTCCGCTTCGAGCGTCGTCGCCGCCAAGGTCTCGGAGCTCAAGCCGAATTCAGGCAAGATATTCAGGTTCGGCAGCAAGCCCGGCATCCTGATTCAGACGCCGGCGGGCGAGTATCGCGCGTTCAGCGCCGTCTGCACTCATTTGGATTGCACCGTGCAATATCGCCCGGATGAGAAGCTGATCTGGTGCGCCTGCCACAACGGCCGCTACGATCTGACCGGGAAGAATATCTCGGGCCCGCCGCCTCGGCCGCTCGAGGCGTTTACCGTGAACGTGAGGGGCGACGAGATCCTGGTTTCGCGAGGGTAGCGGGATGAATGCGTGGGCGTCGAAGTGGGGAGGATGGCTGGAGGAGAGGCTGGGCTGGCGCGCGGCCGTGCGCCTGCTCGAGCACAAGGAAGTGCCGGTGCACCGCCACAGCATCTGGTACTACTTCGGCGGCATGACGCTTTTCCTGTTTGTCGTTCAGGTCTGTACCGGAATCCTGCTCCTGCTCTACTATCGGCCGAGCGCGGAGACTGCGTTTGAGAGCGTCGAGTTCATCATGACGCAGGTTCAGTTCGGTTGGCTGATTCGCTCCATCCACAGTTGGTCGGCCAATCTGATGATCGGCACTGCCTTCGTGCACATGTTCAGCGCCCTTTTCCTGCGCTCGTTCCGGCGCCCGAGGGAGCTGACCTGGGTGTCGGGCGCTCTACTTCTCTTTCTGTCGCTCTGCTTCGGTTTCAGCGGCTACCTGCTTCCGTGGAACAAGCTGGCTTTTTTCGCCACCAAGGTCGGAACGGACATCGCGGGCATAGTGCCTCTCATCGGGCCCTTCCTCCTCCGCTTCCTGCGCGGGGGCGACGAGGTGACCGGGGCCACTCTTACGCGCTTTTTCGGATTTCACGTGGCGATTCTTCCGGCGATCGCAACTGTGCTCGTGAGTGTGCACATATACCTGGTCCAGAAGCACGGGATGAGCACGCCGCCGTCGGTGGACGCGGATAAGGTGCCGAAGATGAAGTTCATCCCTGACTTTCTCCTGCGCGATCTCGTGGGCTGGCTGACGGCAGTCACAGTCCTGGCGGTGCTTGCCGCGATCTTCCCGTGGGAGTTGGGAGAAAAGGCCGATCCTTTCTCTCCTGCGCCCGCAGGAATCAAGCCCGAGTGGTATTTCGTCTACATGTTTCAGACGCTCAAATACATTCCTTCCAAGATTCTGGGCATCGACGGCGAGGTTCTAGGGATCATGTTTTTCGGCTTTCTGGGCCTTCTGCTGATCATCACGCCGTTCATTTCGCCGAGGGAACCGCGGACAGGCCGGCGCAGTCTGCTTCCCATCGCAGGCATTCTGGTTCTCTTGTATATCATCGTCTTGTCGGCTCTGGCCTATCGGACTTAGGGACAGTCACATGTGGCAGCAACTGTTGCTCGTTATGCTCGTCAGCCCCGCTCCGGCGCAGCCTGCCCAAAAGGCGGTTGAGAGCAGTTGCGTCCGGTGTCACCTCGCAATGGGTGATCCGCTGGCGGAGCCTGTGAAGCTCTCGGCGCAGGACATCCACTTCCAGAATGGACTCTCCTGCAACGCCTGTCACGGCGGTGATCCCACCAAGGATGCGCTTGAGGAAGCCATGAATCCCCGCAAGGGCTTCGTCGCGCACCCGCTGCGCAAGCAGATTGCGACGCTGTGCGCCTCCTGCCACAGCAATGCCGACTTCATGAAGAAGTACAACCCTCAAGCGCGCGTGGACCAGCACAGCGAGTACCTGACGAGTGTGCACGGCAAGAAGAATCAGGCGGGAGATCCGAATGTGGCCACCTGCACCGACTGCCATGGCGTTCATGGCATCCGCGCAGTGGGCGATCCCAACAGTCCCGTCTATGTCACCAATGTAGCTGCTACGTGCGGCCGTTGCCACAGCGACGTGAAGCGGATGGGTTCTTACGGCATCCCAACCGATCAGCAGGAGCAGTACAGCAAGAGCGTCCACGGCGTGGCCTTGATGAAGCAGCGCGACCTGTCCGCGCCCGCCTGCAACAGTTGCCATGGCAACCACGGCGCCACGCCGCCGGGCGTCGATTCGGTCGCGAATGTGTGTGGCCAGTGCCATGTCACGCAGGAAGGCCTTTTCAAGCAGAGCCCCCACAGCAAGGCGTTTGCAGAAAACAAGTGGCCGGGCTGTGTGACCTGCCATCAAAATCATCTGGTAGTGCGTCCGACTGACGCGATGCTCGGAGTGGAAGAAACCGCTACCTGCGCGGCCTGCCATGACAGGGGAAGCCCCGGGTATGTGGCGGCGCAGAAGATGAAGTCGGAGATTACCAACTTGCAGACGCGGCTGGACTCTGCCAAACAGGTGCTCGAGCGCGCGCAGCGCGCCGGCATGGAGGTCAGCTCGCCGATTTACCAGCTTTCCGAAGCGCGTGACCGCCTGGTCCTTGCGCGGGTTCAGATTCACGGGTTCACGCCGGCGATTCTCCAGAAGACGACCGCAGAAGGAGAAAGCATTGCGGCCCAATGCGAGCAGAGCGGCTGGCAGGCGATAGCGGAGCTTGCGTATCGCCGCAAGGGATTAGCCGTGTCTGCCGCGATCCTGCTGTGCATGATCGGCCTGCTGCTTCTCAAGATCCGACAGCTGAAGACGTGACCCTTCCAGCAGGTTCTGAATCCGGCTGATCTCAGGCGATCCTGCAACACTGACGATCCCCTTTCACTCCCCAGCCTCACGAGCGATCCTTTGCCCGCCTGCATCGACACTTGACTTTCGGACAATAGTGTCCGAACATCTGACAATGAAAGGGTCTGAGTTGCTCCGCAAGCTGCGGCATTATGCACGGGTTCACGGGGTGCCATGCCATTTCGTCCCGGAGCGTGGCAAGGGAAGCCACGGGACCATCTATCTCGGAGATCGGAGAACAGTCATCAGGAATCTGAAAGATGAACTCAAGTCCGGAACCCTTTACGCCATGCTGAAGCAGCTGGGCATCAAGGAATCAGATCTAGCGTGAATAGGATTGCCTATGAAGAATTTCGCATACGCTGCAAAGCTCACACCTGACCGAAAGGCCGGCGGATTTGTGGTCACTTTCCGCGACATCCCCGAAGCGATCACGCAAGGTGAGGATGCTGCGGATGCTCTCTCCCAGGGCGGCGACTGTCTTGAGGAGGCAATTGCCGGAAGAATCAGGATGGCAGAGGCGATCCCGCGACCTTCCAGACCGCGCAAGGCTGAGCATTGCATCCAACTCTCAGCCCTCATGGCTGCCAAGACTGCCCTCTACCTTGCCATGAAGGAGTCGGGCCTGACAAATGTGCAGCTGGCAAAACAATTGAAATGCGACGAAAAGGAGATCCGCCGGCTGATTGACCCTCGCCACAAGTCCAAGATAGAACGGATCGAAGCAGCCCTGGAAGTGCTGGGCAAGCGGCTGGTGGTCGGCTATCGCGCCGCATAGCCGGGGACGAGCCTGCCATGGTCGGAGTCGAAGAAACCGCTGCGCGCGCAGCCTGATGTGATACGGGGAGCGCGGGATACGTGGCGGCGCGGCAGGTGAAGTCGCAGCTTGCCAACTTGCAGACCCGGCTGGCGTCTGCCAAACAGGTGCTCGAGCGCGCGCAGCGCGCCGGCATGGAGGTCAGCTCGGCGATTTACCAGCTTTCCGAAGCGCGTGACCGCCTGGTCCTTGCACGGGTTCAGATTCACGGGTTCACGCCGGCGATGCTTCTGAAGACGGCTGCAGAAGGAGACAGCATTGCAGCTCAGTGCGAGCAGAGCGGCTCGCAGGCGCTAGCGGAGCTTGCGTATCGCCGCAAGGGATTAGCCGTGTCTGCCGCAATCCTGCTGTGCATGATCGGCCTGCTGCTTCTCAAGATCCGACAACTGAAGACGTGACCCTTCCAGCAGGTTCTGAATCCGGCTGATCTCAGGCGATCCTGCAACACCGACGATCCCCTTTCACTCCCCAGCCTGACGAGCGATCCTCTATCGGCCTCCACTGCCCGGGGGAGGGGGAGGCATCGTGCCGCCCGGGGGCGGGGGCGGCATCATGTCGCCCCCTGGTCCTCCGCGTCTTTGTTGATTGACTGCAGAGGCTTTGCTGAAATCGGGTAGTTTCAGCTGCCTCGTTTCGAAAGGATTCCGCAGAGCTATGTCTTCCTTGTCGTACACGCCGCTCAGGATCGTCGCCTGACCGTGTTTGCCGAGGGCGAGCTTTACTTCTCTCTTCTCCCAGCCGCTCCCCTTCTTGACGTAGACGTAAATTTTATATTCCTTCTCGTCATAATCGAGCACACTGGCAGGAACCATGAAGCAAGAGTCATATTTCTCCATGATGACACGGGCCTGCAGCTTCATGCCCGGTTTGATCAAACGGTAATATGGTTGGGCGTCGTGGATCGTGACGTCGGAGGAGAAATATTTGAACGGCGAATCGCGCTCCAGCGTTGACGCAAGAGGGGAAACCGAGCGCACGGTGCCGTGAAACTCCCCGTCGGGGAGTGCGTCCAGCTTGATGTTCACGGGCTTGCCGATGGCCAAGCCGCCCGCCTCCTTCTCGAGCACATAGATGCGGGCTTGCAGGGCGTTCAGGTCGACCAGGTCGATCATCACCTGGCCGGCCTGACAGGTATCGCCGATCTTTGGATCCTGCCTGCGCTCGCGGCGGTAGACCGCGAATCCAGAGGATGGGGCTCTCACTTCCATAGCCTCCAGAGTATCTTTGATGATGTCGACTTCAGTTTGTGCATGGTTTCTCGTGATCGCCGAGACCTGCTGTGCGGAGCGGTTTTGGCGCTTCTGTGTTTTCGCCCTGGCCGCCAGGTTCTCAATCTTCGATTTCGCAAAGTCGGCGTTTAGCTTGGCTGAAATGATATCCCACTGCGAGAAGATCAGGGGATCTTGAGGCAAGACCGCCATCGTGTAGTCATAATCCATCTGCGCCACGGCGCGGTCGATGGCCATGCCCCTCTCGCTCAACTGCTGATCGCCGGTGTCGATCTTTGTTTGCAACTGGTTTGCATTGAGCGCGTAATTCTGCGATTCAAGGCTGAGCAGTGTGTCCGTGCTGTCAAAACGGATCAACGGCTCCCCTGGAGCCGCCATCGTTCCCTCAGCGATCAGCCAGCGGAGTTTAAGGGCGCCGGTGCGAGTACCTGGTGTAGCGACCGGCACACTCTCCAATCCCACAATCTCGCCGCTGGCCTCCACCTCGAGCTGGAGCGGGCCCCGCTCGAGGCTCAGCACGGGAATCGGCTCTTCATCTTTGGAAAACGCGAATGCCTTCCCGATTTCATTCCAAATCGCGTTCTTATACATCACGATCCCGCCAACCGTGCCGACAAGAACGAGAATGCCGACAGCTTGCATAATGAGCCGCATCGGTTCCATTTTCTTCGTTTGGTCATCTCGATTGTGAAATGACATGGCTTGCCTCTCGCGTTGAGTGCGATTCCTCACCTTCTAATAAAGATTACGAAGCGAAAGTTAAGCGTTTGTTTGGCTGGGCAGGATTTTTGTAAAGCGACTGTAAATGTTGCGGGTTTTCAGGGCAGGCGCGGATATTATAATCCACGGATCGGAGAGAAAACCTGAGCGGCCGATGCCATTTGCCAAGATGGTCCGAGGTCCCATGCAGAACGCAGGTTCAATCCAGCTGAAGAACGACCAAGCCTATGCCAGGACGCGGCTGCTCGTGATTGATGACGACCGAAAGCTCTGCTGTCTCATCAAGGATTACCTGCAGCCCCTGGGCTACGACGTCGAGGCGGCGTACTCCGGCCCCGACGGGCTGGAGAAGGCGGCAAGCGGCGGCTACAAGGCGATCATCCTCGACGTCATGCTTCCTGGGATGGACGGCTTCGAGGTGTTGAAGCGCTTGCGGCGCACTTCGGACGTGCCCGTGTTGATGCTCACCGCACGAGGCGAAGAGTCGGACCGCATCGTCGGCCTCGAGATCGGCGCTGACGATTACCTGCCGAAAACCTTCTCGACGCGGGAACTGCTGGCGCGGCTCCGCGCCGTAATCCGCCGGGCCTCGCGAACGGCGCCAGACTCGGAGGAGGGGATCGAACCAGAGAGGGTCGTAGGACAGTTGCGGGTCAATCCCGCCACCCGCACTGCCGTCCTGGGCGACCAACCTCTGACGCTGACACCGGTGGAGTTCGACGTGCTGTTATCGCTGGCCCGAGCGCGGGGCCGGGTGAAAACTCGCGAGCAGTTGCTTGAAGAGATTGCCGGCCGCGACTATGAAGTCTTCGACCGGTCGATCGACGTTCACATCTCTGCTTTGCGCAAGAAGCTGGGAGACGATCCTAAGGCGCCGCGCTTCATCCGGACCGTGCGCTCGGCGGGATACATGCTGATCAATCCGGACGCTGAGTGAATCCAAACCGATGCGAGTCCGCTTTCCGCTTTACGCAAAAATCTTGTTGTGGTTCCTTCTGAACCTGCTGTTCCTCGGTGTGGTCTTTTACGCTTTCATCGGGCTGCAATTCCACATCGGTCTGGATTCGCTCCTGCTTGCGCGCACGGGCGATCGCATTCAAGCGGTCGGCGACATCATCGCCACGGAACTGGGAAACGAGCCGGCAAACCAATGGGACAACGTGCTGCAACGGTTCGGCAGCGCCTATAAGGTAACGCTCCTTCTGTTTCGATCCGACGGCTCGCAAGCGGCGGGCCAGAGGATTCAATTGCCGCCGGACATGATGCCGCGTCTCGGCGACCGGCGCGGCGGGCCGCTGGGCTTCGGTGCGCGAGGAGCGCGCGGGGATCGGGGAACGGCCCCGCCACCTGGTTTCCCTTCGCCGGGCCCTCCGCCAGGGGCGCTGTTTACGGCTCGCACCGAGAATCCGACTCGTTACTGGGTCGGCGTGCGCATTCTCGTGCCAGACGCCGAGCGGCAGCGTTCCGGGCCGATGACGCTCGTGGCCATGTCCCATTCCCTTTGGGGCGGCGGCCTCTTCTTCGACCCGATGCCGTGGGTGGCCGTTGGCGCAGGGGTCGTTTTCCTTTCGGTGCTGTTCTGGTTTCCGCTCGTCCGCGGCGTTACCCGGTCGATTTCGCAAGTCACAAAGGCCACGGAGCGAATTGCCGAGGGCAGATTCGACGCGCGCGTCGACGCGGGTCGCGGAGACGAACTCGGCCGGCTCGGCCAGGCAATCAACCAGATGGCCGCACGCCTGGACGGCTTCGTAACCGGGCAAAAGCGGTTCCTCGGAGATATTGCGCACGAGCTCTGCTCGCCCTTGGCGCGGATGCAGGTCGCCCTGGGAATTCTGGAGCAGCGCGCCAGCAAGTCGCAGGACGCCTACGTGGAAGACGTGCATACAGAGGTCCAAAACATGTCGGACCTCGTCAACGAGTTGCTCTCCTTTTCCAAGGCTTCACTCAAGGCCGGGGTCATCGCATTGCAGCCGGTAAACGTCCTCGAAGTCGTATCGCAAGCGGTTCACCGGGAAGCCGGCGCGGAAGACAAAATCAACGTCGAGGTCGCCAAGGGGATCTTTGTGCTGGCTCAGCGTGAGTTGCTGCTGCGATCTCTGGCCAACCTGGTTCGCAACGCGGTGCGTTACGCAGGCGAGTACGGTCCGATCACGATCTCCGCAATTCAAGCGGGCGAGCTCGTTGTCGTCAGCGTAGTGGACTGCGGCCCCGGCGTTCCCGAGGAAACGCTGGCCCGACTCTTCGATCCGTTCTATCGCCCGGAGCCATCGCGCAGCACCGAAACCGGCGGTGTTGGCCTGGGCCTCGCCATCGTCAAGACCTGCGTTGAATCATGCCAGGGGACCGTAGCCTGCCGAAACCACAGTCCATCGGGCCTGGAAGTGACAATCCGCCTCAAGGCCGCGTCGGAGGCGGACAAGTTGTCGCTGTCAGAGACTCCCGACGTGCTCTGAGCACCCGACCCGGGCTTACTGTAAGAAGCCCTCGGACAGCCGGATGCACGGAGGAGAGACCTTGGCGGCGCGGCAGATGAGGTCGGAGATTACCAACTTGCAGACCCGGCTGGAATCTGCCAATGGAAGGGTGAGTCACGCCCCTGACTTGAGCGCGATTAATAGATTATCGTGATCCGTCCCCCTGCCCGTAACTCTCAGCGGATTTCGATGCGGCGAGCGCCTGGAAGGCAGCGCACTCCTCAGGCCTGCCGATCACGGCTACCAGGTCCCCTTCGGCGAAACAATAATCAGGGGCGGGATTGGAGTAAAGTGCTCCTTGCCGTACTACGCCTACGACGGAAGCTCCGATCCGGCTGCGTATCTTCAAATCCTGAATGGCCTTCTTCTCCAGAAGGCTGCCCGGCTGGAGCTTTACCCAAGTCAATTCCAGCAGGTCTGCGGCCTTTTGAATCTGCGTGATCGTCTCGTAGTCATAGTGGGCTTGATAGAGAGGGGCGTACAAATCGCGCCGCAGAGCATCCGTGTAGCTCTGGATTCCGGTCGCGGGGACCTTGAGGTGAAGTAGGGCCTGGCGCGTGATTTCCAGGCCGGCTTCGAACTCCGGCTGCACTACTTCATAGACCCCACATTCGTGCAGCATCTTCATTTGCTCTATCCCCTCTGCCCTGACAACAACATCGAGCGAAGGGCATCGGCGGTGGATCTGGCGAACCATCGAGAGGGTAACGGTGATCGCGGGGATCGTGATCAGCAGCAGGCGCGCGCTCCCGATTTCAGCGGCATCCAAGACCGATTCCTGGCTCGCGTCCCCGTAAATTACCGGAAGGCCTTCCGCTCTTGCCTGCTCGACGCGCCGATAGTCAGCCTCGATGACGACAAAAGCGAGTCCCAGCCGCTTCAGAACCTGGGCCACGTGCTGCCCGACGCGCCCTCCGCCCGCGATCACGACATGGTCGCGCAGACCCGACGAAGGAATGTTGATCGTCTGCAGCGGCTCGCGCTTGAACCAACGCTTACGGAGCGCGTACAGCGGCGCCGTCAGCCCGGACACAGACGGAGTCAGGATCATCGTCACGATCGCGGTAGCGAGAATCAGCGAGTACAGCTCGTTGCTGATCGAACTCGTTTCAGCGCCAACCTTGGCGAGCACGAACGAGAACTCACCCACCTGGAAAAGTCCGAGTCCGACCGCCAGAGGAACGACGTTCGCGTATCCGAACAGCCTGGTCAGTCCCGCCAGCATCAGGCCCTTCCCTACGGAAACCAACAGCACCAGTATGACCAGGACGCGCAGGTGAGCCAAAAGGAACGTCGGGTCCAGCAGCATGCCGGCGGTGACGAAAAAGAGAAGGCCGAACAGGTCGCGCAGCGGGATGATCTCACTCAATGCCTGGTGACTCACGTCTGATTCGCTCAAGACTGCCCCAGCCATAAATGCACCAAGAGCGAACGACAGCCCTGACAGGTAGGTGAGGTAACCTACGCCGAGGCCGATGGCGGTGATTGCGAGAAGAAACAGCTCCCGCGAGTTCCAGCCGGCGACAATCTTCATCAGTCTGGGGAGAATCCGTGTCCCGCCAAAGATCATCAACAGGAGGAAGAGGACTGCCTTCAACATGGCTGCTCCCATTTGAGGAAGGCCGGCCTTGAGGTAGGTCAGTTGCGGTAGAATCACCATTAAGGGCACGACGGCGAGATCCTGCACGATCAGGATGCCGATCATGACCCGGCTGGAGAGCGTTCCCAGCCATCCCTGATTCATCAGGGTCTTCAGGATTACCATCGTGCTGGACAGAGAGATCAGCGCCCCGAACCAGACTGACGGAATCCATGGCCAGCCGAGCCATTGGCCTATGAGCGAACCATAGCTCATAGTGAGCACGATCTGAATCGGCGTGCCGATCAGGGCTACGTTGCGCACCGACTTCAGCTTGTTTAAGGAGAACTCCAATCCCAGAGAAAAAAGCAAGAGCGCGACACCGATTTCCGCCAACAGCTCAAGGTCATGCACTTGAGAGACGGTGATCCTGCCTGCATATGGACCGATTACGATCCCGGCCAGGATGTATCCCACGATCAGAGGCTGTTTGATCTTCTGTGTGATCAACCCGGCGAACAGGCCGGAGAGGACGATGATTACAATGTCGGCCGCTATTCCCATGGAGCCCTTCTCTCCTTAGCCGCCAGTCAGACCACAGTCGGCGAAAACGCGAGGCCGCAGATCCCGCAGTCCCCGTGCTGCGGACACCGCTGCCTCAACCCCTGTTGTGCATTTATGAGCTGTGCACGCGCCGAGGCGAATGCTCTCCAATGCTCCTTAAGCGGCGAGCGCCGGTGATTGTATCACGCACAGCCCCGTGCGTTACGGCCTGCACGCGCTTGGGCGTTTTTCATAGACGAGAGCGCACCCGTAATGTAACCTGCCGTCGTATGGGATTGAGGATTTTGCTCGTCCTGCCAATTCGGGAAGGCAACAACGTCCAGGTCGCTCCAGATCTCGGCATTCTCTACCTTGGCACTGTGTTGCAGAAGCAGGGACACGATGTAACCCTGCTTGATTGCACCAAGGAGAAGATGAATTTCCGGGGCTTTAGAACCTTCCTGGCGTCCCGGCCTTTCGACGCGGTCGGCTTCCGCTGTTACAGCCGCGACCACAACTATGTGAATCATCACCTCAAGATCGTCCGCCACATGATTCCACAGGCGCTTACGCTCGTGGGAGGGCCTCATCCTTCAGCGCTTCCGGAGTTCGTCCTGAATTCGATGCCCAATCTGGACTTTGCCTGGAAAGCGGAGGCTGAGGAAGGACTTCCCGATCTCCTGCGCCTCCGCCAGGAGCATGGCAGGCAAATACCCGAGGACTTGCTGGCGAGCATCCCCGGTCTCGTATGGCGGAGCCGAAAAATGGAACAGGTGATCGTCAATGCTCCGTACTTCGCGGCTGACCTCGACAGTTACGGGATTCCTGCCTGGGAGCTGATCAAGCCCGACACTTACCCCGGATTCATTTACGAGGAGTATTACCCCATCCTGACGACGCGGGGCTGCCCGTACCCGTGCACGTATTGCAATACTCCCGGACTGTCAGGGAAGAAGCTGCGGCACCGCAGCGTCGAGCAGGTTATCCAGGAACTCGGTTTCCTGAAACGAAGATACAAGACAAAGCGCTTCAGCATCGTTGACGATGAGTTCACGCTTGACAGGCGCTACGCGACCCAATTCTGCGAACGGCTGATCGATGCTGGATTAGGCCTGCGCTGGGACTGCCCCGTCGGCGTGCGGCTGGACACGCTCGATCCGGAACTGCTCCAGATCATGGAGAAGGCTGGCTGTGAAAGCATGGCGGTCGGGATCGAAACCGGCAGCGCGCGGATGCAGCAGCTGATCCGGAAAAAGGTCACGATCGGAACCATTAAGGAAAGAGCTTTCATGATTGCAGGCTGCAGTCGGATCAAGATCGTCGGCTACTTCATGATAGGATTCCCGGATGAAACGGAGGAAGAGGTCTTCGAAACCATCAACCTGGCTGCCTCCCTCCCGCTGGAGCGCGCCAATTTCAACATCGTAATTCCTATTCCAGGGACGGCCATTTTTGATGAAGCCCTGCGCGAAGGGAAACTCGTGCTCGACGAGATCAACTGGGACGCCTGCACTAGCGACCAGGTAATCATTCCCTGCAATCACATTTCAGGGAAGCGCCTGATTCAACTGCACAGACAAGCATACCTGCGTTTCTATGGCCGGCCCCGGATGCTCTGGCTGCTGTGCAAGGACAGCCTGAGCAACCGAGAAGTCCTGCGGGCGATCGCGCGGAATCTGAAGCGATTGTCCCGGCGCACGACAACCTACCGCCGCCCGCCGATGTATCTGCGCGACGCCGCGATTTAGCGCAGGATCTGCGGTCATTGCCCTTTTCCCCTGCGTCCAGGGCTGCCTTTCGCTGTTGTCTTTGCTCATGCGTAATGTGGGACGTTACCCCCGAACGCAGTGAATGTTCGGCGGACAAATCCAGAGGAGGGCGTGATGGGATTGGGTTTGGCGGAATTGCCAATAGTGCTGTTCGTTCTTGCGATCTGGGCGGTGGTGATTGCGGCTGCGATTTGGGTTATCGTTACGCTGAATCGTCTCGCAAAAAATAGTTCGGCTATATGCGAAAAGCTAGAGGCCATCGAGCAACTCCTCAGGAGAGGGACTCCGGGGATCGGCGTTCATTAATCCGCTTCAGAGGTCGTAGAACTTGAGGTCTTTCTCGGTGCGAAGCTTCGTGACGTAGATTATCTGGCCGAGATGTTGCGCGAAGTGCTCGACGACGTGGGAGAGAGCATCAAGACACGTAACGTCGTACTCTTGAATATGCCGCACTTCCAACAGTTTCGTGACGTCGAATGCCTCAAGCACCCTGTCCGCCTCCAGGAGCGTGGACTCGAGCCTCTTCAACAGCTCAGCCTTGGCGACGTGCTCGCGCTCGGCGAACTCCTGGGGCCGATTCCGCGTGTCGGGAACGCTGCCGAGACCGGAGACAATCCACTGCCGAACGTTTCCTGAAAGATGAAGAACAAGATTGCCGACGCTGTTGTTCGTCTCGTGCTCCCGCCACCAGACGTCCTCCTCCGACAGCTCGTCCACACAGCGCCGGAGCCGGGGCCAGTGCTCCTTCATCAGTCGTTCGCGGGAGTACAACAGATAGTGTCGTCCCACATCGTTACTCATGAGCCACATCCACCTTAAATAGGGGACGCTCCCCGTTTTTGGAATTCTGTCGAAAACGGGGAGCGTCCCCTATTTCTCCCTATTTCTCGCACCAGATGCGGGCGTTCTGGAACATTCGGAGCCACGGCGATGCCTGCAGAGTGAGCTTCCAGGGCTCGGGCATCCAGGGCCATTGCCATTTCAGAAACGCCCGCTCCGGATGCGGCATGATCGCCAGGTGCCTTCCATCCGGAGAGCAAAGCGCGGTGATGCCGAGGGTCGAACCATTGGGATTCAGAGGATACCGTTCCGTGGGCGCGCCTTCGTCATCGACGAAGTAGCACGGTGCAAGCTTCTTCTCCCTCAGCTCGCGCAGAACCTCGGGATCGGGACAGTACAGGCGACCTTCTCCATGGGCCACCCAGATTCCCAAGATTGAGTTCTCCATGCCCTTGAGCATGATCGCCGGACTCTCGACGACCTTTACTGCTACCCACCGCGACTCGAATCTCTCGGAGGCATTGCGGATAAATCGGGGCTGTCGGGTGTCAGGAATTCCCGCCCATGGCACCCAGCCGAGCAGCGCCATCAACTGGCAGCCATTGCATACGCCGAGCGAGAAGGTGTCTCTGCGGCGATAGAAGGCATCGAACATCTCACGAAGCCTGGCATTGAAGCGGATGATGCCTGCCCATCCCTTGGCGCTGTCCAGCACATCGGCATAGGAGAA
>Ga0315282_10008402_pt1 | contig 16726 bp, 14 predicted proteins | sample YL17G07_20_MG_FD_203693 | JGI IMG/M metagenome (GOLD analysis project Ga0315282, IMG submission 203693) | Sediment microbial communities from Yellowstone Lake, YNP, Wyoming, USA - YL17G07_20 | ecosystem: Environmental > Aquatic > Freshwater > Lake > Sediment | place: USA: Wyoming | collected...
AGTGGAAGAAACTCGTCGAATGGTGGCGCACAATTATTCCGACCAGCCCGCCCGGTTCCATGGAGGAGCTTGACGTTGCTTTGCACTCCGTCGGCTTTGCTATTACGAAAGTGGAGAAAGCCGCAAAAGGGACGGGGCTTGGCGGTAGGTCAAACCTCACGCCTCCGTGCTCAGAGCTGCACCTCAAGGAACGGCTGCTAGAAACAGTAATTGTGATTAGAGGACGTGACTCCTATGAGGTTAATGCGCAGGAGATGAACTTCCAAGAGCTTTTGAGCTCATATAAAGCCGACCTAAATAAAGCAAGCGATAAGTGCAGATATTTAATAACGGTGTCCTTTAGTCCGGACGTCAGAACCGACGATTACGTGTTCGCCCTCAAACAACTCAGAAGCACATTTTATGCTCAACTGCAGTAAACTAACTCCGACCGTCGCTTGTCTTGCAACTCTTCTGGGGATAGCGCAGGTGGGGTTGGCCTGGGGTCCTGAAGGCCATCGAATCGTAGTGCTCGTGGCGCAGCACTACATGCGACCGGAAACTGCCGCTCGTATGCGCGAGTTGCTCGCACCTGAGAGCCCCGAAGAAGCGTCGGTATGGGCCGATGGCTACCGGGGACACCACCCCGAAACCGGCCCCTGGCACTATATCAATATCCCCTTGGCAGATTCCAAGATGGACCTGGCTCGCGAGTGCCCCCGCGGTTACTGCGTGATCGCCAAGACGGAACAATTCCTCGTTGTCCTGAAAAACCCGACTGCCGACAGAGAGGCCAAGGTTCAGGCCCTTAAGTTTGTGATTCATTTCGTCGGCGACCTGCACCAGCCGCTGCATGACGAAGACAACGCCGACAGGGGCGGTAACACGCGCCAGGTGATCTTCCACGGTCGTCCCGATAACCTTCATTGGGTGTGGGACACGGGGCTGCTCCAACACATCAACCGGAACCCGGCGGCGTTCGCGGCGGACTTGGACAGCCGGGTAACGCCTCAGGACAAGGCCGAGTGGCAAAAGGGAAGCATTGAGGACTGGGTAATGGAGGGCCACCGCATCGCTCAAACGGTAGCATATCGTGACCTCAGCAATGAGAATCCAGCCCCCATCACTGCCGGGTATGAACAGCAAGCGGACGGGGTGATCGAACTTCAGTTGGAAAAGGCCGGAGTCAGGCCCGCCTACCTGTTGGACGTCAATTTACTGCCCAGCGTTGCAGGGCAGAAAGCCGAGTCGACGGTTTCGACAAACCCCAATAGCGGTAACCCCGATGTGAGAGTTTGGGTCAACACTAACTCTGGGGTCTACCATTGCCCGGGAACTCGATGGTTCGGGAAGACGCGTGAAGGCGACTTCATGACCCAAAAAGAAGCGCAGGAAAAGGGCTACCACCCTGCCGCTAGCCAGCCATGCATGTGACGCGCAAACCGCTTGAGAGGGTTCCAGTGGCCGAGACCGAAGCCCTGAAACGGCGGCTGCGCAAGGCGTGTAGAGGGAAATGCTCGATCTCAAACTTATTCAAGGAAAATATCATCCAGAAAGAACGTTATCTTCTCGGCGGAGTTGTAATCAGCGCTCGCAACCCAACAGAAGCCTCCTATTGCGCTGCTTAAGTTTGCACCGGACAGGTCTATCTGGTACTGCTTCCACTCTTTCGTGAGCGTCACTCGACCGAGGGTGACTTCAAAGGAGTCGCGATACTTCTTTGTTCTGTTATCGATGCCCCCCGCCTTGAATTCCACCACTTCGTCTCCTGTTTCACCGCGGGCCCAAAACGTGACCCTGGAAAACCCCTTCTTCGAGTAATTGTTGCCGGGTTTGTCGCCCCAGTTGTCCGGCTTGTTCTGCGAGTAAATCCCTCCCCATCGAGTGGTTCCAAACGTATAAGTGACCTTGACGCACGTCGGCGGTGAATGAGGGTTCTCCTTGCTGGCACCTGAGAAGTCGATGTATTTGCGGCCATACTCTCCGTCGCCCATCCATCCCGAGGCAGTGAAGAGGTTTTGAATGTCGATCTTCGCTTTTGCTGTCTGTTGCGCGCGAGCGGGACGTGTGGTGACAATCATTGACATTAACACCGCCGCCGTGGCGGCGACAATTGTCTTGCACCGTGTTTGACTCATTTTCCTGTCTCCTTTCACTTTTGTTTCAAGCCTTTCTGTTGGATCTGATAGGCTGTTGTCCTCTTTCTACCTCACCTCCGGACACTGCTTTTTGAGAGCGTCAAGGTATTCGAACCTTCCGTTCTTAATGCAAAAGTCAAATACGTGCCTGCACTCCTCGCCCTTCACGCCAGCTTCTCTTATGTCGGCCAGCAAGTTTATGGCCGCTGGAACCTTATCGTCGTCGAGCGCTTTCATTATTGCTGCCCTTATCTGGTCTTGACTCAAGGGTCCCGGGTGTTGCGCTTTGTGACCCGCGTCAGGCTCCGACGAAGTTGAGGTCGTGGGCGTGGACACGACGGGGTAGTCGGAAACGGACGGTTTCGGCTTGCGGTCGATGATTTTGGGAGAGAGCGCGAGCGCGATCGCCACCAGCAAAGCCACGGTGATCTGTTTCCAATACATGCGCCAGTTCTCTGGATCAAACAGCCAGATGGTGTGCTTGATCAGAGGCGGAGGCTCGCCAGTTCCGTGTCTGTGGGGATCAGAAGATCGATCGGTTGTCTTTGCTGGATTGCCCAGGAGCCCCTGGGGCTCTATGAAGTCGCGAGGCTCCGCCCTTGCGACTGGGGGGCTCTTGTCGGCGCTCTCTGCGTTCGGTTGCAACCGTTGAATTTCTCTGTGACATTCGTCAATTTCGTTTCGGAGCTGAAACTTTGTTGATGGGTTCGCCGTTGTGGCTAATTCTCGTTCCAGGTATCGCAGTTTCTCGATCCATCTCTGCAATGCATCCCCGCGCATCGGTGGAGCATCCCCTGAGTGCTTCATATCGCCACGCCCTCGTTGAGAAGGGTCAACGATCACCGAAAGGTTTATCGATACCAAGCAAGATTACACCTGGCCGCCTCCGAGTACAACGGTTCATGCTGTCGTTCGCTAAAGCTCCGGCGCTGTTAGGGATTCGGCCTGGAAAGTCGCCTGCTCGTCTAGTAAGTGCCGTTCACTTAGCAATACGGTGCCCTGTTCGTTGAAGTGCAACCCCTGACTTCCCGGAAGTCCCTTTCGAGGAAATTTGTAGTGGTATGGGACCCGGTGGGACTAATCGCGATCAACGCCGTAGGGTTTACGTATCACAGTTCGCTTGACGGTAAAGTCGCCTAACGGTAGAGGTGGTCCGTCCTGTTTTCTCCGACGAGCGTGACGGGGGTCGGATGACCCCGAACCTATTACCAAGCGTAATGCGCTTTGGGGCTCAACCCCAACCGCAGCGCATCTCCACATTTGAAGCCCGCGGATGAGCAAGCCCCTAATTTATAATTCAGAATCGGGGTATGCACTTGACTCCCGTAGCCCCTACAGGTTGTGCCTCAAGATTTCCGCGTCCCGCTGGAGAGCAATTTGGCCGGTACGGGATCAAGGATCATCGCTTGATGGGCGAGGCGATAGAATAGTTTACCCCGGGATGCAGAAGTTCGGCGGTTGAATCGGAAGGTAAACTCATCCAAGTAGTAATCCAGATGGGAGGGTCGAACCGCTCCCTGATGCGTTCCCAACAGCCATCGTTTCAGCAAAGACGCAACTCGGTTCGCCAAAGGCAACAGATTTTCTCCAATGGAAGCCTCCTGTCGGATAACTTCGTGGGAGTATCCGCGAGCTTCCAAGCCGTTGTAGCCGCGCCAAGCATCCGTGCGTACCCGGCTCCCCGGCGCGATCATGCCGGCAATGGCTGCTTCCAGAGTGGGGCCGCAGGCGTCCCTTATCTGCCGCAAGCGGATACGACCGACCCTCTTGCCCTCCTCCTGCGCCGCCACGAGGACCAGCACCTTCCCTTCCCTTCCGCTCCGCGGCCTCGTTTTCCGGGCCGGGGACCGCCGATAAAAGTCTCATCGACTTCCACGGTTCCCGGCAGGCGATCCCGACCAGGGCGCACCATGGCGCGTCGCAACTTGTGCAACCAAGCCCAGGCCGTGCGGTAACTGCCCAATCCCAGCAGACGCTGCAACCCCAAGGCGTTCACCCCTTGCTTTTGATTCGTCACGTACCACATCGCTTGAAACCAAAGCCGCAGAGGCTTGCGGGTATCCTGGAAGAGTGTCCCGGCCGTGAGAGAAGTTTCAAGGTCACACTCTGTGCAGCGAAAAAGCATGCGTCCGGTTTGCCACGCCTGGCTATTGCCATAGCGAGGGCAACGAAACCCTTCGGGCCAACGGAGACGCAACAGATACTCTCGGCAGCCGTCCTCAGTGGTAAACGAATCTTGAAACTCCTGCATCGTTTTCGGATACTCCTCCATGCCGGGAAACACTACATCTGGTACCAACGGGAGTCAAGTGCATACCCCCAATTCAGAATTCATAATTCACAATTTCATTCACCAGGTGTAATGCGCCGTGTAGGTGACGACCTTCTCGGCATCCGGCGGCGCCTGAACCTGAACCTCGATGGTTTGGGCGTCGGTCTTGAGATAGGTCGCGGACTTTTCCGTGATCTCCCAAGTCGCGCCGCGATAGAGGTGCTCAACCACCCGCACCACCACGGGCTCCTTCTTGTGGTTGCGGAGTTTGATTTCGAACGACTCGTCCAGCATGCGGCGGCCCATATCGATGCGGTAATCCGTGCGCCGGCGCTCCCCTTTGATGTCGAAGGCGTCACCCGTGAACACTCGAATCATTTCATCACGCGGCGTGTGCTTGATTTCATTTTCGCCGGTAAATTCCAGGTGGCCATCCGTATCCTGCCGGTAGAAACGTAAGCGGCCCGCCGGCAGCGGCATTCCCAGGTGATTCGCTTCGGAGTTGTTGAACTCCCGCATCACCCAAACGTCGGGATTCGACTTTGTTCCATACTCGCTGTTTTGTCGAATGCTCTCGATGTTCCAGCCCCGATATTGGTTCTCCTCGATCTTCGCGCCGTCGTAAACGTAGATCCGCTCGGACTTGATTCCGGCGGCGCGCACGAATTCAACCTGTTTGCTCTCCTGGTCGTGAAGCGTGGTCGGGCGATGCAGTTCGTAGAGATGGTATTGTTCAAAGGTTTTTTCGGATACCTGAGGCACACCGCCCGGTATTCCACCTATGACACCTCCGATAGTCCCAGCCCTCATGAAAGCGTCAGCCATCGCGGGTTGTATTTTATTGACGCTTCCGGCCATCAGCTTGATTCGAGCGCTGTCGAAGGTCTTGCCGGTTCGATTGTGGATGGTCACCCAGCCGACCATGTCAAGATGGTCGCCTTCCTCGGGCGCGACGAGGTTGTAATCCGCATTCCAGTCCATCTGGCCCGTCACATAGCTGAACTCAGCATTCACCGCGCCGGGCTTGTCCGTCACCACAACCCAGTTCAGAGTCGGCTTCAAAATCGTGTCGTCGGTAAGAGCAGGGTAGAGGGGAGTTCCGGGAAACCCAAAGCGCAACTTGCCGTCGACTTCGATGATCGGTTGTTGCATCCCGAATTGGTTGCCCGGATAGGGATTCCCATAGGGAGCGTTGGGGCTGGGCGGGACGTATCCGCTGCGAATGATCTTGCCCTGCACGGTCTCCGTGTGCTCGCCTCGCGGCACCAGAAAGTCGAGCGTCTTTCCTTCGTACAGGGAGAGCAGGCGCTGCTCCGAGACGGGGTCAGCGCGGTAGTTCTGCTCGAGAATCTGCAAGACCCGCGTTCCCGTGGGGTCGCGGAGAATCACCGAGTCGGGCTCCAGATAAGCAGTCGTATCGGTGAACTGAATGCGATTCTCGCCCGGTTTTAGATCGAGGGGAATCAGCACTCGAACCACCGCGAAGTTCTGGTTGTAAATCGTGAGTTGAGGTTCGGCTGCCCACGCGGGCAAAATCCATAGGCAAAGGCCAACCGCAATGCGGCCGGTCAGGCGTAGTTTCATGTGTCGGCTCCTCTCCAAGACCACTTGCGCGCTGTAGGATTATGAACCACCTTCGGAGGACGTGGTTGTCTTAAATCTGAAATGTCGATCAATTCCCAGTGGGGGCGCGAGATTAACTTGAATTCCTCCCTCAGAATAGGCATTATGCGCGTCGTGAAAGGACGTCCCGCAGGGCGGTATCGAGTCTCGAACGTACCGCAGCGTCATTTAGTCCGCGGACTGGAGTCGCAGTGACAAATAGCCCTGAAATCGACTCATGCCATCCGCTGGTTGAAACCCGACTTCCCGGCACCTCGCCCAGAACGCTGGCGAGGGACGTCCCACATTGGCAACCCTTGGGAGGCAAAAGATGAGGAAAGTTGCACTCGCCGTGGCAATGTTGCTGGCTTTAAACAGAGGCATTCCAGCGACGGGGAGCGGACAGAACACGGACGTGCTGGCGAGCAAATTTCTCACGCCGCCGGACTCCGCCCAGCCTTGGGCCTACTGGGTGTGGCTTAACGGCAACGTCACCAAAGAGGGCATCACCAAAGATTTGGAAGAGATGAAGCGGCAGGGGATCAATGGCGTCCTGGTTTTCCAAACCGGTGATGGAAACACTCCCGCGGGCGCGCAGTTCTTGAGCCCGCAATGGCATGAATTATTCCAGCACGCGTTGCGCGAGGCCGCCCGACTGGAGATGGTGGTGAGCATCGACCTCTGCGATGGCTGGGATAGCGGCGGCCCCTGGATCACTCAGGACCAGGCCAACAAGAAGCTGGTGTACTCGGAGTTGCAGGTGGACGGGGCGAAAAAGCTTGACCGGCTTCTCCCCCTGCCGCCGGTAGTGGACAACTACTATCACGATGTGGCAGTGCTGGCGATTCCGGAGAAAGCCACCCGCCCGGTGGCTCCCGTGATGGTGACTGCCAGTTCGACGCTCCAGGGATACGTGGGGGAGTGGAACTTCTACCCCCAGGATGCCGTCGATGGCGACCCGGGAACCTACTGGTCTTCGCGTAAGACGGCACTTAGCCCGAGTGATCCCACCTGGCTCGCCTTTGACTATGAAGATCCTCTTCCCGCCAGCGGAATCTATGTGCTGCCGGGGCCTGACAGCGGGCCGCGCGAGTGCGAGCTTCAATCTTCGCAGGACGGGAGGACCTTTGCCACCGTGAGCCGGTTCATCCTCGAAAAGGGCCAAGGGAAACGAGTGGATTTCGCCACGCTGCGAAGCCGGCACTTCCGGCTCGCCATGACCTCGGCTTACGGGTCGCCCGTGCAGGTGGCGGAAGCCGTGCTGCTGCGCCAGGGGGACGAGCCGATTCTGCGCCGCGGGATCGAATGGTGGTGGTTCAAGTCCGGCAACCGCAGCTTTTGGGATTATCCGCGCCAGGGTCCCGCAGTGTTGGACGAAGAGTACCCGCAAGATGGCGCGATGGATTGCCGCTCGAAGGAAGTGGTCGATCTCACGGCATCTACGGATGCGGACGGGCGCTTAACGTGGGACTCGCCGCCCGGCCGGTGGACGATCCTGCGATTTGGCTACACATTGGAAGGCCAGCAGATTCGCGGCACCTCCCGCAATACGCAGGGCGGGTACGAGGCAGACATGCTCGACCGCGCCGGCATCGAGAGCCATTTTGTCCATACCGCTCTGCCCGTGCTCGCCGATGCAGCGGCTTCCGGCACGCACGTCCTGAAGTACCTGCACATTGATAGCTACGAGCTCGGTGCCGATGTGCGCGGCCAGCAGCCCACATGGTCGCGGACCTTTCGCGAGGAGTTCAGAAAACGCAGGGGTTACGACTTGCTGCCGTACCTCCCTGCCATGGCGCGGCGCATCGTGGACAGCCGCGACGTGACGGACCGCTTTCTCTTTGACATGCGCTGGACCATCGGCGACCTCATGGCGGAGCAGTTCTGGATTCCTTATGCGCAACTCGCGCACCAGCACGGTATTGAAGTTGATGCCGAAACAGGATATGGCACTTATCCCTATCCGCACATTGACGGCCTGCGCTGTGTGGGGAACATGGACCTGCCGATGGGCGAATTCTGGTTCGGCACTGACATTATGTCGCAATTCAACCCCTGGGGGAACGTCATCCGCACCGTAGCCACTGCCGCCCACGTCTATGGCCGCCCCGTCGTGCAGGCAGAATCCTTCACGGCGTGGACGCACTTTCAGGAATATCCCCAATCGCTCAAGCCCGTCGGCGATCAAGCGTTTCTCGACGGACTCAACCGCATGGTCTTCCACCAATACACGGCGCAGCCCATGCTGGAGATGAAACCCGGCTGGCAATACGGAGCAGGGACGCACTTTGACCGCAACATTACCTGGTGGGAAGAGTCGCGAGGATTCTTCCAATACCTGGCGCGCTGCCAGTACCTGTTGCAAAAGGGACATTTCGACGCCGACGCGCTCTACTTTTATGGCGAAGGCGTGACAAAGTTTCTGCCTTCCCGCGAATACCTGCGCCCCGCGCTGCCGCAGGGTTACAACTTTGACGCCATCGATTCCGAACTCCTCCTGCACGGCCTCGCAGTCGACCATGGCCGTTGGACTTTGCCCTCGGGAATGACCTATCCCGTTTTGGTGTTGCCCGAGGATGGTGTGATATCTGCGACCGTGCTGCAAAGAATCCTTGAATTGGTGGAGGAGGGTGGAGTTGTGGCAGGGCCCAAGCCGCAGCGGCCCCCCGGGCTCCAGGGTTTCCCCCACGCCGATGCCGACCTGAAAAGAATCGCCGATGAAATGTGGGGTAATGTCGATGGTGTGAAAGTAAAGGAACGGAGCCTGGGAAAAGGAAGGATTTATTGCGGCGAGCCCTTGCGGGAAGTATTCGCCCAGCACAATATCGCCCCGGATTTCAGCTATCGCAGCAGCGCCAGTGAGGCGTCGCTCGATTATCTTCACCGCACGGAGGGCGGCGCGGAGGTGTACTTCATCGCCAATCGCAAGGGCCGCGACGAACACGCCGAATGCACGTTCCGCGTGTCGGGCAAGCGTCCGGAGCTGTGGGATCCCGTCACCGGCGAATCTCGAGCGGCAACGGCCTTTACGCAATCCGGCGGTCTCACCACCATGCCGTTGGAATTCGCACCATACGGTTCATTGTTCGTGGTGTTCCGGGAGCCTATGGGCGCAGACATGCAGGGGGCGGCAGGCAGGAACTTTCCAGAACATACGAGCGCCGTGGCGATTCCGGGCCCTTGGGCGGTGAGCTTCGATCCTAAATGGGGCGGGCCGGCGAGCGTTGAGTTTGCGCAGTTGCTGAGCTGGACGGTGCGGCAGGAGGATGGAATCAAGTTCTATTCCGGCACGGCGACCTACCGTAAGTCGTTTGATCTTCCGCCGGCGCTGCGAGGGACTCACGCCAGGGTGGCGCTCGATCTTGGCGAGGTGAAATACGCCGCGCAGGTGCGGCTGAACGGAAAAGATCTCGGCCCGCTGTGGACCAAACCTTTCCGCGTGGAGATCACGGATGCGGTTAAGCCTTCCGGAAATGTTTTGGAGATCGACGTGGCGAATCTCTGGACGAATCGGATTATCGGCGACTCCCGCCTGCCGCCCGAGCGGCGCTACACGCACACCAACGTCGTTTACAAGCAAGATACGCCGCTCTGGGAGTCGGGTCTGCTGGGGCCGGTCAGGCTCGAGTTGATCGAAGACAACCCAAGGTGAAATCCAGGCGGTCTTGTCACCACAGAGACACAGAGGCACAGAGAAAAGGCGAATTGTTTTCAAAACTCTGTGCCTCTGTGTCTCTGTGGTAGAGTTTGTGGTTCTTCCGATATTTCCAACGTGAGCGAATCGGCGCGAGGCGCGCTGCGAAAACGCGGAGGCTGTCGACTTTGAAGATTACCATTAGGGAGGAAACGATGGATCGTAAGAACGGATTGCCACCCGTACATCCGGGCGAGATTCTCCGGGAAGACATTCTTCCCGAGGTCGGCCTGTCCGTCACGGCCACCGCGAAGGCGCTTGGCGTGTCGCGCCAAATGCTTCATGACATCTTGGCCGAGCGGAGGCCTCTGTCTGCGATCATGTGCCTGAAGGTTTCCCGCCTGCTGGGCAGCACTCCCGCATTCTGGATGCGCTTGCAAGCCGAGTACGACCTGAAGAAGGCGGCCCAAAACAAAAAGGTCATGGAACGCGTCGCGCGGATCGTGCCCGTGCAGCCACATGCAGAAGTCCATGCCTGACTATTTGCCTCGCGCGTATGCCCGAGAACAAACTTCGTTAGGTGAACAGGAGTAAGCCAGGCCTTAACCATGACATCGACTCGCAGACGACAGAAAGCTCGCATGGGCGCGTTGCCGCCCAGGTATTCATTTGTGCTCAATCCCCACGAGGATTATCGCGTCACGAGCTGTCCTGGCTGCAAAGCCAAAACCAGGGTACGTAAGATTCCTTTAGTCATTCACGTGGACGGAGCGGGGCTTTTGATTCTGCGGAAGACGTGCCGTCTCTGCCTCAATTGCGAGACGGTGATCGTACACCAGGCGGAAATTGAGTCGGCGATAAAGGCCTCTGCGGGGCAAGCAGCGGCCGCCACGCCTGACTACTTGGTGCTCGGAACGGTCGGCCCACGAGTGTGGCGTCAAGGCTTGTCCGGTGATGTGAGCATAGACGAATTGGTTCGCAATATGGCGGACTTCAAGGCTTATCTGCAAATCAAGTACACCCCTGGAGGCTGGTATCCCCCCACTTGATACGCTGGCTAACCCGCGACTGCAATCGACAGCGCCGAGCAAACTGGTAGTGCGGAGTTGTGCGCGCAGCGCACTACTCTGCGGTTCTGAATCCGAAGAATGTCCACACGTTTATTAATCTGCACAACGAAGCGGGGGTAGCCACAGTCAGCGCGGTTCTGACTGTGGGTTCTTCTGGCGGTGGTCGAGTTGCAACAATTTTGCTTTGGACAAGACGACGATGGTGACGTGTCATTTCCCAGTTGTCGACGGGCAATTGCCGCCGGGGGATCGGGCATGAGAAAGGCCCACAGTCAGCAAACCACTGACTGCTACCCACTCGCCCCTCCCACCCCACCGAACGAACGGGCTGTGCCCACCGAACTGGTTACGGAAGGCCGCGTCCACGGCGGAGGCCTCCACAAAGTCGAGCCCAAAGAACTCGCCCAAATCCCCGCCCGCCTCGTGCTTGAAAGCATGGATACTCACATGCACATCGAACAGCAGGAGAGGCTGTTTGCGTGAAGGGGGTAGGATTTGAGAACCGCAGAGTAGTGTGCTACGCACACAACCCCGTGCTACCTGCTGATTGTGGCTACGGGCTAGAACGAAAGAGTGTCTTGACCAAGCGTCTCTCGCAGTTTTGTGCAATAAGTATTTCCAGGTTCGAGTTGAAGGCCCTTTTCCACCAACTGCGTAGCTGCGTCTTTGTCGCCAAGCCGCAGATAGAGCCACGCCAGTCTCGAACAATCGGTAGCGTCCCCCTCGCTATCTACCCGCGATGCCATGCTGGTCGCCAACCTTCTTATCTGCGCCTTGATGTCATAAATGTCTAGAAACTGATAGAAGTGAAGGACCTTGTTCAGGCGGTTCGCAGCTTCGCTCATTTCGTCGAACGATGCTTCGGGAAGCTGGCCCATTTCAACGAGTGAATGTATCTCACCGGGCCAATCCTCTAGTTGGCGGCAATACTCCGCACGCATCTGCCACGCGGGCATTTGCCCCTTGGTCTTCGGGGTAGTTTCCAAATAGAGTTCAACAGCATGCTTCGCACGCAGCAAGCGATCTTCAAGGTCTGATTCGTCTAACAATCGGGCGAATAGCAGCCATGCCGGGGGGTACTTCTGAGCTATAAATTCCATAATTGGCAAATACTCTTGAAGTAAATTTGGCTTTTGGGTAACCTTTGCTGCAAGATTGATAAAGAGTCGCTCTATCCGCGGACCGATGCCATGTTGAGCATCAGTCTTCTGCGCTGCCCCGAGATGGCGCAGAATCTCAGTGTTGGCCTCAACAACAATCTTCATGGGACTCACTGACAGTTTGCGCTTTCCGAACACTGCGGCGACAAGTGGTACGCTCAGAACAACGCTCTTGTCGGCTGAAAATGTGGCCTCGATGAACGCGCTCCGTTTCAGCTCATCAAGGGCCGCTTCGACATTAAGCGGCTCGTTGGTTGGTCTTAACATCACCGCCTCTACAGCTAGCTCCGGGACTGTGGACCGCCAAGCACTCAATGTCAGGAAGACCTGCTTGGCCGCGGGTGAAAGGCCAGCATATGTGCGTTCGAAGAGGGCATCCAGGATTTCATCGCGACTTGCAATGATCCTTTCGATCTTCTGCAATCGGCCAGCTTTGGCAACCTCACCAAGGAGAATTTTCGTTACATATGGATGCCCATTGGATTCTCGATAAAGGTCGCGTAGGTATTCTGCGGTGAGCAATTTGCGAATTCCGAGGGAAGTGGCTACCTCGTTAATCAACTGGCCAAGCTCAGCTTCGGACATTCCCGTAACCTCAACAGGAAAGTCTCCTTTGAAATCGCGGAAGCGGGTAGTGATGAGAATCTTATTTGGGGGCCTTATATATGTATCAATCCAAGCAAACAGGTCCGTTGGACTTCTGACTGTCTCGAAGTTGTCAAAGACAAAAAGGGCGGGGCCACCAAATGGGGTGCTGGTCAGCGTATCGGAGAAGTACTTGAGCGGCTGGAACCCATCGTCCTTGGCATTGGGAGGTTGCATAAGTTGAATCAACTCTTTGGCGATTTCGGTCTGGGTCAGGACGTGAGGTTTCACAACCTTTGGACCTTCAGACAGGAGATCTATATCTCGGGAACTGAACCATAGGATCACATCATATCGGTTGGATTTGGCGACCCCATGCAATACCGCCAAGGCTAGCGAGGTCTTGCCAATTCCCCCGCTTCCGTGAAGAGTAATAACACAGTGCCTGTCGTCTGTGAGCCTACTCAAGAGCTCCGCCTCTAGCGTAGGTCGATCTACGTAGCCAGTTGGAATTGGCGGAAGGTTGCCAAGGCAGTTGCCCTGTACGTCCAGCAATCCAATTCCTTGAGTCTGGCTGGGTGGTAACTCGGTGGCAGGTGCCAAGTACGGGGCAGGGTCGCCTTCAGATGTATGCCCACTTACATAGGAAATCAGTTCAAACCGCTTCCCGGTGAAGGCACCATTTGGCAATAGAAAATCAGATGCCTCTGGATCCGAATAAAGCAAATCCACCTTGGCGTAATCGTCGAAATATATATAAACACCATCATCGAGGTTGACAGACGCTGTAGACTTAAGGCGATCAAAAAAAGTGGGGTGGGGCGTGAGGCCCGTGACACGGTACCTCCCCGAGAGGTTTCGGTGAAGGTAGGCCCACTGGCGACGGAAGAGCGTCAGGTTCTCGCAAAGCAACTTGATCGACTGCTCCAAGGGGGGTGAAATTCTTCCGCAGTCTACACCATGTGTAACACCGTGCCCCCGAGTGCGATTCCGAAGCTCCACGAACAACGGAAACCATTTTAGACAATCAATCTTTAGCGATACTCCCTCGTGGCCGGAATCAAGCTGCGCTAGACACTTGCTGAGTAATGACACTGCCTCAAATTGCCATGTTCCGTCTTTGCACTTCTGCGTTAGCTCACGTTGCTCAGTTCGTGCAGACCCCGCCAAGAATTGAGAGGCAGGCCCAATGAGGACATCCTGGATCGCGCCAGCCCATTCGCCCAGAGAGTCCGCCCGCACTAATCGGTGAAGCTGGCGATACCGATGCCGATCACGGTCGTCTAAGACAGCAGCCACCATCCCTGAGGCTATAATCTTCAAGACTAACTCACCAGAATATAGAAGCTGAAAGCAGTGTGATGTGTCCGAATCTTGGCGGGTAATCTCCAAACGTTTCCACATTTGGTAAAAAGGAAGGAAGGCCATCGAAACTCCCCAGAATTCCTTTGTGTCGTCAAGAATCTTATGCCAGTCCATTCGATGTTTCAACGTTTCTTCGGCCAGTGTGTAGATACAAGACACGGTGTCGCAGCAGCGACCTCGACATCACCCGCGAATTGGTTGCCAACCGTTAGGGTGGCCTGGCGCTGACCCTGCTTTCTGCCGATAGAAAAGCAGGTGGGGTTATCCCGCTCCGAGCGGAATTACTCTGCGGCTTTTCGTCCAGCGTGTTGATTAACTTGTGGACGCTGGTGATGATTAGAACCGCGGAGTGGTCCGTCGGCCGACGGACGGCTCCTCGCTACCTGATGACAGGCGGCGGAACTAACCCCTCACCGGTCCGTCGACTGACGAATAAGTGCGCTGCTACGTCTGACTCCGGGGCGAACGTCCGGGACGAAGGTCGCAGAGCGCAGCTTCAACCTATGATAATATAAGGGTCAATCGGAGGCTCGGAATGGCTAAAGAGTATGTTGAGCAACGGGAGGGCGCCTATCGAATCAGCGGGACGCGTGTATCGCTCGACTCGGTCGTTTACGCCTTCTTGCGGGGCGCCTCGCCGGAGAGCATTGCGCAGTCGTTCCCGGTTCTCACCTTGGAGGAGGTGTACGGGGCGATTGCCTTTTATCTGGGCCACCAGAGAGAAGTCGAGGCCTATCTCCGAGAAGGTGAGAAAGAGTTTGAGGCTCTCCGCCAACAAAGCCGTCAGTCTAATCCTCTCCTCTACCGGAAACTCGAGGAAGCACGCCAGCCGCCCCCGGCCGCGCGAAAATGAAAATCACCTTTCTGGCTGACGCCGACTTTAACGACGACGTTGTGAAGGGTGTCCTTCGTCGTGAACCCACAATCGATTTTCGCGGGGCGTCTTCTGCGGGGCTGCGACGCCTGAGTGATCCTGAAGTACTCGCGTTCGCCGCTTCCGAAGGACGGATCCTTGTCTCCCACGACCGAAAAACCATGCCCCGCGCGTTCGCTAAATTCGTCAGGACAAGCAGGAGCCCGGGTGTGTTCATCATTTCACAAAAAATAGACCATCTCGCCGCCATCGAAGCTCTCCTTCTCGCATGGGCTGCCTCGGAAGCCGAAGAATGGGCCAACCGAATCTGCACTCTCCCGCTCTAGGCGCATGCACACAACGGAAGTCTGTTGGGGAACCCACCGTGTCGTCGCGGCGACCTGGCGCAGAGCACAGCTCTGCGGCCCACCGTCAAGGCCGAAATCAGGCGAGCCGATCACTCGCAAAAAGCTTGGCCCGGTGATAGGTGCTGGGGGTCAGGAAATGCAGCCCTCCAGGCGCAAAACGCCGTTTGCGGGTGGGCACGACGAGCGCTAATGTAGTACGCTGAAGCGCAGAGCTACGCTCTGCGCCAGCCAGGAGATTGACGTCGCCAATCTCTGGCCGAATCGCATCATCGGCGATTCCCGCCTTCCGCCCGAGCGGCGCTACACGCACACCAACGTCGTTTACAAGCAAGACACGCCGCTCTGGGAGTCGGGCCTGCTAGGCCCGGTCCGCCTGGAGTTGATCGAAAACAACGGGAAGTGAAGGTAGCGCAGAGTTATCCGGCTCCCAGCCGGATTACTCTGCGGCCCTTCCTTGCGAAATGACGTGTTGCGGACGCGGGCTCGAGGCCTATAATGAGCGCCATGTTGCGTCTTCGACGCTTGGTGGTATCGGACCGTTGGTTCTTTATCACCTGCCGCCTGTTACCCCGGCGGCGGACTCTTTCCGAGTTAGCATTCGCCTGTTTGGGGCGGGTGATCCATAATCCGGACCGTGGCTTACCTTGCAGTAATGCTAAGAGCAGTGACGAGTGACAAGTGACGAGAGGAAGAGTCCGAAGTCCGAGGCACTGAATTGCAACTCTCTCATCGCAAATCGAAGATCCAAAATCCAGGCGCAGCGAACTGGTCTTCACCACTTTCAGGGCGTCAGCGAGTACCGCCGACCCAAGACTTTGGGTCCGCCCGGCACGGCAAGGATTGACGAGATAGGAATCAGAGGTCTCCCGGCTTAAGGCCGGTGTGCTTGGCGATGCGGGCAAGCATCCGGGGACCAATTTCCTCCGAGTCATGGAACGCCCAGGTGAATTCACCCCTGGTCGGGTGGCTAAGTTGAATGTGCGAGGAACCCTTTTGTGCCTTGACGGCCCAACCGCTTCGGAGAAGGGCACTGAGGACTTTGCGGGCTTTTGTACTCGGCCAGTGACTCAAGGGCAGCAGGCAATGGTGATTTCGAGGGGTCGGTCCTTCTTCTCTTTCTCGATTTCGTCGGCGAGCACGCGCAGGGCAAGTGCCTTAACCTTGGCCACCGCTTCCTGTTTGCTCTTGCCATAGGCGAGGACTCCGGGAAGCGATGTGATTTCGGCAATCCAACGCCCATCCTCTTCGCGGTCCAGTTCGATCTGAAACTTCACTCGGCTCTCTCCCCTCAGTTTTTCGCTAGTGCCATCGTAGAGCACGGCAGACGGCAGGTCAATGTCGAAATTTCACTCTGAAAGGGGCGCGGTTTGCTGTAGCGGCGCTCGCCACGAGGCCGAACGCCGTTCGGCCCTACACCCGCCCCGAATCCCTAACCCCCAGCCCCCGGCCCCCAGGCCCTCAAATTCGTGATTCATTTCGCCGGCGACTTGCACCAGCCATTGCATGATGAAGACAACGGCGACAAGGGCGGTTCGCGAACCGCCCCTACATCATGTGCGGTGTGGATGCGAAGCTTAGTGAGTGCCGCAAAATAACATTTACTATTTGCATGCCTTGTGAGACACTCTATGCGTGAGAAGTGTCAACCAAGACGCCTTATTGTTCAAGAGGATTTTGGGCGCGCTCGACGAAGGTCAACG
>Ga0315282_10008403_pt1 | contig 16725 bp, 10 predicted proteins | sample YL17G07_20_MG_FD_203693 | JGI IMG/M metagenome (GOLD analysis project Ga0315282, IMG submission 203693) | Sediment microbial communities from Yellowstone Lake, YNP, Wyoming, USA - YL17G07_20 | ecosystem: Environmental > Aquatic > Freshwater > Lake > Sediment | place: USA: Wyoming | collected...
GTTGACCCACGTGATCCCCGCAATACGGAGATTTGGGAACCAGTAATCCGGCGGCGAGGAGTATTCCTGCGGACTGGCGTTGAACCTGACATGTGCGCCCAGGTAACAGCCGTGGGCCCGGAAGTTATCCGGCCCGATTTGTCCTGGTCCGGCAGTATACCTGCAACTGTAGTTGAAGCCGTAGTTCACGAACGTACTCTCGGGCTCATCAACGGAAAACTCGGCAAGCTCCGAGTACTTCCCGCGGATGGCTGCTATGTCGGCAATCATGTGACGCAGCGCCTGCGTCGCGGCGCTAATCGTCTCCTGCGGCACCGTGCCTTGAACATCTCGCAGATGTCCCGAAACCTCCGGCGTCGCGGCCTTCTTCAGCCCGCGTCCGAAGAACAGGATACAGAGACCGACGCAGGCAGCCGCCACAACAACTACACGCAGCGTTCTCCGTGTCGTGTACTGCATACAGCCGCCTCGCGGCTCCACCCAGCTCAATCCGCAATCCGCAATCGTCAATCCGCAATCGCTACGCCTTCAACCCCTTCAGGTCCACCTCCAGCCGCTTGTTCTCCTTGATCAGTTCCTCCATCGTCAGGTACTTCTTCCGCGCCGCCGCTTCGCGGCCGAGGATTGCGGCGAGGTGCCCGTCCACGGCGCGTTGCGCGCTGGCGTTCTCGAACTTGCCTTCGGTGATGTTGGTGTAGAAGCTGGCGATGTTCCGTTTCGCGCCGTCGTCGTAGATGCTGCCGCAGTTGCCCGCGTAGTGCTTCTGCCCGCCGCGCACGTACACCTTCCCGCCGTATTGCAGGTGGGCCGTCACCGTCATGCCGAAGAAGTTGGCCGACAGCGTGGGCAGCGCGATGTCGAAGTTGTTGCTGAGCGATTGCGTGACGTGCGTCCAGATGGTGCCGTCGTCGTATTCGTAGACCACGCTCGCGCTGTCGGTGCGGTCGCCGTGCGGCTGAGGGCGGCAGGTGCGCGCCATGCCGCACGCGCTCACGGGACGCTTGCCCATCACCCACATGATGCCGTCAATGATGTGGATGTCATAGGAAACGATTGTGTCACCGCTCAAGGCGGTATCGGACAGCCAGATTTCGCCGCGCAGGCGGCTTTCGATGTTGGCTGTAAGCGGCGGGTCGGGCCACGCCTGCCACGCCAGACCGAACGACGCGAGGTGGACCAGTCTGCCCAGCGCGCCGTCACGGATGCGGTTCGCCACCTCGATGCACGCCGGCTCGAGCGGCAACTGGTAGTCCACCAGGAACACGCGCTGCTTCTTCGTGGCCTCTTTGGCGGCCTCGCCGACCATCAGCGTGCCCGGCACGTCCACCGCGACGGGCTTGGCCATGTAGACGTTCACGCCGGCCGCCACGGCATCCCGCGCCTGCTCTGGGTAGAAGTACGGCACGTCAATAATCGCGGCCGCCTCGACGCCGCTTTCGATCAGCTTCTTGTATGCCGAGAGGCCGCCGAAGCAGCGGTCCTTGTCCACGCCGTAGTTCTTCCCGCTGGCCTCGGCCACCTCTTTGAAGTAATCCGCCATGGCGTGGAACTCGTACCCGCCGTGCTGCTTGAAAAGACTGAGCAGCCAGTTGCCGCGTCCGCCGCAGCCGACCAGGCCCAACTTGATCTTCTTCTTAAGCTCCGGCTTCGCGTCCGCCTTAGGTTCCGGCGCCTAGTCTTCGGCGAACGCCCGCTCGGACGGCAGCATCGCCGCCGACGCTGCGGCCAGCGCCCCGCCCAGGAAATCCCGGCGCTCCAGCCCTGCCTTCTTCCCCGCCGCCTCGCGCTTCATGGTGCCGTCCTCCCCATCAGGCCCCCAGACGCTGAATCCCATCCGTTTCACAGCAGCTTCGTCAGCCCCGGCACGTACGTCGGATACTTCCCGTCGGGCCCCAGCTTCACGGGCGGCTCCATCTCGAGGCTGCACTCCTCAGCCTTCGGCGGGTAGTAGTAGTCGCTCTTCTCAACCTGGTCCCACTTTACCTCCTTGCCCGTGTAGCAGCTCAGTTGGCCCATGATTGTGGCGAGCGTGCTCCGCGCCATGTGATAGCCGCTGTTGATGGGTTCGCCGTTGCGCACCGAATCGAGCAGCGCCTTGATCTCGATGTCGTACGGATTGCCTTTCGGGCCGGTGTAGTGCCACTTCGTCTCACCCTCGATGCTGCATCCCAGGAGATTGCAGCGGCCTTTGGTGCCGTAGATCAGGCTGGAGACCTCGTTGTAGCAGTTGTCGGTGGTGCGGCAGAACGCGTACAGCTTCGCGCCGTTGGCGAATTCGTAGATCACCGAGTGGTGATCGAAGACGTTGCCATAGACCTCGTCGGTCATCGAGGAACGCCCCGCCAGGCCGTGGCATTTCGCCGGTGGCTGGTCGCGCATCGCCCACAGCGAACGGTCTACATTATGCACGAGGGACTGCGGCACGTCGTCGCCCGACAGCCACGTGAAGTGGTACTGGTTGCTGAACTGGTACTGCACCTCGCTCAGCCCCGGCTTGCGCTTGTACAGGACGTACGGCGCGCGCAGGAAGTTCTCCTCGATACTGACAATGTCGCCGATGGCGCCGTCGTGAATGCGTTTCATCGCCTCGCGGTAGCCCGGCTCGAAGCGGCTCTGCAGCCCTGAAACCACGCTGAGCTTCTTCTCCTTGGCCAGAGTGCAGGCCGCGGTCAGGTCCTTGATGCCCCGCGGATCAATGCCGTGCGGCTTCTCGACGAAGACGTGCTTCCCCGCCTCGATCGCCGCCTTGGCATGGTACGGATGGAACTTCGCGGCGTTCGCAATCAGCACCACGTCCGCGCACTCGACGACCTTCTTGTAGCCGTCAACGCCCGAGAAGCAGCGCTCGTCGGGCACATCCATCTGGTTGGCCTTCTGTTTCTTCAGGTTGGCGCGCTGCGTGTGCACGCGGTCCAGGAAGATGTCGCACATGGCCACGATCTTTGCGCCGGCATCCACGTTCATCGCGTTCTGCCCCGCGCCGGTGCAGCGCCCGCCGCAGCCGATCATGCCGATCTTGATGATGTCGCTGCCCGCCGCGTAGGCGCGGGGGGCGATCGCCGTGTGCGCCAGCGCCGCACCCGCGGCCACGGCCGCCGATGTCTTGAGGAACCCTCGGCGCGAAGGCTGTCCCGCTCCAGTCAAAGTGTCGGTCTCTTTCATGTCTGTCTCCTTCCGCATGGGGTTGACCCGCAGTGACCCGCAATCAACCCTCGTTCTTCTCAATGATCACCGAGCAGCCCAGCATTGGCCTGCCCGTTCCCGACGGTGAAGACACCGGCGTCATCTGGTTAATGCTGACAATGTGCCATCCCTCATTGACCAGCAGATTGTTCAAGTCCACCGGCACAGAGGTCGCGGACGGGTAGAACGCCCGCGCGCCCTCTTCCATCGTGGCCAGAACTGTGATCAACATCTGCTGTCTTGCCATCGGTGCCGCCACCCGCATTATTCCGCCGTGATGTTCAGTTCCTTCAGGGTCTTCTTCATCCAGGCGAGCGACTTCTCGATCATCGGCCCGCCCTGGCCTTCGCACTCCATGCTCAGCGTCCCGCTGTAACCGTTGTCGCGCAGGAGCGCCAGGCACTTCTTGATGTTGTCCGCGTTGACGCCTTCGCCAATCGCGCACTGGCTGACGGCAATGCCCGTCTGTTTGCCGCGCGTCGCCGCCGCCAGAGATTCGGAGACGTCCTTCACGTGCACGTGGCTGACCTTCTTGATGAACTTCGTGAGGAACTCGACGGGGTCCTGCCCCGCGATGAACGTGTTGCCGGTATCCATGTTCATGCGCAGCCACTTGCTGTCGCAGAACGAGAGCATCTTCTCCATCATCTTGGGCTTGGTGGTGAAGTAGCCGTGCGGCTCGATGTTGATGGTGATCTCGTATGCCGACGCCACCTCGATGATCTGCTGGTACTCGCGCTTCATCATGTCCAGCGCGTCGTCTTCGTCAATGCCCTCGGGCTTGTGCAGGCCGTCGGTTGTGTCCACGCAGGGGCAGCCGGTGAGCTTGGCCCAGCGGATCGCGTTCAGAACGTACGGCACGCCGCGCATCGGGCCGTCCTTGTTGGAGAGCGGGTAGGCCGCGTCCACCTGCGAAAAGCGCAGGCCGTAGCCGTCCATCTTCTTGCGCAGCAGCACGGGGTCTTCGTACATGGCCACGTGCGGCTGGTACCCGAGGCCGTGGATCCAGCTCACGCCGTCAATCAGGCCGCACTCGATGCAGTGGACCTCGTTCTTCTGCGCCCACTGCATGCATCCTTCGAAGCTGAAGTACGCGCTGTTGAACGCGTCCGTGTGGAATCCGATCTTCATGTTGCTCCTCCGCGGTGTCCCGTCATTCTCGTCTGCCCGCGCCTGCTCGGTGGCGCTGCCAAGCGCCACGGCGGCCACGGCCAGACCTGTCTCCTTCACGAAATCCCGCCGACTCTGTGTGCCCGGTTCCATTGCGTCTCCTATTTCGCCTGCGGCTCAGCCGCGAACCGCGCCACATAGTCCTTCCACGCCTTGATGGACTCAGCGAGATGCGTGATCGGGTCGCCGGGCTTGCCGCCCATCGCGCCGGGCAGACCGTAGCATTGCAGGCCGATCGGTCCTTTGAAGCCGGCCGCCTTGACCTTCTTCAGGAAGCCGTACACGTCGAACGTGCCCTGGCCCAGCGGGCGGATCAGCCGGTCCCAGCCCATGTTCTCGCCCTTGGGCTTCACGTCCGCGCCGCAGATCGTCACGACGAAGAGCTGCGCTGCGACTTCGTCCACGATCTGCGCCAACTCGTCGCCCGTGTCGTTCTTCAGCTCGTGGCACAGGTTGACCGTGACGCCGACGTTCTTGCGGTCCACCTTCTTGACCAGGCGCAGGGCGTCACGCGCGGTCGTGACGTAGTCGCCGGTGTGTGGGTACAGCGAGAAGCGCACGCCGGCTTCATCGGCCACGGCGGCGAGTTCGCGGATGGCGTTCACGGCCTTCTCGTCCTTGTCCTTGTCCTTGTCTTTCTTGCCCTGCACGATGATCCAAAGGACCGTGTCCGTTCCCTTGAGTTTCCGGATGATGGCGGGCAGGTCCGGGCCGTAGGGCGGCTCCTTGTCCAGGTTGATCGCGGGCCATTCCGCGCGGACGGGGGAGAAGCCGAGCTCGTTCAGCTTCTCCATCGGCACGTTGACGCAGAACGGGAAGAACGAGTTGTCCAGCCCCTTGCCCGCGGCGGGCTCTCCTGCTCGAACGATGCCGCAGACGGCCAGCAGCGGCAACAGCGTCACGACACACTTTGCCCAGTCCATGGATGCGCTTCGCCTCCTCGTTATGCTGCGGTTCGACCGCACACCTCGAACTATGAACCCTTGATGACGCCGCGCATCCACTCGACGCTCTTGAGCGTGTTCTTCTCGCCCTTGGTCTCCAGCGACACGCAGCCGTCCCACTTCTTCGCTTTCAGGACCGCGACGATCTTGTGGATGTTGTCCGCATTGATGCCTTGGCCGATGTGGACCTCGCTCGCGGCGATGCCGGTGTCCTTGCCGATGTTCGCTTTCAGCTCCGGCGCGACGTCCTTGATGTGGAAGTGCTTGATCCACGGCAGCAGTTCCTTCACCATCGCAACGGGATCGTTGCCGGCGATGAACGTGTTGCCCGTGTCGAAGTTGACGCCCAGCAGCGGATCGGCGATCTCCTTCATCAGCCTTGCCATCAGCTTCAGGTTGGTGGTCAGCGGCCCGTGCGGCTCCACGTTGATGCCGACGTTGTGCGTGTGCGCCACGGCCAGCGCCTCGCACAGATGATACTTGGCGCGGCAGTACACCTGCTCCAGCGTCATGCCCTTGGGGACGTCCGCGCCGTCCGTGGTGGCGACGTACGGGCAGCCGATCGCCTTCGCCAGGCGGATGCCGTAGATCATGTATGGGATGGACTGCCAGCGGTGCAGCGCGTAGTGGCAGTCGAGCTGGCTGACTGTCAGGCCGTAGCTCTTCAGCTCTCGCGTCAGAGCCACCGCGTCGCAGTTGAGCGAGATCGCCGGCGAGAATCCCAGACCCTCGAAGAAGTCCTCGCCGTTGACCGTGTTGATCTCAACGATCTTGCAGCCGTGCTGCTTGCACCAGTTGAAGACGTAGCCGACGCTGCGGTCCTCATGCCTGAAGTTGTCGCTCGCGATTGCGATCCTGATCACGTGCCCCCTCCTTTCAATGAGATTCCGAGTGCTGCGTTTCCCCGCCTCAGGCCCTGCCTACTTCGCCACCGGCGCTATCCCCGCCGCCCACGCCGTCCCGCGCCGGAGCAGCTCCGCCGCCCCCGCCGTCTTCCAGACCTGCGCGTCGTGCCCCAGCACGGTGTGGAACACGCGGCCCTTGCCGTAGTCGAGCACGAACGCCATTGGATATTCCTTCTTGTCAACTTTGCTCGTCGCCACGGCCAACACGCTGATCGGCGTGTCGCCGCCGAGACATGTGTACAGTTCGTCGGTGACCTCGAACGGCTGCAGCCCCTCCGTAATCGCGTGCTTGACGTCTGTCATGCGCACCTGGAACTTGCCGTACGGATCGTGTCCGCGCAGCTTGCGGTCCCAGCCTCGCCCGGCGAGCTTCGGAAACTCCGGCCACGGGTTCCCGCCGTCCTGGAACGCGCCGCACGCGAAGTGGGTCAGCACGATGCCCTTGCCGCCTTCGACGAACGCTTTGAGGTTCGCGCGCGCCTTTTCGCCGGGATCGGGCTTCTCCCAGTTCATGAAGTGGATGATGAGCGCCGCGTAGTCGTTGATCTCCGCTGAACACAGTATCTCCAGGCTCTCGGCCACGTCCACGAGCAGGCGCTTGTCCTCGGTGAGGTCGGCGACGACCACGGGATATGTCTCGCGCCACTTGTGCCCGGGATAATCAATCCCCGTCACAACCAGGATTTTCGTCGCGCGTCCTGGCTCGGCCTTGCCGCGCTTGATCTCCACCGGCGCGGCCGCGGCCGGCTTCGTTTCCTTGGGCTGCTCCTTTGGAGTGTCCATCGTCGGCATCGGCACGTCCTTCGCGCTCCCCTCGCCGCCCTCCCACACCCAGATCTCGCTCACGACCGCGTTAGGCCCGGCGTGCGGCCGAAACGCGATGCGCAAGCTTCCGTCGGCGTACAGGTTCGGCGGGACGGCAATGACGAACTCGGCGGGCATCTCCTGGTTGTTCTTGAAATCCGGCAGCTTCGTCGCCTTCAGCGCTTCCTTGAACTCGCCGCCCTTGCCCGGCGCCAGCCACACCGACTCGACACGTCCGCCGCCATCATGGTCCCACCAACTGAACCCGATCTGGTAAGCCTTCTTCGCGTCCAGGCCCGTCGCCGCGAAAGGCACCTCGCCGCCGTACCAGACCGTGCCGAAGCGGTAATGCGCCGCGCGATCAGCCTCCGGGAAGAAATACGCCTTGCCCTCGCCGGCTTTCAGCACCGGGCCGCCCTTGGCCCCGTCGGCCATGTCCGCTCCGCAATCGAGATAGCACGCCAGACTGAAGCCCTTGGGCGCGCGCTTGGCCAGGGCCTTCTTGAGTTCTTCGCTGCGCTTGGGGTCGGGCTTCAGCGCTTCCTGTTCGCCGACCTCCGGCCTGTTGGCGGCCTCGATCGCCGCCCGCAACTGCTCGGTGAGCGCAGCGTCATTGGCCGTGGCGGCGAGTCTCTCGACGGCCTCGCGGGCCGCGGCCTGGTTCGTGCGCGCAATGCCGCCCGCGATCTTCAGCACGGCGACCTTCGCTTCCGCCTGCACGGCCGCGTCGCTCAGCATCGCACCGGCCACCTGCAGCGCGCCAACCTCCGGTATGTCGCCCAGCCCTCCCAGCAGCAGCTTCCGGGCCTCGGGCGTGGTCGCCACCTGCGCGACCTGCTGCAGCATGCGGAGTTGCTCCGTCGGCCCGCCCTTGGCCGAACGGGCCATGCGCAGGTAGCCGCGCAGCGCCAGCACGCGGTGCGTGTTCTCGGGCGCTTCTTTGACCAGCTTCAGCAGGTCATCGGCGGGCGCTTCGTCCGCCCAGTCCGCCAGCGCCCTCACCGCCGCGTCGCGCACGCCGGCGTCGCCGTCGGCCAGGGCCGCGCGGACCGCGCTCAGCGCGTCGGCGCCGGACAACCCGCGCAGGATGCGGATGAACGACGGTTTCGCCGCCGGCTTGGCCGCCGCCAGCGCGGCCAGCACCGGACCGACGCGGGCCTGCGGATCGGTCAGCCGGTTCGCGACAGCCAGGGCCGCTTTCTCGGCAGGCTCGGGCGGGACAGTGCCGTTGAGCAGCAGATCCATAAGCCTGGGGTAGCACTGCGGCGCGGCGCCGATCACCGCCATCGCTTCCGCCGCGGCCAGCCGCACGGCCTCGTTGTCGTCGCCTGTGGCCTTCAGCAGCGTTGCCGTGCCGTCGCTGATGCGCCGGTCGGTTGCGGCACGGATCAACGCGGCGCGCGACGCGGGCGGCACCTTGTCCACTGCGGCGAGGACCGCGGCATCCACGCCCTGGCCCGAGAGCCGCGACAGGCACGCCTGCGCCGCCTTGGCCGGTCCGCCGTCGGTGCCCGCGATCTGCGCGACGCGTTCCACCAGCGCTGCATCGCCCAGGGTTGCGAGGGCCGTGATGGCCGCCGCGCGTATGCCGTTGTCTTCGTGGTCCAGAAGCGGCAGCACGGCGTTGAGCGCCGTCTTGTCGCCGCGCAAGCCCAGGGCTTCCACGAGCGACGCCAGCGCCGCGCCTTTCAGCTTCCCGACCAACTCCGCCAGCGCGGCCGTGGCCGCCGGTCCCGGCACCTGCCGTAGCAGGCCCATCGCCGCGGCATGCAGGTCCGGGTCATCGCTCTTCATTGCATCCAGCACCGTCGGCAGGGCCTCGGCCTGACGCGCCTTGACCAGGCCTCGCAGCGCAGCGATGCGCACGGGCTTGGGGTTCCCCGCGCCCCACAGCCGCTGGTAGATATCCGCGGCTGCCGCCGTGTCCTTGCCGGCAACCAGCCGTTCTGCGCAGCCCAGCAGCGCGTCGAGGAATTCAGTGGGTGGCGGGCCCTTCGCGGCCGCCCTTGCCTCGATGAAGCCCGCGGTCTTTCCCATTTCCATAAGCGCGGTGGCGGCTGCCGTGCTGCCAATGTGCGCTAAGGCTTTGGCCGCGGCGATGCCGAGCTTCGCGTCCGCGGTGTTTCCGAGCTTGGCCAGGATTCCGACCGATTTCTCATCGCTCAGAAGGCCCAGCGAGTTGATGAGCCCGATCTGTGCGTCGCCTTGAGCCTTCTCCATCGCGGCACGCAAGCTTGCGCGCGCGGACCCCGTGCCGATGCCTTGCAGAGCGCCACGCGCCATCTCCGTGGTCTTCGGATCATCGAGCATCTTCGCCAGCAGCGCCACCTGCGCGTCCGTGCCCACCCAATGCAGTTGCTGGCACGCGTACAGTTTCGCGGCCTCGCTGGTCTGCGCATCGGACAGGATTGCCGCCAGCCGCTCGGCCATCTTGGCCTTGCTCTGCGGATCGTTGGTCGCCTGGCCGATCATCCGCTCCAGCGCGCGCAGCACCTTCCCTGGCTTGCCATAGTCGTACGCCTTGAGTTCCGCGATGGCGTCATCCAGTTGCATCGCCTCGCCCGCCAGTGCGCCGGCGCAAACACTGACCAGAGCAACCAGGAGCATTCGGGGCTCTCTTCTCATTGTCATGTGCCTTTGTCCTTGAACGGCTCCCGCCAATCCGAAATCCGCAACCCCAATCTCCAATCAGATGGTCCACGGCGTCCGCATGGGCCGGCTCAGCATTCTGTTGGCTTCCTCGTCCTTGATGAACCGCTGCGCTGCCCAGTCCCACGTGACCTTGCGCTGCAGGCGCGTGGCGGCATCGGAGACGATGGCGAGGCAGTTTCCGGAGTGCCCTACTTCCACGGGCGCGGACGGGTCTTTGCGGCTGCGCACGCAATCGAAGAAGCACTGGTGGTGGTCGTAGGCTTCGTACAGGTGTACTTCGTCCGGCCTGATCTTCACCTTCAGCAGCGACGCCGGCTCGGCTTTGAACTCCCCGCGGTTGACGAAGACCCAGCCCTTGTCGCCGATGAACTTCACGCCGTGTTTGCCCTGGGTGTCATCCGTGTAGATGGTGTGGACGCCATCGGCGGTATCCATGGTCACCTTCCACCTGTAGGAATCGTCTGCGAGGCCGTCCGTCGGGAAGGTGGCCTCACCCTGCACCTCCAGCGGCTGCGTGCACAGGCTGGGCGCGCCCCACTGTGCCACGTCGAGGTAGTGGATGCCCCATGACTGGATCCAGCCGACACAGTAGTGGGACATGAAGTACCAGTTGAAGGAGCACTTGAGATCGTTGTACGGCGTGTACGGCGCGGGGCCGAGCCACATGTCGTAATCCAGTCCGGGCGGCACGGGCTTGGGCGCGGCGTTGGGCAAGGCCTGCCCGCCGGGCACCGAAACGTAGACCGTGTGCAGCTTGCCGACGTACTGGTTCCGTACCAGTTCGCAGGCTTGGCGGAAGATGCCCCATGACCGCTGCTGCATGCCGATCTGCACGACGCGCCCATAGCGCCGCACGGCATCGCAGACCGCAACGCCCTCCAAATGGGTCAGCGTCATCGCCTTCTCGCAATAGACATCCTTGCCGGCCTTGACCGAGCCGATCAGGTGCAGCGCGTGCCAGTTCTCCGGCGAGGCGATGAAGATGCAGTCAATGGCCGGGTTCGCCAGCAACTCGCGGAAGTCGCTGAACGACCCGCAGCCGGCGTACGCCGCCGCGCCCGTCTTGCCGGCGTAGTGGCCCTCGACCAGCTTCTTGGCGCCGTCCCGCTTGGCCTGTTGCGGGTCGCAGACCGCCAGCACCTGGCAGTCGCCGCGGCCAAGGCAGGTGCGCATGTGGTCGCCACCGCGTCCGCCGACACCGATAACGCCGATGCCGAAACGCTGGCTGGGCGCCGTCCCCGCAAAGATGTGTCCGGGAATGATGTACGGCGCGGCGGCTGCGGCAACGGCGCCACTGAGGAAACGCCGGCGCGAGAGACCTGTGGCGGAACGAGTTGTCATGGCTTCACTCCTTTCCATACTATCCAGTATGGCATTACATACTCCCCAGTATGGAAAACGCCAAGACGTTCCTGGAGAAAATCCTGCTTTCCGCCGCCGCGCGGCGCCGCCCGATGTGCAGGGCGAACGGCTGTGCCCGCGGGATATGGCGTTCCTGTGGCGCGCCGCGCCGCTGTGTGTATCATCGTCCGGCACAACTGCATGTGAGGTGACACGCTGATGGGAACGAAGACGATTGCAGCGCTGGCGCTGACCTTGGCCTTGGCGGCCGTCTTGCCTTTGCGCGCTGAGGACGAGTTCGTGTGGCTCGAGGCCGAAAGCCCCGCCGCGCCGCCGCCAAAGGTGGATGGTCTCGCGCCCGCCGCCTGGGGCAACGTCCAGTTCCTTTCCGGCGCGAAGCTGATGAACCTCAATATCCCTGAGGGCCAGGGCGAGAAGCGCCTCGGCAAGGACGGCGTGAGCTATGGCTATGATTTCGATCTGAAGAGCGCCGGCAAGTACCAGGTCTGGGCGCGCATCGGCTTCGAATGGGTGCGTTCCGACTTCGATTGGCGCATTGACACGGGCGAATGGAAGACGTGCAAGAGCACCGATCCGACCTGCGACCTGATGCCGCTCGCCTTCTGGAACGAGCTGGCGTGGATCATGCTCGCCGAACAGGAACTGGCCGCGGGCAAGCACAAGCTCGAAATCCGCCACGTCCCGCAGACTCGCCAGGACAAGGGCAAGACCGTCCCCGCGCGCAGCCTGAACTACACCGACTGCTTCTGCATCTATAAAGGACAGTTTAGGCCCAACGGCAAGTACAAGCCCGGCGACGATTACGCCGGCGAGGATAGCCGCAAAGCTGCCGCGCAGGTCTTCGAAGCCAAAGTCGGCGCAAAGCCCGAAGAGCGCACCCAGACGCCGCTCACGGGTCTGTGGCGGATCGCACGCTGGGATGAAGCGGCCGTGAAAGAAGACATGCGCCTCGATGGCGAGAAGGAACTGCCGAAGGACCTCGACCAGCTTTTCTGGTACAGCATTCCCGTCCCGGGCGAACGCGACAAGGCGCGCCCGGACTTCGCCATGTCGCATCGCAATATCTTCCGCACGAAGGTGAACATTCCCGCGGAAGCCAAAGGCCGCGCCGCGTTCCTCGACTTCGAATACTTCAACATGGTCGCCACGGTCTTCGTTAACGGCAGGGCGTGCGGCTCGACCAGGGCGTGCTCGACATCGTGGCAGTGCGACATCACCGCCGCCATGAAGCCCGGCGAGGTCAACGACGTCGCCATCGTCATCAAGGATTGTTACTACGCCATCAAGGGCGACGCGAACGAGCCGCTTGGCACGCGGCGGAATTTCAACCTGCCGCCGGACTTCCTGCACAACCAGGGCGTGAGCATGCGCTTCGACATGCCGGTGTGCTGGGACACGCGCGCGGGCCTGCTCGAACCCGTCACGCTGGTGTTCTGCGGCCAGGCCTACACCTCCGACGTTTTCGTGAAGACGTCCGTCAAGAAGAAGGAACTCGGCCTTGAGATCACCGTCAAGAACCCCACCGCCGCCGAGGCGAAGGTTGTCGTCGAGACTGTAATTATTCCGTGGAACGGAGGGAAGGGCGGAGAGCCCGAGAAGAAGTGCGCGCCGAAAGAACTGACAGTTCGCGCCGGCCAGGAGGCAACGGTTGACATCGTCGAGAAGTGGGAGAACCCGAAGCTCTGGTGGCCGGACGATCCGCAGCTCTACTGGGCCGTCACGAAGGTGTCAGTTGGCGGCAAAGTCGTTGACGTGACGCAGACGCGCTTCGGCTTCCGCGAGATCGAATGGGACAGCCACGTCTTCAAGCTCAACGGCATCAAGTGGTGGCTCTGGGCGCACTGCGACTACGGCCCGACGCCGCAGAAGTTCATCGAGGAGTCGCGCAAGAACGGCCAGAACATGTTTCGCACCTGGCACACCCGGTTTGGCGGGATGAGCCGGCGGCAGTTCCTCGATTACTTCGACGAGCAGGGAATGCTGGTCCGCGCCAGCGGCATCTTCGACGGCGAAGGCGCGAACTACGGCCTCTCGCACGACCGCAAGCCCAACACCGCACTCTTCGAGAACTGGAAGAACCAGATGCAGGGTTGGATCCGGACGGAGCGCAACCATCCCTGCATCTTCATCTGGTCCATCGAGAACGAGATTGCGTACATCAACTCGCTGAACCTCGGGCAAGCCGACATCGCTGAACCCGAGATCCGCAAGGGCGCGGAGATGGTCGAAAAGATGGACCCGACGCGCCCGACGATGGTGGACGGAGGGCGCTGCCTCAAGAGCAAGACGATGCCCGTCAACGGCTGTCACTACAATGACATGCTCTGCGCGTCGTGGCGCGGTTTCCCTGACGCCGCCTACACGGCGCGCGACGACTGGTACAAGAATATCGAGCGCGGCGCATGGGAGATGGTTCCCAACCGCCCGATCTTCCACGGCGAGTGTTTCTTCGCCAGCGGTATCGCGCCGGCCGAGTACGCCGCGCTGGATGGCGACCACTGCTTCGTCGGCATCAGCGAGGCGTCGCACGCGAAGGCGCTCTACGGCAAGATTCTCTCCGAAGGCTGGCGCTGGTGCGAGGTCACTGCGTTCCACTTCTGGGCCGGCGGCGAAGATGGCACGTTCTTCAATTCGTGGAAGCCGGTCTGCGTGTTCTGCCGCCAGTGGAACTGGACCTTCGGCGGCGGCAGCGAGGTGAAGCGCACGCTGAAAGTCTTCAACAGCACGCGCTCCAGCGATCCCATCGAGATGGGCTGGCAGTTCAAGGTCGGCGACAAGGTCGTCGCCGAAGACAAGAAGACGTGCAACCTTCCCGCCGGCGAGAACAGCGAGGAGATCGAGATCACGTTCAAGGTCCCGGCAGTCACGGAACGCGCCAACGGCGAGTTCATCCTCATGTGCGCGCGCGGCGGCAAGGAAGTCTTCCGCGAAGTGAAGGCCGTCTCCATCCTCAACACCGATGCCGGCCCGAAGCCCGAAGTGGACAAGGCCGCGCTTGTTGTCGTTGACCCGAATGGCTCCGTGAAGGCGCGCCTCCAGAAGCGCGGCATCGCGTTCACGGAGGCCGCCTCGTTTGACAAACTGCCGCCCGATCCGAAGGTCCTCGTGTTGGGCAAGGACGCCGTGCCCGAGGAGAAGTCCACCGACCCGAAGTGGTACAGCATGGTGGTGAAAGGCACGCGCCTGCTCGTGCTGGACCAGAAATCCCCGCTTCACTATCAGGCTATTCCCGCCGACCTCGACCTGACCGACTACGTCGGCCGCGTCGCCTTCTCCGAAGACCTCAACCATCCCGTCTTCGCGGGCCTGGAGCAGAAGGACTTCTTCACGTGGAGCAAGGACCACATCGTCTACCGCAATTGCTACAAGAAGGCGTCGAAGGGCGCGCGCTCGCTGGCGCAGTGCGACCTGCAGCTCAACTACTCCGCGTTGGCTGAGTGTCAGACCGGCGAAGGCACCATGCTCCTGTGCCAGCTTGTGGTGGGCGAGAAACTCGACAGCGATCCCGTCGCGCAGCGTCTGTTCGACAATCTGCTGGCTTACGCCGCGTCGTACAAGCCCGTGCGCAAGGCGACCGCCGTGGCTCTCGACGCCGCGACGCCCAAGGGGGCGCTCGTCAAGTCGCTCGGCCTGAAGTACGACACGGCCGCCGATCCGCTGGCCGCGTTGGACCCGAGATACGGCGTCGCCGTGGTTGACGCCACGCCCGAGAACCTGAAGAAGCTCGCGGGCGCGCTGGACAAGGTGAAGTCGTACACCGAGAACGGCGGCTGGGTCATGCTCTGGGGTGTGACGCCTGACGGCCTCGCCGACTACAACAGGATCGTCGGCTACGAGCACATCATCCGGCCATTCCAGATGGAGCGCGTCGTCTTCCCGGCGAGCCGCGATCCGCTCAGTTCCGGCCTCACGCTGCGCGACATCGTGATGGACAGCGGCAAGGACATCTTCCCGTGGATGGCGCTCAAGTTCCCCGCCGAGGACGAGTTCACCAGCATCCTCGACTACGACGAAGTCGGCCCGTTCCTCAAGTTCCCCGCGCCCGCGGAACTCGGCAAGCCCGCCGACGTCGCGCATCCCGGCTGGGACCACTGGCCGCTCAACATGGTCAACAACTACACGGCCGACGACACCTGGCGCTTCTGCTACTCGATTGACCTCACGCGCGGCGATAAGACGAAGTGGACGATGGAACTGCCGCGGCCCGAAGTCATTGTCAACTTCGCCATCGTGCTCAACGTCATCTACCACAAGGTGACGAAGATCTCCCTGTACTTCGACGACGACCCGGCGCCGTTCACGATGGCCACGCGCCCGACGCACGACCGCCAGGAGTTCGCCGTGCCCGACAGGAAGGCGCAGAAAATCACGATCGAGCTGGCCGAATGGGAGAAGAGCGGCACGGCGAACGTCATCGGCATTGACAACTTCTGGATCAGTGTCAAGCGTTCGCCCGACTTCCTCAAGAACGTCCGCCCGCTGCTGAACATCGGCGGCCTGCTGCGCTACAACAAGGGCAAGGGCGCCATCATCACGAACCAGCTCAACATCGTCGAACGCGAGAAGAACCCGATCAACGCCGAGAAGAAAGCGACCATCACCAAGACGCTCCTCAAGAACCTCGGTTGCGTCTTCGAAGGCGGCGGGGCGGTCGTCGTCGGCGCGAACGTGAAGTACACGCCCATCAAGTTCCCTGAAGGCAAGTGCAACGCTTTCATGAAGAAGAAGAAAGAGAAGGGAGGCTGGTTCGACAACCACAAGAGCGGCGACCTGAGCGGCTTGCCGCCGGGGGAGAACAAGTTCGGCGGCGTGACCTTCAGCATCGCGGACTTCCGTACGTCGCCCGTGCCGTCGTGCTGCATGCTGCAGGGGCACTTCGCCAAAGTGGACGTGCGTGAAATCAAGGACCTCGCCATCGGGCAGAAGGCCGACGCGCTCTTTCTCCTGCACGCGCTCAACGCCAAGGACGAAGCGCTGCGCTGGAAGCCGGAGCACAATCGGCCGAACCCGCCGGCGGTCTTCAAGTACGTCGTCCACTATGCGGACGGCAAGACGGCTGAGATTCCCGTCATCTGGAACCAGGGCGTCGGCCACTGGCTGAACAGGAACCCGAAGTCGCTGCTGAACGCGCAGATCGGCTGGGCGTCTACGTTCGAGAACGACACGTCCGGCGACAAGGCCGTGGTCTACTCCATGCAGTGGGACAATCCCAACCCGGCCGTCGAGATCAAGTCGGTGGACATGCTGTACGCCGGCGACGGCGACCGCTGGGGCGCGCCGGCGCTGCTGGCCATCACGGCGGCCACGGTGGGGAAGTAGAAACGCAAGGAGGTTCCTGCCATGCTGCACGTCAACGCCCGCGCCGTCTACATCAAGCAGGAAGCCCACGACGATCCGCGCTCCATGGCGCGCATTGGCCGCATGCTGCCATCCGTCACCTGTGCGGAACAGCCCTGCGTGATAGACGACGAAGCTTGGCAGCGCCTCGTCATTGACGCGAACCTGAACCGCATGCCGCGCCACGGCCGCAACGGCGCGCGGGTTGAGCCGATCGTCATCTTCAACCAGTACCTCTATCGCCATTTGCCCGAAGAACGGCAGCGACGCCGCGAGCGGTTTCCCGAGTTGTTCCACGGCGAGCACCAGCACTACGGCGGCTACGGCGGCTGGGACTGGCGGTCGAGCGGCGACGAGAGCTACCGCCT
>Ga0315282_10008404_pt1 | contig 16725 bp, 12 predicted proteins | sample YL17G07_20_MG_FD_203693 | JGI IMG/M metagenome (GOLD analysis project Ga0315282, IMG submission 203693) | Sediment microbial communities from Yellowstone Lake, YNP, Wyoming, USA - YL17G07_20 | ecosystem: Environmental > Aquatic > Freshwater > Lake > Sediment | place: USA: Wyoming | collected...
TCTCATCTCGGCGAGGAGGTCGGGCGGCTTCTCCTTCATCTTTGCGATGTCCTTGCTCGTCTGTTTCTTTCTCGCCCTGAGGCTCTCAGCCTCTTGAATCAGACGGCGGCGTTCCCCATCGATACGCAGGACTTCATCGAGACCCGATGTCTCGCCGCGTTTGGCAAGGGACTCCCGAACAAGCTCCGGGTTCTGGCGGATAAGCTGGATACTAAGCATCGTCCTTGTCCCCTTGTGAGACTTCAGGTTTCCCAAATTTTTCTCCTGGGGGAGCCGGTTGCGGCTTTATTATTTGTGTCTTCAACTGCGGGAACAGGATAACCTCTCTGATCGACTGCTGGTTTGTTAATATCATAACAAGTCGGTCAATCCCCACACCCAGCCCTCCTGTGGGCGGCATGCCGTACTCCATGGCTGTGAGGAAATCCTCGTCAAGTCTCTCCACCTCTTCATCCCCCATCGTGGCACGCATACGCTCCTGCTCCTCGAAGCGCTTTCTCTGCTCTACGGGGTCGTTAAGCTCAGTGAAGGCATTAGCGACCTCTATGCCGCAGATAAAACACTCGAATCTCTCCACCAGCCGCGGGTCACCGGGCTTGGCCTTAGCCAGAGGCGAAATCTCCACTGGATAGTCAAGGACGAAGGTAGGTTGTATCAGCGTGGGCTCAACGAACGTGGAGAAGAGCTTATCAACCACCCGGCCCCAGCTCAGGGCATCATCGGTTTCCACGCCTAATGCCTTGGCTTTTTCTCGCAGGGTAGCTAAATCACGATACCTTTGATCCAAGAAATCGACGCCACATTTTTTATTAAGCTCATCACGAAGATAGACCTGTTTCCAGGGAGGGGAAAGGTTGACAGCATTTTCACCGAAGGTTAGCTCCGGCGTACCAACGACCTCATTAGCGACATGGCACACCATCTGCTCTACCATAGCCATGACATCGTTATAGTCAGCATATGCTTCATAGCTTTCAAGCATGGTGAACTCAGGATTATGTTTGATAGAGAGGCCTTCGTTGCGGAAGATGCGCCCGATCTCATAAACCTTATCCAATCCGCCGATAATGAGGCGCTTGAGATAGAGCTCAAGGGCAATCCTCAGGTAAAGCGTCTGCTCCAGTTCATTATGATAGGTGGAGAAGGGGCGGGCCATTGCCCCCGCAGCTACAGGCAGCAACACAGGTGTCTCCAACTCAATGAATCCCTGGTCATCAAGGAAGCGGCGTATAGCGGCGATAGTTTTGCTGCGCACATTGAAGATGTGCCTGGCTTCCTCGTTAGAGATGAGGTCGAGATACCTCTGGCGATAGCGTTTCTCCACATCGGTGAGCCCATGCCATTTCTCAGGCAACGGTAGAATAGATTTGGAGAGCATGGTGAAGTCGGAGACCTCCACCGTGACCTCACCGCTCTTTGTCCTGAATATTTTGCCGCTCACCCCTATAAAGTCGCCGATGTCGAAATCGCGCAGATATTGATATTTTTCATCACCCAGGGTATCACGGCGAAGATAGGCCTGTATCTTGCCCGTGCTGTCCCTGAGGTCCAGGAAGGTTGCCTTACCCATAGAACGTTGAGACATGATGCGGCCAGCGACGCTTACCTGAGGGCGCTCAGCATTGCTTCCTTCTTGTTGCTGAAAAAGGGCTATCGCTGCTTGTATGGTGTGGGTTCGTGGGTATCGGTGGGGGTAAGGGTCAATGTTGCGGCTACGGATCTTGTTGAGTTTTTCCAGTCGTTGTCCGGTTATCGCTTCTTTTCTATCCGCCATCTCAGGAGCCTGAGCGTAATTATCAACGTACCCATTTTATGTTGAACTTATTCAATGGCAATTATCTTCATCTTGCGCGCGCCTGCAGGAGCACGCACTTCAACCTCATCGCCCACCCGTTTGCCCATCAACGCCTTACCGACAGGCGACTCATTAGAGATCTTCCCTTCGTTGGGATTGGCCTCAGCGCTGCCCACGATGGTATAGAATTCCTTCTCCCCGCCCTTGCTGCGAACCGTGACCCTTGAACCGAGCCTCACCGAGGATGAGGGAGCCTTCTCTTCCTGAATTATGCTGGCATTCTTGAGCATCTTTTCCAGGGTGAGGATCCGTCCCTCAACAAAAGCCTGCTCGTTTTTGGCGTCGTCATACTCAGCGTTGTCGACAGTGCCACCCAGTTCCTTGGCTCTGTGGATCTGGTCGGCAACTTCCTGGCGGCGGACAGAACGCAGGTGCTCGAGTTCTGCCTTGAGTTTTTCCAACCCTTCGGGCGTGAGAAAGACCTCTTTCTGCGCCATCTTCCTCCCTCTCCATCCAGCAGGCCTATTAAAAAAGACTGAGAGCCAGCCAACCTTTAGTCACCTGTCTCTCAAGTGTTGGTCATTATAGCGGAATTTTGCTAAATTGTAAAGCCTGAATCTGGGGAAAGTATTTTGAGGTATTTTTGTACCCTGTATGCCTCAGATACCTGAGTTATGTAATTTAAACTTGTCTGGAATCTCGGATTCAAAGGCGGGGATCTGCTGCAACAGGGTTCTTTGGGGAAAGCCCGATTACGAGCCTTTTAACTGGTGAGGCTACTCCCTTGCTATTAGAGATTACATTCTCAGCATCCTGGGATCCGTCTGATATTTTTTCTACTTCAGGCAAATCTCTAAGTATCTTGATAAGCGGGATAGGTGTTTCCAAAAGTATTTTGATTGTGACATCTTCATTCGCTGAGCCCAGCACATTCAAAATATCAAGTTGACGAACAGATTTCAGGTGATTATAAAGTTGCAAGATCTGATGCAAGCTTACAGGACGCGAGAACGATACCTCTACTACCCCATTGAAAAGGACAGGTTTTTCCTCTTTCTCAGGAACAATCCCGACTTGAGGCATCTTATTTGCTGTCCTTGTCTGTGCAGATGCAGCCTCAACATTTTCATCTGATAAATCGGGTGCCCCTCTGCTGAATAATTGAGACAACTTCTTAGCAAAGTCCCTGACCGGACTCGATGACTCGGGAAGCTTGACGGCAACTTCTGCTCCAGGCGTGCCCTCTCCCTGCTTTGACATGCTCCTGGTCTGCGAACTCTCTAGAGCCATCTGTTCGCTTGACAGCGTTTCAACAGCTTTACGGTAGTACTCCTGTATTTGCCAGGCCTGCTGATGTACTTTTTGCTCCAGTCGAAGCTGGTAATCCCTGTTTTCCAATACCAGTTTCCTTCTTTCCAGAGCCTTCTGCACTCTTATGCCGAGGTCATCCAGATCAAAGGGTTTAGTCACATAGTCATATGCCCCAAGTTTCATAGCCTCGACAGCCGTCTCAGTATCTACTACTGCAGTCATCATGATCACGCAGGTATCAGGGTGATTAGTTATTATCTGGGGCAATGCCTCCATCCCCGAAAGCCCGGGCATCTTGATATCCATAAGCACCAGGTCAAAGTCCGTCATGAATGCTTTCCACAAAGCTTCTTTGCCATCGGCAGCCACTTCACAATTGCAGCCATCCGACTCCAGCTTGCGAGAGAGGATGTTCCTGATTGCTTCCTCATCATCAACTATTAGTATTGTTCCCTTGGCTTCTTCCATGTTAAACCCCTTGAATCCGACTTTAGTAAAGCTGCTTTGGCAATAAGCTGCTCTCCGGTTATTATCGGTATCTCTACCACAAAAGTAGCACCTTGCCCAAGCTTGCTTCTGGCATATATGCGGCCGCTATGAGCTTCAATAAGCCCATAGCAGATGCTCAGACCCAGCCCCGTCCCTTTGCCCACCTCTTTGGTAGTGAAGAACGGGTCAAATATCCTCTTTATGTTGTCCTCGGGGATGCCGGGGCCGTCATCAGCAAAGCTTATCTGGATCATATCGCGCATCTTCTTAGTCTTTACCACAAGCTTCCCTTTCCCATGTGCCTCTGTCATAGCCTGCTCTGCATTATTGATAATGTTTACGAATACCTGCTGCATCTGGTGGAAGTCAGCCAGAGTCTTCGGCAGGTCAGCGTCAAGCTCTACAATCACCTCTATATTATTAACCTTCATGGGGTGAGCGCGCAGTTCCAGGGTCTTTTCAATCACCTCATTAATCGAGATAAGGTGCTTCTCCGGTTCATGCTTCCGCGCAAAGGAAAGAAGGTTCTGCGTGATTCTAGCAGCGCGCTGTGACTCCCTGTATATGGTTTCCAGGTCTTTTCTCAAAGGTTCATCGAGTTCCTTTTTCTTTGTTAGAAGTTGGGCATATCCCTTAATAGCAGTAATAGGATTGTTCAACTCGTGGGCAACGCCGGCCGCCAGCTCGCCAACCGCAGCCAGGCGTCCAGTGAGTTGAACCTGCTCCTCCAGCTTTCGTTTCTCTTCCTCCATCTGCTTGTCCTTAGTGACGTCCATTAATGAAAGCAAAACTGCAATCCTTCCCTGAAATTCGATCCTTGTGCCAAGGGCGCTTACCCATATTTCTCTACCGTCCTGTGTCTTTGCTCTAACATCGTATCTCCGGCGCCGCTCTGCCCGATATAGGTCTTCCATAAATCCCTTTATGGCTATCTCTCTGTCCTCGGGGTGGATAAAATCAAGTATGTTCGCCCCGACTCCATCTTGGAGTACGGGATCGAATCCAAACATTATCGAAGCACGCCGGTTGCCAAAGGTTATCTTAAAAGTCTCAGCATCGACAACGATGATACTGTCATGCGTGCTCTCTAACAAGACTCTATAACTCTGCTCACTTTGCCGCAGGGCCTCGTCCATCCGCTTGCGCTCAGTGATATCTCTGATTGAAGACAAAACAGCTGGTTTGCCTCCGTATTCAATTCTCGAACCCATACCGCTTAGCCATATCTCCCTGCCATCTTTCGTGATCGCCCGAAATTCGTGGACCTCTTGTTCGCCTTTTCCAAGCGCATCTTCCATAAAAAATCCGAGTACTTGTTCTCTATCATCGGGATGAACCAAATCCAATGGATTTATACCAACGGTATTTTCTACAGAATCAAACCCGCACATTTTTGCAGCAGTTTGATTGGCTAGCACTATACTCACCGTTTCTGTATCGGTAACAAACATACCATCAATAGTGCCCTCAAATAAGATTCTATAGTTGTGTTCGCTGTGTCTCAGCGCGTCCTCCATACGCTTGCGCTCGGTTATGTCACGGACAACCGCCATATACCCTATAGGTTCTCCGTTTCTACCCCTCATCACTGAGACGTTGGCCTCAACAAGAATCTTTCTACCATCCTTTGTAACGCTATGATACTCTAAGTATGTGGGCTCCCCTGATACCATTTCTTTTGCCATCTTCTCAGTCAGCATCTCATGGTCTTCAGGGGCGATTAATTCCAGGGCTACTCTACCAATAAGATCTTCTCTGTTATCTATCCCGTGCATTTTCAGGGAGGCCTCGTTTGCTTCTACAATTCTTCCTTCCAGGTCGCTGATAGCGATGCCATCCTTAGACATCTTCACTGCGTCTGAAAGGAGGCGCAATTCCTGCTCCATCTTCTTGCGCTCGGTGATATCCCTGGTTACAGCCACAACCCCGACGGCTTCTCCGCTGTTATTCTTCATAATTGAAGCGTTGGTCTCGACGAGGATTCTTTTCCCGTCCCTGGTTACAATATGGTACTCCACGCCTGTGATGTACCCCTTCTCCATAACTTGTCCCAAATCCTCTAGAGCTTTTTCTTGCTCCTCAGGAGCTATGAAGTCAGAGGACTTAAGTCCGATCAAATCTGACTTGCTACTTGCTTCTTGTATCTTAAGTGTAGCTTCGTTTACATCTACAACGTTCCCTTCAAGGTCAGCGATGGTTATGCTGTCTGTAGACATCTTGACTGCATCGGAGAGGAGGCGCAATTCCTGCTCCATCTTCTTACGCTCGGTGATGTCGCGAGCTATGCCGATTACTTCTACCTTGTTATCATGAGTTGTGGGATAGGTGGATATCTCAACGAATACTCGGCTTCCGTCCTTACGTACTAATTCGAACTCATCCGGCCCGGTAGGTTTTCCAGCTAGATTAAGCTCAAGTGTTTGAGCTGCCTTAGCCAGGTATTCCGGCGGAAGAATATTAAGTTCCAGGAAGCTGTGGCCTATGAGTTCTTCCTTGGAGTACCCTATCACTCGCTCTGCGACCAAGTTTCCATACAAGAAGGTCCCGTTCTCATCATTGATGTAGATAGCGTCAGGGCTGCTTTCCAGATAGCGCCGTAACTTCTCCTCTGAGACTCCGAGCGCTTCCTCAGCCTTCTTACGCTCAGTGATGTCCCGGGCGATACCCTGCGTGCCTACCGGTTTACCTTCCTCATAGATTAGCCTGGTGTTGACCTCTAGTAGTATCTTGTGCCCATCCTTGGTTACGATCTCAAGCTCGTATCGTGTTTGTCCTCCTTCTCTGATTTTGCGAGTTATCATCTGATGAGCTAATTCCAGAGACTCCGGGGTCAGCATGCTGGCAATGTTCTTACCTATCAGTTCGTCGCGCGTGTAGCCAGTAGCCAGTTCGGCTGCTCTGTTAATGGAAATGAAATTACCTTTAAGGTCGTGCGTGTAAATGATATCGTTGGCGTTTTCGAACAGTTCGCGGTAGCGCTCCTCGCTCTGACGCAATGTTCCCTCGGCTTTCTTGCGTTCGGTGATATCGCGGGTGACTCCCAGAAACCCGGTAGGGTGACCGTCCGGGTCGCGCAGCAAGTTAACATTCATCTCGACTGGCACTATAGAGCCATCCTTGTGTATTAACTCAACCTCCAGCACGATCGCCGCAGACAGATCCCTTTGCCCCTCCTCTGCAGCTATTACCTTTGAAAAAGCGCTCTTAACGATCTCTAAAGAGGCAGGAGTCATGGACTCCTCCAGACTCATAGATACTACTTCCTCAACACTGTAGCCTGACATTTGTGTCACAGAGGGGCTGACGTACGTTGTACGCAGATTCATATCGCGGGTCCAGATTATATCATTCACGTTCTCAGCGAGCAGGCGGTAACGCTGTTCACTCTGACGCAGTGTTTCCTCTGCCTTCCTGCGCTCAGTGATGTCCCGGGTAGCCCCCATAATCCCCGTGACATTTCCCTTTTTATCCTGCATAAATGACAACATGACCTCAGCCCATACCGTTGAGCCATCCTTTCGGACGTGCTCAAGTGTCATAGATGCGGGAGGGTATTGCTCGCCCCTGGCAAAGGTTTTCATTTGCCACTTCACAAGCCTGCGTGCCTGCTCAGTGGAATCGGGGGTCAAAATATCACTGATTTTCAGTTTCAAGGTCTCTTCTACTGTATATCCCAGGACGCGTTTAATAGAGGGGCTGACATAGGTTATCCTGGCTTCTGAATCTGCTGTCCAAATGACATCCGCAATGTTATCAGCGAGCAAGCGGTAACGCGCTTCGCTCTCACCCAAAGCTACCCGCAGCTGTTGCCTTTCGATAGCATAACGGAGAGCCCGAACCAAAATGTTGCTATCTATTTTCCCCTTAACCAGATAGTCTTGTGCTCCACCCCGCACTGCTTTGATTGTAACCCTTTCGTCGCTGACACCACTCAGCACTACAATCGGCACCTCTAGGGTTTGGGCTAATATCTTGCCCAGGCCATCAAGGTCATGGCTATCTGGAAGCGTGAGATCCAGGAGAACTATGTCCACGCCCCCCTGAGCAAGGCGGGTCAATCCTTTCGAGAGGCAGTCAACATGCTCCAAATCGAATGAAGCTCCGCCGCCCTCAGCAAGAAACTCCCTTATCAGACGGGCGTCCCCCGGGTTATCTTCTATCAGCAATATTCTGATTTTTTCACCTTCCACTTCCATCACCCCCTGTAGGCAGCTTTACCACGGCAAGCCAGAAGTCACTGATTGTCTTCACTACTTCGAGGAACTGGTCCAAATCAACCGGCTTGGTGACATAGCAGTTTGCCTGCAGTTCATAACTCTTAACAATATCCTCCTCAGACTTCGAGGTGGTCAGTACCACCACCGGTATGTGCTTAATCTTTTCGTTGGCCTTAATTGATGCGAGAACCTCTCGTCCATCCTTTTTAGGCAGATTCAGATCAAGCAGGATAAGGTCGGGGAAAGGTACGTTGATGTAGCTACCCTCTCGATTGAGAAAAGCCAGGGCCTCCATACCATCGTAGACCGTGTGTATCCGATTACAAACCTTGGCCTCACGGAGGCCTTCCATAGTCAGTCGTACATCGCCGGGATTATCCTCAACTAACAAAATCTCGATAGGTCTGCCCAGTTCTGTAATGTTCATGGTTTCTCCTCACTTTCGATCGGGATTGTGAAATAAAATATGGCGCCCTTTCCAGGCTGTGACTCAACCCAGATACGTCCCTTGTGACGCTCGATGATTTTCTTGCATATTGCCAGCCCTATCCCTGTGCCAGGGTATTCCCCTCTGCCATGCAGGCGGTGGAAGATGACAAAGATGCGATCAAAATACTGGGGGTCTATTCCGATACCATTGTCGCGTACCGAGAAAATCCACTCGGTGCCATTACGCTCTGCTCCTATGTGCACTTTGGGTTTCTTCTCGCTATGGAACTTGATGGCGTTGCCCATCAGGTTCTGGAACAACTGAACCATTTGTGTAGCATCTGCCATAACGGTCGGCAAGTGATCATGGGTTACTACTGCCTTATTTTCTTTGATAGAAGCCTGTAAATTGGCGGCTGCTTGATTAAGAATCTCCTCACAATTGGTCGGTTCAAATGGTTTGCCGCGTGTGCTCACCCTCGAATAGTCCAACAGGGCATTGATGAGCTGCTGCATCCTGGTAGCACCGTCCACAGCATAGCCAATGAACTCATCGGCATCGGCATCGAGTTTGCCTTTGTAGCGGCGCGCCAGGAGCTGGGTATAGCTGGCCACCATACGCAGCGGCTCCTGCAGGTCGTGAGATGCCACGTAAGCAAACCGTTCCAGCTCGGTATTAGAGCGAGCCAGCTCAGTCATTATCTGATTCAACTTTTCCTCTAAGTCCTTGCGCTCGGTTATGTCTTTCAGATTGCCAACTATTGCCACTGGCGTATTTCCTTCACCATATATCACAGAACGGCTGTCACTTATCCACCGATACCCTAGCTCCTTGTGTTTGACCCGATACCGAATCCTGGAGGCGGTAGCTCCTTTCGAAGCGATCAATTCGATGACATTTTCGTCCAGCCTTTGCACATCCTCAGGATGTATAGTAGCCCTCGATTCTTCAAGGCTATGCCGTATCACCTCTTCTGGACTGTAGCCGAGTATTCTTTGGGATGCCGGACTCACGTACTCATATCTGCCAGTCTTAAGGTTCAAGCTATATATCATATCGAGAGAATTGTCGATTACACTGCGGAGTTTCTCCTCGCTTTCCCTTAGTGCCTCCTCCATCCGCTTGCGCTCGGTGATGTCCATGTAGCAGCCCATAGATGCCAGTTTTCCTCCGTATCGAATAGAGGCAACCCTTTCCGCAACTACTCTAGTTCTTCCACTTCTGTCGACAGCCCTGTACTCGTACGGGGAGTTAAGCTCACCCTTCAGCATCTTCGCCGCGTTTTCCCTGACCGTTTCCCTGTCCTCCGGATGGACAATACGCAGTGAGTCCGTACCTATCAATTCATCAGCCGAGAACCCTGTGTCATTCTGAAACTGCGGGTTTACAAAAACGAACTTGCTATCTTGCACAATATAAATGCCAACCTGCGAGCTGTTGGCCATGGCTGCGTATAGCTCCTCAGACTGCCTTAGCGCTTCCTGCGCATGCTTGGTCTCGGTGATGTCTTTCAATGAAAGCAGAACCGCAACTCTTCCCTGGAATTCGATCCTTGTGGCAAGTGCGCGTATCCATAGCTCTTTTCCGTCTTTCGTCTTCGCCCGAACCTCGAATCTTTTGCGCCGCTCACTGGTGTACAGGTCTTCGGCGAGGCCTTTCAGGATCACCTCTTTGTCGTCGGGGTGCACGAAATCAAGTAAGTTCACCCCGATCCCATCATGCAAAATCGGATTGAATCCAAACATCAGGTCGGCACGTCGGTTACCGAAAATGACCTTCAACGTTTCAGCATCGAACACGATGATGCAATCTTGTGTGCTCTCCAACAAGACTAAATAATCTTGCTCTCTTTGGCGCAAGGCCTCCTGTGCCAGTTTATGCTCATTGATGTCTCTCAGACTGCCAACTATCGCCACTGGCATGTTTGCATCATCGTATACCGCCGAACGGTTATCGCTCACCCAGCGATACCCCAGCTCTTTGTGTTTAGCCCGATACTCAACAGATAGAACCCGGTTCTGTCCTTGCGTGATCAAATCGATGATATTCTGTTGCAGCCTTTCTGCATCGTCGGGATGCGCCAAAGAGATTAGTTCGTCTGAATCAAGTGCTTGGAACTCCTCCGGACTATATCCGAGCACTTGCTTCGATGCCGGACTCACATACTCATATCTGCCAGTCTGAAGGTTCAAGCTATATATCATGTCGTGAGAATTATCGAGAACGTTGCGGAATTTCTCCTCGCTTTCCCTGAGTGACTCCTCCATCCGCTTGCTCTCGGTGATGTCATGGATAATGGCACTGAATCCGATTGTTTCGTCCCCACGCACCAGAGCGGTAGGCCTAGAGCTTAACCAAACAATATGCCCGTCTCTATGAGTCGTTCTAAACTCCAAGGGAGGATGTTCATCCTGGCCTACGAGCCCCGCCGCAAATAGATTCAGCATCTGAGGCGCATCGTCTGGGTAAAGGAAGTCGGCGAAGCTGCTACCAATCAATTCTTTTGGAGAATACCCAACCATACCACAAAGCGCTTCATTGACAAGGACAAACTGCCCTTTCAAGTCTATGGTGGCTACTCCGGCAGACGCTGTCTCAAAAAGGCTTCGGTATTTCGCTTCGCTTCTAGCGACTTCCTCCTCCATACGCTTGCGTTCGGTTACGTCGCGGGCGACTGAGACCAATTCTATCGGCTCAACGCCGGGTATCAGCGAGACAGAGTACTCTACATCTACTATGTCTCCATCCTTTCTTCTTACCTTGGCTGTATCACGGAAGAAACCCTTCTCACTTACGGCGGTAGAGATTCTCTTAATGAATTCCGAACGGCTGATATCCTGCGGGGAAAGGAGCTTTGGATTTTTGCCGATTAACTCCTCTTTAGGGTAGCCATATAAATCCTTGACTCTGTCATTACACCAGGTAATTGTGTCGCCTTTGAGCTTGAAGATTGCATCGGTGAGACTTCCGACCAATGCCGAGTAATGCTCCTCAGATTTCCGTAGGGCCTCCTGAGCCTTCTTGCGCTCGGTGATGTTACGCATTATGATGAGTTCAGCAGGCCTTCCCTCGTATGTAATTAAGCCTACATTTATTTCAATATCTAATCTACTGCCATCTTTATGCAGAAGCGCTGTCTCATATATGGACTCAACCTGCTCCCCCGCCATCCGCCGTTCGTAGCGAGAGATAAGTCTCTGAAGCTCTTCGGGGTGAACGTACTCTAGCATTGGAGTGCCAATCATCTGCTTAGGCGTATAACCCAGCAGGTCTGATGAACGATTGTTGATATATCTGATAATCGTGTCTTGAACTATGGCAACCACGTCGTTAGCTCGCTCCACCACATCGCGATATTTTGCCTCACTCTCGCGCAGTGCCTCCTCCATCTGCCTGCGCCTGGTGATGTCCCTCATAACCACGGAAATCGCTGGTCTACCTGCGAAATAGATGCGTTTGGCTCCAAACTCGACCATAAATGTTGTTCCGTCATCTCTGGTCAGCGTCGTCTCATATTGTTGAGGCGCAACTTCTCCGCGGAGCCTTCTTTCATACCATTTTGAGAGCACTTCTACTTCTTTAGGTGGCAGAAGTTCCCCAACAGTTCTACCGGTTACCTCTTCGACGGAATATCCAAACATCTCGGCGCTGCGGGCATTGGCAAAGACTATTCTGAAGTTCTGAACCACGAAATACCCATCGTTCATATCTTCTACCAAGTGCTTGAACTTCTCCCCTGATTCCCGCAGCTCGTTATGGGACTGCTCCAAGGATTCCAGCATTCTATTGATCTCGTCTGCTAAACTCGACAATTCGCCCTTGCCTTGCGCCGACACTCGTGCTGACAGGGCTCTTTTTTTGCCTATATTACTGACACTTGAGCTAAGGCGAGACAGCGGAGACAGTACTAGTCTGTCTAATAGAACATTGACTACCCCGATAAACACTAGACCGGATCCCAGGAGAAAACAGGAGAAATAAAGCAGGGTGGTTTGTCCTTGGTGAGAGGCGTTTCTTGAAAAGATGCTTTCCGAGACTGCCAACATAATCAAGAGCAGGCCAACCAGGGTTGCCCCAACAATGACTAGAGTTTTCCTACGCAGGGTCATAGTTTGCCCTCTTAAGCTTTGCTTCGCAAGTTATTCGTTCTCTAAACATATTGGTACTGCCAGCTTTTGTTCCTATACCCAGTACTGTATGGTTGAATACGCGACTGTCTCGTTCAAACATTAGCGCACCAATCATCAGGTGTATATGGTAATTTAGTGTTGTTAGTGATGAGAAAATAGTACTTGAATCGAATGTTTGGGGTTTTCGAGCTTGGATTAAGACTTATTTCGTGGATAAAAGTGAGGACTAGAAGGACGTGGCGTACCCGATTAACTTGTAGGCTAGTTTGGCAGCTAGAAAGGCGCATGAGGTCGGTCCCTCTCGGGGACAGAGCTCCATCAGGTCGAAGCCGATGATTTTTTTGCTGGTGGCTACTGCTCGCAACAGCTCCAGCACCTGCTGCCAGCTCAAGCCCCCTGGTTCGGGGGTGCCCACTGCCGACATAATCGAGGGGTCGAAAACATCGAGGTCGATAGATACATATACCTTGGATGAGAGTGCAGAGATGACTCGGCTTACAAAATCAGGGCTGTTCGAAGTCTCGGCGTAGAACGGCTCCTTCTTCTGCTGTTGCAGAAACTTGCGTTCCTCCAGGCTGAAGCTGCGGATGCCCACCTGCACCACAGGGCAGATCTCCCATACCCGGCGTGTTACGGAAGCATTGCCGTATCTTGTCCCCTGGTACTGGTCGCGGAGGTCAGCGTGTGCATCCAATTGCAGCACTGAGAGCTCGGGGTACTTTTCGTGAAAAGCCTTGACTGCACCCACGGTGAGCGAATGCTCTCCTCCCAACATAGCCCATATCTTGCCTTTTTCAATCAGATACTTCGCTATTCCGTAAACCCGCTCCACCATAAACTCGGGGCCGCTCGCCAGTGGTTGTACCTCAGGTAGGGTGTGTATGCCTACCTCGCTGATCTCGCGATCCAGATCAGGGTCGTAAAGCTCGAGGTATTGTGAGGCATCTATGATAGCCTGTGGCCCCTCTCGGGCTCCGCTTTTATATTCAGCAGTGCCGTCATAGGGCACAGGGATAATCACGACCTTCGCTGTATCGAAGGGTGCATCTTGGAGAGGTATGCCAGCAAAGCTGCGCGGGGGCAAGAACAGTTCATCAGTCAATTCGTCTGTCCATGCAAACTGAGTGTCTCACCTGCTGCTTGCTGAGTCCAATACCAGGGAAGGTTGCTGATCGTTGGAAAATTCGAGGCCTCGGTTGAGGATATAGCTCCTCACCTCGGTCAGTCCGAAGTTCTGCTTGAATTCCTTGATAGCTCGTTCGGCATCGAACTCTTTGCAGGAGAAGACATCGATATTGATGTAGAATTTCTCAGGAAAGGTGTGTATGCTGATATGGCTCTCGGCAATAAGAACAAAGCCAGAAACCCCCCAATCCTCGGGTTTAGACCCAACATATTTGTTGACATGGGGGGTTGAGATTTTGGTCATCCCGATTTGAGAGGGGTAGCCGTCGAGTATTTTATAGATGAATTCGACATCCTGCATCTTCTGGGGGTCACCCCCGTAACCATCGATAATCAGGTGCATTGTTTCCACCCCCTTCTAGGTTATCCGGACAAAAAATCACCACCTTCGCTCGGTATGGTGGTTGAAATTTCTAATCCTTCTTTCTGTTTCAGATTCAAGAACACTACCGCTCAGCAGTTGCTTTCTCAAGAAGCTTTCCCTCGTACCACTTGTCGAGGTCCTTTTTTCTGATCCGGTATGCCTTCCCAATCTTTGCCGCCGGAAGCCTGCGGTCACGACACCATCTTTGCGCAGTACCCCTGCTTATTCTGAGTATCTTCGTTATATCATCTACCGAGAGCAATTCAGTTTCCATAATGTGGGAACCACATCACCTCCTTTGCTAACCTCAAAAGATTAGCGGGGGAAGCATATCATATTTCAGTTGATAATGCAATACTTTTGGTGTTTTTTATGCTCAGAAGATTGATATTGTTGCTTATAGAAGCTAATTGCTGCTGCACGGCTTAATCTCAGAAAGAGGTAACTCCAGCACAGCCTCGCTCTCGAGCTGCACCGTGACCGTTTCCTTGAGGGGATTGCCGCCTATCACTTTGCCCGCGCCCAGACGGGTGGTGATAGTATCACCCACAGCTGGCAGTTTCTGCTTCATAACGCGATATTGCTCATTCTCATAAGACAGGCAGCAAAGCAGGCGGCCACATACACCGGAGATATTAGCCGGATTAAGAGGCAGGTTTTGCTCGCGGGCCATCCTCATGGAGATAGTTTCGAACTTGCACAAATGGCTGGCGCAACACAAAGGTCGCCCGCATCTGCCTATACCACCGACTAGTTTAGCGGCATCGCGAGTACCCACCTGGCGCAGTTCTACGCGAGTTTTTAAGGTACTGGAAAGCTCCCGCAGCAGGGCCCGAAAGTCCACTCTCTTCTCAGATTTGAAGTATATGGTGAGATAGCTGCCATCGAGATTGGATTCTGCTGAGAGGAGCTTCATGGGAAGATGAAATCTCTCCACGAGTTCTTCACACTTGGCTAATGCCTCATTCTCCTTTTCCTTCATCGTCTTTAACTTCTCGAGGTCATCTGGCTGGGTTTTACGCAGGACCGCCTTCAAAGGCTCGCTGTGTTCGATAGAAGTTATCTCCTTGGGAGCTAAAACGACTTTCCCAATTGCTGAACCCCGAGAGGTATCGACCACCACGTCATCGCCTATAGCAAGATCCATATCCGCGGGGTCGAAGTAGTATATTACTCCTGCTCGCCTGAACCGAACACCTACTATTTTACTCAATCTGACAACCCTTGAAGTTGTGTTACCTTATCTTTTCTTTCGCCCTTATTCGGGATGCTCAGCATCAGGACTTCCAGCACCAGTCGCGGATTTGCGTTTTGCTCCAGTTGCCCCAGAGCCTCCCGAATAGCTTCCATAATAGCCCTGATTCCAGTGAGGCTGTAACACTCTGCGTGATTACGCAGCACCACTTCTTTATCGATGTTGGTTATGAACTGGATGCATCCCTCCTTAGTCAGAATGACGTCTCGCCACCACCCCAGCCATAGCTCAAGCATTTCTTCGGCCGAATCTCGGTTCTTGCTGAATTGAGCTGCTAATCTGGCAGCGAAGGCGAACTGCTGTTCAAGGCTGGCGTCGTTTAGACTCACAAGCTCATCCAGCTTTTGGGAGTGGTTCTGGACAAGGCTTTCATCATTCGCGGCGCAGACCGCCCATCCTATACTGCCGCGACAGAGTCTGCTTAACGCTCTGGCCTTCTCAGGGGCTACCTTCCAGTGTTCGGTCAGAGCCTGCTCTATGGACGAAGCAGGGAGCGGGAAAAGTTCCACCCGCTGACAGCGAGAAACAATTGTAGGTAACAACCTGCCATCGTTAACCGTCAGCAGTATGAAGAGCACCTTGGGCGGCGGTTCCTCCAGCGTCTTGAGCAGGCAATTGGCCGACTCTTCGTTTAGATACTCGGCGCCATCTATGATAAACACCCTGTGCCTGCCCTCATAGGGTTGCAGCCCGGCAGACCGTTGTAGCTCCTTTATCTGCGCTATGCTTATCTCTTTCCTGGTAGAAGCCTCGCCGGGTTCAGCATTCGTCATGCGCCCTATCACCTGCACGTCAGGGTGATTGCCAGCCGCTATGAGCAGGCAGGAGCGGCATTTGCCGCAGGGCTGCTCCGCTTGTTCGCAATTGAGTGCCTGGGCGAGATTGATGGCCAAAGTCATTTTGCCCACATGGGGCTGGCCCACAAAAAGGTAGGCATGAGAGAGGCGCTCGCTATTCAAGCTGCGCCTCAGCAACTCTACTGCCCTGGATTGACCAATCACCTGCCACATCGCCTTAACCGGGTACCCGACAGCCCTCTATTTTATCCGTGCCGTCTCTGCCACCTGGTCTTCTTCAACATCTTGCGATGTTTGTGCTTGGCCATCTTCTTGCGCCGTTTCTTAACAACCGAACTCATATGCTTACCTCAGTCAACACTAGTACCCAGTGATATGCCTGGCTATTTCTGGCCGTACTTTTCTTTGAATACGATTTCAGCCAGTTCTTTCCTCCGAGGCGCTATAGCCTCTTCGTCAGGATAGCCGAGTGGTGTCATCTCCACCACCACCGTGCCTTCGGGAACATCGAGGATTTTAGCTGCTTCCTTGGCGTCGAACAGGCCGACATGTACCGTGCCCAGTCCGGCGGCATAAGCAGCCAGCGCCAGATTCTGCATTGCCAGGGCTGTATCGAACATGAACCAGTCGCCCTTATCGGTACCATGCTCGCCTTTGTGATAGCCAGACTTGCCCAGCTCGGCGCAGGCCACTATAACAACCGGTGCCTCCCTGATACCAATAGCTGCTCGATTTGTCTCAGGTATCAGAGT
>Ga0315282_10008405_pt1 | contig 16724 bp, 17 predicted proteins | sample YL17G07_20_MG_FD_203693 | JGI IMG/M metagenome (GOLD analysis project Ga0315282, IMG submission 203693) | Sediment microbial communities from Yellowstone Lake, YNP, Wyoming, USA - YL17G07_20 | ecosystem: Environmental > Aquatic > Freshwater > Lake > Sediment | place: USA: Wyoming | collected...
GCCGCGCTCACGGCAAGCGTTGCGAGGCCCTTCTTCCAAAACCTCATTTTGCTGCCACCTTGTCGTTGGGGTCAAAGGGGCACTTGATGAAAATTGCCGTGACGTCGGAATCCGTATCGTTGATTATGTTGTGAATCTCTCCCGGCTCGACCCTGAACGCATCTCCCGGCTCCACGCGCGCGTCGTTTCCCGCGATTATCATTCTGGGCGCGCCCGCCGGGAAGTAGAACGTTTCTTCGACAGCCTTATGGTAATGGGCGCCCAACTCTTCTCCCGGCTTGAACTTCACCAGGCCCCAGTCGAGCCGGGGGCCACGAAACATGTACTTTACCCCAGAATCTCCGCCCCTCCACGCCTGCTTATGTTCATTGCTTTTTTCCATGTCTCCCTCCCCCGAAATCGCTTCACCCGACCGGTTGCTACCGGCCATTATATGTCGATTTCCGGCCGCCGCAATCCGTGCAATCAGTCCCCTCTCCCTCCGGGAGAGGGCAGGGTGAGGGCCATGCCACCTTGCGCCATCGAACCAGCCAAATGCGTCGCTATCCAAAGCCTTTCTCTTGCCCTTCACACTTTTCGCACCTCTTCGCACCCTTCACACTCCCGCGCTTTGCGCGGGTTTAGGTTGACGACCGCTATTCCATGCCGTAGAATTCCCAAAAACGAGGGTGAACGATGCGACTTTTCGACTTTTCGCTCCTTGTGGGTTCAGATCCGCGGTCGGCGTCGGATTGCGCAAGCGATGCGCTTTACCGTTACCTCAACGAAGCGGATGCCGGCGGTCTCGTCGCGTCGCTCGCCGGTGCTTACTATGACTTCATCGCGGGAAACGCCGAAACACTCGCGCTGGCAACCGCGGACAAGCGGCTTCTACCCGCGTTCACGCTTGATCCGCGCCGCGTAGACGCGCGTGACGTCGACCTGAAGGCCGCCGCCGCGCGAGGATTCCAGGCGCTCGCGCTCTTTCCGGCCATCCAACGCTGGGCACTGTCGCACCCGGCCTTGGAAGGGATTGTGAAGCGCGCAGCCGAAGCGAAGCTGCCCATCGTGCTTCATGTGCCGCGAAGCGAATCCGCCGCCTCTGCCCGGCGCATAGCGCAAATGGTTGACGTGCCCGTGGTTACGATCGGCATCGCGTACGGCTCACTTGGCGACGTGGTAGCGGGCGCGGAAGGCGCGCCCAATCTCCTCTTCGGCATGAGCCTCTTTGTCGGCCTGGATAACGTGGAGACGCTCGTGAAGCGTGTCGGCGCGGACAGGCTCGTGTTCGACTCCGGTGAGCCGCGCTTGAGCCACGCGCCGGGTCTTGCGCTTCTCGAAGCAGCCGACATCAACGAAGCCCAGCGCGACGCCATCGCCATCGGCAACGCCCGCCGTATCTTCGGAGGTGCACTGTGATCGTCGACATCCATGCGCACTGCATACTATGTGCCACTGGCGGCTTGTCCGCCAGTGAAGAACGCTTGGAGGCATAGAAAGTGATATTCGATATCCACGCGCACTATGGCCAATGGCTTTCGACCTCGATCCCGGACACGCCGGAGCGTTTCTCGGCCCTCCTCGACCGCTTCAGGATCGACAACGTAATCGTCTCCTCCGGCCGAGCGATCCAGTATGATATCTGCTCCGGCAACGCCGAGGTCGCCGACCTCGTAACGCGCGACAAACGCATCTACGGCGCGGTCGTCGTCAATCCCAACCAGCTCGACGAGAGCCTCGACGACATGGAGCGCCACAGCTCGAACAAGCGCTTCATCGCCGTGAAGCATCACCCGGACTACTCCGGCACGGCGGTCGATTCGCCCCTCATGGAGCCGGTCCTCGACTACACGGCCGAACTTGGCCTGCCTCTTTTTGTCCACACGTGGGGCGAGTCGCAGATCAATTCCGCCTGTGCCGTCGCGAAGAAGTATCCGGAGCTTACGCTCTTTCTCTTCCACATGGGCGGCGACGCCTGGCGCCTCGCGGTCGAGCGCGCGGTCGAATACCCCAACGTTAACCTGGAATTCATCTCCAGCATCCCCGATCCCGAGCGCATCCGCGTCGCCGTGGAAACTCTCGGCCCCGAGCGTGTGTTCTTCGGAACGGACATGACGCTTATCTCTCCGGCCGTCGCCATCGGCCTCATGAAAGGCGCTCGCCTATCCGAAGCCGACGCCCAGCGGGTATTCAGCCTCAATGCCAAAGAGTTCTTTCACATAGACTGACGCTCAGGGGCAGCGTACCACATGTACCGCCGGCCCCTGCGGCGTCTGTCGTAGGGGCGACTCGATGAGTCGCCCAGCAGTAAGACAGGAGCCGCTCTGGCAATGGACATCAGGCTTTCAGACAAACACACGAAAATCGGCATCCAGTCCGGCATGTTTGTGATTCAGCTGCTGACGGCCATGGTTTTGTGTCCTCAGGCGCCCGCTGTCTCATCGGCCATCGGCGTTGCCGGCATTGCGTATACGTTCTTTGGTAAACCAACAAGAGGCTTTCGCTCGCTCGGCTTTGCGGATATCCTCTTCCTTGTCTTTATGGCCGGCTTGGCTGCCATGACACTTGAGCAGGTCCTCCCTGCGGCTATCGGTTACTGGACCACTAAAGCCACAGGTGCTGCGTCAAGACAATAGAACGTTGAACCGATATAATGGCGCAGAAGCCGGAGACAGTGTGTCACCCGCGGACACGCCGGTGATAATGGTTTCGGTTGTACGCTTGTACCTACGGCCTACAGTCTGATTTGGTGAGGTCATGTTATGAAAGCTGCCGTCCTTGTCGCTCGGAATAAGATCGAACTCAGAGACGTTCCCGCGCTGTCGCCCGGCAAAGGCCAGGTGCTCATCGCCGTCAAATACGCCGGCATATGCGGCACTGACGTGCACATCTTCGGCGGCGAGTTCGAGGGACGCGTGAAGTACCCGACAATCCTCGGCCACGAGTTCGCTGGCATCGTCCACGAGGTAGGGGAGGGGGTCAAGGCCGTCCAGACCGGCGACAAGGTCACGGTGGACCCGATTATTCCCTGCATGCGCTGCGTCGCCTGCCGCGAGGGCAATACGTCCGGCTGCCGGTCGCTGCGCCTCCTGGGTGTCGATCTCGACGGCGGCTTTGCGCAATACGTCGTTGCCGACGAGGAGCGCGTGTTCAAGCTCCCAGACCGCGTAGGCGTCCACGACGGTGCGATGGTCGAGATATTTTCGATCGGCGTTCACGCGGTGCGCCGTGGCGCGGTTGATCCCAACGATTTCGTCGTTGTCCTCGGCGCGGGCCGCCTGGGACTCTCCATCATCTCCGTCCTCAAGCGCTCCTCCGCCGGCACGATTGTCGCAACGGACATCGAGGACTACCGCCTCGACATCGCCCGCCGAATCGGCGCGCACTACTGCATCAATGCGGCACACAAGGACGTCGTCAAGGAGGTACTCGCCATCACCGGCGGCGTCGGCGCCGACCGCATCTTCGAGGCCGTCGGCCATGCCGCGAAAAGTTCCTCCGGCCTCCAGCCCGTTGCCGAAGCCACCGAGATGATCCGCTCCGCAGGCCGCGTGATCGTCCTCGGCCAGGGGCCCGAGCCCGAACCGGTCTTCTGGCGCCCCTTCGTCTGGAAGGAAGCTACGCTCATCACCAGCCGCGTCACCCGGGGGGAGTTTCCTCGCGCGATCTCCATGCTCGAATCCGGCCTCCTCGACCCGAAGCCCCTCATCACCCACGAAGTCCCGCTCGACCGTGCTCCCGATGCCTTCCACATGATCGTAGAGGGGCGCGAGAGGGCGGTAAAGGTTATTGTGAAGGTCGAATAACCACAGATCAGTGCCCGAGACTCGAACGGAGTTGTCATGTACCAATGCATCAGGTATATGTTCTCCTGGCTTGCGATTGTCGCGATCCTGCTGGCGGAAACAGCATTTCTGATCGCGCCGCACAAGGTGCCCGCGACAAGCTACACCGATCGCCTCATCGTATCCATGGACGGCTTCCTGAACCCTGACGAGCCTGCGCCGACTAACATGGCTGAGCTGCTACGCGCGCAGCGATTGCGAGCCAGGCGCTTTGAGGTTTATCGCCTCACGATGGATGCCGTGAGTATCGCCGTCAGCGGGGCCGCCATTGTCCTCCTCTATTACTCCGGCGCCAGAAGCATTGACACGGCGCGTCCGCCGCAGTAGAGTCGAAGCCGGCGATGGTCCAAACCAGTTCTCGCACGGTTTTCGACGGGACTCGTATGCCCCTTTCACGCAAGACGCTTGTCACTCGTCTCGCCGTAGCGTTGCTTATTCTGGCGGAGATCGCCTGGCTCGTCGTCCAGCACAGACGAAGCATGCTGGACGACCCTTACCGCCGCGCCGAACTGATGCGAGCAGCCGAGAATTACGACGCATCTTCGCCGGAGACGGTATCCGCCCTGGATTACGAAATCGACCAGCATCGGCGGTACCGCGACACGCGCAATATCGAGATGGCCGCGATCTTTCTGGTCCTTGATGCCGGTCTCATCTACTTCTTCTGGAATACGGGGACCGCAAGGATTGAAGGGGCGCGAATTGAATACTGATGCCGGACCGTCTGAACCCACTTCGGCTGCTCCGTTTGCGCACGGGTGCGTGATGGCGGCCATGCTTCTCGTAGGGCTGGTGTTCCTGCTCTTTGGCCTGATGCTCTGGGGTCTCCAGGTGGACATAGGGCTGAAGTACCTCGAGGTTGGCAAGAGAGAAGTTACGGCGCGACAGATCGAGATCGACGCCATCTATGATTCGGCGTGGATATGGCTCTCGGTGATCCCCATGGCCGCGTGGGCCTTCAGCAGGCATTACTACAAGGCCGTCCTGTATCTCAACATCGCGGTATACTCGCTGCTGGCGTTGAGCCTTGTGTGGCGGCTGATTGCGAAGACCTGATCCGTGGGGGGGCGCACTATGATGAAAGCATTGTTCGGAAGGCAGCCGGCCGCGACCGCATGCCGACTGCTCCCTATGCTTGCTGCGTCGTCGCCGTTGACCTCAGATTGCTTGACACTCCTTCTCAAACCAGCTATCTATTTCATAGAATGACCACACACAAGAACAGAGCCCGGCGAGTTGTCGCGGCGAGCACCATCGCCCTCGCGATGATCGTCGTCTTCACCGCGCTCCACACTTGGTTGTGGGCGCCGCACAAAACCACGGAGGTAGTGGATGCTATCCATGCTTACTCCGAGAATTGGTTCACGAACTGGTCCGGCAGCGCGCCCGGCGGGCCGACCATTGTTGCCGTGAGGCTCTCGGAGAGCGACTGGATGGTAAGGTTTACGCGAGGAGTGCCTGGGCCCACACGCGAAGTCAAGTATGCTCGCTACAACTTCCGGACCTGTGCCGTAACGCCGTATCCCTCTTCGTACGTTCCACCAACCGGTCCTTTCAGCGCAACAGCGCGAGCAGCGGTCATCCCCCCGTGGCACAGACCAATCGAGAGACTGACGGCTGACGAAATGGCGGCGCGGGCGATCAATCTCAAGGGCCTTTTTTCCACCGGGGAAATAGGCGAGGACATTGAGTGGTTCAACGACGACGGCGTAGGGATGTGGCCGTCCCAAGTCCTCTACCCATACGCGCTCAGGGTTGGATGGGTTCAAGCGGCTGAAACCGCATCAATCATAGTTATCGGATTGGATGATTGCGAATCAGCGCATTCATGGACCTTTTACCTTGACTCGGGTGGACCCGGGGGGCCGCCCTGCGCAAGCTTCAATGACGGTATGCCTATGGGTCAGATTGATTTCTGGACGCTCAAGATCACATTCTGGACAAGAGGGTGATAGGCGAGGCTTGTGGGTAGCATCAGAGATGCTTCTCGCGAATTGGAGCCCAGCGGGCTACCCTTTGACTTGTGACTGCGCCTTCTCCGGCTCCTGCGGCGCTCCCTTCGCCACGTCAGTAGCGACGTGCGCCGTCACTGCGTCGATCTTCCTCTGGCGGCGCTTGCCCAGCCTGTACGCGATGACCGACACGACCATTACGAGCATCAGCAGGACCGCGGTGGCTATCCACTTGTCGGTCCTTTTGATGAACGTTACTATGTCGTCCACGTGCGGGGCGAAGATGTGGCCGAGAAGGGTATATGCGGTGATATGAACGGTTGCCGCAGCCGCGTCGATCAGGACGAATTTGTACGCGGGCGTTCGGAATGTCCCGGCCGTGAAATAAGTCGGCCACCTTAGGCCCGATATGAACCGCACGGTGAATATCGCCCAGATCGAGTGCCCCGCGAACCTGCGTTCGGCTGCTTCCAGCCGCTCCGGCGTCAGAAGGAACCTGCTGAAGAACTTATGCCTGAAGACGCGGCTTCCGAAGTGCCGGCCGATATAATACACCTGCGCGTCCGCTGCGATCACCGCGAGAACCGCGATGGTGAGCACCCACGGCAGCTTCATGGCGCCCTCATAGACGAGCGCCCCTGCCGTGATAAGGGTTATCTCCTCCGGGATCGGCAGCCCCACCGACGTGAGATAGAGCAGCAGCACAAGCGCCACGTAAGCTGTGTTGCCATCCCCCGCACTCAGCATATGACTAAGGTATTCCACGCTTCCCTGATTCCCTTCTAACGCCAACAGTGGTATATAACCCAAGTAGAGGTGACGCGTTGCACTGCGTGTAGCCGCAAGGCGTCACGGACCTCACCTCTGGCCCTATCCCAGAGGGCGAGGGGACCGCGCGAAGCATCTCACGCAAAGGATTGGGCGACTCACCGAGTCGCCCCTACGCAATCAGCGGTGTTACTACCGCTGGGTGGTCGCCTCCAGCACCGCGATAACGTCCTCCCTTGAGACCGCCTTCGGATTTGCCTTGAGCGATCCCGACGGCATACTCTCATCCGCAATAGCACTAAACTCGTCGCGCGGAATTCTACATTCCCTGAACTTCCGGTAAAGCCCCATCCGGTCGTTGAGCTCGATTATGCCCTGGACGAGATCGCCGCCGGCGGCTTCCTCGAGCCGTGTGAACTTTTCGGCGGAGTAGGGGAGGTTCATCCGGACGACCTCCGGCAGCAGCACGGCGCACACAAGCCCGTGCGCAATTCCGCACCGCACACCTACCGGATGCGCTATCCCATGGACCGCCCCCAACCGCGCAGCGGCGAGCGCCATGCCGGCCATGAGGCTGCCATAGGAGAGGCACGCGCGCGCTTGGGCATCCTGGCCGTTTCTGTATGCGCGCTCGACGTTCGGCCACAGGAGCCTGAACGCCTCGAACGCAAGCGCGTCCGAGATCGCCGACGCGTGTATCGAGACGTAAGATTCGATAGCCTGGGTGATTGCGTCCATTCCGCTTGCGGCAGTTACGGCAGGGGGGCAGGAGTAGGTCAATTCGGGGTCTACGATCGCCACCGCAGGCAGAAATCGGCCGTTGCGAATGGACGCTTTGACCTTCTTTTCAAGGTCGGTTATGACTGCATTCGGCGTCACTTCGGCCCCAGTTCCTGCCACAGTCGGCACAGCAACCATCGGGATGCCCGGCCGGGCCAATCTCTGCTTATGGAGGAACACCGCCGTGCTATCCTTTTCTCGGGCGAGCCCCGCTGCCGCCTTGGCCGCGTCTATCACGCTTCCGCCGCCAAATCCGATGACAAGTTTCGCATCAGCCGACGAAAGAAGCGCGCGTATGGCATCCACGGTGCCAACGCTCGGGTCTTCCTCGACGCCTTCGTACAGAGCGATCTTAACTCCGGCGCCGTCAAGTATCTCCGTCACCCAGTCGAGCCTTCCTGACTTTCGCGCGGACCCTCGGCCCGCTACGAATACACAGCGGTCACCGAATCGCGCAGCGACGTGCCCCAGTTGGCGCACGGCGCCGTTGCCGGTGACGATTTCGTCGACTGTCTTGAAGGTCTGGATGGTCTCTTTCATAGGCCAAACACTCTACTGGGCCGCAGGAGCGATTCAAGCACCAAACTTGCGAAGCCGTCAACCGACCGTATAATCGGGTCGAAAAGGAGTGGAAATGCGACTGCTTCTCACAAACGACGATGGCATATACGCCCCCGGCATCGCCGCCCTCAAGTCCGAAATCAAGTCCCTTGGCGAAATCACCATTTCGGCGCCAGACGCCGAAAGAAGCGCTGTCGGCCATTCAATAACACTCGACAGGCCGCTGAGAGTCCGCGAGGTCTACGTCGGAAACGAGTTTCTGGGCTTTGGCGTCGACGGTTCGCCGGCGGATTGTGTGAAAATCGGTATCAAAGAGATCCTCAAGGCCGCGCCCGACCTGGTCCTGAGCGGGATAAACCTCGGTTCAAACGTCGGAATCAACGTGCTCTATAGCGGCACGGTCGCCGCGGCGCTCGAAGGGGCGATACTTGGATACACCTCGATCGCGGTATCCTTAGCCGCGTCCAAGAAGCCTGATTTCGCGTCTGCCGGCCGCATAGCCGCAACAGTCATAAAGCAGATCGTCGACCGAAAACCCGTTCCCGGCAAGCTTTTCAATGTCAACATCCCCGCGATCGCGCCTTCCGAGATGAAAGGCGTTGCGCTTGCGCGCCAGTCGACCATTTCCTATGAAGACGGGTTCGTCGTCCGCACTGATCCCCGCGGCGCGAAATACTTCTGGATGACCGGCGAACTCCACCAGGGGCGCCTGGCGCCGGACACCGACACCGCGCTTCTGGCCGAGGGGTACGTAACGGTCACGCCGCTCCAGTACGACCTCACCGACACGAAAACACTCGAATCCTCACGAGACTGGAATCTTCGGTTGTAGCTTTGCCGTCCCTGGAGGCGTTGCCTGCCGCGGAGGAAATTGACGCCACACTTCAGACCCTGCCGGATGAGCGCGAGATAGTGGTTCTCAAGCCGCGACTGTGGTCTGAATTATCAGCAGGTTTTCCACACGTCGACGGGTGAGTTGTCCACATTTGCCGGAATACATTGAGCCGCCACGGGTTACGACTGCTTTGGTATCATGGCCTATGTAACATAATGAGCATTATCAGAACATACGGATGGGCTTTCGCAAGGCCTCGTCGGGTGGGACCGGTGATCCAATGGCTCAGGTGACGAGGTCGCGGAAGGTCATTTCATGCCGCCAGAGGCGCTTGATGACGGAGGCGGCGGATAGCGTTACGAGCGTCGCGAGTCCAAGGTCCAACGGCATACGGTAACGGTTGAACGGCTGGTTGGCCGTGGCGATGGTTCCCGCAATAAGGAAGCTCGCCCAGATGGCGACCGGGAGGAACCATCTCTCCTTTCGCGCCTTGATGACAAAAAGGGCGAACAGAGGCAGGAGAAACCATTCCGGAAACAGGTAATGAAGTCTATTGAGCAGCGAAAGCGGACCGAGGGACGCCTCGTGACCGCTGATGGTTTCGGCGCGTATCCTAAGCATATCGCCGATTACCTTGACCCATCCAAAGGGGCCGCGGCTGAGCATGACGGGGTTGACGATGAAAAAAACCGCCGCGACGACTGCGCCAGCGAGGATTGGACGCCACAGACGGCCTATTCCGCGGCCCATCACGACCAAGTACGTCATATACGCAAGCAAGAGCAGGCCGCCGTTGAGTTTGGTGGACTGCGCCAGGCCGATCACCACGCTCACCGCGACGACATGCCAGGCCCCTACCGGGTCTGGCGAATAGTGGAACGTCAACCACAGCAGGATGCACAGGCATATGAGGAATGCGAGATATGCGTCGGTCTGGATATAGCCGCAGACAAAAAGCCCCACGTATGGCGCGAGGACAAGCGGCGCGGCAAGCACGAAACCCCACAACCAGCCGCCCAATGCCCGGTGCGCGACGAAGAAGAGAAAGACGAGGCCCACCGTAAGCGCAACCACATTGGCCCGCCTCAGGATCACGACGGGATAGCGAGGCGCGGCGCGGCCATGGGCGAGGTTCCAGTCCCTGTCCTTGGAGGGGTCGATCTTTGGTATGGGACCGATTTCGACCCTAAGAACCTTGAGGATCGTGCGATTAACCCAGTGGAACATGGCCGGGTGGTCGGTGGCGTAGAAATAGCCGTCGGGAGAGGAAACTTCGAAAGGCGAGCGCGACACCCGGTCGAGGGCCCTGTTGTCGTCAAGCATTACGGGCGCTGCAAGAGCGTAGTGAAGAAGGCCGGCGCCGCAAGCGGCTATGAAGACGAGGAGTAGACCTGCTACCTTGAGGCGTTCCAAATTAACGCTCCGCGTTTGCCCCCTGCGCACCAAATCCTTTTTTGGCCCGACCAAGAGCGGCAGGTCTGCCGAGGACCCCTGCCGCTTGCGAGCGGCATGCGGGCGACGCATGCGTCGCCGCTACATTAGTCGGGCCCCTACGGGAAAAGCTTCTCAGGGCCGGCTTCGCACGTGATCTCAGCCGGCGCCGCGACTGTTATTCCGAATTTACGCAGCACGGTGCCGGTCTGACGGTAGTAGCTGGCCATGGCGATGTTGAAACTGGCGACAGAGGCGATATAAGTGCTCTCGGCCTGCTGGAGGTCGTTTTGCGCGTTGAGGACGTCCAAGGCGATGCTCTGCCCCTGAGCGTACTTCTGAACCTCGGCATCGAGTTGTTCCTTGGCGGCCTGCACGGCAACGCGGCTCGCGTCAATGCTCTGAAGCGAGGTACGGATATCGCGAATGGCCTTCTTCACCGCGTAGGCGACGTTGCGCTGGGAAGACGCCAGTTGTGCGAGGGTCTGAAGCTTCTGGTAACTGGCGCTTGCATAGTCCGCGCGGGCGGCCCGATTGCCCAGAGGCACGGAGAACGTTATCCCGGCGGCAAGCCCGCGATGCTCTGTCTCGAAGATGTCGTTGTAACCGCCGGCCCAGGAGTCTCCCACGCCGTTGAGCGTGTAGGTGGCGGCCAGATCAACTTCGGGAAGCAACTGGTTCTTCGCCCGAGCGATCATGATGCCGGCGCTTTCGGCGGTGATGACGAGCTCGCGCAGATCGGGCCTCAGCGCCAGCGCCTCATGCACTGAAGCATCCTGGTCGATCTCCACGGCGTATATCGAAGGCTTGTCCGTTGGAAAAAGTTTGGACGAGGACAGTATCTCGTACCTTGGCGAGTCGAGAAGAGTCCGAAGCCTGTCCTCCGCATCCTTTACGGCCGCCTTCGAAACCACGATCCCCTGCTCGCGGGCGGCCACGGCGGCGCGAGCCCGAGAGACTTCGACCTTCTCGAGAGCGCCCGCCGCGTACTTGATTTCATTATTCTTGAGAAAGTCCTGCGCGGCCTGGAGCGACTTTTCCTTGGACTTGAGGTCTTCGATCGTGAAGACGAGATTCCAATATGCCTGGTCGACCCCGAGCACGAGGTCCATGACGTTGTTCTCGAACGTCAGGGCGCTTACGCGGGCGTTGTTCTTGGCAATGAGGATGCCGCTCGTGTTGAAGGCTACACCGGCGTTCCTGAGGAGTGGTTGCACGACCGACAGGCCCAATGTGCCTGCATAGTAGTTCTGTTTCTGAACGACGGGCAGGTTGAAGGTCGTTCTGGTAGTGACCATATTGTGGGCATCGCTCGTGGTAAGGCCAATGGTTCCGCCTGACAGCGACTTCACGGAAAGCCCTCCGTTGGCGGCGGTGATACTCGTGTCCTGCTGGAACGGGGCCTTCGTCACCTGCGTGGCGGGGCCGATCTTCTGCTTGGAGATTGTCTGCACGGCGGGCGGTTTCTGGGAGCTGTACGTGAGACTCGCCGACGCCGTCGGGTCGAACTGGCTCAACTGCCTGTCGATGTCAGTTGCGCTTATCTTTGGCGTGTAGCCCGCGACGCGAATGTCCAGGTTGTTCCTGAGGCTGAGCGTGATTGCCTCGGAAAGCGAGAGAGGCAGCAGCTCAACCCCCTCAGCCTTGGCCTGCGCCTCGGCCTCCTGGAGCGTAGTGGTGCCTTCGACAGGGGCAGAATTGCCGGTGATGACTACGGGCTCACCTGAGCTATTGGCGCCGTTTGGCTCTTCAGAGCGGCATATGGCGGACAATCCAAGAGTGGCAATGCACACGGCAACAATGGCGCAGCAGATAGTGCTTGACGAGCGGAGCATCAGATTCTTCCTTCAGTCTCAAGGGCGCGCAGCGCGTGAAAGCATTCGCGAGGCGTACAAAGAATCTATCTCACAACCCCATCCTGGCTTCGGCTCCGCCGCAGGCGGACGAAGGCGCCGTGCAACGTTACTCCTCCTCCACAATGCTCTCCGTTGCATTGCGTCGTCGAGAGGGCCTTGCCCGCCGCCTTCTCGCCCGGCCTCGGGCCGACGGAGCGGGTTCTGAGATAGATTCTAACCATACTGTTCCAACTGCAAACGCCAGCAATTATACTGTTCGAAGTCGCGGACGCTATCAAAAGTCACGGCGCGCCACCTGCCCGGCTGCGCATCGACCGCGACAAGCGCAACGCCCTCGTTGCACGACACCCCCCTGCCGTAAGCCAGGAACATTGAAAGGAGTTGCGTGAATCTGCCGTGCAGCCCAGTGGCAGCCCCCGGCGGCACGCCGTCAAGCGATACGCTGCCTTCCCTGGCCCTGTAACACTCGAACGGATTGAGCGTGAAAACGTCGAAGACGAGCGACTGAGAACTCTCGGTAACGCTGCTCGACGCGGAGAAGTTGATTGAGAGGCCCGTATAGGTTGTATTCGCCCCCGAGTAATTCGGGTTGTCTGACCCAAAGCCGGGTTCCGAGAGGTTCTTTGTGACCGTAAAGGTTACAAGTCCCGCGGAAGCGTAGTACAGCTCGTCCCACGCCTTGGCGACTGGAGCCCTTCCCCCTCCCACTTTGAATTGGATGTCTCCGGGGGTGACGGAAATACGCTCCACCTCCTGAATGTCCGGCATGGCCACGAGCTTCTCACACGGCACTATCAGGGCGGGTATGCCGGCCTCCTGAAGCTTCAGCACGAGGTCCTTGGCTTTCATTGGATCGACATCGCCGGCCACAAACCCTACCGACGTCTTGAGGAGCCGAGTCGCATCCGCGTATGCCGCGCCGGTGGTTGCCGCCACGATGCGCCCGACGTCGGCGATGTTGACCCTCCCGGCGGTCTGCCGGATGACGGCGCACGATCCAGAGAGCAGGGCCTCGCCGGTCTGTGCGCTGGTCCGCGCGTACATTGAGTCGATATAGCTCAGTTCCTTCTGCGCCAGTTCCCTGCGGTCACTGCGCTCATGACCCCTCGCGGCATCGGCGAGGAGCGGCCGCGCTTTCTCGTAGTCGTGAAGGTGCCTGAGTGCGATCATGCCCGCCCTGAACTTGACCTCGGCCAGGCGCACGTCATCGGCTGCGGCGCGGGAGAGGAAGCATTGATACGCTTCGTATGCTATCGGATATATCTTCTCGTGGTACAGGGCGTCGCCCACGGTCACAAGGCCGCCCAGCTGGGCGCGTCGCGTCGACGCCATCCTCATCTCGACCCTGGCCAGCTCTACGGCCTTCACCGGGTCTCCGGCAGCGAGGGCCGCGGCGACTTCGCCGGGCGTTCGGGAAGGTTCGTTCGAGGGCGACGCTGAAGATGACGCGTCCATCTCGATGTAGGAGCCAACGTGTCCTGCCCCAACCGCGACCGTGCCGCCTTCGAAGGCCAGACTGCCTCCGCCCGCTGCGCGAGCCTGAGCTATTGCCTCCCTCAGCGTCCGTTCCGGAGCGCTGTCAGGCTTCTTTATGACCTCGAGAAGCAGGAGAAGCAGCGCCAAGGCAGCTCCCATCCCGAACCCCGCAATGTGAGCCCAGAACGCCGTGCCTGACCGTACTCCCGCGGCCGCATAGACACTGGACACTGCGCCGTACAGAAGTTGAATAGCAAACCACAGTCCCAGCGCCCAACCCGCCCCCATCGTCACCACGCGGATGTAGACGCTGATCCAGATGAGTATCCTGACGCGGTTACGGGGGAAGAGAACCAAATACGCGCCAAGGACGCCGCTTATCGCCCCCGATGCCCCTATCATCGGAACCGTCGAAGAGGGGTCTGATGCGTACTGGCCAAGCGCCGCGGCCGCACCCGTGACAACGTAGAACGCCAGGTAGCCCGCGTGTCCCAGAACGTCCTCAATGTTGTCGCCGAATATCCACAGATAGACCATATTGCCGACGATATGGAGTATCCCGGCGTGCATGAACATGGAGGTGAGAAGCGTAACAACGCCGAACGCGGCGGGCGTGAAGCCCCACTTTCCTACCGTCGCGGCATATGCGTCTTCGCCGGAGGCAAGCATCGCAAGATACACCGCGGCATTGGCTGCGATGAGGGCGTATGTGACGAAAGGAGTCGTCCTGGACGGCGAGTCGTCACCAAGGGGTATCACCTGCCACCCTCCGCAAGCTCATCATGCCCTGCATACGGCTACGAGCGATTCTTGCCGCCCTTGGCCGGCTTTGCGGGAATCGTCCCCGCCGGCTGAACCCGGCCGGTATCGGCTATAGGACGGACAATTCCGAAAGGCACCTTGGGGGCGTCCCATGAGGCCAGTATGGCTTCGGCCCCTTTGTCGCGCGGGATATTCTCGATAACAAGGACGTCGCAGCCCTTGCGACCGAGATAATACAGATTTCCGCCGCGCATCCACATAACGCGCTCAGCGTCTTCATAAGTACGCTTTGCGTCGCCGAAGCGCGCTTCTATGAGGCGGGCGTAACGCGTCCTGAATGCCTCCGCACCCTCGTAGGAGTTCCACGTTGACTTGTACACCATGAAAAAGTCAGCATCTTCTGGCCCGCCGTAGCCGGCGAGCATGTCGCCGCGCCACTGCCTTATAGCGTCGTCAACGCCCCATGATCCGGTCGTCACGGATATGTAAATTCCCAGGTCGAACTGCCCAAGGGGCTCCTGGTCGATGCGTTTCCAGCCCGCTCCAAGAGACTTGGTGAGGTCAGGCAGCTCGAGGATATACGGCTCCTGGCGCCTGAAGTACTTGTCCGGCTCGATGATCTGCGCGGTCGATACCGGCGGATCCCTGAAAGCCATGTTGGGGCCGTCCGGGCCGAGAGTCTTTAGCAGGTTCGAGATGAAGCGGGTGCCGTAAGTATACGGGAAGAGCATGTCCTGGCTCAGTATGAGAGGCATACCCGGCATGCTTTCGGGTCCAAGCGAGAGGGACATGAATCTCGTGTAGTCAAGCACCGGCCCCTTGCCGCGGGGGGCTGTTCCCGTCGCGTAGCGCAGCATTATCTCGCAGGCGTCGCCCTCGGCGAGGGCGCCGACGGCAAGGCTGGCATCGTCGTCGTGCTCCGTGTAGTCGTCCATCTCCGAAAGACCGAAATGCTGGTCCTGGAGGGCATGGGTCAGCTCATGCGCGATGGTCACAGCGTCCATCTCGGCCGGCATCGAGGAACCCTCGACTATGGAGAACGACTTATCGTCGTCGTCATAGAACCCGGCCACCTGCTGCGAATATGCCTTGATCAGGGTTTCCTTGAGATCGGTGCCCGGTTGAAGGAGGCCCAGGTATACGAGCATCTTCTCGTAGCCTCTGAATTCCACATCGGTCATGTTTTCATCAACATTCTTGCGGATGTACTTCTCGAGCCGCGTGGGGGTCACGACCTTGATCGGGACATCATTTATGTATGCCAGGCCGCGAAGCGCCGCCACCTTGGGCAATATCTTTCCCTTGATTTCCTTCCGGCGCGCGTCAACCGACGTGGAGTCGGCTGCACACACCGCAGCAGCGAAAAGAACCATCACGAGCATGGCAGATAACGCGCGCGGCAGCAGTCTTTTCAAGGGCGCTCCAATCGGTGCAGGGATTGCGGCAGGACTGTGACGAAGCCGGACCGGCCATTTCTCCGGCTTTGAGACAAGACTGATTCCATATTGTGATGTTGCTCCGGCGCTGGAGGTCGTTATTCCTCGCTCTGCGTCAGCTTGAGTTTCTTCATCTTGACTTCCGAGACGTTCTTGGGCTTCTTCTCGTACACGAACTCATAGAAAGAAGGCAGCAGGAATATCATAAGAATCAGCGCCAGGAACGGCAACACTATCCCGTGTGTGGCCAGAAAGGTCGAGAATCGCCCGAGAGAAACAACCTGCTCCCTGGCTACGACGGCACCCGGCGGGTACCCCCCTGCCGGCGTCATAAGCCAGTATCTCTGATTCGCCAGAGAGTGCGCGAACCGCACCCCCTGGAATACGATTCCTATAAGCACGATCGCCAAGAGCACCGACAGCGTTGCGGGCTGCCATTTGTGATGCGTATTCTGCGCGCCGACGTACCTAATGTGGTTGCCGAAGACTATCGAGCACGCCACAAGGAACAAGGCTGCGAAGACGGCGAGTTGGCCGAATATGGTATGGGTGATAGCCAAGGCGCTGAAATGGTTGATGGCCTGTCGCTGCGCGTCATCGGATGCCTGGTAGTCTTGCCTGCTCGCGGACGCAAGCATGGAGCCGAAAATCGCCTGCACGATGATAACCAGCACTATAACCGCGACGCATATGCACCCGCCGAGGGAGACCATTTTGACGACGTGTCTGCTGGCGTTATTGTCCGGGCCGGTGAGATCCATCGCTGCTCCTTCCGAAACGGCTATCGCTGCCGACTTACCGTCGCGTTCACCAGATTATACCGGAGAACTCGCGGAATTCACGGCATATGCCGCAATGAAAAGACCTTCCGTCTGGTTACCACACCTGCCGCAGGCCTCTCCTAAGGCCCGCAAACTCGCTCAAGTAAGCCGCCGCAAGCCCCGAAATAACACCATGCCGCCACAAAGGCGGATTCTGAGACTCGTGGAGAAACCAACGTGGTGCCGCTCGTGCTGAGGAGAATCCCAATTCTTATAGTCGTC
>Ga0315282_10008406_pt1 | contig 16723 bp, 18 predicted proteins | sample YL17G07_20_MG_FD_203693 | JGI IMG/M metagenome (GOLD analysis project Ga0315282, IMG submission 203693) | Sediment microbial communities from Yellowstone Lake, YNP, Wyoming, USA - YL17G07_20 | ecosystem: Environmental > Aquatic > Freshwater > Lake > Sediment | place: USA: Wyoming | collected...
CCCTGCCGCAGATCTTATTGCATCTTCTACGATCTTGCTCATTCTAGTTTCTCCATCGATAAGGTATTATGACCGTGGTCTAGTATTGATGAGGCAGAAAAGTCTATGTTAAGTAACAACGACCGCCTGAGATTCCCCTCCTCTGCATTCTGGCTACGTCCGCGCATGATCTGACGAGAGCCATTCTTGCCAACAAGATGCACAACCGCCAGGTCATGTTTCCTTTCAGAAGCGCCCGTCTCGAAGACATCGACCATCCACTCAATCGGCTTCTTGGCTGCTTCTCTAATCAGGTCAACCTCCTGACAACGAAAAACTCACGTACCGGGATGCCACATCACTGCCCGCCTGCTGGCTTGGGTCCTTTCTCTTTCAGCTTGTCTTTGACACCCATGACTGTCTTCAGAATATCATACCAGAAAGGCGCTCCCAAACTGACGAGCAGCGCCATCGCAAGCCATCCAACGAAGTTCTTCGGGAGAGCCGAGAAGAAATCTGAGATCCCCGTATAAAAGCTGCCCGTCTTGCCTCCAAACCGGAGCGAATCTCCCGTGGCCGTGTTCCAGCGGACCAATTGGAAGGTCGTCACGAGCGTATCAAGCATGGCTATGCGATGTTTGATAGTTGAATCATTAACACTTGCACTCTCAGCTATCTTTACAGTATCCCCTGCGGTCGAAGAGCCCGCCTTTGACGACCGTGTGTCTGATTTCGATGTGACAATACCCTCCTTAGCTGGTTGCACTTCTTGTCCTGCCATCTTCAATAGGGCGGGAGCAGAATTGACGATTGTCTCCCGCCGCGCTTTGTTCAGACCAAATTCTCTATAGATTCCAACGACGTCCGCGTTCGCTGCAATCACGACGATGGCACTGAGACATAATGCCCACACCTTCATCTTGCGCTCATAGTGATCCTGAAATGCCTCTTTTGTCGCATCGAACCATGTTTTCACATCATTAAGTGCTTTTTTCAAAGGGCCCTCGGCTCCCGGATCGTCCTTTGCAAAGAGAGGTAGCTCGCGGAGGATGGTTTGCAACTGCTCAACGTTCATTCTCTCAAGAATTTCGAAGTCCTTGTAGCCGATAGACTGTAATTTGACCTTCAGCTGGTCGACGATCTTTCGATCATCTTCACTAATATTTCTGAATAACAGCCAGTCTGGGATCACCTTCCTTTTCAATGTTCTCCATCTATCATACAGTTTTTGCAGCGTGTCATCTGGCAGGAACATCATCACCAGTTCGCGCTCCATATAACTCGATTTCATACTCAAGAGCTGCTTGATAATCTGCTGGATCGCTTGCACAATGAGGCTGAGCCCAAGAATGACAGCAGCCGTGGCAATGATGGCATCGAGGATTTCAAGCATGATGGTTTCTCCCTAGAATTTCAAAGCTAGTCGTTTGATGATTTTATGGACGTCTGGCAGGGCGGCACTCTGTTGGGCTGTTTGACACGTCTTCACCTCCTTTTTTGCCACTGGCTCGCAGTGGGTGACCTCACGAGTTCAAAACTCTCCAAGTCTTGGCAAGAGACTGGCGAATTGGAATGGCAGCATCGTTATCATCCCAATATCAAGGACCTGATGTGGGATTCCAACTGCTGAGCTTCTCTCAGACGGTCCTTATGACGGCCTCGATTGGAAAGTGATCACTGTATCCCTTTTTTGTCTTTCGGTCAAAAGCTATCGGCCTTCTCTTTGAAGACGTCATTACAGTCGGTGTGAAGATTTTGACAGAGGCAAGGCCCATCAGCAGCTTCGCCTCCCCGTACAGTAGTCCCCGTGATATCATGAACTGATCAAGCAGATTCATGGAATTTGTCGCACCTGAGTAGTAGAGTGTTCCAACGTCTGGTTGGCCAAGGAGGGGCCACATGCAGTTAAAGAGGTACGCTTCGAGTTGAAGATAGACTTCAGGAGTGGGTATCTTCCTCCCGCCTGAAGCTTTGACCTGTTCCTCTACATGATCATGGTCACGTGAGGCGAGAAGATACTCAAGGATGCTCCTGTTGAACGGTTCGTCGTTGAAGTCGCCCATCACAAGTACATTCCGATTCCAGCAAGCGATGAGTTTCTGAAAACTCGACTCGGTGTTCGGCAGGTCAAGGAAATCAGACCTGGAGAATTTCAGAACTTGCTCGACAAGACGGCCGCAGTAGTCGGCGACAGTCATGCGGTATGGTTCCGATTCATATTGCCCTTGTTTGCGAGATGGCCAGTGGTTGACGAAGACGGTCAGCTCCGCACCATTTTCGAGGACAGTCAATCTCACTTCGAAAATGTCGCGCGTCGGGTATCTTTGGTAAACGAGATGTCCGACGGGGTCAGCTGCAAGCTTGAAGATCTTGGAAGAGTATATCAGAGAAACATCAATGCCTCGAATGTCTGGGCTTTCGACATGAGCAAGCTTGTAGTCTGCTCGCCCTATTTGTTTGATCAGTGTTTGAGCGACGCTCTTGTTTTCTATTTCACAAACGCCGAGCAAGTCTGGACCTTGCCCGTCGTGCATCATGTTGATCACGCTGGCCAGATTCCCCACTTTCTTATTGAAGACGGCCTCGGTCCAGCCATTCTCTGGTGTAAACTCAAGATCTGTTGCGATCTCGGATGCCGTTGTGTCGAACAGATTCTCAAGGTTCCAAAATGCAACCTTTATGTCAGTCATGATAGGCCTTTTCTCAATTCTGTTCTAGATTATCTCTGTTGGGAAAAGAGAACTTTGCTCCACCGCTCCGATGGTCCGGAGCGGTATCGAAGACCGTCTTTCTGATTGAGTCCGAATGCTGGGGTCAAGCGACCTCGACGCAAACTATGCTCCTCCAGTGACCAATCGGGGGAGGAGGCTCAGACATTACGCCTTCTCCCCCTGCTGAGAAGTCGCTCTTCGAATCCCTCTTTATCACTTCTGCATCATTTCGATCGCTTCCACGAGCGCGTCGCGCACTTTCTCAGCCTGATTGTCAAAGATCATCACACTCGAGCGAGTAAACTTTTTCTCTCCTTCCTTCGACAGCCTGCTTTCGGCAATCGTCAGGTATTTTGATTTGTTTTTCGCTTCTTTTACATCGATGAAATATGTCCGGTCTCCGGCCTTGACGGTCTTAGAGAAGAGTGCATCCATGGTAGTATCCTCCTGGACGAGTTCTAGTTGAAGGTGGGTGAATTAGACTAACTTGCGTGTGAGGCAGAAGGTCACCTCACACGGGATGGATTGGCAGTTACGAAATGAAGTTTGCCCCCGTCATCCTCCAGAAGATGAGGGACAGCAAGTCGGAGAAGGCAATAGTCTAACAAAGAATAAGGAGTAACACTGCAAATGGATGGTAGAAAACAATTACGATATTGTCAAGTGAAAAATATGGAATTTTCTGCGGAGAGAGGTATTGGGCGGGGGGAAAAAGAAACCCCAGCAGAGCACATAGTCCTGCTGGGGTTTCCGAAGTAATTGAGGCAAGAAGAAGGGAATCAGTACATGTCACCCATTCCGCCGCCGTGCGGCATCGGTGGAGTTTTTTCCTTTTCCGGTTTCTCGACCACAGCGGCCTCTGTGGTGATAATCAAACCGCCTACGCTTGCTGCGTTTTCAAGGGCGATTCGTGTAACCTTTGTCGGATCAACAACGCCGGACTTAATGAGGTTCTCGAATTGTTCAGTCTGGGCGTTGAACCCGAAGTCATCCTTCCCCTCCTTCACCTTGTTGACAACCACGGCCCCCTCAAGCCCAGCGTTGTTCACAATCCAGCGAATGGGCTCCTCCAGAGAGTGGCGAATGATATCTACCCCGATCTTCTGATCTTCGTTCTCCGTGACTACGCTATCAAGCTCTTTCATCGTGCGCAGATACGCCACACCACCGCCCGGGACGATCCCTTCTTCAACCGCCGCGCGAGTCGCATGGAGGGCATCCTCGACTAATGCTTTTTTCTCCTTCATCTCCACTTCCGTTGCGGCTCCAATCTTTAGGACGGCGACGCCACCCGAAAGTTTTGCAAGCCGTTCTTGCAGCTTCTCCTTGTCGTAATCAGAAGTGGTCTTGTCAATCTGACCTTTGATTTCGTTGATCCGCTTCTTGATATCCTCCTTCTTCCCTGCTCCTTCCACGATTGTCGTGTTGTCCTTATCGATCGTGACCTTTTTCGCTGTCCCGAGATAGGAGAGCTGCGTATTATCCAGCTTGAAGCCTTTCTCTTCGGAAATGACAGTGCCATTCGTGAGAATTGCGACATCTTCAAGCATGGCTTTCCGACGATCTCCAAATCCTGGAGCCTTCACCGCACAGACCTTTAAGGTCCCGCGCAGCTTGTTGACCACGAGTGTTGCGAGAGCCTCACCCTCGACATCCTCAGAGATAACGAGGATTGATTTGCCTGCCTGCGCCACTTTCTCGAGGATCGGCAGAAGATCCTTCATCGTGCCGATCTTCTTATCGTGGATCAAGATGTAAGGATCCTCAAGGACGGCTTCCATCGTATCTGCATCGGTGACGAAGTACGGAGAGAGGTATCCACGGTCAAATTGCATTCCTTCCACCAGATCAAGAATGGTTATCGCACTCTTTGCTTCCTCGACTGTGATGACACCGTCTTTTCCCACCTTGTCCATAGCATCGGAGATAAGCTCGCCGATGGTGACTTCAACAGTCTCCTCGATCTTCTCCTTAGCGTCCTTTGCATCTTTGTTTGTTGGAATCCGCACTTTCTGATTGTTCGCCGAGATTGTCCCTACTTGTGCGATTTCCTTCTTGCTCTCAACTGGGCGACTGATCTTCTTCAAGCCTTCAACAACCTTGGCAACCGCAAGCTCAATACCTCGCTTTAGATCCATCGGGTTGGCCCCAGCGGTCACGTTCTTCAACCCCTCACGAACAATCGCCTGGGCAAGAACTGTAGCGGTCGTGGTTCCATCACCAGCCACGTCAGAAGTCTTGCTGGCAACTTCTCGAACCATCTGGGCACCCATGTTCTCGGCAGGGTCCTCGACCTCGATTTCCTTCGCTACCGTCACACCGTCCTTCGTCACCGTCGGTGCACCGAACTTCTTATCGAGGACGACGTTCCGCCCCTTCGGTCCCAGGGTGACTTTCACGGCATCCGCTAGCTTATCGACCCCGCGCTTCAGCGCAGATCGAGCCTCAGAATCATAGAAAATTAATTTCGCGGCCATAGCCCATCATCTCCTTTTCATAGTTTGATTACTAGAGTTTATTCTCAAAATCGTGGGTTCAGAGAATGGCAAAGATATCGCTTTCCCTCATAATCAGAAGCTCCTCCCCGTCGAGTGTGACTTCTGTTCCTGAATACTTCCCATATAAGACCTTGTCACCCACCTTGACTTCCACGGGAATGCGTTTTCCATCCTCTGTCTTTCCTGGCCCGATGGCCACGACTTCCCCCTGGACGGGCTTCTCTTTGGCCGTGTCTGGGAGGATGATTCCTCCCTTGGTTTTCTCCTCTGCCGGAGCTGGTCGAATTATCACTCGATCTGCCAGTGGTTTAATCTTCATACGCCATACCTCCTTGTGGATTTGCTTAGGTTTATGAGAAACTTCAGTTTATGCTAGTAGGCAGGGGAAAAACAGTCCCAAAGCACTTAGCACTCTGTGAGAGAGAGTGCTAGCAATATAACAAAAAAAATAAAAATGTCAAGACCCACTGGAGGGAGATACTCTTGGGAGTTCTGGAAGAACTGAGCCGCTCATACATCCTTCCCCTCGATGACAATGACGAATTCCCCCTTCACTGTACGAGAAGAGAGAGCCTGTAGGACATCAGAGATCTTCCCTCTGACTACCTCTTCAAACTTCTTCGTCAGCTCACGGCTTATAGATATCTCCCTCTCCCCAAAATGTTCAAGAATTTCCCGGAGAGTCCGCAGTAACCGATGGGGAGACTCGTAAAGGACGATGGTGCGTCTTTCTTCAGCCAACTCCTTCAGCCGCGTCATCCTCCCTTTCTTCGACGGAAGAAACCCTTCGAACACGAAACGATCCATCGGGAGTCCGCTCACAATCAGAGCGGGGAGGAACGCCGCCGCCCCTGGTATCGCCTTTACGGGAATCCCACTTGTTATCGCTTCATGGACGATACGGTAAGCCGGGTCGGAGATGCCGGGCGTGCCTGCATCAGAAACGAGACCAATTGACTCGCCTTCCTTCAGTCGGCTGAGGAGATATGGAGTGCGTTTCTCCTCGTTATAACTGAAGTAGCTGATTAACTCCTTTTGAATGTTCAGATGATGAAGGAGTATTCGTGTCTTTCTTGTATCCTCAGCAGCTATTGCATCCACCCCGGAGAGAATCTTCACGGCCCGAAAACTAATATCATCGAGGTTGCCAATCGGCGTGGCGACAATATACAGAGTCCCCTTCTCTATTTCCTCAGGCATTTCTTAACCTCGGCTAACCGCCTGCCAACTCGAATGGTATAAAGATCGAAAGAGTGAATCCCTTGATGAGAGGTATTGACGGTCCTCAGATGCCCCAGTCACGCGCGTAGCGGAAATCAACGTTCACTGTTCGGTGGGAAATCTTCGCAATCGTCGGTGGGCGACGCTTGAACTGGTTTCGTTGAACAAGGATACGAACTTTGTTGACAAAAGCCCTGGAGAAACCGAATTGAACCAATTCATCATCCGTCCTTCGTTCATCGATCATATGATAAAGCAGACGATCGACCTTTGCATACAAAAATCCCAATTCGCCTTCGTCCGTCTGCCCAACCCACAGATCTGCCGATGGTTTCTTCTTCACGATATTCTCCGGCACTCCAATCGCCTCAGCCAGTTGCCAGACCTGAGTCTTGTAGAGATCGCCCAGGGGATTGATCCCACACGCCATATCTCCGTAGATCGTCCCATATCCGAGCATAAACTCGGTCTTGTTGCTCGTCCCGACCACGAGTGCATTCTCTCGCGCCGATAGGTCGTAGAGAACAATCATTCGCGCGCGGGCCATAACGTTTCCCTTGCGGACGTTTGAGGAGTGAGAAGCTTTCTCGAGGTAGGCATCCACCATCCCGGTGATGTCGATCAATTCGCTTCGCGTTCCAAGTTTCTCAACGACGAACTTCGCATCTTGCACGCTATCTGGACTGCTTGTCTTGTATGGCATGAGCACGTTCAGGACGTTCTCTTTCCCGAGTGCCTCCGTGCTGAGATACGCAACAACTGAAGAATCGACTCCACCAGAAAGGCCGACGACCGCCCGCTCCAGGCCGACGTTCGTGATCTCGTCTCTAATGAAATCAACGAGCAGCTTGCGAACGTACTTTACATTCAGCTGCAGGCCTTGGCCATCTTTGCTTGTCGCTTCCATCGCATCAAAAGTAAGAAGAATTCGATCTGAAATCAAGATCGAGTAGGGCTCGAGAATTGGTCATTTGTCGGAAAAGGGCCAAATTCAGGATAGTTCGAAGATAGACTTGGACACTGGGAGTGCATCAATGAAGAGTAATCCTTGCATACGTGAAGTTGAAGGAGCTTGCGTGGAAGGCTATTCGAATGTCAGAAACACATTAGGTGAAACCGACTTCAACGACCTCAATACCTTACGGCTTCAAAGGTTCCTCTGCCGCTAACTCCAACAAAACTTATCCAGAACCACTCGCCTCGGTAGTCTCCAGTCTTAAGAGTGCCGACGAGCTGAAGATTGTTGTCCCGGAACTGAGGATTTAGCTCGATGACGAGTTTTCCTTCGAAGAAACTGCCCACGAGCTTGCCGGTTCCGAATTGAGGACCAATCCCTTGAGGATTACCGATCTTCTCGAGGTTCCATTCGCCTGTGATGTGATTCGAATCTTGCCAGGCGAAAGTCAGCCACCCTCTAACCACTGCAGTTCCATTCGTATCGTAACTTGCGTATTGATACGCACCTGAAGGTGCTGGCCCGACTCCTGTGTCGCTTCCGCCATCCTCGCAACTGGAAAGAAAAGAGGCGATTGCAGCAATAGAGATGGCAAGAATTAATGTCTTCATTCGTCGATGCCCAGGTGGGAATTCCAGGCTTTTCCGAAAAATCAGCCCCTTGCCACTTTTCCTTCTTCCACTACCTCGTGACTACCAGAGTTGCAGAATAATCGCTCGGATCGATTCTCGCGTCGACACGGGGGTAGGGCCAGAGGGATTTCAGATGAATCTGATAGTCTAAGTATGAGACTCTTTTGGGCTCCGAATAAGTATTGAGTTCGGCAGAGGTTGCTGTAGATCCTTCCTTTCTCAATTCAACAACGATTCTACCGTTTCCTGCCCATAAACACATTGCCCCTTCGGGACAGCGAGAATCTTCTGTGACCGCACGGAATGTGATTGTGAGGTTCTCCCCTCTGACCGACGCTTGCTGCCCAACTTTCAGGCTGAATTCCTGATCCAAAAACGCGCTGAAGGCACTGACGGAGTTCTCCTCACATCCTGCAAGTGAGATCAACAGGACAACTTTGATCAGAAGTCGCATCACCGGAGTAGCTCTCTCCTGCGTCATATCAATCTCATTTCGACCAAATACAGACTCGACTATCGAACAGGCATCCGAAGAATCGTTTTCAGGCGCTGTGCCGGAACACGCCTTGTGTCTGAAAGATAGATTTCATGATGAAGGCCGTGGAATTTCAGACCCTTCTCTTTTGCGAAATCTTTCATCGTGCTGATTGTCTTTCTTTCCTCAGCGTACGGACCAACATGAAGCATCTGGACGCACTGTCCCTCGTCGATGGTCTCAAGTATGACACGGGCAACCTCGGGTCCTTTTCCTTCTTGCTGCTGGGCCGCGATGGCGTCCTTGATATGCTTGTCAAGAATAAAGTCCGGCGTGCGGATGATGAACTTCCAGTTCCGCTGCTCTGGCGGCTCACCAGAGAAGTTTCCTTTCATCCTGCTACCCCGCCAGAGTCCTTCGAGTTTGCAGACCGCATAGTCCTTGCCAGCAGATTTCTGTGCCATTTTGATGGTGAAGGCGACTCCGTACAAAGCTCCCAGCATCTTCTGAAATTCCTCTCCGCCCGGCGCCCCTTTTCCTTGGATGGCAAGATATTTTGCTGGTTTAGTCTTCACCAGCTTCGGAGTCTTTGGAGTGACGTACTCCTCAGCGTGGAGTTTGTAGAGGTCGGGTTTTTGTCTGGCCATAGTCCACTCTCTCTTCCTTGAAAATCCATTCCTCTGATCACTTGTCAGAAAGGATACTGCGACAAAGCGACCGCTGCCGCCAATAGGAACGCGACAGCATGAAGGTGTGCCAAGCAACGGTCGTGATAGGAACGCAACGTCTCACGCGAGGTCAAGCGACGGGGAAGGCAGCAGGACGTTCCCGCGGATTCGAGATCTGGGAGGTGCAATCAAGCACTCCAGATAAGGCGTGTGTTTTTTGCCCCCCTCGACAGATGTGCAGCAACGAACGAGCCGCGTGATCTCTCAGTCCATGCGTATTCCCTCAAAGACTGTTCAGATAATCAACCCCACCCAACTGCTCCATCTGCTCTTCGATCCAAAGCGCCCTTTCTATCACATACGGAGAGGGATTCGTCACCTTAAACCGATCGGGATTTGGAAGGACTGACCCTAAGAGGGCAGCCTCCCAAGCTGTCAGTTCGGAGGGACTCTTCCCCAATAAACTCCTCGCTGCAGCATTCACACCGTACGTGCCATTTCCAAACTCCGCGATGTTCAAGTAAACTTCCAAGATCCGCTTTTTAGGCCAGAGCAGTTCCAGCAGGACCGTAAAATATGCCTCAAGCCCTTTACGCATATAACTCTGGTCCGACCAAAGGAATAAATTCTTGGCCACCTGTTGGGTGATTGTGCTTGCTCCCCGCGGGCGATCTCGCGTCCTGTTTTCCCGGACCGCATCTGAGATCGATTCAAAGTCAAACCCCCGATGGAAAGGAAACTTTTGATCTTCCGCAGCAATCACCGCAAGAGGCACTTGGGGGGAAATCGATTTCCAAGACACCCAGCTGTAACGGATATGACCTCGTTGTTCGCCTCGCCAGAGTCCTTCAATGTATCTCTGCGTCATGAAAGCGCTTGTGGGAGGTGGAATCCACCGCAAGCAAAGAACAGAGACAACTGAGAGGCCGATGGCGACAAGTATTGTGTATCCGAGAAGAACCAGCAGTCTGGCTCCTCTCGTCCGGCGGATCTTTTCCTTCTTCGACGGCGACCTTTTGCTCAGAGATCCGGGCTCTGTGGACTCATCTTCTGGAAAATGATTTTCTTCTGACATCGATTAGAACACCAATGCTCGAGTTGACTAGGCCGATCCACTTGACTTTCGAGGCACCAACTCGGGAACCACACAGCCGCAGATGAGGGCCAGCACAACTGAAACTGCAATCGGCACGAAGGAGGCCGTAGCACTTCTGTTTCAACTGACGACGGTCTACAGCCGTGTCGAAGTCGATGACACCATCCCCCTCGTCACGAACTGGCTCCGGAAGAAAGCCGCTCATCCCTGTGAACCACGGCCGCAGACACAGACTGAAGCAATGACTGCTCAGTACCAAGCGAATCGCGACTCGGGTTCTACGCACCCGGAGCTCGGTAAGCGACAGACTTCTTACACGCCGCGTCAATCTCTTCCGGAGTCAGGAGAGGGATAGTTGAAAGTTGAACCGTTCCCGATGCGTTAACTGCTAAGCTGACTGCCGCAGCAGTAATAGCATCCGGGATATCGACGATCACATAAACGTCGGCCTCGCCGAAGGCGTAGTAGAATGCCTCCACTTTTCCCCCCAGCCCGCCGACCATCTTCTGGACTGTCGCCCTCCGACTCGAACCGCCTTCTTTGAGCAGGGCCTTTGTTCCGTCCGCCGTGTAAGACGCCTTGATCATGTATTTTGCCATGGTGCACCTCCTGTGTTAGTTTGTTTCGGTTGATTTGACCTTCGCTCATAGCGATACTCTTGATTATCTTACTTGTCCGTACAATCCAAGGGGCGGCAATTCAGCTGCCGACGTGCTACAGCACTCCAGGGCCCCTCAACGCTTGGGCACTGGCACTAAGCTTCATCCTCGAGAACGGTTCCTCAATCATGCCCCGTGACCGTCAATGTCGCCATGTAATCGTCCGGATCAGTCTTTCTCGCTAGACTTGGCCAGGGATCTGGAACCATTATTCACTTTGTCAACTCACTCACCATCGTCCCACCACCAGCCTGAGCGGGGAGTTGAGCCTCCGACCGCACAGTACAACGATCATCTCGGGAAATCCAGAGTTTCGTCCCTCCGCCTTCATCCTCCTGGGGAGTAATCTCCACCTTATAGGTGTCGAATGTGCCTGCGGAGACTGTGACTTTCTCTGTGCCTGTAACTCGCACAGTCATCTTTCGAGCCGTCGCTTGCATCGTGTTGAACACCTCAATCAACGCTGCATAGCCTTCTGCGAGCGGAAGAGTACAAACTGGGATTTCAACACCTGCACCCTCTGAAAGCACGGGTGCACTGAGCTTTGCGTTGATTGGCATTTCTTGAGGTCCCGCAACGATTTTTCCCTCAACCCCTTCTTTGCTGAACTTGAACCACATCGTCGCCATACCTTGCTTGCCAGCGCGACGAATCGGAAGGAGCGTAGTGCCGTCGAGATCGAGCGTATCAACACCGGCACCCATCGGACTAGTTGACTCCTCGATGACTCGCCACACCTTCCTGCCTTCAACCGATGCTTCAGCGATCGAACGGGTGCTTGGGATACTGATTTCCTTGCCCATCATAGTCATCTTGGTCGTGTAGCGAGAGGTCGAAGGCTTCACCATGGTTCCATTGAACGCCGACATCGCCGACGGAGCAGCTTCCGTCTTCGGCATGGCGGGCATCGTCACTGTTTTCACGTCAACTGTAAGCGCTGTGAGCTTCTTCTGAACTTCAGGCGTGACCGATTCCTGGAATCGACCACCAAGGTGCTTCGCGAAGAAGCGCTCCTGGGCCGTGTAGAAGGCCATTCTACTATCTCGTCCCGCGAAACCATGCCCTTCATCGGGTGCGACTAAGTACTCGACAGGTTTGCCTTGATCGCGCACAGCGAGAACAATTCGATCTGACTCTGCTTTCTTCACACGTGGGTCGTTGGCTCCTTGCGCCACGAGCAAAGGAACTTTGATGTTCTTTGCGGAGTTCAACGGCGATTGTTCTTCAAGTCGTTTCTTGTCCTCAGGATTATTCATATCGCCCACTCGCACGTCAAATATTTTTTTCATTGGCGCCCAGTAGGGCGGAATAGTGCTAAGAAGTGTGATGATGTTTGATGGACCAACATACGAAACGCCTGCCGCATACAGCTCGGGAGTGAAAGCAAGTCCGGCAAGTGTAGCATAACCACCGTAAGAACCACCGTAGATCCCAACACGCTTCGGATCAGCAGTACCTTCTTCGATCAAGTACTTCACGCCGTCGGAAATGTCATGCTGCATGTATCCCGTACCCCATTGTTTGTTGCCGGCGTTGAGAAACCTCTTTCCGTATCCCGTCGACCCGCGGAAATTCGGCATCAACACGGCATACCCGCGGTTGGCAAGGAATTGAGCTTCAGGGTTGTAGCCCCAGGAGACGCGGTACCAGGGACCTCCGTGAATCAACATGATGGTCGGAAGATCCTTTGGTGGAACCCCTTTTGGCAGCACCAAATAGGCAGGGACCGTCATCCCGTCTCTCGCCTTATAACTGACTGCTTGCATCGACGCCAGATCTTTGCTGGGCAGGTTGGGTCGAGAACGGTAGAGCAGTTCAACCTCACCTGTCGTCCGGTCGAAGAGATATCGGGAGCCGGGGTCGACATCACTCGACACAGCGACAACCCACAAGTTTTCATCTTCCGTCATATTGCCAAGCGAAAGTTCTCCCTCGGGCAATGCTTTTCTCAGTCGTGCGTAGTCTTCCCCAAACTTCTTCTCCTTAGGATAGAGTCGCATCTTGTCTCCAATGTAGTACGTCGCGAGTAATTCGTTCGTCACATCGGAGAAGAGCGCGCCGGCAAGATCGACTTCGTTCATCGGATCCTTATCCACAAGGGTGGTCTTCCCTGTACTGAGGTCATAGAGCTCAAGCTGAACCTTGTCTAGTTCATCTCCTTTGTTCGTCACTAGGTAAAACTTTTTGCCGTCCGGAGTGAATCGTAAAGGCCCGCAGTTTTCGTCTGCGGTTACTGTGTAGATGGAAGTGAGGGAATCCTTTTCAATATTCAGGATTTCAGTCCCGCCGGTTGACGTCACGCGCACGCCGAGTCTCAGGTTTCCATCGAGGTCCACAAGCCAGCCAGCGACGTTCTCGTCGTTCTTGCGGATGAGTCTGCGCTCGCCCGTGGTGATGTTCACGCGATACACGTCGTGGAGATCGGCACGGCGATCATTGAGCCCCACCAAAATCTCGTTCGGTGTTTTCTTGGGGATATCGATGATCATTGCGCGCACCTTCTCGAGGGGTGTAAGATCTCTCGCCGGAGGGACTGGATCGCCGGATGCTTGTGGGTCAACGGCATAGATGCGGTAATTCTCGTCGCCGCCCTTATCCTGTGCGTAGAGAACGTACTTGCTGTCGAGAGACCAAAAGTATGAAGTCACCGGTCGAGTTGTATCGGCCGTGATCGGACGGGCTTTCTCAAACGGCTCGCCCCGCTCTTTCACCCAGATGTTGCGCACACCCTTGAAGGGTTTGAGGAAGGTGATATGGTGTCCGTTGGGTGAAATCTGAGCGCCGGATATCTCCGGATCGCCAAAGAATAACTCCCGGTCGATGATCGGGGGCAGCTGTGCCAACGCCGTGACAGAGAGGACTGATAAAGCCGCAAGCAGAATGATGGTTTTTTTCATGGCAGTACCTTGAGTTGTGAGATGGAGTTAAGGATTTGAGGTATAATCAATGTCCAATCGTTCCCACGCTCCTGCGTGGGAATGGAACACCGACGCTCTGCGTCATCCCCAGTCGATGCAAATGTCCAAGACCCCGCCCTTGCCTGCGTAGTTCCTCGCGCTGGTGTATCGCCAGTCAACAGGGTCATCTACGTACCCACGGCGTACAGGATTCAAGTGGATGTATTCTATTTTCTGCCGTAACATTTCCACACTCTGAATAATCTCCGGATGACTCCCTTCTTGCCAGACCTGATAGGTCCGGTCAATCTTATGCGGAACTTTGTGAAGCTTCAACTCCCGTAGAAGCCGCTCTGAATGTTTTTCCTGAAGGCAGTCTATGATTTTTCTCGCTGTGTATGACTTAAAGTCGCCCAGCTCTTTGCTCAGATCCTTGGCTGAGGCTATGAGGTGCAGGTGATTTTCCATTATGACGTAAGCATACACCTGGATACGACCACTTTTCTGGAGGTAGTCAAGAGAATCGAGTACTATCTGCACGATGGCAGGATCGGCAAACAGAGGTATCCAGTTGACGATTGTACAAGTCAGGAAATACGGCTCTTGATTCTGAATGATTTTATAACGAGAACGCCCCAAGGTCCACCCTCTGCGGCTTAATCCAGACGCAGAGCGTCAGGTCAATTGCGTTCCGACGGAGACCGTCGGAACGAGGATAAAGGTTAGAGAGTATAGGTTGCTTCCAACTATCACTAACCAAGACGCTCAACATTTAGAGCGGAAATATAATCGTCTCTCCGGGCTTCGAGCATTTTTTCAAAGATTGTTTGTGCGTCGTTTTCGATCTGCTCTTTTGAAACGATGAGTTTGCGTTGTTCCAATATGTTGGCTATAGCCTCGGTGCGAGCCGTGACCATCGTTAGAGCCTTTATCAGAAACTCGATTTCTGGAGATTCTTTCGGTTGTGGCATGACCTTATCTCCTATTGTGGATGGCGGAGTGGAAATCAAATGAAATGCGATATGAATTTAATCCGAGGACTATCGTTATCGCTGAATGGGGAACCAACAAATCTGCCCAGCATTCAATACTTAGGCAATTTATTAAATTCGGTGTCCCAATATTCAAGATAGGTCGCATACTTATTGGCCAGTATGTAGATTTCCTCGTCTGTCATGTGCAGAAAATCAGAGCATTCCCCGTGCGAAAGCGAAGGAAAGATATGATTCAATGCTGCGAGTCTGCAGTCTTCATTGGGCAACGCCCCATAGTCTTTCTTGAATTGCTTAAAGATTGTTGGAAGGTTAGAGGGATTACGCAAACCCTGCAAGATTCTCCGTTCCAGTTCGCGGGTATACTCTTCCCCCTGCCTCAAATAATGATAACCGTCGTAAGCTCGGAAGCGCCAGAATTTTATTAGCTCATCGGGAGGATTCACAAGGTCATAATCCAGACGTTCCATCAGATCAATCTGACGAGCGTTAAGACGAGGGGGTTTGGGGGTCGATTTTTTCTTAGAAGACTGAGCGAACGAGCTGCTACCCAGAAGAAACGCGAGAATGAGGGTAAAGACGAGAAACGATTTCATAAGAACCTCCTTGAGTTCGGCAAAGACACTCGGGGCAATTCAGTTCTTTTTAGCTTTTATCTCGTTGGATTTCACACGGACAATACGTTGCACCAGTTCGTCCAAGCCCATGAGCGGTTCGTCTTGTTTCTTGGATGGTTCGTCTTTAGTTTTCTTTCGGGGTTTGAGTTGGGATTTTTTCATGGCTTTTTCACCATAAGAGGCTTATAATCCTTGGGGAAAAGACTCATGAATTCCTTGAAGTCCTTGAAATTTTCAGGATGTCTGACTTGCCAGTCGTAGCTAAACATGAGAAGACGTTCGGTACATTCTATCAATTGATCTGTAAGCTCGTTAATCTCGTCAACCGTATAGGTTTCCACATCGACACGAAGACCCTTTGAAAACGTTGCTGTCATTTTTCTTCTTTTGATAGAAGTGGAAGTCACTCCAACGTCCCAGATAGCATGGATTAGGTCGTTTCTTGTCTCATTAAGGCCATGCATTTTACTTAACAAGGTTTCGAATTCGTCTACTAACGCTTTCTCGGTTATATGGTAGCGGTAAAGGGACATGAGAGAATGATACAACGCTTGAAAAGGTGTTTGGGCGGTCAACATGCCTCCGATGTCTTTGTTCTTCGGGTTTACGAAAACACCAATGAATTCTTTCATCACGTCTTCCATAATACAAAACTGATAAGTAAACTTGCCAAGTGCCATGAAAAACCCTGACTCTAATTTTTGTCGCGACCTAAGTTCCATAGACGAAAGATATTTGCCCAGCGATGAGGAAATCCGTCGTTTCTTTGTCAAACATATCGACGGCAATTATCCGCCATACGGAGATTTGGGTTCCAGCGATGCGAGAAACATCACCGATGCTATCAAAGAATTTGTTGCCAAGTCCATTGAGAAAGCCTTGACTATGTTCAAGCGCGAGCGACAAGCTGAGAATACGTCAACCTGGGGCCGTCTCCGAAAGATGGGAGAAGTGACTACCTGGAACGTAATCCGAAGCCTTAGCCCTCTACTCCCCCCGCACTCATCTCCTTCAATGCTCTCCGGATGATGCCAATGCCTTCGTCGATCTCCTCTTTCTTAATATTCAATGCAGGCCGGAATCTGATCGAGCGGTCGCCGCAGCCGATGAGGACAAGCCCGTAGCCGTAGCACTTCTGCCTCAGCTGGTCGCGGTTGAGGGCTGTATCGAGATCGATCGCGCACATCAGGCCGCGTCCTCTGCTGTTGCTGACAAGGTGTGGATACTCGTGCTCGACGTCTCGGAGCCCCTTCTGCAGATAGTCTCCCACGACTCGAGCATTCTCCACAAGGTTTTCCTCTTCGATGATCTCAAGAACCTTCG
>Ga0315282_10008407_pt1 | contig 16718 bp, 14 predicted proteins | sample YL17G07_20_MG_FD_203693 | JGI IMG/M metagenome (GOLD analysis project Ga0315282, IMG submission 203693) | Sediment microbial communities from Yellowstone Lake, YNP, Wyoming, USA - YL17G07_20 | ecosystem: Environmental > Aquatic > Freshwater > Lake > Sediment | place: USA: Wyoming | collected...
ACAATTCCATGCTGAGAAGGTCTTGATGTGACTCTCGCATTTCCGACTTCAGTCTTGATGATTGTTCCTTTTGTTATTATTTTGCTTCTAATCCATTGTGGATTAGCAGGATTAGCAAGAACATCTAAAATTTTTGCTTTCTGCATTTTATTTGTATCAGAATTCAGTACATTTGCAAATTCTACAGATGCAGCTTTTATTTTTATTTTTCCACCTTTCATTTTCACATGTCTTAATTTCATTTTTCCTATTTTCGTATGGACAGACAGACTGCCTAACTCATATTTTCTCTTTTTTCTGTGAGGTCTTATCAAACCTCCAGTCTTCTTTCTTCCTAATTCACCGTGCCAAACAGTCATGAAATCACTTATATTCTTTGTAATGTTTCTTAACTTAAATCTTTGATTCTAAAAACAGCATAAAAACATTTAAATACATGAGCACTAATGTAAAGAAGTAAGATTATTTGATTTGGAGATTTGAAAAATGTCTGAAAGGCCGATTGATGCATTGGATAGAGCAAAAGGGAAAAAAATAATGGTGAAGCTGAAGAACGGAGAGGAAATTACAGGAATACTGAAAGCTTTAGACCTTCATTTGAATCTGTGGATTGACGAAGCAGAAATTCACAGAAACGAAAACAATATCAGAGTTGGAACTGTTCTTGTTCGTGGAGACACGATCGTTTACGCTTCTCCTGTTTGAATAGAATTGGGTGAGTGAAATGAAAGGAACTCCTTCCATGGGTAAAAAAAGGAAGGTAACTCACATAAGATGCAGAAGATGCGGCAGACCTAGTTTTAACAAAAAAACTCAAGTATGTGCTGCATGCGGATATGGGAAGACTGCTAAAATAAGAAGCTATAACTGGCAGACGCACAATGTGAGAAGAATAAGAAGAAAATAATTCTAAATCTTTTTATAGTGAAACTATTAATTCAAAGAATTGAAAATGATTTTTAAGGGTCTGAGGCTCTACTGGGCCTGTAAGCACTTTGTGCCAGGAGGCTCAGCATGGTAGAGCAGCTGACATAGTGGCTGAAGCTTTTACCATCTGGAAAAAGCTTTGACAAAAAGATGAAAGAAACCAGTTGGTCCCGGGTTCAAATCCCGGCAGGCCCATTCAAAACCTTTAAGTGAACTGAAAGAAAAATAATAAATTACATTGTTGGTTATTATGGTAATGAAAAAGATTTTAGAAAAAATCACTAAGAAAGACTGGAAAGCGCATCGTAGGCATATTGTTATCAATGGTGAGTTCAATAAATTCAAGAAAGCGTTCAGATCAAATTTCCTGACATTGATGATTTCCTCTCTAGGTCTTTTGGTTGCTTTGACTTGGAATAATTTTTGGAATGCTTGGGTGGCTACACTTAGTGCTGAGAACAGTATAATGTACAAATTTTATATTGCAATATCTCTAACACTCTTTGCAGTCGTGATGACATACATGTTTTCCAGAATAAAAGGTCAAGATTAAATCTTATTCTCTTGTAAATAAATGATAACTATTAGGGTCCAGGACTCATCTAAATAAGCATTATTCTTAAATAATCCAAATTCTTCTATATACACACGGGCCTATAGCTCAGCATGGTAGAGCAGCTGACAAAAAACTTGGCTGAAGCTCTTAACTGCTAGGGAGCGACCAGATGGTCCAGGGTTCAAATCCCTGTAGGCCCACATAATACTAATTATTCCAAATATTCAGAAATATATCCCAGAATTAAACCATAAACAATCCAGCTAATCAAACTGATTAACATATTCATGTTGTCTATGCCCAAAAAAAGGCTAGGTAGTATTGAAAGCAGAATCCACCAAATCAATCCAAAACCAATATATCGAACAAAATCTTGTTTAACTGGAATTGTTTTTCCCAAAAACATGAAAACAATTGAAATTATCAAACCGACAACCAATCCATAAATCATAGTCATTAGTATCTGGTTCATGTCCGTAACTGCTTTCAACAGTACGAGAATTCCAGGTGAGATGCTAGATCCAGCTAAGATAACTCCTAGAATGAATCCTCCAACAGCTCCTCCTATCAGATGATTCAACAGTTTTTCCATGGAATTCTTTTAAACTCATGTGTATATAAAAGTTTTATGAACATGCAAGAACTCGCAGAAAAAGAAATAAATAAGATTGGAAATGCTGTTAATGAGTTAAGACTTGTTAAGGAAGATGGAAGGGAGCTTTATGATCTTGTGTCTTCTTATTTCACTGATGCCAAACACTTTTTGAAAGAGAAAAAATTTGTCCCTGCATTTGAAGCTGCTGTCATCGTTTGGGCATACATTGATGCTGGTTTGCATTTGGGTGTCTTTGAACTACCGAAAGAATACAACAAGTTATTTACAATAGAATAAGTTTAAGTATTATTAGGTATTAATTTGTAATACAGAGAAAATGAAAAATAGAAAGAATGACATCTTAATCTTTAGAGCTTCCCCAGAAATAATGAAGGAAGTGAACAGGCTAATAGAAAGTGGTTTCTACAACACAAAGACTCAGATATTGGATCAAGCCATTAGAGAGTTTTTGGGATTGGATCACAGAAAGGTGAAGAAAAGATGAACACGATGATAACACGAATGGTGATGCAAGGATTCAAGAGCTTCAACAAACGTATTTCTCTTCCATTGTTGCCAGGTTTCAATGTCATTTGTGGTCCAAATGGTGTTGGAAAATCGGCTCGCGGTGATATGGAAGTTCTGTTGTCAAATGGTGACATTAGAACTATAAAAGAAATAGTAGAAGAAAGACTAAACATAGCCAGAGATATTCAAAAACTTGATGATGGAATTCTGACTTACGAAAATCCAGAAAATCAGGAAGTTCTTGGCTTGAATCCAAGCTCAATGAAAATTGAAAAGAAAAATATTCTAGCATTCATCAAAAGAAAAGGAGAAAAAGAATTATACAAAATACAGACAAGAACCGGTAAAAGTGTTGTGACAACTGGTTGTCATCCTGTCATGATATTTAGAGATGGTACAATTATTTCAGAAGTGGTTAGTGAATTGAAATATGGAGATTTAATTGCAACACCTTCTACAATTAACTTAGATGGTAAATCCTTAGATATAGAAACTAAATTAGAAATTTCTTTTCCTGACGAAGCTTTTGCCAAATTTTTAGGTTATCTAATTGGTGATGGTTACATAGGAAGTAATAGATTTGACTTTACAAATGAAGACAATGATTTAATTCAAGATATGATTCATTTAAACAAAAAACTTAACTTGAAACCAAAACTTAGAATGAGAGGAAAGATTAAGGTTGTATCTTTTTATTCAACTAAATTTTATAAATTTTTATGCAATTTATTTGAGTTAGAAAAAATATCTTCTGAAACTAAACAAATACCAAAGATTTTCTTATTTGCCAGTGAAAAAGTGATATCTAATTTATTAGCAGCGTTATTCGATTGTGATGGCTATATAAGAAAAGATGCAGCCGGATTTGAATACGCTACCAAAAGTGAAAGATTAGTTAAGCAAGTTCAATTCTTACTTTTAAGATTAGGAATTATTAGCAAAATAAAAGAAAGGATGCAAAGAGCAACGAATTCTAAACAAAAAAAAGAAAAATACTATTATCTTTATGTGGAAGGAATAGAAAATATTAAAAAACTTTCGGAAAAAATTCCTTTTATTTCTAAGGATAAGGTTGAAAGAATAAAATTTCATCTGAATAAAAAAATTAACATCCAGAGAAATGTTGAAGATATTTTACCAAAAGATGTTAACAAAACTACAAAACAAATTGTCAAACTCCTTGGTTTAGAAGTTAAAAAATTGAGGAAACAATACCCTTCTCTAGCCTCTTACGTTGAAAATAGATGCTACCCTACTAAAGATGGTTTGAAAAAGATTTTGCCAATTTTCTCAAATAGACTTGATGAACTAATGTTTTATGAAAAAGGAATGAAAAAGGATGAAATTTATCTTATAAAAATTTTACGAGAATTGAAAATATGGAGAGAAGAGGCAGCCAAATTCATTGGAATTAGCAACAGTTTATTCTATAATTGGATTAGTTCTAAGTCTAAACCTCGTGAATCTCATTTGAACCAACTTTTTAAATTTGTTGAAGTAAAATTAAAAGAACGAATTGATCAAAGTAAAAATTTAACTAAAGTCTTGGAAAATTTGGTTTCCTCAGACATATTCTGGGACAAAATAGTAAAAATTGAAAAAGTTAAAGGAGAAAAATGGGTTTATGATTTGTCAATCCCAAACTGCCATAACTTCATAGCAAATGGTATTTTTGTTCACAACAGTAATGTTCTAGATGCCATTGCATTTGTTCTAGGTCGAACATCTGCTAAAAGCCTCAGAGCTGACAGGTTGCATGAATTGATTTTCCATGGAAGCAATGGAAAAAATCCTGCTGATTATGCTTCTATCACAATGTATCTTGATAATTCAAAAAAAGTTTTCCAATTCCCAGATGGCGAGCTCTCTGTTACTAGAAAGGTGAACAGAAAAGGAGTCTCAATCTACAAATTAAATGGCAGAACAACAACAAGAGAAAAGGTTCTGGAAGCTTTAGCTTCTGTGAGGATCTATCCTGATGGGCATAATATTGTTCTTCAAGGAGATGTTACGCAGATAATTGAAATGAATCCGATTGAAAGAAGATTTGTGATAGATGAGATTTCTGGAATTGCTGAGTATGCGGACAAGAAAGAGAAGGCTAAGAAGGATTTGGAAGCCGTTGATGCTAAACTGAAGGAAGCTGAAATTGTGATAACTGAGAGATATGACATTTATAAAAGGCTTGAAGAAGAGAGGAATGCTGCACTGAAGTATCAGTCATTGCAAAAAGAACTGCTCACGTTAAGAGCATCGCTTGCATTCAGAAAATTGAAAGATTTTGAAGCAAAGAATAAGGAATTTGATTCGGATATTGTCAAAAAAGAAAAAGAAAACGAGGAAGTTCAGAAGAAGATTGAGAGAATAGAAAATGAGTTGGAAAAGAGAGAAAAAGCAATACAAGATGTGGCCAAAAAACTTGTTGGGATTTCAAAACAAGTAGAAATCGAGAAAGAAATTTCATACGTAAGGACAAAGATTCTGATAAACAAAGACAAGATTGATTCGAATAGAAAAGAGATAGAAAGGCTCAATAGTTTGATATCTAGATTGGAATCAATAGAAAGCAGGAGAGCAGAAATCACTGGAGAAATGCCCAAGGCAGTTAAATCAATCCTTGATCAAAAAATTTCTGGAGTCATCGGAGCGATAAGGAATTTGATCCAAGTTCCAGAGAAATATGCTGTTGCAATAGAAGTTGCAGCTGGACCTCATTTGAACGATGTTGTTGTTGATAATGATGAGATTGCGAAGACTTGCATTGATTTCTTGAAGAGGGAGAAGATAGGAAGAGCAACTTTCTTGCCATTGAACAAAATCAGACCAAACATTTTCAGAGAAACTGAGTTGCTCAAGAATAGAGATGTTGTTGGAAAGGCATCTGAATTAATTAAATATGATAAAAAGAATTCAGCTGCAGTCGATTTTATCTTTGGCAATACTTTGGTTGTTAACAATCTAGATACTGCAAGAAGCATTGGGATTGGAAGAGCTAGGATGGTCACGCTTGATGGCGACCTTGCTGAAAGAACTGGAGCGATAGTTGGTGGCTATTATTTCAGAGCTGGTACAAAATTTGCAAGCACGAAGGAAGAAGTGAGTGAATATTTGCAATTGAAGCAAAAGCTTGAGGCAGAAATTAAAAAGTTCGGCGAAGAGATTGAACAGCTAGAAGCAAAATTGAAGGAATATGCTGCTTCTGAGGAGACGAGAGAGATTGTTGACCTTAGTAAACTCAAGATTGACACAGAAGAAGAACTGGACAAGCTGAGGCAGGAAAGAAAACAGTCATATGAGAAAAGATTGGAAGTTCAGACTGAATTGAACAGGTTGAAAATACAGAAGGCGAAATATGAAGCTGAACTGGAGAATGTGAAGATTGAGATACAGCAATATGGAGATGTCAAGCCAATAGATCTTGCTGTCAGAACTCTTGATAATAAAGTCAGAGATGCAGAAAGAGAGTTGCTTTCTATTGGTCCTGTCAACTTCAAAGCAATCGAGCAATACGATAAATTCAGTGCAGAATTCGATCAATACAAGAAGAAGTATGAAAAGATTCTTGAAGAGAAGAAAGCCGTTTTGGAAATGATGGAACAGATTGAGAATAGAAGAAAAGAAGTCTTTTACAAAACTTTGCAAGAAGTCAATTACAAATTCAATGAAATATTTCACAAGATGACTGGCGGGACTGCGAGCCTTTCTTTGGAAAATTCACAGGACTTGGAGAGCGGCTTGCTGATTCAAGCAAATCCTGGAGCTAAAATGTTCGTTAATATTGATTCGATGTCTGGTGGAGAGAAAACTTTAACAGCATTAGCATTCTTGTTTTCAGTCCAAGAATACAGGCCTGCACCATTCTATATTCTTGATGAGATTGATGCCGCATTGGATAAAGAAAACAGCAAGAAAATTGCGACCTTGATCAAAGATTTGTCAAAAGAAGCTCAGTTCATTGTCATAACGCATAATGATAACATCATCAAGTATGGAGACAGGATTTATGGAGTGACGATGGAGAATAATGAATCAAAAATACTTGCACTGGAGTTGCCTAAAGAGTGACACAAGAAGAAAATATTTTGAAGCTGGTTATAGAAAAACAAAGTTGGGAAGAGGTTATATATCACATTGTCAGTCTTGAGAATATCGATCCGTGGAATGTTGACCTTGTGAAATTGACAGATGGATTTATCAAATACATAAACAAGCTTGAACAGCTAGATTTCAGGATTCCGGCAAAAATTGTTTTCGTTGTTGCTGTCTTGCTTAGATTGAAATCTGACTATCTCTCAATTTTTGAAGAAGAGGAGACAATAGAAGAGGTGGCGAAACAACCAGAGTTTGTTGATTTGGGCATTGATCCAAATCTAATCCAACTGGGATTGCCGATGAAAAGACTTCCTAGAAGGCAAGTCACGCTTGATGAATTGATAACTGCTTTAAGAAAGGTTTTGGTTGTCACTGAAAGAAGGACTGAAAGAAGAAGACTATGGCAATCTAAATTACAAGCCCAGATAAGTGAAGAAGACATTAGCAAAAGAATTGAACACCTGATGAATGAAATCGATGGGTTAATGAGCAAAATGGCAAAGGATAAAGTTGGGTTCAGTCAAGTTGTTGCAAAATGGAATAGAAACAAAATTGTCGATAGTTTTATTCCGTTGTTGCATTTGGAACAAAATCAAAAAATCAAAACTGAGCAAGAAGATTTTTTCAAGGAAATATACATAACCAGGAGGTATTTCCCCGAAGACAAGAAATGAATGAAAACTATTAAACTAGTTTAAAAGTTTTTTAGAGGTTGACAAGATACTAACAAATTTTTCTTGGTTACAGAATCTTTCAAGAGAATTTGAGTTTCAGTGAATATTTAATAGCTTCAATTATTTGAAAGCGTCAACTTTCTTCAACTTCTTAACAAGGTAATCGATCGCCTTTTCGATCTGTTTTGCATTTCTCGCTCCAGTACAAACTATTTTCCCAGAGCCAAATAATAAAAATGCAACTTTGGGATCAGCCATCCTATATACCAGACCAGGAAACTGCTCAGGTTCATATTCAGAATTTTCTAGATTAAAAGCAATAGTGTCAAGATTTAACCTTGCACCAAGTTTAGCAGAGGCAACAATATTCTGAATCTCCATCTTTGGCTTGTACACCTTCACTCCAATCTGTTTAAACAATTTCAACATCTTCCCTATCGCATTCTTTGCCTCATTCAGACTCGTTGCTCCCGTGCAGTTCATTATGCCAGACGAAAAAACCAAGAAGCTTACTCTGGGTTTTTTCATTCTGTACACCAAGCCAGGGAACTGCTCAGGTATATACTCTCCACCTTCTAGTTTTTTGAATAAGAGATTGAGATCAATCCTATCAGAAAATTTGACTGTAATTACCATATTATGTATCGTAAATTGCATGATTATGTTAAGATTTTCTCAACGATAACTGTATCATATTCATTATTTTTAGGAGATTTTATTTACAACTGTGAACAAACTTCCAACATTACACTTTTGGTGTGTGCTCACCTCTCGCATGATATCCAAGTATCTGAAGGTATTTTGAGGTATCTACATAATTCAAGGAGATCTTGATATCAAGAAGAATCTCCCAAAACCAAGAAAATAGTGAATAGTCATCTCCGAAACATCTTTTCTATAGTTCTTAGCAATTGATAGCCGAACAATACTACTACAAAATATGTTGGCCATAAAATTATTGGCCAATCAGTAGGAACGTAATGCCACAAATTCATGTTGACAGCAAAAATTTCCACAATCAATGCGATGAAAATACCGGCAATGGCTAAACAGAGCTGTTCCTTCACTTCTTTTTTATTTTTGTAGCTTTTTCTTTGGATTAATAAAATTAACCATAACAACAAAAAACTGAAGAATATGAAATACCAGTTTTGGCTGAATTGAAAAATTAAATCCATATATAAAAAATTGTAAATTCGAATTTAAAAGTCCTCCTGTTTGCATATTTTTTGCAAAAAAATAAATGCTTATTCGCAGACAACAATAAAACAATTTAATGGCAACCAAGAGAGATATCAAACTTGCTGATGAAAAAGGCTTCGATGTAAAGAAATACAGACGTGCAGAGGAAAAGGAACTGAAAAAGCGTGTCAAGTTCTTCGGTGGCAGACTTTATCTGGAAATAGGTGGCAAACTGTACGAAGATGGCCATGCAGCCCGTGTGCTGCCAGGCTACGACCCTGATACAAAAACCGAGCTTCTGAAAAAATTCCCGAAGCAGATAGACCTTGTACACTGTATTAGCTCGAAGATGATATGGCAGGGCAAAATACGAGGTGACTCGCATGTTCTTTACAGTGATGAATTAATAAAAGACATAAAGTACCTGAAATCAGGGGGAATTGAGACCGAAGCGGTTTTCATAAGCCGTGTGTCAAGAAGCACTAGACATGCAGCAGAAGCGATGAAAAGAAAGATTGAGGGAGAATTTGGAAAGAATGGCGATATCAAAATACTCTTTGGTTATGAAATCTCGAGATATCCAAAAAACCTGAAAGTTATTTTGAGCGACAAGGGTTATGGTCATGAAGAATATCTCAACCCGAAAAAGCCGATAACCGCAATCACAGCCCCTGGCCCTGGCAGTGGTAAGATGGCATTCTGCATGGCACAGATGTTTCATGACCGAAAGTATGAAATCATGTCAGGCTTTGCAAAGATAGAAACTTTTCCTGTATACAACCTGCCTCTCAACCATCCTGTAAATATTGCATATGAAGCTGCAACTGCTGACATAGGCGACTATAACGTAATTGACAAGTATCATAAGGCTGCGTATGGAATAGATGCTGTTAACTATAATCGAGATGTTGAAAACTTCGCTATACTTAAAAGAATAATAAACGGAATGACGACTGAAGGTGATCCTCTACGTTCGATCAAGTCTCCGACTGATATGGGAATAGGCATGATAAAGGTTGGAATAACAAATGATCGTATAGTCAGAAGGGCAGCGGAAGCTGAGATAATTAGGCGATACTATTCTTACAAAAAAGATTTCGAATCAGGTCGCCTGACTAAGGAAGTAATGGAAAGAATGGAGAACATATTGAAGAAAGCCAGACTTTGGAAAGGATTAAAATGAAACAGCAGATTATGCAGGACTATGTGATTCTTGTTTGACTTCAGACGATTTTGAGAATTATCATAAAATGAAAATAGTCGGATATTGTCTTGAAGTGCCTGAAAGTATTTTGAAGTATCAATATTCTTCAAGGAAATCTTCATAACTCGTAAATATTTTCCAAATCAGAAGGAGTTATCCCATCTCTTGCATGCTATTTATATCTATCGGTCAAGAAGAGAGCGGAAAGATAATTCGCGAATTCAATATTGAAATTGTTTACGCATGTTTATCAGCATGTTCCTTATTTTTACGTTGCTTGTATATCTTATTAGTAAGTTTAAAATCTTGAGCAATGCTTTTGGATTTCTGAAAAAATGACTCTTCAGGATGCCGCCACCTCTTTTTATAGTTGGGATAGAAACTTCCTTAACAATAAAACCGTTTTCTAGTGCTTTTATGTCCATCTCAGCTTCTATTTCAAATCCATTGCTTTTCAAATCCAGCCTATTCCAGTCATGTCTCCTTATCACACGGAATCCAGAGAGTGGATCTGCAACTTTGAATCCTACGAGACTGAACATTGGTCTGATAAAAACGGAATAGATTTTAAATATTTGGCTCAAAACAAAATCATCATTCTTCGACTTTTTAAAAGTTCTGCATCCCAAAACCAGATTCGAGTCTTTGAGCTTCATAAGGAGTTTTGGAATGTATTCCGGCGGGTGTTCGCCATCGCCATCTACAAATATCAAAACCTTTCCTTTACTCACTTCTGCACCCTTCCTCATAGTCCTACCTTTTCCTTTATTCGACTTTATCACCTTCACTCCCAACCTTTTTGCGATAATATGCGTCAAATCTTTAGATGAGGAGTCCACAACTATAACTTCGGAAAATCTTGAAATGCTCCGAGGGATGGAGCAAATTACTTTGGCTATGGCTTCTTCTTCATTTCTTGCAGAAATTATTATACTATATGTTGGTTTCACACTTACACTATAAGAAAATTAGGTTTCTTATCTATAAAATTATTTATCAATCAAATCGAGCAAGTACTTTGAAGTATCTGAAGATATTTTGAGGTATCCACATTTTTCAAGGAAATCTATATTAGCAAAAGAAATGAAAATATGAAAGCATGAAAGTTAAAATATTTTCAATTTACAAAGATTACACTAACTTGAAAAGAAATTCAAAGAGAGAAATTGAAAAAACAATTAAAAATAATGTGAAAAGGACTTCAGACGGATATGCTGGCTTTAGGACAATATCCTATTTAGTTGATTATGCATGGCAAAAAGAAGCTGATGTAAGTGATCTGAAAGCAGTTACCAAAATCTTAAACAAATCCGACATCAAAAAGAGAACTCTGATTTTATTGAAAAAGTGTAACCATATTTTATCCACTTCTCAAGTTAATGTGTTTATATTCCCCTATTCAAAGACAGCAAGAAACAGAAAGGTATCAAACGATTTACGTGGTGTCACAGCATATACACCTTGGGCAAGAAACTTTTTATTGTTCCTTCATCCGCAAAGAGGTTGGAAAAAGTATTTTGATATGACAATTACCCATGAGTACAATCATTCGGTTAGAATGCAATACTTCAACCCATATAGTAAGGAAAGAACGATATTGGATCATATTATTTTGGAAGGCATGGCAGACAACTTTGTTAAAAGAATAACAGGGATTATTCCAACATGGGCTAAACCTTTTTCGAACAAAGTTGAAAAGAAAATATTGGCAAAAATAAAAGGAAAAGTATTAAGAAAAGATAGTTACTATAATTTTCATGAAAAAATGGGAATTATGTTTGGAAACAGAAAATTTCCTCATTGGACTGGTTATAGAATAGGTTATAGCATTGTAAACAGCTTCCTACTTAAAAATCCAGAAATCAGTTTTGAAAAATTAGTGAAAATGGGTTCATTAAAGATTCTAAAAGGAAGTAGTTACTGGAAAAGCTTGTTGTAGCTACTATTTTTTTGTTTTCAATTTCTTTATGATTTGGGGATTATAGGCGATCAGCAAATAAATAACTAAAAAAACAGCTGAAATCCAATAACCGATTGATATATCAAATAAAGGTTCCCCAATAAAGCCAACCTGATTGCCCCAGATTTCTTTTCTCCAGTTCGCTTGCTCAAAAATCGGTTTTCTGTTAAAAATCAAACTGAATATATCAAAGCCAACGAGCCAAACGGGTAACGTTAATAAATCGATAACTTTTTTCCTAAGCCTATAGATTATCACGCATCCTGCAGCAATAAAAATTATTTCGAAAAAAATAAAGTAACAAGATAATGGAAAGGTTTGAAGTTCCTTAGAAGCGAAAGTTTGAAATGTTCTCTCGTTTATAAGATTGTCAATGAATCCAGCGACGATGAAAGATAAAACAAAAATTAATATTTTTAAATCTCTTGGCTTCATAAAAAACATTTGCTTTTTTAATATTAAATTTAGTCCCTTTCTATAACATAGAAGTAAGAGAATTACTAGTTCAAAAGCAGTTATTTTTATGTTATAACTAATTTATTTGTTATTAGTGATGCACATGAAGACAACTGATTTAAGAAAAATAGAACAAAAATGGCAGAAGAAATGGGAAGGAAAAAAGCTATTTGAAGCCAAAGATAAAGGCAAAAAATTCTACATGTTATTCGCTTACCCGACTGTTTCAGGGACATTGCACATCGGTCATGCTCGTTCTTACACCCTGCCAGACACGATAGCTAGATACAAGAGGATGAAAGCATTCAATGTTTTCTTTCCATTAGGATTTCATGCAACAGGAACCGATTGTCAGAATATTTTTGACAAGATTAAAGAAGATGTGAAGAATGCTGGCACTTATGGAATAGATGAGAAAGATGCGAAAAAATTCAAAACAGTCATTGATGTGAAAAGGTATTTAGAGGAAGGTATCATCTCCTCGTTCAAAAACTTTGGACTTTCGCTTGATTATAGAGCTCGGGTTTCTACGATAGACCCACAATATAACAAGTTTATCACATGGCAGTTCAAGAAATTGAATGAAAAAAAACTGTTGATACAGAAGGATTACAGGCTGCCTTGGTGTCCGAAAGACAACAGCCCTGTGAGTCTTGATGCATATGAAGGGGACATAAAGGAATGGAAAGGATCAACAGTAAAAGAATTTGTGATAATGAAATTCAAAATTAACAATCTTATTTTACCTGCATCAACATTGCGCCCAGAAACAATATTTGGCGTAACTAATCTGTGGGTGAAGCCAGAAACTCGATACAAAAAAATAAAAGTTGGCAAAGAGTTTTGGATTGTCAGCCCTCCTGCTGTAGAGAAGCTAAAAAATCTTGAGAAAGTGGATGAGGTAGTCGGAGATTTTGACATCAGCTCTTTGATAGGCAAAGGGGCTGTGAATCCTATGACTAAAGAAAACATTGAAATAATGCCAGCTGAGTTTGTCGATCCGGATGAGGGAACAGGAATCGTGATGAGTGTTCCTGCGCATGATCTTTTTGATTATATTTATTTGAAAAATATGAGGCCTGATATCAAATCGATCAGAGTTGTTGAGACAAAAGAATTTTCTGACATACCATCGAAAGAAATGATCGAAAGGAAGAAAGTGAATGAGAAAGATGAGGAGAAGGTCAAAGAAGCAACTCAAGAACTGTATAGAATAGAATTCTTCGGAACTATTGTTAAAAACATTCCAAAATATGGTGGCATGACCATCAAGGAGGCAAAGAAAGAAATCTTTGCTGAACTAGTTTCAAAGGGTTTGGTAGATTTGATGTATGAGCTTTCTGCCAAACCGATATTCTGCAGATGTGGGACTGAGATAATAATCAAAGCAGTAAAGGGCCAGTGGTTCATCAATTATGCTGATGAGAAGTGGAAAGAGCAGACCAGAAATCTTGTTGCAAAATTAACAACATTCCCACCAGAATACAAAGAAGAATTGTCAAGCATAATCGACTGGGTTGATGCAAGGCCATGCGTCAGAAGGAGAGGATTGGGAACAAAATTCCCATTCGATGAAAAGTGGACTATAGAAGCATTATCAGATTCGACAATCTACATGTCGTTCTTCATCATCTCAAAATATTTCAATCAGAAGAAAATAAAACTTGAAGAGCTGACTGAGGAATTTTTTGACTATGTGTTTCTTGGAAAAGGAAAACCGAAGAAAGCTATTTGGAAGAAGATAAGAAAAGATTTTGAATATTGGTATCCTCTAGATATAAACTCTGGTGGAAAAGAGCACAAGATGACTCACTTCCTGTTCTTCTTGTTCAATCACTCAGCCATTTTCCCGGAAAAGCTTTGGCCTAAAGGAATTTTTGTCAATTGGCATGTTATTCGTGATGGACAGAAGATGTCAAAGCATCTCGGCAATGTTCTGTTCTGGAATGATGCTATAGAAAGATGGGGTGTTGATGCAATCAGACTATATTTGCTGAATGGAACTAGCCAATGGGAGGATTTTGATTGGAAAGATAAGGATTGTGATATCTATCTCAAGCATCTGTTAAATTTTTACGATCTGTTGAGCAAGATTAAGTTTGATGGACAAAAAGAAAATATAGACACCTGGCTGGAATCAAAGATGAATGAAAATGTGAGAGAATTAACGAAAGCTATGGATGCTTGTGAAATCAAATCTGCAATCAATCTTGCATTTTTCAAGATGCTGAGCGACTTTAATTGGTATTTGAAAAGAAAAAGCAAACCAAGCAAGGCAGCAAAAAATTTTGTTATGAATTGGTTGAGAACTCTCTCGCCTTTCCTTCCACACGTCTCTGAAGATTTGTGGAGCAATTTTGGGAAAGGTTTTGTCATGAACTCGGGCTGGCCTGAGCATGATGAGAAAAAAATAAACAAGGAGATGATTCAGCTTGAAGATGGATTGATAAAAACAATTGAAGACATCAAGCACGTAATCAAGCTGGTTGGGACAAAGAACAAGTGCTATCTGTATGTCGTCTCTCCAAAAGAAGAAGAATTGTTCAACGAAGCAAAAGATTTCATCAAAAGACAATTTGAGTTCAAATTAGTTTCCATCTTCAAATCTTCAGACAAAAAAATACACGACCCGCAGAACAAAGCAAGCAAAGCAAAATATGGAAAGCCTGGCATTTATCTTGAGTAAAATATTCAACTTGCTGCTGTCATATGCTTTTTAGCAGATCTTCTCACTAATGCAACAGCGATGACAATGATAACAACAGCTGCAATGACAAGAACTGTTGCCAGCGTTGTTGGTTCAATAGGAGCTGTAGGCTTGGTTGTAGTTGTTGGCTGTATTGTTGTAGTTGTCTGACCTGGACCAGGTGGTTGAGTTGTTGTTGTTGCCAGCTGTTGACCTGTGATCGCGAAAACAGAAAGACCTGGAGAAGTTGATTCAAAATAAATGTAAGTGCTGTCTTCTGATAGCTTGACTGTCGGCAATTTAGTCCATTCACCATTCACATATCTGTATAAAGCAATCTGTGAAACATCAATATTGTTGTTAGCAATCCAAGATTTTTCCACCTTGAACTTGATCTTGACAGCAGTGATATCCGAATCAGTTATGTTTGTTTTGTCTATGCTCAAATAAGCATAAACCTGGCCTGGAGCGCCTATTGCAACAGTACCCGGCTGAGCATCTGTCTTGGTAATAGTAATCCTAACATTGGTAACATTATTTTTACTTTCTATTGAAATATCTGTTATCGGCAGGTTTGTGAATGAAGCTTGGCCTGTTCCACCAGCTGAGATGTTTGGTATATTTGCTCCTTCGATAACTGGGGGCAATGTTGTAGTTGTCGTGCCACCTCCAACACCACCGCCACCTCCTCCAGGGCTGTAGCATGTTTGAGCTACTGTACAAGTCGCTCCACTTGCACAAGCCTTGCAACTTCCGCCAGAACAATAACAACTGTTATCAGTTCCTGCACATAATGTGTTGACATCAGTGCAAGTTCCAAGATGGCCTGCTACATTGCAGTTGTTACAAGAGCCAGAACAGCCAGAATCGCAGCAATATCCGTCAACACAATAACCAGAATTGCATTGAGCATTTTCAGTGCATGCAGTTCCCAAAGGATAAGTCACATTTCCTGGCAGAACTACATTTCCAGTAAGCGGTTCAATTGTTATTGATCCGTTCTCTTCATGCAAAGGAGCAGCAAGAACTAAAGGAACTAGGAAAATGAATAAGAAAAAAGATAAAAATATTTTCTCAAAATTTTTCACCTTTTTCACCATGCTTACACATTATAGAGTCCTACTCCGTAAGAGGTTGTGTACGATCCGGATGTAGTCCCTACTGGTATTTTGATGTATATAGTTATATTTCCTTGCGTCCCGGCTATTGATGGTTCAACATCATACAATGGATATATTGTCTGTGTCTCATCGTAGGTATTCTTAACCCAATATGTTCTCTGCGTGCTTGTGTTGTCATAGTAGACCATCTTTGTGTTGTTGAACACTGCAATGGTATTACCGCTTGAATCTTCCCAATCATACATCCTAAATCTGACGCCATCTCCTCCTGCTCCTGTAGAGATGTTGAAAGTGAAACTCCAGCCATCATCATAACTATCATCAGCAATTCCAACTGCATCTGTTGCTATCAATGAAGCATCCACATAAACTGTTGTGTCTATGGTGAAGTTTAGCCACTCTGTCACAGAGTTTCCAGCTCTGTCAGAAGCAGTTATCGAGATGTTGTGCAATGTTGAATCAGCTAGGGATGCGTTTGGAGTGAACGTGCATTCGACATAAGTGCCAAGAGCTAAGCAAATATCTGTGTCCAATGGATTAAAGCCCAATGTGTTCATGTTCGTGCTACCATTCATCAGAGTTATCGTGGTTAAGTTTATTCCAGATCCATAAGTTGTATCATGGCCATAACCAGTACTATTTTCATAAATAATAAAGAATATTTCTGGTCTTTGTGTATCAGTTACAGTATCACCAGTCTGAGGATCAAGAATCATGAAAGTTGGTGCTTTAGTATC
>Ga0315282_10008409_pt1 | contig 16716 bp, 21 predicted proteins | sample YL17G07_20_MG_FD_203693 | JGI IMG/M metagenome (GOLD analysis project Ga0315282, IMG submission 203693) | Sediment microbial communities from Yellowstone Lake, YNP, Wyoming, USA - YL17G07_20 | ecosystem: Environmental > Aquatic > Freshwater > Lake > Sediment | place: USA: Wyoming | collected...
TTCGGCAAAAGCCTTGTCTACATCACCAAAAGCCCAGTGATACTCAACGCAAATGTTCCCCGGCCGGTCCTCATGAACCAGTGGTGCCCCTTCCTTCATTGCTTCGAAGGGGTCAAAGACGCCGGGTAACGGCTCCCACTCAACTTCAATAAGGTCACAGGCTTCTTCGGCGGTCTCCTCATCGACAGCCGCCACTGCGGCTACCCCCTCATACAAGTACCGCACCTTTGTTGTGGCAAAAGGCTCCTCATCCCGGGTCTCCCGGCTCCAGCCCCATTTGAAACCGCCAAAGTCCTTGCCGGTAGTCACTGCCATTACTCCGGGCAGCCTCTCGGCCTTGCTGGTGTCAATATTAAGTATCCTGGCGTGAGCGTACGGGCTTCTCTTAATCTGGCCCCACAGCATATTGGGAAGTTCATAATCAGCGGCGTACTTTGCCTGACCGGTAACCTTTAACTTAGCATCCACCCGGGGCATCGGTTTCCCGAGAACGGAATAATTGCCAAAAACCTCGGATTTCGTCTCTACCATTTCCTCTATTTACCTCCTCGCATTCTTTCCGCAGCCATTTCTATAGCCTCAATATATTTCACATAGCCTTCATCAGCACACAGGTTACCCTGTATCGCTTCTCTTACCTCCTCACGGGTTGGGCTAGGGTTCTCATCCAGTAACGCCCTCGCCGACATCACCATCCCCGGGGTACAAAATCCGCATTCTATTGCGCCGTGCTCGACCATGGCTTCCTGAATGGGATGGAGCTTGTCACCATCAGCCACCCCCTCGATAGTGATAACTTCACGGTTGTTAACTTGAAGCGCCAGCACCGAGCAGGACCTGACCGCCTTGCCATCAATATTAACCGTACAGGCACCACAGGCACTGTCGAGACACCCTATCTTGGTTCCCGTCAGCTTGAGATTCTTCCTCAAAATGTCCACGAGTAAGGTATTGGGCTTCACCTTTAGCTCATAAGGCTTTCCATTAACTGTTAATTTCAACTCCCTCGGTTCACCTTTCATGCTATACCTCCTATCACGCTGCCTTGGCTCTTTCCAGAGCTATCCGGGTTACCCGCTTCACAAAGACCTTCACCATCTCCCTCCGGTATTCTGCGGAACCATGAACGTCAGCAGGGGGGTCAACTTCTGTCGAAGCTATTTGACCAGCCTTAGTAAGCAGGCTGTCGTTGATTGTCTTCCCTACTAGTACCTGTTCTGCCTCTTTAGCCCTCAACGGGATGGAAGCGCAGTTACTGAGAGCTATACGGGCATCTTTGCAAACGCCATTCCCTGGGCTCAAGGTAATTGACACCGCCGCCCCGACAATTCCCATATCCCCTTTCATTACCATGAGTTTCTCATAGGCAGCGCCGGTGTGGGGTGGCGGGATCGGCACCTGAATTTCAATGAGCATTTCATCAGGCTCAAGGGCTACCTCAAGATAATCCTTAGAAAACTCCTCCACCTCTATAGTTCGTTCCCTTCCCAAGCTAGCCAGCTTTAACTTAGCCTTTAATGCTATGAGAACTGGAGCCGGATCGCCGGCAGGGTCACCATGACACAGGTTGCCCCCGATTGTGCCCCAGTTTCGAGTCTGGGTTGTGGCCAGATTTCGCTCCGTCTCGCTGAGCACTCCGAAATGCTTCTGGATAACTGGAGATTTCTCTATGGCTCGATGTATGGTCAACGCCCCAATTCTCAAACCTTTCCCCTCATCGTATTTAATATAGTCCAGAGCTGCTATGCCCTTGATATCGATCAAGTATTCGGGGGTGAGCAGACCTTGCTTCATGATAATCAGCATCGACTGCCCCCCGGCAATTATTTTAGCCTCTTCTTTGTACTGGGAAACCAGAGAAAGGGCTTTCTCAACTGTTTTGGGAGCGAAATACTCAAAATCCGCTATCATTTGACCTCCTCAATCCAAGAGTGGCTACATTATACCAAACTAATGAGTTTCCCATCAAGAACGCTCTTAAATTTAAATTTTACAGATATGGAACCAACTTTCTGCCTACACAAGCGCTTGGGCTCTCGTCTGTGGTGAATGCCCTTTGTGGTGCATGCATACAATGCGCTATTTTGTTAACTATATTTCAATAAAAATATAGCTCAGAAAAAGGCACGACCAAATCTCGTGTCGCAGCAGCCTGTGAACATATCACCCTCATTCCAGAATTATCCCCCCTATTGGTGATCTTTGAACTTCTACTCCCGTGAGTAATTCCTACCAAAATTTGGCCCAAAGTTAGTATAATTTTGTGGGCAGGTCTCAAACTCCTCCAAAAACGCTCAAAAACGCCAGCCTCGCTATAATTCTCCCCCAAAACCTATGCCTATTTATGCCTAAGAGTTCAGTCAAGCCCGGTGAGATTGACCCTACCACTGGCGGTACAGTTATTGACCTCAAGCCCAAAAACTCCAAGCCTATCCACAAAACACTAGCCCAGCTTGAAGCCGAAGGGGTTAAGGTTAGTGAAACAGCCGTAGTAGAGTAAAGGCGAAACCGGGGCTTAGTTCCCCGGTCTTCCCCCCTTGAGCAAGAGGGAATTGATAAGCTAGCTCGGAAAGGAGGTGATAGAGACAATGAGTCAAATTGGAGAGTGTTCTCACATACCAAAGGTCGCTGGTTCGAATCCAGCCCCCGCTACCAAGAAAGAGAAAGGGCTAGGCTTGCGCCTAGCCCTAATTAATTACTAAAAGGTTGCCACCTCTTCCACGGTAACCTTGACCAGATGCTTTATCTTCATCTTCCTGGCGGCAAATTCCGCCGATATTGAGTTAAACAGGTCGCCGCTATCCACAATCTCCGCCCTCCCCCAGATTCGGCAGCCCTTGCCAGTAGAAGGGCTAAAGACTATCGCCGCCAGCCGGGGGTTCTCCTTCAGGTTAGCTGTTGTCCGCGGTGAGGCAATATCGGCAAAGACGACATGCTCATCATCAAGCACCCGAAACGACCCCTTGACCGAGACATTGGGTCTCCCGTCCTTACTGGCGGTAGCAATCAGCGCCGGACCAAGCTCCTTAATTATCTTCTTCGCCTCCTCAGTCAGCTTCGCCATACTAAAACCTCCTTTTATTTAGTCAGGGGTATAGACTACACTGGTCTGGGGGGATTCCCAGACCTCAACGGCGACAATAGACACCCCAGCCAGTTTCGGCTTGAGCTCCTTATAAATTGTCGCCGCGATATTCTCTGAAGACGGATTGAGCTTATCAAACGGGGGCACGTCATTAAGGCAGGTATGGTCAAACCTAGAGATAATATCAGCGAGGTGCTGCTTTAGCTCAACGAAATCATAGGCGATGCCGATGTCATTAAGCCCGGCGGCTTTTATCCTCACCACCACCCCAAAGCGGTGCCCGTGCACCGCCTCGCACTTGCCCCGATAGCCCCTCAGGAAATGAGCGGCATCAAAATGTTGCTCCACAGAAATCTCAAACATCCTAACTACCCTCCCACTTAAATACGCCCTGGACCTCTTTCAGCGCATCCAGCAACTCCTTGACCGTTTTACCGTTTAGCGGATGCACCAGCTCAGGGGCAATCTCAACCAGGGGAACAAGGACAAACGCCCTCTCGGTGAGCCTGGGGTGGGGAATAACCAGCTCCGGGGTTTTAATCACCTGGTCGCCATAAAAGAGGATATCTATATCTATGAGGCGGGGGGCACCGGAGCCGCCTGTCCTGCCCATCTTGGCCTCAACGCCCTTGGCCAGAGCCAGAAGCCCCGGTGGGGAGAGGGTGGTGCTCGTCTGGCAGGCGAGGTTGAGAAAACGAGGCTGATGGGTATTACCCACCGGCTCGGAATCATAGATGGAGGAGACCTTTTTCAGACGCAATCTCTGCGATAGAAACCCCAGCGCCCGCTCAAGGTTATCCCGCCTCTCCCCCAGGTTTGAGCCAAGACCAAGGTAGGCTATTACCGGCTCAACTTCCACCTTGACCCCTCCGTATAATAGCATCACTCATGCGGCAGACCCGCACCATCTGCTGGACATCGTGAACCCGCACCATATCAGCGCCATGAGCAATGGCAATAGCTACCGCCGCCGCCGTACCTTCGAGACGGTCATGAACCGGGAGGTCTAGCACCTGACCAATTAAGGACTTGCGCGATGGCCCGACCAAGATGGGTCTTCCCAATTCCCTTAGCTCTTCCAGGCGCCCAATTATCTCCAGGTCTTGCTGCCATGTCTTGCCAAAACCGATGCCGGGGTCCAGAATGATGTTCTCCTGTAGCACGCCCAAGTTTTTGGATAGCTCTATGCTCGTCTTGAGCGATGAGGTTATCTCAACCATGACATCTTTATAGTCGGCAGTATCACGTTGAATCTTAGCGTCGTAACCACCCTTGTCCCGCTGATTGCTCATTAAAATCAGAGGAACGCCCCACTCCGCCGCCAGCTCGGCGAGACGAGGGTCCCGCTTCAAGCCCCACTGGTCGTTGAGCATTTTTGCCCCAGCTTCAAGCGCACGAATTGCCACCTCTGATTTGTAAGTATCAATACTTAGCGGAATAGATAGCTCAGAAGCTAGCCTCTCTATAACCGGGACTACCCGCCTGATTTCCTCGTCAACTGAAACCGGGGCTGAGCCGGGGCGGGTGGACTCACCGCCGACATCGATAATATCCGCCCCACCTTCAACCAGATGCCCTGCCCGAGCCAGGGCCGCTTCAATATCATCCCCCACCCCGTCCCCGGAGAAGGAATCCGGAGTGAGGTTCAGGACTCCCATAACATAGGTTCGCTCCCCCCACCTGAACTCAACCCCCCCACAGCGAGTAGGAGCAAAAGATAGCTTACTTTCCACGGCATAAACCCCCGTGATATTTTAGCACATCGACTTGCCTGTGTAACAGCCAATATGATAATATTAGCGGTATACATCTAAATCTATTTTAAAGGTAAAACCCAGATGTCAATGCGAGATAAACTGGCTAAATTAGCCCAGATGGAAAAGCAGGCACGGGCGGGGGGCGGGGAAAAACGCACCGAGCGGCAGCACGCCAAGGGCAAGCTAACCGCCAGAGAGAGGCTCGACCTCCTCCTCGACAAAGGCAGCTTTGAAGAGCTGGACCCCTTCGTCACCCACCGCACCACCGACTTCGGACTGGCTGAGCAGCAATACCTGGGTGATGCCGTAGTTGCCGGCTCCGGTAAGATAGACGGCAGAATTGTTTTTGTCTACGCCCAGGACTTCACCGTCCTTGGCGGGACAATATCCGAGGTCTCGGCGCAAAAGGCGTGTAAGGTTATGGACCTGGCGGTTAAAAAGGGGGCGCCGATAATTGCTATATGGGACTCAGGTGGCGCCCGCATTCAAGAAGGGGTGGCGAGCCTCGGTGGTGTTGGCGATATACTTTTGCGCAATACCTTGTGCTCCGGAATTATCCCACAATTGTCAGTAGTAGTGGGGCCATCTGCCGGAGGGGCGGTCTACTCCCCGGCAATCACCGATTTCGTCTTCATGGTCAAGGGCATAAGCCAGATGTATATTACCGGTCCCGATGTCATCAAGGCAGTTATCAGTGTTGACATAACTCATGAAGAGCTGGGAGGAACCAAGACCCATGCCGAGAAGAGCGGGGTGGCCCACTTTGTTGCCGAAAACGAAAAGGAGTGTCTTCAGACGGTGCGCCGCCTGCTGGGCTTTCTCCCCCAGAGTTTCAGGGAAGACCCTCCCCGCCTGAAGCCAACTGACGACCCGGAACGAACCGACGAAAACCTGCTCAACATCATACCGGAAAAGCCAGACAAGTCCTACGATATGAAGCAGATAATCACCAGCGTTCTCGATAATGGCGACTTTATGGAGGTGCAACGCCACTTTGCCCCCAACCTCATTATCGGTTTTGGGCGGCTGGATGGCAAAGCGGTGGGGATTGTCGCCCAGCAGCCAGCTTATATGGCGGGCATTATTGATATTGACGCCTCGGTCAAAGGAGCGAGATTTGTCCGCTTCTGCGATGCCTTCAACATCCCCCTGGTCAGCTTCGTTGATGTCCCCGGATTCATGCCCGGACCAAAGCAGGAGGAGGGTGGTATCATCAGGCATGGCGCCAAGTTTATCTATGCCTATGCCGAGGCAACCGTGCCCAGGGTTACCGTTATCACCCGCAAGGCATACGGCGGTGCCTATATCGTGATGAGCAGTAAACACCTGCGCGGCGATATTAATTATGCCTGGCCCACCGCCGAGATTGCCGTCATGGGGGCGGAGGGGGCGGTAAACATCATCTACCGGGACGCCCTCGCTAAGGCAAAGGACCAGGATAAGACCAAGCAGGAGCTGATTCGGGAATATAGAGAGAGGTTTGACAACCCTTACATCGCCGCCGCCAGGGGCTATATTGACAATGTCATCGACCCGAGGCTGACCCGCCCCAAGCTAATAAGGGCACTGGGGATGCTGGAAAACACCAGCATTACCCGCCGGCAGAAAAAACACGGGAATATTCCACTATAAGGCGGTAGGGGAAATGGGGGATAAGAGGAAGCTAATCGCTGTTATTATGGGTGCCATCACCGCCTATATCCAGACGGAGCCTAAATCGCCAGAACGAAAGCCAATCGGGAGTAAATAATGGCAACTAGAAAGGGCGCAAAGATGGAGACTAAAGAGAGCCGACTAAAAATCACCGATGTTACCTTCCGCGATGGGCACCAGTCCTCGCTGGCGACGAGAATGCGCACCGAGGACATGGAAGCTATCGCCGGAGAGATGAATAAAGCCGGGTTTTACTCCATGGAGGTGTGGGGAGGTGCCACCTTTGATGTTGCCACCAGATTTCTTAACGAAGACCCCTGGGAAAGACCCCGCATCCTCAAACGGCTGATGCCCGATACCCCCCTCCAGATGCTTTTGCGGGGACAGAACCTGGTGGGCTACCGCAACTACGCCGACGACGTGGTTACCGCCTTCGTCCACCACGCCGCCGAGGTCGGCATTGACATCTTCCGGGTATTTGACGCTGTGAACGACGAGCGCAACTTTTTAACCAGCCTCAAGGCAATCAAGGAATGCGGCAAGCACGCCCAGCTGACACTATGCTACTCCCTCACCGAGCCTAAGATGGGGGGACCGGTATATAACGTTGAATATTATGTCAACAAGGCGCTCATCCTCCAGGAGATGGGGGCGGACAGCCTGTGCATCAAGGACATGGCCGGGCTTATCGCCCCCGACGATGCCTATGAGCTGATTAAGGCACTGAAGAAGGTGCTAAAGATTCCGGTGCAGCTCCACACTCATCATACCAGTGGCATGGGGCTGATGAGCTGCCTCAAGGCGATTGAGGCCGGGGTAGATACTGTTGATACCGCCCTCGCCCCCTTCGCCCTGCGCTCCTCCCTGCCCCCGGTTGAGCCCATCGTCGTTGCCCTTCAGGGAACGAGCCGAGACACCGGGCTTAATCTAGCCCATCTGTTTAAGCTGGGGCAGTATATTGAATCGGTAGCCCCGAAGTATCGGGACTTTCTGGACACCACCAGAATGGGGGTCATTGATACCGCGGTGCTGATGCACCAGATTCCCGGTGGTATGACCACAAACCTGGTCGCCCAGCTAAGGGAGGCCAACGCCCTGGATAAAATTGAGGAGGTCTATGCTGAACTACCAAGGGTAAGAAAGGAGCTCGGCTACCCGCCCCTGGTCACCCCAACCAGCCAGATTGTCGGCATTCAAGCCGTCCAGAATGTCCTCTTCGGCAGATATAAGATGATATCAGACCAGGTAAAGGACTACTGCTACGGGCTATACGGCAAGCCCCCCGCCCCCGTTGACCCCGAGGTCCAGAAGATAGTGCTCAAGGGCTACGAACGGGGGGAGACGCCCATCACCTGCCGTGCCGCCGATATACTAGCCCCGGAGCTGGAAAAGGCTAAAGAGGCGACCAAGGGTATTGCCAGGGATATTGGCGATGTCCTCACCTACGCCCTCTACCCTACTACCGGCATGCGTTTCTTGAGATGGAAATATGGCCTGGAGACTCCACCCGAGGAGGTAAAGCCAAAGACCCTGAACGATGTCAAGCGCGAAGACGAGCTGGTGGCCAAGTTAAAAGCAGGTAAGCTGGCAGAGCAAGAGACGCCGGTAACAAAGTCCGGCGCTAGAACGTTTAAGGTCTCCGTAGGCAGTGAGGTCTATACCGTCGGGGTGGAGGCAGTTGAGGCGCCGCCAACCGCGCCCCGGGCAGCACCACCACCGGCGGCACCGCCACCGGTAGCGCCCGCGACGGCTAAAGCGCCGCCCGCCGTTGCCAAAGGCAAAGAGATAACCATTACCGCCCCAATGCCGGGGATAATAATACGCTATGAGGTAAAGGTGGGCGACGAGGTCAAGGCTGAGGATGTAATCGTTATCCTGGAAGCGATGAAGATGGCTAACGCCATCACCACCCCGGTTGGCGGAAAGGTTAAAGCGCTCAACTTCGCCAGCGGCGATAAGGTAGCCAGAGACGATGTCCTGGCTATAATCGGCTAGCAGGGCTTAAGTGGGTAAGACATTAGCCGAGAAGATTTTAGGCCAAGAATCAGGAAGCATTGTTATTGCCGGGGTAGACCTGGTCTTTGCCCAGGACACTACCGGACCCCTGACGGTAAGACAGTTTAACTCATGCGGCTTTGAACGCCTGGCTGACCCCAAAAAGACCGCCCTGTTTTTTGACCACGCTGCTCCCAGCCCTGATATCTCGATATCCAGCGACCACATGCTACTGCGCCAGTTTGCCCGAAAAACCGCTTGCCTCATCTATGACGTTGGCGGTGGTGTTTGCCACCAGATTGTGGCTGAGTCCCTGGCTAAGCCCGGTGACATAATCGTCGGGGCTGACTCCCACACCGTAACCGCCGGCGCCCTGGGTGCCTTTGCCACCGGAATGGGCTCCTCAGATGTAGCTGTTGTCTTCGCCCTGGATAAGACCTGGCTGCGGGTGCCGGAGAGCATCAAGGTAGCGGTCTCGGGGAAATTTCATGCCGGGGTTGGGGGTAAAGACTTCATCCTTCACCTCATCGGAAAAATCGGCGCCGACGGCGCTACCTATAAGGCGCTGGAGTTCGGCGGCGAGGGCTTGGAAAATATCACCATGTCCCAGCGATTTACCGTAGCCAACATGTCGGTGGAGAGCGGGGCAAAGGTCGGGCTCTTCCCCGCGGATAGAATCACCAGGGACTACCTGAGCGCGCAGGGGAGGGGCGACCAATATAAACCTATTTCTGCTGATGACGATGCCAGCTACGAGAAAAGCATCAATATCGATTTGGCTACCCTTGAACCTTTAGTCGCCAGGCCCCACAGCGTGGATAATGTCGCCCTGGCGAGGGAGCTCAAGGGGACTAAAATCCAGCAGGTATTCATCGGCACCTGCACCAACGGGCGTCTTGAGGATGTAGCCATAGCGGCTAAAATCTTAAAGGGGAAGAAACGCCACCCCGAGACCAGGCTCATCGTTGCCCCGGCATCACAAAAGGTGCTACTTGAGGCAATCAGGGCGGGCTATATCCAGACCCTGGCTGAAGCCGGGGCTATTATCCTACCGCCGGGGTGTGGGGCTTGCCTTGGTCTCCACCAGGGGGTGCTGGCGAGCGGGGAAGCATGTCTATCCACATCCAACCGAAATTTCAGGGGGCGGATGGGCAGCCCGGAAGCACTTATCTACCTTGGCAGCCCGGCGACGGCGGCGGCTAGTGCCATAACTGGTGAAATCACCGACCCACGGGAGATGATATAAATGCTCAAGGGAAGAGCCCTAAAACTGGGCGATAACATCACCACCGACCATATCATACCCGGGCGCTATGCTCACCTCAGAAGCAACCTGCCCGAGCTGGCAAGGCACGTCCTGGAAGACGCCGACCCTAAATTTGCTTCCAGGGTAAAAACGGGGGATTTTATCGTCGCCGGCAGTAATTTCGGGCTTGGCTCAAGCCGCGAGCATGCCCCCTTGGTTATCAAGATGGCGGGGGTAAGGGCGATACTGGCTAAATCGGTGGCCCGAATATTTTTTAGAAACGCTATCAATCTCGGTCTTCCCGTGTTAATATGTAATACCGATAAGATTAATGATGCCGATGAGCTGGAGGTAGACCTTAAAGCCGGCGCAGTAAAAGATATAACTAATGGTAACCGCCTTACCTCTGGCAAAATCCCTGAGATAATGCTGGCTATCCTTGATGAGGGGGGGCTCATCCCCTACATCCAGAAGTATGGTGACTTTAAACTGAAGGAATAAGCGATGGCGTACAATGTTACCCTTATCCCCGGCGACGGCGTTGGACCTGAGGTCACCGAAGCGGCAAAACAGGTCCTGGAGGCAACTGGTGTCACCTTCGACTGGGAGATAGCCTACGCCGGCGCCGAGGCACAGGAGAAGTCTGGCGCTGTCCTTCCTGACGCTACCCTTGAGTCAATCAGGAAAAACAAGGTCGCCCTCAAGGGACCGGTTACCACCCCGGTAGGCTCAGGTTTTAGAAGCGTTAACGTCGCCCTGCGTAAGGAGCTGGACCTCTATGCCTGCCTCCGTCCGTGCAAGACCTACCCCGGCGCCCCCTCCCGCTTCAAGGATGTTGATATTGTCGTGGTGAGGGAGAATACCGAAGACCTCTACAGCGGCATTGAGTTTGAGAAAGGAACCCCCGAGGCAACAAAGCTGCGGCAGTTAATCGCCAGGGCAACAGGAAATAAGGTCAACAAGGACTCTGGCATCAGCCTGAAAATTATTTCCGAGACCGCCAGCCGCCGGATTGTTAAATTTGCCTTTGACTACGCCCGCGCCCACCAAAGAAAAAGGGTAACCGCCGGGCACAAGGCCAATATCATGAAATTCTCCGATGGGTTGTTTTTGGCTTCCGCCCGAGAGGTTGCCAAGGACTACCCCGACATTAAATTTGACGACATAATTATTGACAACCTGTGCATGCAACTGGTGCGAAGACCGCAGCAATTTGACGTTCTGGTCCTGCCCAATCTTTACGGCGACATTGTCTCCGAGCTAGGCGCCGGGCTAGTGGGTGGGCTGGGGGTAACCCCGGGGGCTAACCTGGGCGATGACATCGCCGTCTTTGAGCCAACCCACGGCAGTGCCCCTAAATATAAAGGGCAAAACAAGATCAACCCGATGGCAATGATACTCTCCGGGGTGATGATGCTCCGCCACCTTGGCGAAACAAAGGCGGCGGAACAGGTGGAGAAGGCTGTCGCCGGGGTTATCGCTGAAGGCAAAAACGTCACCTACGATATGAAACCCAGTATACCCGATGCCAGGGTCGTCGGCACCTCAGAAGTAGCCGAGGCGATAATTAAAAAACTGAGGAGCTAAAAAATACCGACCAAGATTAGCATTATTGGCGCCGGAAACGTCGGTGCCTCCTGCGCCCAGCGAATCGCCGAGAGGGGCTACGCCGATATCGTCCTGGTGGACATTGTCCCCGGGCTGGCGCAGGGTAAGGCACTGGACATCTCCCAATCAGCACCCATCGTCAACTTTGATATCAGCGTTAGCGGAACCAATAGCTACCAGGAAACCGCCGATTCAGAGGTGGTAATTATCACCGCCGGTCTATTCAGAACACCGGGCATGACCCGCGATGAGCTACTGCTGGCTAATATGAAAATCGTCGCCGAGGTCACAAGTAACATAGTCAGCTACTCCCCTGATTGCACTATTATCTTGGTCACCAATCCGTTAGATGCCATGACCTACCTGGCGATTAAGACCAGCAATTTCCCCCGAAACAGGGTAATTGGCTTATCCGGCATCCTAGATTGCGCCCGACTTAGCAGTTTTATTGCCGCCGAGCTAAAGGTATCGCCAGCCAACGTCTCCGCCTGTGTCCTGGGAGCACACGGTAGAAATATGGTGGTTATCCCCAGGCTGACCACGGTTAATGGCAAGCCAATAACCGAGCTCCTGCCTCAAGAGACTATTGATAAGCTGGTGGAGCGCACTATAGAAGGCGGGAGAGAGATTGTAGACCTGCTTAAAACGGGGAGCGCTTTCTATGCCCCGTCAGCCGCCGTTGCCCGCATGGCGGAGGCAATAACCTTAGATAAAAAGGAAGTCCTGCCCTGCGCCGCTTACCTTGATGGGGAATACGGGATTAAGGAGACAGTAATTGGCGTGCCGGTAAGGCTGGGCAAAAAAGGCATCGAGCAGATAATAGAGCTAGAACTGACCAAAGAGGAAAAACAAGCCCTCGCCAGCTCAGCCAGGGCAGTGCAAGAGCTAATAAAGACTATGAAGTTAGGGTAGAGGGGAGAGTTACAATGAAGATTTTTCTTAATGTTATTGGTTGGATAGGTTTTGTGATAATGGGAGTATCGCTGCCATTGATATATTCCTGTGCTGGGCCGAATGTAGGCATGATAGGTATGTGTCTGGCTTTTTTCAGTTGGATTGGTGCCCTTGGAGCACTGCTGTTGTTAATAGGCGGTTTTCTTTCTAAGTGGCGTTATTGGTGGATAGTTGCCCTCGTTATGGGTGTTGCCTATATCTCCGCTTCAATACCTGGGTTGTATCGAATGGAAGCAGGATATGCAATAGATTATCGCCTTTGTATTATGGTTTTTATGGTTTTATTGCCAGGGCTAGCTTGCATTATCGGAGGGATATTAATGAGGTGGCTTTCCCACAGGGTTAAAGCATAATTATTGAAGGGAGTGTCAAAGAGAGGCGAAGCCTCTCTTATATAACTTATTCCCCTTCCCCTTGTTAAGGGGAAGGGGATAAAGGGGATAGGGTTGAAAGAAATTAAAGCTAGCGCCATCACTCAAGCTGTAGCCCGGCTCTGCCAGGAAGCAAACTTTGTGCTGGGGGAAGACGTTTTAGCCGCACTCAAGCAAGCCCTCAAGACCGAGCAGTCCCCGCTGGGAAGAGAGGTCTTAAGCCGCCTCATAGAGAATGCCCGGATTGCCCAAAAAGAGCAACTGCCATTATGCCAGGACTGCGGTACGGCGGTGGTCTTCTTAGAAATAGGCCAGGAGGTTCATATTAGCGGCGACTTATATGCCGCCGTAGAAGAAGGGGTGCGCCAGGGCTATACTCAAGGTTACCTACGCAAATCCATAGTTAGCAAGCCCTTCTCCGCCAGAACAAACACCAAGGACAACACCCCTCCTGTCATCCATACCGAAATCGTTCCCGGCGAGCGGCTGAAGATTGCCGTCATGCCCAAGGGGGCTGGCGCCGAGAATATGAGCAAACTGGCGATGCTCAAGCCGGGTGATGGCAGGCAGGGCATTATCAACCTAGTAATTAGAACGGTTGATGACGCCGGAGGTAATTCTTGTCCCCCGCTAATCATTGGCCTTGGTATTGGCGGCACCGCGGAAAAGGCAATGCTAATAGCGAAGAAGGCGCTACTTAGAAAGTTAGCCGAGCCAAACCCGGACCCCGAGGTTGCTGAGCTGGAGAAAGAGATTTTGGCCAAAGTAAATGCCCTGGGTATCGGGCCGCTTGGCTTTGGCGGCACAACTACCGCCCTGGCAGTGCATGCCGAGGTCATGCCCACCCATATCGCCAGCCTGCCAGTGGCAGTCAACCTCCAGTGCCACAGCGCCCGCCACAAGGAGGCAGTGCTATAAATATCACTTCACCGATTGAACCTGAAACCATAGAAAAGCTGACCGTGGGCACCCAAGTTCTAATCTCCGGCGTTGTCTATACGGCAAGGGATGCCGCCCACGAAAGGCTCATTCAAGCTCTGGAAAAAGGGGAAAGACTGCCCTTCGACCTTAAAGGGCAAACTTTGTATTATATGGGACCGTCCCCAGCCCGACCGGGGGAGGTCATCGGTGCCGCCGGCCCCACCACCAGTAGCCGTATGGATTTATATACCCCCCGTCTTATCGCTGCCGGCATCAGAGCCATGATTGGCAAGGGAAGCCGCCCCGCCGAAGTAAAAGAGGCAATAAAAAAGCACAAGACTGTTTATTTCGCCACTATTGCTGGCGCTGGTGCTTTGCTATCCAAGTCAATTAAACAGGCAGCGGTCATCGCCTACGAAGACCTGGGCGCTGAGGCTATCCTGCGACTTGATATCGAGGGCTTCCCGGCTATCGTCGCCAACGATGTTTACGGGGGAGACCTCTTTGCGCAGGGAAAGGCTAAATATCAAAAGGGGAAGAAGTAATGGAGTGTATTTTCTGCCAGATTGCAGCAGGCAAAATCCCCAGTGACATCGTCTATCAGGATGAAGAGGTAATCGCCTTCCGCGATATTAAGCCGCAGGCGCCGCTACACATCCTGATTATACCCAGACGCCACATCCCCTCCCTCGCCCACCTATCTGAAGCCGACTCATCAATTATCGGACGCATGATAGCTATTGCCAACCAGCTGGCAAAAGGGGAGGGCTTATTTCAGAGCGGATACCGGCTGGCGATAAACTGCGGGGAGGAGGGCGGACAGCTGGTACCCCACCTCCACCTCCACTTACTCGGCGGGCGAAGGCTCTCAGGCCGGCTTGGCTGACTTCCGGTGCTCCAAAAAGAGAAGTAGGGCGGCGATGCTCTTGGCATCACAGATTGAGCCCGAATTAATAAGACCGAGAACCTCACCCAGCCGCACCCGGACTAACTTAATGCTCTCGCTATCCTCAGCCTGAAGGGGGCTGGGGATAAGCTCGGTGGCTAGAAAAAGGTGGAGGTATTCAGTACAGTAACCGGGGGAGGAATAGAAACCACCCAGCCGCTCCACTTTCCGGGGGAGAAAGCCCGTCTCCTCACGCAGCTCACGGCGAACACAGTCCTCAAGCTTTTCGCCAGGCTCAATGCCCCCGGCCGGAATCTCCAATAATTCCTTCTCCACCGGCTTGCGAAATTGATTGACCAGGAGAACGTTATCCTCATCATCAAGGGCGATAACAGCCACACAATCGCTATGCTCCACAATCTCCCTCGTCGTCTCCCTGCCGCTGGGCATTTTTACGGTATCAACCCGCAACCTTACCGCTCGCCCCTCATAGATTAGCTCGCTGGACAGTGTCTTTTCTTCAGCCAATTTAACCCCCCGCAATTTCAGTCCGACGGTTTTAGATGACGGATAAGGGCTACCTCATCGCAGTCGGGGAATTTGGGACAGCGGTAGCACTCAGTCCAGACCTTTCTTGGCAGCTCCATCTTATCAACCTGAGAAAAGCCAAACTGCTCAAAAAAGGCTGGCTTGTAAGTCAGGCAGAAGATGGTGGCAATACCAAGCTCCTCCGCCTCCTTGAGGCAAGCCTCAACCAATTTAGCGCCAATGCCCTGCTCCTGGCTCTTCTTGGCTACCGCCAGCGACCTTATCTCTGCCAGGTCGGACCAAAAAACGTGCAGTGATATGCAGCCGAGCACCTGCTCGCCCTGCCTGAAGACAAAACAGTCCCTGACGTTCTCATACAGCTCACTCAGGGGGCGGGGCAGCATCTCGTCCTTTTCGGCAAAGTGGTTAATCAACTGGTGTATCTGAGGGACATCGCTGATTTTGGCTTTTTCTACCTTCAACCTACTATTTTCCTTTCAGCTTTTGCTCCAGAGAAGTGTAGAAACCGGTCTCAGGATGAATTCTCAAAAACCGACCGACTCTGGAGCTATGTTTTATGGTTATAACTGCGCCGCTAGTTAAGGGCAGGTTTATATGACCATCAATACCCAGTGTTGCCTGATGAGTGGTCGCCAGGCGCAGCCTGACCACTGCCGTCGCTGGCAATACCATGGGGTAAGCCAGACTGAGGTGGGGCATTACTGGTAATAGCAAAAAATCTTTAGAGCGGGGGTGGAGGATGGGGCCACCAGCGGCCAGTGAATAGCCGGTACTGCCGGTGGCAGTAGCCACAATCACGCCGTCGCCCTTATAAGTGGTCAGCACCTCGCCGTCAATGCTGGCTTCAACATAGACGACGCGGACTACCCCTCCCCTCGCCACCACCACATCGTTCAGGGCATAGAAGGTGGGGGGTGGCTCAGACCCACTAACTTGAAGCTCAGCCTCGAGCATCGCCCGCTCATCAACCCAGCCCCCTCCCTCAAGCAGGGCGGGGAGCTTCTGCCTGGCTTCATCGGCGCTGAGCTCGGTCATAAAGCCCAGCCGGCCTAGATTTATCCCGATGATAGGGATTTTTTCCGGAACCGCCACCTGAGCCGCCCGAAGGATGGTGCCATCGCCGCCGATAGTCAGGACCAGCTCGGTGCTACTCACCAGAGCCTTGGCCTGCTCCCCCTCCCATGCCGAGCATAGCCAGACCGATACCCCCCCGGCAGTTAGAAAATCCCCTAACTCCTTAGCCAGGGTAGGGGCAGCGGCAATCATCGGGTGATAGAGAATGCCAATCTTCTTTATAGTCATGGCACAACTTGGACCAGATTAATTTTCCCTTCATCTTTAGCTCCCGTAGGTAAAGAGGAGAACCAAGCCAACACCAAGGGCAACGATGCCAACCGCCAGCAGGATATAAAGGATACTAAGTCTATTCATTTCTTGCCCCCCTTTTTACGCCTGTCGTATGTCGCCTTGCTCAGCTTTTTAATCGTCCTGCCCGACTTAAACCGGTTCATGTTGACAAAGCCCCTGGTTCGGTTCACCGCTTACCTCTTCTTTTTCTTTTCACTGAAGGCAAAGATATATATTATTGACAGTATGCCCACGGTATTAAATATAAATAGACATATAAACCAGACAAGGTGGGCATTTCTGCCCGCCCGCCACAGGGCAACCCCCTTCCACGCCATCTCCCA
>Ga0315282_10008410_pt1 | contig 16715 bp, 20 predicted proteins | sample YL17G07_20_MG_FD_203693 | JGI IMG/M metagenome (GOLD analysis project Ga0315282, IMG submission 203693) | Sediment microbial communities from Yellowstone Lake, YNP, Wyoming, USA - YL17G07_20 | ecosystem: Environmental > Aquatic > Freshwater > Lake > Sediment | place: USA: Wyoming | collected...
TGCGCGAGCAGATCGACGCGACGGTCAGCGAGGTGATCGACGCGCGCGACGGCACCGTCTTGTGGACCGGCGGCATCGTCTCGGGTCTGCAGCGCAAGCCGACGCGCAGCGGCGGCGTCATGGCGCTGTTCCGTCTCGACGACGTCGACGGCAACATGGAGGTCGTCGCCTTCGGCACCATCTGCGAGCAATACCAGGAGTTGCTGGTCGAGGACCGCATCGTCAGGGTCAAGGGCCGCCTCGACCGCAAGAGCGAAGACGACGTGAAACTCATCGCCATGGAGCTGCGGCCGTTCGACGGGGTGAGCGAGACGCGTCCGCTGACCGTGGTCCTCGACGCCGGCAGCGTCCAGATGGACGTGCTCAGCGAGCTCAAGACCGTGCTGGCGGCATTCCCGGGTCGCGTGCCGGTCGTCCTGCAGATGGACACCGCTCAGGGCCGCCACCGACTCAAGGTCGGCGACGACTACCGCGTCGAGCCGGCGAGCGGTCTGTACGCCGAGCTCAAGGCGCTGCTCGGCGAGAGCTGTATCCGCATCGGTCCGTAACGTGAGGCCGGCGAGGCCGCTGTGGCGGCCTCGCCGACGTTCACGAGGGGCGCCGTTTCCCGTAGACTGCGGTTCCCGGACGCCACGTGGCGGCCGAGTCCGATCTTGTGGGAGGACCAGGAACCGTGATCCCCGACGGCATGCACGACGTGCTCCCGGTCGAGGCCGCCGATCTGCGGACGCTCGAAGACACCCTGCGGGCGCGCTTCGCCGCTCACGGCTACGGCGAGGTGCGCACGCCGGCGCTCGAGTTCGCGGCCACCATCGAAGCCCCCGGTGAAGATACGCTGGCAGCCGGCTACCGCCTGTTCGACGCCAGCGGCCAGGTGCTGATGCTGCGCACCGACATGACGGTCCCCGTGGCGCGGCTGGCCGCCGACCGGCTGCGCGAGCGGCCGCTGCCGCTGCGCCTCTGGTACCTGGCGCCGGCGTTCCGGCCGGCGGCCTCGCAGCGTGGCCAGGAGGGTGAGGTGCTGCAGGCCGGGATCGAGCTGCTCGCGCTCGACGGTCCGGCGGCCGACGCCGAGGTGGTGACGCTGCTCTGCGACGCCCTGGCGGCGACCGGTCTGCGCGGGTTCCGCGTGGCTCTGGGGAGCGTGGTCTTCTGGCGCGAACTGGTCGCCGCTCTCGACCTGCCCGGCGACGAGCGCGACGACTTGTTCGAGGCCCTGGCGGTGCGCGACTACCCGGTGATCGAGACGATCGTCGCCCATAGTCGTCTCGACGCCGACGACCGCCGGGCGCTGCAGCAGGCCTTGGCGCTCGACGACGACGAGGGCGCTCTGGACCAGGCGCGTCGACTGGCGTCGACGGCCGGCATCCAGTCGGCCCTGGAGCATCTCGAGAAGGTGCGGGGACTGGTCGCCGAAGCGGGGTTCGGCGCGGCCCTGCGCCTAGACTTCGCGCTGTTTCCGGACCTCGGGTACTACACCGGCGTCGCGTTCGAGGCCTACGCCGACGGCGTGAGCCTGCCGATCGCCGCCGGTGGCCGCTACGACGATCTGGTGGCCACGTTCGGCTGGGACGTGAGCGGCGCCGGTTTCGCGATCGGCGTCGACCGGCTGCACCTCGCGCTGGCCGAACAGGACGAAGCAACCGCGGCCGCCAAGGGGTCGACATGAACTTGCGGCTGGCGCTGCCGCTGGAGAGCCTCGACGAGTCGCTGACCCTGCTGGCGGCGGCGGGGCTGGGCGCGCCTGCGGGCGCGCCCACACCGCCGCCGCGGCTCGTCGACGGCACGATCGTCGCAGCGGTCCCGTCAGCGGACGTGGCGGTCCTGGTCGCCGCCGGCGGAGCCGACGTCGGTTTCGCGGCCCGCGATCTGCTGGACGAGTCCGGCGCCGACCTGTGCCGGCTGCTCGACCTGGGGATCGGCGGCGGCCGGCTGGTGTTCGCGACGCTGAACGGCGGGCGGCGGGCGGCGCGCCGCGGACGGCTGCGGGTGGCCACGTGTCACCCGCGGGCCGCGCGGGCCTTCGCCGCGCGCCGTGGCCTGCAGGTCGAGGTCGTCGCCCTGTCGAGGCGGCCCACCGCCGACGTTGTGGCGCGGCTCGCCGATGCGGTCCTTCTGCGCGTCGACGAGGACGAGAGCGAGCCGCCGCCGCTGGGCGAAGCGGTGGAGGTGGCGCGCTGCAGCCAGGTGCTGATCTGCACGCGCGCCTCCTGGGCGCTGCAGCGGGCCGAGATCGGCCGGCTGGCGCAGCGCCTGCGGGCCGTCCGAGGCGCGACGGCATGAAGCTGCTCGTCATGACGGGCGACGCGCCGGCGATCGTCGCCGAGCTGCGCCGGGCGTCGCCGCCGCCGCCCGACCTCGAGAGCGTCGTGCGGGCGATCATCGACGATGTGCGCGCGCACGGCGACGACGCCGTGCGTGCGCACACCCGTCGTCTCGACGGCGCCGACCTGCCCGAGCGCTACGCCGTACCCGCAGCCGACCTTGAGGCCGCCCTCGCCGGCCTCGACCCCGACCTGCGCGCCGCCCTCGAGCTGGCAGCGGCCAACATCCGCGCCTACCACGAGCGCGAGATGCCGGTCGCCTGGCGTCGTCGTCTGGCCCAGGGCCAGGTCGTCGGCCAGGAGATCGTGCCGCTGGCGAGCGCCGGCCTGTACGTGCCCGGCGGGCTGGCCGACTACCCGTCGTCGGTTCTGATGACCGCCATCCCGGCCCAGGTGGCCGGCGTCGGACGCCTCGTCGTCTGCTCGCCCGCGCGCGGCGGCGGCGGGGTCGCCTCCGGCGTCGCCGCCGCCGCCGCGCTCCTCGGCATCGGTGACGTGCTTCCCGTCGGTGGCGCCCAGGCCATCGCCGCCCTCGCCTTCGGCACCGCCACCGTTCCGCGTTGCGACGTCATCGTCGGGCCCGGCAACGCCTACGTGACCGAGGCCAAGCGCCAGGTCATGGGCGAGGTCCGTGTCGACGGGCTCGCCGGGCCCAGCGAGGTGCTCATCATCGCCGACGAGAGCGGCCGCCCCGACTGGCTGGCCGCCGACCTGCTGGCCCAGGCCGAGCACGGGGCCGGGGCCTCGGCGGCGCTGCTCGACGTCGGCGGAACGCTGGTCGAGCGCGTCGTCGCTGAGGTCGGGCGCCTGGCGGCCGAGCTGGGCCTCGACGCCGACCGCGTGGCGATCGTGTCCTGTGCCGACCGCGCCGCGGCTCTCGCCGTCGTCGACGCCTTCGCGCCCGAGCATCTCGAGCTGCACACCGCCGATGCCGACGCGCTGGTCCCCCTGGTGCGCAACGCCGGCGCCGTCTTCGTCGGACCGCTCGCGGCCACGGCGTTCGCCGACTACGCGGCCGGCACCAACCACGTGCTGCCGACCGGCGGTTCGGCCCGCTTCAGCCAGGGTCTCTCGGTGGTCGGTTTCCAAAAGAGGGTCGCTGTGGTAGAACTCGACGGCCCCGCAGCGCGGGCGCTGGCCCGTCCGGTGGCCGCCATCGCCGAGGCCGAAGGCTTGCGCTCGCACGCGCGTTCGGCGCGTCTGCGGGCTGACTGAGGAGTGGGCATGGACGTACGCAGAGCGACGATCGAGCGCAAGACGAAAGAGACCGACATCGTCGTCGACCTCACCCTCGACGGTCGCGGGTCGTCCGAGATCACGACCGGCATCGGCTTCCTCGACCACATGCTCGACCTGCTGGCCCGCCACGGGGGCTTCGACCTCGTGGTGAAGGCGCGCGGCGACCTCGACGTCGATCAGCACCACACCGTCGAAGACATCGGGCTGGCGCTCGGTCAGGCACTGCGCGAGGCTCTCGGCGACAAGCGCGGTGTGCGTCGCTTCGGCCACGCGGTCGTGCCCATGGATGAGGCGCTGGCGATGATCGCCGTCGATCTGTCGGGGCGTCCCTTCCTGCACTACGACCTCGATCTCACCGGGGTGCGCATCGGCGAGTTCGATGCCGATCTGGCCGGCCACTTCTTCCAGTCCGTGGTCAACCAGGGACAGATCACCATGCACGTCCGCCTGCTGTCGGGCAGCGACCCGCATCACATCGTCGAGGCGGTCTTCAAGGGTGTGGCCCGCGCCCTGGCCGGCGCCTGCGGGCGCACCGGCGACGACGCGATCCCCTCCACCAAGGGCACCCTGTAGCCTGCGCCGGCATGGCCGCGCCGGTCGTCACCCTGATCGACTACGGCATGGGCAATCTGGCCAGCGTCGCCAAGGCGCTGGAAAGCGCCGGCGCCGACGTGCGCCTCAGCGACACCGCCGCCGCCGTACGCCGTGCCGCCGCCGTCGTGCTGCCCGGCGTGGGCGCCTTTCGCGACGCCGCCGGCCGCCTGGGCGAGAGCGGCCTGGGCGACGCGGTGCGCGAACGCATCGCGGCCGGCGTGCCGTTCCTGGGCGTCTGCCTGGGCCTGCAGCTCCTGTTCGAGTGCAGCGAGGAGGGCGGCGAGTGGCAGGGGCTGGCCGTGTTCGCCGGCCGCGTCGTTCGCCTCGACACGCGGCTCAAGGTGCCGCAGATCGGCTGGAACGAGCTCGAGTTCCGGCCGGCCGGCGCGGCGCTCGGGGCCGGGCTTCCGCGGCCGGTGTTCGCCTACTTCCTTCACTCCTATGTCGTGCGACCCGCGGACCCCGCGGTGATCGCCGCTGTCACCGACTACGACGGCGAGCGCGTGGCGGCGGTGGCACGCGACAACGTGTGGGCGGTACAGTTCCACCCCGAGAAGAGTTCGGCGGCCGGCCTGCGCATGCTGGCCAACTTCGTCGCGCGGGCCGCGGAGGTGCGCGTCGCGTGAAGCTGTATCCGGCGATCGACATACAGGGCGGCAAAGCGGTGCGTCTGCGTCGCGGCGACTTCGAGAGCACGACTGTCTTTGCCGACGATCCCGTCGCGCTGGCCCTGCAGTGGCGCTACGGCGGCGCCGAGGTCCTGCACGTGGTCGACCTCGACGGCGCCCAGCAGGGCTCGCTGGTCAACATCGATCTCGTCGAGGCCATCGCCGCCAGGCTCGACATCCCGGTCGAATATGGCGGGGGTGTCCGCGACGGCGAGTCGCTCGAGCGGGTGGCCGCGGGCCCCATCCACTGGGTCGTGCTGGGCACCGGTGCGGTCACCGACTCCGACCTCCTCGAGGGCGCCGTCGAGACGCTCGGCGAGCGTCTGGTCGTGGGTGTCGACTGCACCGAGGGCTACGTCACCACGCACGGCTGGCAGGAGCGCTCGAAGATGACCGCCATCCACTTCGCGAAGCTCCTCGCCGAGCGCGGCGTCACGCGCCTTCTGTACACCGACGTCATGCGCGACGGCATGCTCGAAGGACCGGACGTCCGCGGTCTCGAGGAGCTCGCCGCGGCGACACCGCTCGAGATCATCATGTCGGGCGGCGTGGGTACGCTCGACCACCTGCGCCGGCTCAGGCGCGTCACGGCCGACAACGTGGTCGGCGTGATCGTCGGGCGCGCTCTCTACGAGGGTAAGTTCAGCCTCGCCGACGCCAAGGCTGCCCTCGAGTAGGGTCCGCCCGTGCTCACGCGGCGCATCATCCCCTGTCTCGATATCCGCGACGGACGCGTCGTCAAGGGCGTGCAGTACGTCGGGTTGCGTGACGCCGGCGACCCCGTAGAGCTGGCGGCGCGCTACGATCGCGAGGGCGCCGACGAGCTCATCTTCCTCGACATCACGGCTTCGCACGAGCGTCGCGACATCGTCGCCCGACTGGCGGCCCGATGTGCCGAGCAGCTCTTCATCCCCTTCACGATCGGTGGCGGGCTGCGCAGCGAAGACGACGTGCGCGCGATCCTCGCCGCCGGGGCCGACAAGGTCTCGCTCAACACGGCGGCCGTGCAGGAACCCGATCTGATCCGTCGCTGCGCCGAGCGTTTCGGGGCCCAGTGCACGGTCCTGGCCGTCGACGCCAAGCGCGTGCCGGGTGGCGACGCGGTCGCCCCGCGCTGGGAGGTCTCCACGCACGGCGGCCGCACGATGACCGGCATCGACGCGGTGGCCTGGATCGTGCGCGGTGTCGAGCTTGGCGCTGGCGAGATCCTGCTCACCAGCATGGATCGCGACGGCACCCTCGACGGCTACGATCTCGAGCTACTGCGCAGCGCGGCGCGGGCCGTCGACGTGCCGATCATCGCCTCTGGCGGTGCCGGCACGCTCGAGCATCTGGCCCAGGGCCTGCTCGAGGGCGAGGCCGACGCCGTGCTGGCGGCCTCCATCTTCCACTACGGCACGTACACCATCGCCGCCGCCAAGGAGTACCTCGCGGGGCGGGGCCTCCCGATGCGGCCCATCGTGGCTCCGGACATCGTCTCGGCGGACGTCTGACGATGGCGGGTCCGCGGCTTGTCGACCTCGCCGGGCTCCCACTGCTCGACTCACTGTCGCTGGCCAACGAACTCGCCGTCGCACGGCTGGTCTGTTTTGCCACAGACACGGTGTACGGCATCGGCGGCAGCCTGCGGCCCGAGGTCGGCGAGGCGATCGTGGCCGCCAAGGGGCGCGAGCCCGACAAGCCCTTGCAGGTCATCTTCCCCACGCGCGAGGTCCTCTTCCAGGCCGTCGAGTTCACCAGGGTCATGGCCGACGTGATGTACCGGCTGCTGCCCGGACCGCTGACGCTCGTCATCCCCTATCCGGCCGGCTTCCGCTACCCGCCGCCGGCGACGGCCGCCTGGGAATCGAGCCGGCTGTTCGGCCTGCGGCGAAGCCGGGAGGAGGTGCCGACCCTGGGCGTGCGCGTGCCGCGCTGGCCGGACGGGGCGCGGCTGCTGGCCACGCTCACCTACCCCCTCGTCGCCTCCAGCGCCAACCCGAGCGGCGGTCGCGGGCCGGCCACGCTCGCCGAGGTCGACCCGTTGCTGAGCGCCGCCTGCGACCTGCTGCTGGACGGAGGGCCGGCCGGCGGTGTCGCCTCGACGGTGGTCGACTTCTCCGGCTACGAGGACGGCCGCGGCTGGCGCATCGTGCGCGAGGGCGCCATGAGCGCGCGGCAGATCGACGAGGCGCTGAAGCGCAAGCGGGAGGACCTGCCCGCCGTGTAGGGCGGACCGACCGTCACGACGAGGAGGGTAGAGAACATGCCCACGCTCGACATGGTGCAGGTCGACGTCTTCACGGATCGCCGGCTGGCGGGCAACCCGCTGGCGGTGTTCCTCGACGCCGCGGGGTTGAGCGACGACGAGATGCAGGCCGTGGCCCGCGAGATGAACCTCTCTGAGACCACCTTCGTGTCTGCCCCCGAGTCCGGCGGCGACGCACGGGTGCGGATCTTCACGCCGCTGACCGAACTGCCGTTCGCCGGCCACCCGAGCATCGGCACGGCGTGGGTCCTGGTGCAACGTGGTGTCGTGGCCGCGCGCGAGCCGTTCACGCCGGTGGTCCTCGAGCTCGGCGTGGGACCGACGCTGGTCGAGGTCCAGGTGCGCGAGGGCGTGGCGGTCGGGGCCGCTGTCCATCAGGGGCCACCGCACTTCGGGGCCGCCGTTCCCGCCGGGCAAGCGGCCGCTGTCCTCCGGCTCGCCGTCGACGACCTGCACGCCGAGCTCGCCCCTGCGGTGGTCGGCACGGGGCTCGACTACGCCATCATCCCGCTGCGCGAGCGCGCGACGTTGACGCGTGTCGTCCTGAATCTCGAGAGGCTGGGCGACTTCGAGACGGCGTACGCCGAGGTCTATCCCTGCGCTTTGTGCGAGGGTCCCGACCCCTGGATCGAAGCCCGCGGCCTGTTCCCGCTCTGCGGCATCCCCGAGGATCCGGCGACGGGCAGCGCCGCGGGCCCGCTGGCGGCCTACTTCGCGCGTGCGGCGCTCCTGCCGTTCGATGAGACCCGCGTGGTGCTTCAGGGGACGTGCGTCGGGCGGCCGAGCCGCCTGCACGTGTCCGTCACCGGCGATCCCAACGGGATGCGCGACGTGGTCGTCGGCGGCGGCGTGGTCGAGGTCATGACCGGCGAGCTGCGTCTGTGACGGTCGTGAGGGCGGGCCGGCGCCGCCGCAGGCGACGCCGGCCTGCGGTCGGCCTCTGGTAGAATCCGGGCGCCGCCGGCGCTTCCGGCGCCGGCGGCGCCCACGATGCCGGAGTGCGGCGCGTGGGCGTCCGTCGCACCGCGATGCAGTGAGGGGGTCGACAGGGCCGTGAAGATCGCCGCCGGCGCCGACCACGCCGGGTTCGAACTCAAGCAGGAGATGGTCGCCCGCCTGCGCGCGGCCGGCCACGAGGTCGTCGATCTGGGCACCCACTCTGCGGGGTCGGTCGACTACCCGTCGTACGGTCACGCGGTCGCGCGCCTGGTGGCTGGCGGTGAGGTCGAGCGTGGGCTTCTGGTGTGCGGCACCGGTCTCGGCATGTGCATGACCGCCAACCGCCACCGTGGGGTACGTGCGGCCGACTGTACCACCATCGAACTGGCCGAGATGGCGCGACGTCACAACGACGCGAACGTCCTCTGTCTGGGGGGTCGCGTGCTCGACTCCGAAACGGCCTGGGAGATCACGCAGGTCTTCTTCGCCACGCCGTTCGACGGCGGTCGCCACATGCCGCGTGTGGCGTCCATCGACGGGCAGGAGGAGTGCTCGTGAGCCCTGTCGGGCGCGAGTGGCGGCGAGAGCCGCTCTATCACCTCGACCCGCAACTCAACGAGCTGCTGCGCTGCGAACTCATCCGCCAGCAGGAGACGCTCGAGCTCATCGCCAGCGAGAACTTCGCCAGCCGCGCCGTGCTCGAGGCGACCGGCTCGGTGTTGACCAACAAGTACGCCGAGGGCCTCCCCGGGGCGCGCTACTACGGCGGCTGCGAGATCGTCGACCAGGTCGAGCAGCTCGCCATCGACCGCTGCAAGAAGCTCTTCGGGGCCGAGCACGCCAACGTGCAGCCGCACTCCGGCTCGTCGGCCAACCTCGCCGCCCTCTTCGCCCTGCTCGAGCCTGGCGACACCATCATGGGCATGGCGCTCACCCACGGTGGCCATCTCACCCACGGTCTCGATATCAACTACTCTGGTCGTACCTACGACGTTGTTTCCTACCACGTGCGCCGCGACACGGAGACGATCGACTACGACGAGGTCCGCGCCCTCGCCCTCGAGCACCGTCCCAAGCTCATCATCTGCGGCTACAGCTCGTACCCGCGGACGATCGACTTCGCCGCCTTCCGCGAGATCGCCGACGAGGCCGGGGCGCTGCTCCTGGCCGACATCGCTCACGTCTCCGGGCTCATCGCCGCTGGCCTGCATCCGAACCCGGTGCCCTTCTGCGAGGTCGTCACCAGCACGACCCACAAGACGCTCACCGGCCCCCGTGCCGGCATCATCATGTGCCGCGGCGAGTTCGCCCAGGCCATCGACCGGGCCGTCTTTCCCGGCATGCAGGGCGGGCCGCTCATGCACGTCATCGCCGCCAAGGCGGCGTGCTTCAAGATCGCCGCCTCGGAGAAGTTCCACCGGCTCCAGCGCCAGGTCCTCGCCAACTGCTGCGCCCTCGCCGAGACACTGGCCGACGGCGGTCTGCGCCTCGTCTCGGGCGGTACCGACGTGCATCTGGCGCTGCTCGATCTGCGGTCCACCGGTCTGAACGGGCTCAAGTGCCAGGAGCTCTTCGAGTCGGTCAACATCACGGCGAACCGCAACGTGGTCCCCTTCGAGGAGAGCTCGTTCAACGTCGCCAGCGGCCTGCGCGTGGGCTCGCCGGCGGTCACCACGCGCGGCTTCATGGAGCCCGAGATGCGACAGACCGGCGAACTCATGCTGCGCGCTCTCGCGGCCCGCGGCAACGACGCCGCGCTCGGGCAGATCCGGCTCGAGGTGCTCGATCTGCTCGAGCGGTTCCCGCTCTACGAGTTCCTCTAGGCGCAGCGGACGGGGTGATGGGGACGGACGACGCGCAGGGCGGGAGCGAGCCGATCGGGTCGCGTGCGCGGGACCCGGCCGCGGCACGCCCCACCTGGGACGAGTACTTCATGAACCTCGCCCGCCAGGCGGCGACGCGCTCGACGTGCCTGCGGCGTCAGGTGGGCGCCGTGCTGGTCCGCGACAAACGCGTGCTGGCGACCGGCTACAACGGAGCGCCGCGAGGCATCAGCCACTGCCTCGACGTCGGCTGCCTGCGCGACGAGCTCGGCATTCCCTCAGGCGAGCGCCACGAACTCTGCCGCGCCATCCACGCCGAGCAGAACGCCATCATCCAGGCCGCCGTCCACGGGGTCGGCATCGAGGACGCGACGCTGTACTGCACCCACCAGCCCTGCATCCTCTGCGCCAAGATGCTCATCAACTGCGGCGTGCGCGAGATCCACTACGCCGAGGGCTACCCCGACGACCTCTCGCAGGCCATGTTCGCGGAGGCCGGCGTGCGACTCGCCAAGGAGGGCCTGTCATAGAACGGGTGCTCAACCTGGCTTTCCTGGAGCGCATACCGACCAACGTGCTCGACGCCGTCCTGGGGTTCGTCCTCGCGGCCAGCATCGTCATCATCCTCACGCCGTTCATGGCCCGGCTGGCGCGGCGGATCGGCGTCGTCGACCGGCCGGCCGACGAGCGGCGCATGCACGCCGCCGCGACGCCGCTGCTCGGCGGTCTGGCGATCTACGTGGGAGTCGCGGCGCCGATGGTCGCGCTGGTCGACATGCGCGATCCCATCGCCAAGGCGATCCTGATCGGCGGCACCATCGTCGTCGCGGTAGGGCTGATCGACGACTACTTCGAGATGCCGCCGCTGCTCAAGTTCGCCGGACAGCTGGCGGCGATCGCCGTCGTCGTCGCCTTCGGGTTGCGCATCGGGCGCTTCTCGGTGCCGCTCACCGGCGCCTCGGTGACGCTGCCGCAGGCCGTGTCCATCCCGCTGACGGTCATCTGGATGGCGACCATCATCAACATGGTCAACTTCATCGACGGCCTGGACGGCCTGGCGGCGGGTGTCTGTGGGATCTCGGCACTGACGTTCTGCGTGATCGCCATCTCGCTGAACCGCGGTCCCATGGGGATCATCGCCGCCGTCCTGGCCGGTGCGGCCTTCGGCTTCCTGCGCTTCAACTTCTACCCGGCCAGCATCTTCATGGGTGACGCGGGGGCGATGTTCCTCGGCTTCGTGCTGGCCGTGATCAGCGTTCAAGGGGTACTGAAGGGCGCCGCCTCGGTGGCGCTGATATTCCCGCTGCTCGTGCTCGGGCTGCCCTTCTTCGACCTCTTCCTGGTCGTCCTGCGGCGCTGGCGGAAGGGCATGCCGTTCTACACCGCCAGCCGCGACCATGTGCACCACGACCTGGTGCTGCTGGCCGGGTTCTCGCAGCGCACGACGGTGCTGCTGCTGTACGGGTGGTGCCTGTTGCTGAACGGCTTCGCCCTGGCGATGCGCTTTCGCACGCCGGTCGCCATGGCCGTGCTGGGAGTGGCGGCCGCGCTGGCGACCGTCTCGATGTTGCGTCTTCTCGTCCGCTACCGCGCCGACGAGCGCACCGAGAAAGAGATTGAGGACACGCTCACCAGGATGCGCGTCTACAGGGTCGAGCGGCGGGCGCGCTCGCGCGCCCGCCGCTCGACCCACCGCGACGCACTCCGCTGACTGGGAAGGGGCGTCTGATTTGTCCATTCTGTCCAAAGCATCGCCACTCGAATGGGCATCGGGTAGCGAGCCGAGGCGCGACCGGCCCCGCGCCTTGCCGCTCTAGAGCGGGGCCGGTATACTGTGCCGCGCCGACGGTCCGACGCTGGACAGAATGGCCAGTCGCGGCGCTCGCCGCCGAGCGGTGAGGCGATCGCCTTCACGCTGCTGGCCGGCGTCGTCCTCGGGCTGGCGGTGGGGTACGGTGTCGATCGCCTGGTGGGGACGTTGCCGGCGTTCACGCTGGTCGGTGTCTTCGCCGGTTTCGCGGTGGCGCTCTACGCGGTGTACCTCGAGACGAAGTGAGGACGGTCGCCCCCGGGGCGCCGGTCTCCGCAGTCGTGCAAGGCAGGTGACGGGCCTATTCTGCGACGCAACGCTATGGTGGTGGTCCTCGTCGTCCTGGTGGTTGCCAGCGCCGTCGGCGCGGCGCTCGCCGGCCAGGCCGCGTGGGCGGCGGCGTGCGGTTCGGCGCTGGTGCTCGCCATGTGGAGCGTCGAGGTGGCGGTGGCGCGGCTGGGCCGCACCGGCACGTTCGGTCACGCCGTGGCGTTGGGTCTGGCCGGCATGGCCCTGCGGGTCGGGCTGGCCATCGCCGTCCTGGTCGTCATCGGAATCGCGGCGCGGCCGGCGTTCCCCGAGGCGGCGCTCGCCTTTGTGGTGACGTACACGGTGTACATCTTCGCGCGTCTCTGGTGGCACCCGGCGATTTCCGTCGAAGGGGGGCGGCCGGTGGCGGGCGAGGTATCGCGAAAAGAGGGCAGCGGAGTGCGCAACTCATGACCAGGAAGACCTGGATGTGGCTGTTCGTGGTCGCCGGCCTCGTCTTGTGGGGCCTGCTGGTCCTCGTCCCCGGCGGCCACAAGCAGGAGGTCGACGTCGCCGGGGAGTTCGTCGCCGAGACGTACATCCGGCTGCCGTCACTCGGCCCCGTCGACATGTCGGTCACCAAGCCGGTCGTCTACCTGTGGGTGGCACTGGTCGTCATCGCGGTGGCGAGTCTGGCGGTGAACCGCACCCTCAAGACCCATCCGGGCCGCTTCCAGTACGCGGCCGAGACGGTCTACGAACTGGCCCGCGACGGCATCACCGGATCGGTCATGAAGCGCGGCGCGGCGACTTGGTTCCCCTACATCGGCAGCGTGTTCGTCTTCATCCTCGTCAACAACGTCGTCGGACTGATCCCGCTCCCGCTGGGCAAGCACCACCAGCCCGCCTTCTACGCCGCGACCGCCAACCTCTACTGCACCGCCGGCCTGGCGCTCTGCACGTTCGTGTTCACCCACTACGCCGGCATCCGCACCAACGGCCCGGTGCATTACTTCGTCAACTGGGCGCCACCCAGCGCACCCCTGGTGCTGCGGCCGGTCCTCTGGCTCATCCACGCCGTCAGCGAGGCCTTCCGTCTGGTCTCGCTGTCGGTCCGTTTGTTCGCCAACATGCTGGCCGGTCACGCCATCCTGGCGGTCTTCTTCGCCATGGCGCTCATGTTCCAGAGCTACGCTGCCGCCGTGCTGCTGCAGGGCGGCTCTGTCCTGATCTACCTCTTCGAGATCTTCGTCGCCTTCATCCAGGCGTTCATCTTCGCGATCCTCTCCGCCGTGTACATCGGCGGGGCGATCGACCAGGAGCACTGACCCGCCTCCCCGCGGGGTGCCAGAGGACCAAGGAGGTCACTGAATGGAGCCAAACGCAGCCAGACTGCTCGCCGCCGGTCTCTGCATGGGCATCGGATCGCTGGGGCCGGCGCTCGGCCTGGGCATGCTGCTCAGCAAGGCGTACGAGAGCATCGCCCGCCAGCCCGAGGTCTCGGGCGACATCCGCACCAACATGTTCATCGGCATCGGCGTGACCGAGGCGGTCGCGCTCTACGCGTTCGTCATCTCCCTGATACTCATCTTCGTGGCCAAGTGATCGGACGGCGTGCGCGACACGGCATGATGGAGAGGTGAACCCATGCTGAACGAGGAGTGGGGTCTGATGGTCTGGACCCTCATCACCTTCGCCCTGGCGGTCGCCATCCTGTGGAAGTACGCGTTCGGACCGCTGCAGCGCATCATCGACGAGCGCCGCGCCCAGATCCGTGAGAGCCTCGAGACCGCCGAGGCGACCCGCGACGAAGCCGCCCGGCTGCTGGCCGAGTACCAGGAGACCCTGGCCTCGGTGCGCAGCGAGGCCGAGGAGATCCTCGGTCGTTCGCGCAAAGCGGGCGAATCCACCCGGTCCGAGATCGTCGAAGAGGCCCGCCGGCAGGCCGAGCGCACGCTCGAAAAGGCCCACGAGCAGATCGATCGCGACGTCCGCGCGGCGCTGAAGGAGCTCAAGGAGCAGGTCGCCGACCTCACACTGATGGCCACCGAGCGGGTGGCCCGCACGAGTCTCTCTGCCGCCGACCAGAAGCGGTTGATCGACGAGGCGCTGGCCGACATCGAGTTCGACGAGCTGGAGGCCAAGGGAGCCGAATGAGCGCCGGCCAGGTAGCACGTGTCTACGCCACGGCGCTCTTTGCGGCGGCGGCCGATGCAGGCAGCGTCGCGCGGACGCGCGACGACCTGCATGAGTTCGCCGCCGCCCTCGAGCGCTCGCAGCCACTGGCCGGCGTCGTCTTCGACCCGCAGATCGACCCGGACGTCAAGCGGCGCGTGGTGCGCGAGCTGACCCGGGACGCGGATCATCTGGCCGCCGGCGGGCTGGCCGTGCTACTGGACAAGGGCCGCATCGCGGTGCTGCCGGCCGTGATCGACGAGTACGACCGCCTGGCCGCCGCGGCCGCCAAGGTCGTCGACGTCGAGCTCACGACGGCCGTCCCGGCCAGCGCCGAGGTCGAGCGCAAGGTCGTCGCCCAGGTCGAAGAGGCGACCGGCCTCAGCGTCCGGCTGACCAGCAAGGTCGATCCGCAGATCGTCGGCGGCCTCGTCCTGCGCGTCGGCGACGTGATCATCGACGGGAGCGTGCACTCCCGCATAGGGCAACTGCGTAAGAGGTTGCAGCTTGCAGACGTGAGAGGTGACGAGTAAGTGAAACTGCGCCCCGAAGAGATCGCCTCGGTCCTGCGCTCGCAGATCGAGAACTACCAGGCCGAGATCGAGATCGGAGAGGTCGGCACCGTCCTCGAGGTCGGCGACGGCATCGCCCGCATCTACGGCCTGCAGAACGCCATGTCGTCCGAGATGCTCGACCTGCCGCACGGCGTCACCGGTCTCGTCCTCAACCTCGAAGAGGACAACATCGGCGCCGTGCTGCTCGGCGAGGACACGCTCATCAAGGAGGGCGACCTCGTCAAGCGCACCGGCCGCATTCTCAGCGTGCCGGTCGGTGACGCGTTGGTCGGTCGCGTGGTGAACCCGCTGGGCGAGCCCATGGACGACAAGGGACCGATCGAGACCTCGACCTTCCGCCCGGTCGAGTTCAAGGCCCCGGGCGTCGTCGAGCGACAGCAGGTCAAGGAGCCGCTGCAGACGGGGATCAAGGCCATCGACTCCATGATCCCCATCGGTCGTGGCCAGCGCGAGCTCATCATCGGCGACCGCAAGACCGGCAAGACGGCGCTCATCGTCGACACCATCATCAATCAGAAGGGCCAGGATGAGATCTGCGTCTACGTGGCCATCGGCCAGAAGGCCTCGACGGTCATGCAGGTCGTGCAGAAGCTCGAGGAGTACGGCGCCATGGAGTACACGATCGTCGTGGCCGCCACAGCCTCGGCGTCGGCGCCGCTCAAGTTCCTCTCGCCCTACTGCGGTGCCGCCATGGGCGAGCACTTCCTCTACAACGGCAAGCACGCGGTCTGCTTCTACGACGACCTCTCCAAGCACGCCGACGCCTACCGCCAGATGTCGTTGCTGCTGCGCCGCCCGCCGGGTCGCGAGGCCTTTCCGGGCGACGTCTTCTACCTGCACTCGCGGCTGCTCGAGCGCGCCTGCAAGCTCAACGACGAGCTCGGCGGCGGCTCGCTGACCGCCATCCCCGTCATCGAGACGCAGGCCGGCGACGTGTCGGCCTACATCCCGACCAACGTCATCTCGATCACCGACGGCCAGATCTTCCTGCAGAGCGACCTCTTCTACTCGGGCGTGCGACCGGCCATCAACGTCGGCATCTCGGTCTCGCGCGTGGGCGGCGACGCCCAGATCAAGGCCATGAAGCAGGTCGCGGGCGGTCTGCGGCTCGAGCTGGCGCAGTACCGCGAGCTTGAGGCCTTCGCTCAGTTCGGCTCCGAGCTCGACGAGTCGACGCAGAAGACGCTGGCCCGCGGCGCTCGTCTCGTCAAGGCGCTCAACCAGGGCCGCTTCGTGCCGATGTCGGTCGAAGACCAGGTGGCGGTCCTCTTCGCGGGCACGCAGGGCTTCCTCGACGACATCCCTCTGGACCGCATCACGAGCTTCCTCGACAGCCTGCGCGACTACCTCCGCGCCCAGCACTCGGAGACCCTGCGGACCATCGCCGCCGAGAAGGCGCTGTCGGACGACGTCAGCGAGAAGCTGCGGGTGGCGATCGCCGAGTACCACAAGGGCTTCGCTCCCGAGAAGACGCGCGCCGAGAAAGCCGACGAGAAGGCGGCGGCCGACGAGACCGCGGAGGCGGCCAGGTAGCGTGGCCACGCTGCAGCACATCCGCCGGCGCATCGTCTCGACCCAGAACACGCGCAAGATCACCAAGGCGATGGAGATGGTCGCGGCGGCCAAGCTACGCCGCGCGCAGGGGCGCATCGAGGCGCTGCGACCCTATGCCGACGGCATGGTCGAGATGATGCGCGACCTGGCGACCTTCGCCGGCGACCGGAAGGCGTACGCACTCCTGCACGAGAATCAGGGCACCGGCGCCGAGGCGCTGCTGGTCGTCAGCGGCGACCGTGGGCTGGCGGGGGCGTTCAACGCCAACGTGCTGCGGCTGTACTTTGAGAGTGAGGCGGCGCTGCGCCAGAAGGGACAGAGCACGCGGCTGCTGGTCGTGGGCAAGAAGGGCCTCGGCACCCTGCGCTTCCGCGGCTACGAGGTCGAACACTCGTGGACCGGACTGTCCGACCGTCCCGAGTACGCCGACGCGATCGCCATCGCGCACCACGTGATCGACCTCTACGTGCGCCACGAGGTCGACCGCGTGCACCTGGTATACAACCACTTCAAGTCG
>Ga0315282_10008411_pt1 | contig 16715 bp, 12 predicted proteins | sample YL17G07_20_MG_FD_203693 | JGI IMG/M metagenome (GOLD analysis project Ga0315282, IMG submission 203693) | Sediment microbial communities from Yellowstone Lake, YNP, Wyoming, USA - YL17G07_20 | ecosystem: Environmental > Aquatic > Freshwater > Lake > Sediment | place: USA: Wyoming | collected...
ACGTTGATTCTCTCTCCGATCGACGGCGTGGTCGTCTCCCGGGACGTCAACGTCGGCCAGACCGTCGCGGCGAAATATGAGGCCCCCGATCTGTTCAAGATCGCCAACGACCTCAAGAAGATGAAAGTCGACTGCGCGGTCGACCAGGCGGATGTCGGCAACGTCAAAGAAGGGATGCAGGTCCGGTTCTCGGTCGATGCTTTTCCCGGGCAGACATACGTCGGGCGGGTCGTCCAGGTGAGGGAAGGAGCAGATACAGACCAGGGAGTCGTCACCTACGATGCGGAAGTCCAGGTTGACAACCCCGAGGCCAAGCTGATGCCGGGCATGACTGCCCTTGTCTATATTTATACGGCTCACGAACACGACGTTCTGACGGTCCCGAACGCGGCCTTGAAGTTCAGGCCCTCATCCATCCCGACAACTCCGTCGAAGTCGGCCGCAGCCGCGGGAGTCGAATCCATATCGCGCCGTAAAGACTCGACCATCTGGATCCTCGATGCCCAGGGGAAATTGACCCCGGTCCAGGTCAAGACCGGAATAACGGACAACGTCCGGACCGAAATCCTGGCGGGAAGCCTCAAGCAAGGGGATCGAATCGTTACGGGTGCGAAATAGGGGAGTCTTCTGTATCGCGAAAACCCTGCCGGAGTCTGCCGGCCCAAAGCAAAACTGATTCTTGACACCGAATCCTGGCGGGGGATATAGTCCCAGGCGACTCAAAGCTCACTTTTCCAGCTTCCCAGCGCTCTATCGCAAACGGATATAGAGAAAATCGAGATCGAGCCCTGGCAAAGGAGAAATGATGAAAAGGACCCACGCCCTGTCCGTTCTTTGTCTTGTCCTCATTTTCCCCGCCTTCCTGTCAGCCCAGGACTGGGCCGATCCGGACAAGACCGCGCCGTCGGGAACGACGTACGCGACTTTTTTCAGCCCGACCGTCAAATCGGACGTGAGTTATCTCGTCTATCTGCCGCCCGGATACGATACATCGGCCGGCCGCCGCTATCCCGTCATCTACTGGCTCCACGGGCTCAACGGCGATCAGCGAGGCGGGGCCAAATGGTTTGTCCCGCAGCTGGACGCGGCGATAAAATCGAGCCTGGCGCCGCCGGCCATCGCCGTCATCGTCAACGGCCTCCGCGACAGCCGGTACGTGGATTCGTACGATAAAAAAAAACCCGTGGAGACCGTCATCGTCAAGGACCTCGTCGCCGAGATCGACAAAACCTACCGGACGATCGCCTCGCGTGACGGCCGGGCGCTCGAGGGATACTCGATGGGCGGGTTCGGAGCGGCCCGGCTGGGGTTCAAGTATCCGGAGGTGTTCGGCGCGGTTTCGATCATGGCCGGGGCCCTCCTCGACGATGAGAGCATCAAAACCCGGGCGGAGCTCTACGAGAAGAACTTCGGGAGCAATCCCGAATACTTCCACGCGAACAGTCCCTGGACCCTCGTCGAATCGAACGCGAACGCGATTCGCGGCCGGACGTTCGTTCGGATGGGCGTCGGGGACCAGGACAGCCTCCTCGAGACCGACCGAAAATATCACGAGCTCCTCGGACGGCTCAAGATCGAACACGAGTTCTTCACCGTTCCGGGGGTCGCCCACGACGACAAGGCGTTCTACGACAAAGCGGGTCCGGCCGGGTTTTCCTTTTACGGCCGGGCTTTCGGTCAGCCCGCGGGCGCGGGTCCGCGGATGGACACGATCACGCCCGCGGCCTCGAGAGTCATTCAGCGGGGCGACCTCGAAATTCTGACCTTCGAGACCGAGGAGGACTTCGAGAAGCTCGAGGTACTTTATAAAGAGAGCCAGCAGATGTCTCCGCAGCCGGGGGTCATGACGACGGAATATTTCAGGTCGGGGACGGACGGCTCGGTCGAACCCTACGCGATCCGGCTTCCGGGGGATTTCAAGCCGGGGAGGACCTACCCCCTGGTGATCCAGCTTCACGGGCTGAACTTCAACAAGATCGTCTCCGGACGGCGGGCGATTTTTAGGTCGATGTCGCCGGCGGAGTGGGTCCATCCCGATCTGCCGGTGATCCTCGTCCAGTGCTTCGGACGGCAGAGCACGTTCTATCAGAGTCTGGGTGAGGTCGAGGTGCTCGAGACGATCGATGAAGTGACGCGGCGTTTCCCGGTGGACCGCGACCGGGTCTATATTATGGGCCATTCGATGGGCGGGGCTGGCTCGTACACGGTCGGACTCCATTATCCCGATCGCTTCGGGGGAATCATGCCCCTCGACCCGGCGATGGGCGGGCAGATGAGGGGACAGCGCGGCGTCGAGATGCCCGACTGGATGAAGCCGCAGGCGACGGCGACGGCGGTCGATAAGCTCTATCCGAACGCCCGCAACGTCGATGTTTTCTTCAAAAATGCCGGAGCGGGGATCCAGAAGGCTTCGACCGAAATGACCGATGGGATCGTCGCGCTGGGCGGCTTCTCGACGACAGAGTCGTTTCCCGGAATGCCGCACAATTTCGCCGACCAGTATCCTTACGGGAATTTCATTCCGGAGCTGATCAACCGTCCCATCCGGAGGAATCCTCCGGAGGTGAAATTCTACACCAATAACCTCCGGTACAATCGGGCCTACTGGGTCTCGATCGACCGGCTGTCGAAGAACGGCGACGATGCGCTCGTCGTCGCGAAATATGATGACGGACGGCCTCTCCCGCAGCCGCCGGGCGCCCCGGGCCAGCCCGTCGCTCCGGCTCAACCTCGACAGCCCTCGGTCACAGTCACGACGAAGAACATCGAAGCCCTTACCTTGAACCTCGCGGCAGCCACGATCCCGGAAAACACGCCGATGCTGCTCCAGGTCGACGGTCAAAGCGTGCTGACCGGCCCCATGCCGAACATCGCCTATCTCGCCAAGGTTTCGGGTAGCTGGCGCTTATCCCGGGAGGCGCCGAAATTCGCCGGCAAGCGACCCGGACTCCAGGGGCCGATCGGGGACGTGATAAGCTCGAAGTTCCTGGCTGTCTACGGGAAGGGGGATCGGGAGTTGGCCATCGCCGAGCTCGACGCGATTCGAAATCCACCAGGCGTGATGACCATGCACGGTGATTTCCCCATGAAGGCCGCGGAAAAGGTAACGGCTGCCGATATCGCCTCGTCGAACCTGATTCTCTTCGGCACTCCCGCCTCAAATGCGGTGATCAGACGCATCGCGGCCCGGCTGCCGTCGAAGCTGGTCAACTCTCGCGGCGCTTTTATCATGCCGAATCCGGAAAATCCCGACCGGTGCGCGGTCGTTTGGAACGAGAAAATCCTCAGCCTTCCCGATAACGCGCTGCGCGCTGGATACGTCATGCCCGTGAATCTCCTCCCGGATTGGGTGGAAGTCAAGGAGGGCAAGATCGTCGCGGGAGGCTTTTTCGATAATGACTGGAAGTAGCGCGGGGACATGCCTTTCCAAAAAGCGGGAGGACCTGAGATGAAATGCCGTTGGATGCTCGTAGCCATGATCGCCCTTTTAATTTTATCCGCGGACGGCCGGCAAAACCTGCCGAAAGCGCCGGCTCGGGCCCAAGCGCGTCCGTCGGCGCGCTCCGCCGGGGTCGTGGATGTTCCCGGCGCCAAGCTCAGATATGTTGTAGAAGGGGAGGGGCTGCCTTGCCTTGTCATCGGGAGCTCCGTCTATTATCCCCGGACGTTTTCGGCCGACCTGAGGAAATCGCTCAAGCTGATTTTCATGGACCTCCGCCAGTTTGCCGCGCTCGACGGTTCCTTTCCGGTCGAGAACGTCACCCTCGAGACCTACATGGACGACATCGAGAAGGTCCGACGGACGCTCGGGATCGACAAGCTTTGCATCATCGGGCATTCCATTCATGGTCTGCTCGCTTTCGAGTACGCCTGCCACTATCCTCAGCACACCTCCCGCGTGGTCATGCTCGACATTTATCCTTGCGGATACCATCAGATTTCGGCGACAACCCGTGAGTTCTGGAACAAGGAGGCTTCCGCGGAAAGAAAGGAAGCCCTCAAGCTGAACAGGGAAAGGGTCACCGAAGGCATGCTGAAACAGGTCTCCCCGAGCGAAGCGTTCGCGCGGCGCTACGCCGCCAGCGGACCGATGTACTGGTTCGATTATAAGTTCGACTGTCTGAAGCTTTGGGACGGCGTCGAGGCCCACGACGAGGTTTTTACTCAGCTCCTGAATAAGATTTTCGGGGAATACGATCTGACGAAGAGGATGAGCCTGAACACGGCGCCGATCTTTCTCGCTCTGGGCCGGTACGATTTTGTCGTGCCCTATGTTCTCTGGGATGGAGTCAAAGACCGGGTTCCGAAGCTATCTTATAATCTTTTTTAGAAGAGCGGCCACACGCCTCAATACGAAGAGCCCAAGCTTTTCGATCAGATACTCCTCGAGTGGTTGAAGCCGCGCTGAGCGCCGGTCAAAGAAGAAAAACGCCGAGCCCTGGACCTATCAGGCGCTCTTCGTGAGGGCCGCGACGATCTCCTCATATTCCTGGTGGAAGACCCGGCTGTCGGGTCTGTAGCTTATCGGAGCCGCTCTTTGAAAAAGGCGACGGTCCTTTGCCAGGCGAGCTCCGCCGCAGCCTTGTTATACGTCTGCGGGTTCGTGTCGTTAAAAAACGCGTGCTTCGCCCCCTCGTAGATGTAAATGCGATAATCGATCTTCGCCGCCTTGAGTGCACCTTCGAAGGCGGGGATGCCCGCGTCGATCCGCGCGTCGTCGCCCCCATAGTGAATCAGCATAGCCGCTTTGATCCTCGGAACATCCTCTGCCTGAGGCTGCATCCCGTAGAAGGGGACTGCGACGGCGAGGTCCGGAGAAGCGACGGCGACCTGGTTCGTCACTCCTCCGCCCCAGCAGAAGCCCATGCAGGCGACCTTACCGGTCGATTGAGGGTTTGTCTTCAGGTATTTGAGCGCCGCGACGAAGTTTTTGACGTTTGACGGGCCGTCGAGTTTTTGAAAGAGCGCTCGGGCCTGGTCGACGTCAGCCGGCGTTCCGCCGAGCGGTGACAACGCGTCCGGCGCCAGGACCATGTAGCCTTCGAGCGCGACGCGCCGAGCGACGTCCTTTATGTGCGGGACGAGACCGCGGTTTTCGTGAATGACGACGACCCCCGCCCGTTTCGCTTCTCCTTTGGGCCTGGCAAAATAGGCCAGGACCTTTCCCGTTTCGCCGTCGACCTCGATCGTGGAGGTCTCGAGGCGGGAATCGTCCTCGGGCACCATCTGTCCTTCGGAGGCCGCGCTTCCCGGCTGGGGGAAGAGAGCGGAAGCGGCGACGCTTCCTCCGGCGATGCCGGCCAGACCCTTCAGAAAATCGCGCCGGCCAAGTAATTCGCTCTTGGGGTTGTCAAAAAAAGAAGATACCTTTGGATGCATCACAACTCCTCCTCTGAATTCAGACTGAAAAGGCCCTGCCATTCTCCGTCCAGCTCCAGACCGGATCAACCGCCTCTACGGCGAGGCCGGTCCGTGGGTGTCGGGGAGTCCGCCGATCACTTGGCCGTAACGTCAACCTCGTTCAACCACAGGCCGTGGAGATTGCAGCGCTCATAGGCCTTGAGTTTGCCCGGAACGGTCTTCAGCTCGAACGTTGCCGTGGGCGGCGCGGGATCGGTCGCGACAAATTCCTTTTTCCCCAGAGAGGCCCCCGACCCGTCTTCCAGTCTGATCTCCATAATATAGTGCGGGGTCTTGGGATCCATGGGATGATTAACTCTCACGGTGACCTTCAGTCCCGTTCCCGCTTTTTCGTAGGTCACTTCGGGGGCGTGAGCCTTGACCTTGTCCGCCCACGGTCCGGGATCGTCGCGAGTGTAGGGTTTCTGTTGGACCTGCGCGGGCTTCGTCTGCGCCTGAGTCGGCGCGGCCTTTCCATAAGCCGTGTGCGCTAGAAAAAATGCGCCGGCGAAGAGAAGAACCGCCGCCAAAATGAGACCGCTTTTTTTCATCGTTCCTCCTAAAACAGTCGCGTTCGCTGACTTTATTTAAGTATCGCAAACAGCGCCGGCAAATGCAAGCGGCCCCGGGCTGACTTAGGACAAAATAACGCTTACCTTTTCCGGATCGTTCAGCGACGATTAGCCTCGGTTCCGGCTTTTTTCTTTTTCGCCCGGGCTTCTTCAACGGCGGGGATTGCTGGTATAATACAAAAGGGAGTCTCGAAACCAAAAAATGAAGATCTCGCTCATCCAAATCATCCAGGCCATGCTCGTTCCCGGGGTCATGGTTTCCGCCTGCGCCCTGCTCCTCTTGGGTGTGAGCAACAAGTATTCGATGATCGCCAGCCGCATCCGTCTTCTCAAAGACGAGGAGCGAAAAATCCGGGGCAGGATCGGCGGCTCGGACGGCGAGCGGACGGACAACATCGCCGCTCAACTGCCTCGAATGATGGAACGGCTTCGACTCGTCCGGAACACCGTTTTCGCCTATTCGATCGGGATCGGCCTGTTTATCGTTTCCTCCCTGTTCCTCGGCATGCAGTTTCTTTCCGCATCAAAGTTGATTCAGGCGGGGATCGTAGCGACGTTCCTGGCGGGAATGATCTGCGTCTTTATCGGCGTCGTCCATAACGTCATCGAGATCTACAAGGGATACGAAATCGTCAGGATCGAAACCGAGCTGATGGTCGACGGCGAAGAAGAATAAGGCGCGATTCTTCTATCGGCCGGAAGGGGAGCAAAACGCCGGGTCCTCCCCGGAGTGGGAAGGACCCGGAACGAATATAAAACGCCTATTTGATATCGATCGTTCCCTTGGTCCGGGCACGGCGCTTGGTGTCCATATCATCCCATTTCTTCATGCACCGGTCGTCCTGTCCACGGACAAGAGAGCACTCGAGGTATTCCGACATGTAAACGACGCAGGCCCGAATAGCCTTGCCGGCAGGCGTTTTCTCGAAGCCCCCGCCGCGAAGGGATATCCCCCCGATCGAGACGGAACCGCCGAGTCCCGTTCCCGTGGATTCTCCCTCGATCGTTCGGGCATCCGTGATATCACCGGTTTCCGTATTAACAACCTTGAGGTCGACGGCGATATAGGTCTTGTCCTTTGAGCCACCGAGGCTGAGGCCGCCGACGCTGATCCCCGCGCCGCCGCCCTTAGTGCTTTCCTCATACGAAGATACGGTCGCGGCGACCAGGTACTTTGCTCCCTTGATCTTGCCGATCTTGGCCTTGGTGGCGGGATCGATCCGTCCGGAAGCGCCGAGGTCCTGCTCGCCAATGACCGCGTCGATCTCCTTGCGGTCCAGCACCTGGAACGCCTTCGTGCTTACCAGTTCGGAGGCGAGCATGTCCGAGAGCTCGCTGCCGACGCTTGCGCTCCACCATCCCGCGCTCGTCTGGTTCGTGAAGCGGAGAACTCCGAGGCGCGGCTTTTCCTGAGCCGCCGCGGGAGCGACGAAGAGCAGGACTCCCAGGGCAAGCAACAGCGCCGTTTTCAGCATCGTGTTTTTCATTGTGCCTCCTGTTTATTTGCTGCAAAGTATAGTACGGAGGCCCGAAATTATCAACCGCAGCTCGGTCGTTGTTCGGGTGGAACTCAGATTCAAGAAGCTCAGGCTCTGAGAGAGGGGGGCTTGCCGGACCGTATGCTATAATGAAACTATCGGTCGGCATGAAAAGCAAAATTAAAAAGGCCCTGCGCATCGGCGGACTCTTCACGGGTTTTCTCGTTTTTGTCGCCGGGGGGGCCGTTCTTCTTATCCTGATCGACAAGCCCCTGGTTAAAAGTGCCGCCGAAAAGTACCTCGCCAAAAAGACCGGAATCGAAGTCGCGATCGGAAAACTCGATTATCGGTTTTTCCCCTTGAGGGTCACGGCGACCGGCCTCAAGGTGCGATACGATTCCTCGCTTTTCCTGCTCGAGGCCGTCATCGGCCGCATCGAAGCCAGGGGAGACCTGAAAAAGCTCCTTCGGGGAGACAAGCCTTCGTTCGAGGACGCCTCCGCGGATATCATCGAACTCAGGATCGTCAAGAAGCGGAAATCCGAAGAACCGACAGATTTTCGCGCGCTGATCCTCGGGACTTCCGATATCCTGAAAAATGCCCGAAAAACTGCTTTGAGGTGCCGCCGAACCGAAATCTCTTACCTCGGCAGGGACCTCGGACTGGAAGACGCTGTTTTGACCTGTTGCAGGTCTGCCGAGGAGGCCCGCTTTGAGCTTCTCCTGGACGGAGAAAGACTCTCCGCCGCGGCGGGCGCGGGGAGATTTGCCTTTGAAGCCAAGCCTCATTTCCGGGCGTCGATAGCCGCCGCGGAAACGGCGTTGGCGACGTTCCGGCTCGAGTTCGGGAATCTTCGGGGGAAAGCGGCCGGGAAAACGCTGGGCTTGAAGAGCTTGAACATCGACGCCGAGGGGACCTGGGAAACCGGGCACGACAAAATCTCCCTCTCCAAACTGGCTCTCGATATCCCGGCCTTGGTGAGCATGACCGGATCGGCGGTCGTGGATTTTTCCGGGGTGCCGCGACTGGAGGCCACAATTCGGGGAGGTATCGAAGATCTCGAATCTCTCGTGAATCTCGTGAGAGAATCGCTTCCGCCGGCATTGAAAGTGGGGCGAGTCCTAGGGAAGGTCGGTTTCGAGGGCACGTATTCTCTCGGTCCCGGCGCCGGCGGAAACAACGGAACGTTGGCCCTCTCACTTGAGCTCAAGAGAGTCGGCTTCGAATATCTTGCGTCCGGTGTCCCGCTCAGCGGCGAAATCACGGGTTCGGTGAGAATTTTCGGCGCCCCGCCCCAACTTCAAGCCTCGGAGGATATAAGCGTCATAGCTCATCTCGGAAGAATCTCCCGAGGCCAAATTGACATCCGGAATTCGACGCTCCGTTTTCGAGTCAAAGGCACGACGGCCTCTGGGGAGATCTCGGGCTTCGAAAGCGCGTCGGGAGGTTTATCTCTCGCGATGTCAAATAAAGATACCATTTCATTCGACGTGGTTAAGCTCCGAGGTGGGGCCCGAGTGGACTTCGCCGGCAGATCCGCTGTCGTGCAGGGACTCGAAGTCCTCGTCCCGGGATTCCCCGCTCTTAAGCTGGATGGGCGGGTCAACCTGAAACCGCCTGAAGCGATCGAGGCCCGCGTCGGATGGGGAAGCCTCAAGCTTCCCGCGCTACGGAAGCTCGCGAGCCCGTTTATTCCCACGGGCTTTTCCGATTGGAACCTGGACGGCTCGGCAGATATCCAGGTCCAAGCGGCGAGGGGCGACCCGAAATCGCCCTGGAGTTTTTCGAGTGAAATCACCCTGTCGGATTTTCAATTCAACGACCCCACATTTACCGTTGCGAGCGAAAAGATAAGGCTTTTGGCCAGAATGGGGGGGAGCTATGATCCTTCACGAGGAGTCTCCGTATCGGGAGGGTCACTCGATCTCCAACAAGGCGAATCACTGTGGAAGAATGTGTATATCCCCTGGGGGACCCATCCGTTGAAGACCGATTTCTCCGGATCATATAATCGGCAGGCTGGGTCGATCGAAGGCCTGTCTATCGAGTTTGCATCCCCAGATCTGGGCAGAGTATCCCTCACCGGGTCGTTTCAGCTCGCATCGCCCCGCTCTTTCCGTATTCGGTCAGGGGCGCGCCTGAATCTCGCATCTCTGTATTCGCTCTCGTCAGGATCGGCCGTCTCTCCCGGGGCTTCACCTCTGCTGATCGACGGCGACCTGGCAGGCGATATCGAGCTTTCGAGCGATTCGAAAAAAATGTCCGCCCGAGGAAGGCTGACCGTAGACAGAGGTTCCCTAAAAGATCCCGCCGGCGGTCTCGCGGCGTCCGGAATCAGCGTGAGTTTGCCGGTAAATTTGACCACCTCTTCCGTGTCGAACCGAGCGGGCGTACAGGGGGACGTCGAAAAGGGGACCATTCAGGTCCAGGAAATACGGTCGCCTCTTGGTACGTTTCGCCCGCCAGCGCTGAATTTATCCTGTGGCTCGAACGCGTACCGGGTCGGGCCATTTTCCCTGGATCTTCTCTCCAGTCGGCTCGACGTCGGCGAGCTCGTTTTGGCCATTCCACCGGGGATTTCTTCCTTCTCCGCGAAAACGGCGATAAAGCTCGCGGACGTTGACCTTTCCCGTCTGCCGGCCGGATCGGATTCGCTCCGGCTCACCGGAAGAGCCCGGGCAGATTTCCCCGAGATCGTCGTCACTCCGGAGAAAATCACGACTGCGGGCGAGGCCGAGGTCGATGCCTTCGAAGGCAAAATCTTCGTCCGGAACGTGGCGGGCTCTCACCCCTTCTCCCGGGGAAGGACCTTCTCCTGCGATGTCGAGCTTGCCGATTTGAATTTGAAAGAGCTGACCGGCCTGACGGCTTTCGGCGAGGTCACGGGGATTATTCGCGGCGAGGTCCGCGATTTGACGATTTCCTATGGCCAGCCCGAACGATTCCGGCTGATCCTCGAGTCGGTGAAGAAAAAGGGCGTGTCCCAGACGTTCAGTCTCAAAGCGGTCGACAGCCTGACGGTCATCAGCGCGGGCGAGAAACCGTTGAGGAGCGGGACTCCGTTCTGGATGCGGTTGATCCGGGGACTCCGGTATGACAGGATCGGCATCGCGAGCACGCTCGATAATGACACGTTTACGATCGACGGCACGATCAAAGAAAAGGGCGTCGAATATCTGGTCAAGAAGCCGCCGCTCTTCGGGATCAACGTCATCAATAGGTCGCCCGGCAAAAAAATCGGTTTCAAGGATATGATGGCCCGGCTCAAGAGCGTCGGGGCATCGGATAAACCCAAAATCACAAACTGAGGAGGTTGGACGATGAGGCCAAAATATCTCGTTCTTATCGGCGCGGGTCTTTCCCTGACATTCATCCTCGCCTGCATCACGGTGAACATTTATTTCCCCGAAGCCGCGGTCCAGAAGACGGCCGACGAGATTGTCAATGACGTTAGGAAGAAGGACGTCACAGACAAGACGCCGCCCGAACCGGTCAAGAAGGACGGAATGTCCGCGAAGACCGGCTTCTCTTTCGTTCCCTATGCATTCGGCCAGGAGGAGACGACCGTCTCGACACCCTCCATCCGGGCCCTCAAGGATTCGATGCGGCAGCGCTTTCTCGAGTTGAAGTCCTTTTATGACAAGGGCAATATCGGGGAATCGAACGCGGGTATGGTCGAGATCCGGGACGAGGGCTCTCTGAATCTCAAGGACAAAGCGGCGCTCCGGGGTCTGGTCAGGGACGAAAACAACGACCGGACGAAGCTCTATGCCGAGGTCGCCAAGGCGCTCAAAATCGATCCGGGCCAGATCGGCCGGGTCCAGGCGATTTTCGCCGCGAGCTGGATCAACAACGCGGCGGCCGGCTGGTGGATTCAAAAAGAAGACGGGACGTGGGTCAAAAAATAGGGGACTCAGAGCGGCTTTCCGCGGCCTTTAAATTGATCGACCCGCGATATACGGACAGGGCTGCGGCTATTATCTGAACAGCTGCGGGGCAAGCTCGGCCAGGTAGCGCCTCCAGACCCGCTGGGTGTGGGCGCCGTCGCTCTGCCGGAACGTATATTTGATTTTGTGGGCATCAAGGATGCCGGTGAGCTGTTCGGCGCTTTTCATCGTCGCGTCTTCGCGGCCGCAGCCTATCCAGAGGAGGCTGATCTTCTTATTCGTCGCCGCGGCATCCGCGAGCACGCCGGCCACCTTTGTCTCGAAGCCCTTCGTGTCCCTCGGCGCGCCTCCGCCGTTGGCCCCTGCGCTGAAGACCCCGATCCAACTGAACGTATCCAGGTTAGCCAGGCCGACGTTGATAGCCTGACCTCCCCCCATCGAAAGTCCCGCGATGGCCCGGTTCTTCGGGCCGGGAAGGGTGCGGTAGCGGGACTCGACCGCCGGGATGATATTTTTGAGAAGGTCGTCTTCCATGAGCTGGGTGTTGCGCGGCCGGGATTCCGGAGTGAGGTCATTCGCCGGGACAGTGTGTCCAAAAGGCATCACGACCAGCATCGGACGGATCTTGCCGTCCGCAAGCAGGTTGTCCATGATGAAATTCGCCCTGGCGTACCACGGCCATTCTCCCTCCGTGTCGCCGCTTCCATGGAGCAGGTAAAAAACCGGATAGTGTGTTGATGGGTCTTTGTCGTAGCCGGGGGGAACGTAGACAAAAAACCTGCGCGTCCCTCCGATGGCCGGACTCTTGTACCACTGGGCCTCGATCCTTCCGTGAGGAACATCCCTCACTTCGTAGAGCGTCCCCTTGCCCGGAACGTCGAGCACGCTGGAGCCGCTGGTGCGGGAGCTCGGCTTGGTTTCGGTGTTTCTCGGATCGAGAGAAACGGCGCCGTCGATCGAGAACGTATAGCCATAGATATCCGGCTGAAAAGGTCCGAGGGTCACCCTCCAGACGCCCGTCGCCGGATCTTTCTCGAACTTCTCACTCGTCGCGCCCGACATCCAGTCTCCTCGAAGGAGGACCTCCTGGGCCTTCGGAGCCAGGAGGCGAAACGTGACCCGCCCGTCGGGATGAACCTCCGGAGAGACGACCGGCTGGATTTGAGGCTGCGGGGTCTGAGCCCAAGACACGGCGCCAACGAGAAGAACAAAAACGGTTAGGAATCTGAGTCTCATGGGAATTTCCTCTTAGCGCTTGATGATCTTGCCGCCCTGGACGATGACCGAGGCGGTTCGCAGATTTTTGATATCCGCCAGGGGGTCCTTCTCCAGCACGAGCAGATCGGCCAGCTTGCCCTTCTCGATCGTTCCCAGAACGTCCGACGCGGCGCTCACCTCGGCGCCGATCTTCGTCGCGGCGACGATCGTCTCCATGGGCGTGCATCCGTAGGCCACGAACTGGTCCGTTTCCTTAAAAAACAGGCCGGGATACTCGACCATGTTTTCGGTGATGGCGTCCGTGCCGACGGCCATCCTCACCCCGGCCTTCTTGAGCTTCTTGAAGATCTCCTCACACTCGAAATATTTCTTGATCTTCCAATCCCACTCCGGACCCCGCTTCTTGTACTGCTCGCCGAGAATGAGAAGGATGGAAAGGGTCGGAACGCAGTACATCTTTTTCGCCGCGATCTGCGGGATGGTGTCGTCCGGGACGGCATAGGCGTGCTCGAAGCAATCCGCGCCCGCCTCGATCGTCCAGCGGAGGAAATCGTATTGCGCCTTGAACTGGCTGGGATGAACCGTGATGAATTTTTCGTGATGATGGGCTTCCTCGACCGCGGCCAAAATCTCTTCGCGGGAGAAGGGGCAGAGGATTTTGATGAAGTCCGCGCCGGCCTTGAGCTGGGCCCGGACGCCCGACCGAAATCCGTCGGGGCCGTCGACTTCCATAGCGATTCCGTGGGCGTAGTTTTCGGTGGCGTGGCCGCCGAGGCTCGTAATTCCTTGTCCGCAGACAATCGGCCGGGAGCCGACGTACAGCCCTTCGTTGAAGGCCCGCCGGGTGACGATGCCGACGTTTTCGTACGAGGCGACGTCGCGCACCGTCGTGATCCCGTTCATGAGACAGTCGTGGAGCAGGTGCCCGGCCCGAAACGCGGAGATGGCCGGGTCGATGGTGAAGAAATCCTCAGGCTTCTGAACGTGAGTAAAGTGAATATGGGCGTCGATCGGGCCGGGAATAACCGTTTTCCCCCTCGCGTCAATGATCTCGGCGCCGGCGGGAATCGTCACCTGGCCTCTGGCTCCGACGGCCGAAAATCGATCGCCGGTAATGACGATGACCGCATCGTTTAGCGGTTGTCCGCCGTTGCCGTCGATGAGCCGGGCGCCGGTGACGGCCAGAACCTTCGGCTTGAGGTCCTGGCTGAAAACCGGACTGGTCAAAAGCAACGTCAGAATAAGGAAGGGGAAAATAAGCCGCCGGGGATTATTCATGAAAAACCTCCGCACTGAATTTCCGAGATTGCCGTCCGCGGCTCCCATCCAAAAAAAGAAGCGGCGCTAGTCTTTCTTTTTTCGCGGAGAAAACTTCCAGAGATAGACGACCCCCATGACAATGAGGAGCCCGCCCCACCACACACCCGAATGCAGCTTGAACAAAACGACGGGGTGCGCAGGGGGGACAAAAAGATTATAGACGCTCGCGCCGAAGATCAGGATCCCATAAAGGACAAGGATCAGCCCGATAAAAAACCAAATCGAGATCGAGTGCTTTTCCATGGTCTCGCTCCTACCAGAAGATGACGTTCAGCGCGACGAACACGCCTCCCACGACGGCCGCCCAGAAAATGGGACGCTGATAAAGCTTGAGATGGCCTTCGGAGGGAATGGGGGTGCAGCCCCGGACGAGGCCGACCAGCTCCGACTCCGGCTTCGGCTTGGTCAAGAAGCTGACGATGATGGTGACCAGGGCCCCGATAATCCAGCACCACAGAGCTCGGAACATATTTTCAGACATGGCCTTGGCCTTGGGGGAGAGGGCGATGACGGTCAGGGCGGCCGGATCGACCTTGACCCAGGCCCACATGGCGATCGACGAGACCGTTCCAGCCAGGAGCCCCCAAAAGCCGCCGGCCGGCGTGGCCCGCTTCCAGAGCATGCCGAGCAAAACCGTGGCCAGAAGCGGGGCGACAAAAAAGCTAAAGAGAGCCTGGACGTAGTCCATGATGCTCGCGAATTGCATGACGAGGTACGCGGTCCCGATCGAGACGAGAACCCCGAGGATCGTCGTCCAGCGGCCGACTTTGACAAGATGGGCGTCGGTCACTTTTCGCCGCAGGGGCCTGTAAATATCGTAGGTCCAGACGGTCGCGAACGCGCTGACATTGCCCGCCATGCCGGACATGAAGCCGGCGATGAGGGCCGTGATTCCCAACCCGAGGAGACCCGGTCCGAGGTAGCGGGCCATCATGAGAGGCAGGACTTCGTTGTAGCTGTGGGCGCCCGTTGCCACGGCCTGTGATTCTCCGACGAGCCCGGGCAGGACGGCCAGTCCGAGAAGTCCGGGGAGGATGACGATGAACGGAACCATCATCTTGAACGAAGCGCCGATGAGCGGGGCCATCTTGGCCGCGCGCAGGTCCTTGGCCGAAAGAACGCGCTGGACGACCAGGAAGTCGGTCGTCCAGTAGCCGAACGAGATGACGAACCCCAGGCCGAAGACGATGCCGACCCAGTGGATGCCCATCGGGTTCGTCGAGAACGAGCCGATGGAGCTCCAGAGGTGGGTAAAATCGCTTCCGGAGAAGTTATGCTGGATCCGGGCGACCATCTTATGCCAGCCTCCGGTCTCGATGAGGCCGATGATGGGAATCAGAAGCGCCCCGACCCAGATGAGGACGAATTGCAGGACCTCGTTAAAGATCGCGGACAGCAGGCCTCCCAGGGAGACGTAGACCGCCACCGTCAGCGACGAAACCCAGATGCTGAAGCTGATGTTCCATCCGAGGACGACCTTCATGACGAGGGCCATGGAGTACATGTTGATGCCGCTCATGAGCACGGTCATAAAGCCGAAGCAAACGGCCGAGACCGTCCGGCTCCCGTTGCCGTACCGAAGCATAAGATACCCCGGGACGGAGTGGGTCTTGGAGATGTGGTAGAACGGCATCATGATGATGGCGAGGAAAAGCATGGCAGGGATGGCACCGATCCAATACCAGTGGGCGGCCAGGATGCCGTACTGGTAGGCCGAGGCGGACCAGCCCATGAGCTCGAGGGCCCCCAGGTTGGCGGCGACGAAGCTCAGCCCGGCGATCCAGGACGTCATCCCCCGTCCGGCCATGAAAAAGTCTTCTCCCGTCTTCGTATAGCGTTTCAGGTAAAACCCGATCGCCAGGACGAAAGCGAAATAGATCACGATGATCAGGAGGTCGACGCCTCCGAGCGAAACGATATTCGGCGCGTTTTGCATGAGAATCACCTCGGAGAGAAAGAATTCGGAGTGATCGGGACCAAAAGAAGCGGTTGCCTAATAAATCTTACCGGAACCATGGCTTGAAATCTTTCGCAATATATCCTGATTGAAGCATTTCTGTCAATCTTATTCACCCCGGTTTCGCGGGTGGATTTTGAACGGCGGCTTACCTCGAACCGGAGCGGCTGACGACCGCCCCGGAATTCTAGGGGATGATGCCCGGGTTGACCCGCGTGGGAGCTTTTTGCTATAAATGGGCCCGAATCCGAGAAGGAGGCGTGATGGCGATCGCACGAAGAAACTTTTTGAAGAAAACTCTGTTCGGCGCACTGGGGACGGGCTGGGCCTCGGGCGGCGCGTCCGCCCAGTCTGCGGATAAGGCGCCTGTGCCGCGGATCGAGGATTACCGCCCCCTGGGGCGCGTCGGGTTCAGAGTCTCGGATATCGGCGCGGGTTCGATTACCGACGAGGGCGTGCTTCGGGCGGCCCTCGACGCCGGAGTGAATTATATCGATACCGGGGAATCGTATCCCGGACACCACCGGACGATCGCCAAAGCGGTGAAGGGGCTCGACCGCAAGTCGATCTTCGTCTGCACGAAGCTCGAAGTATTGAAGGATCATTCGAAGGAGGGGTTTCTGGGCCGGGCTCGAAAATCGCTCGCCGACCTGGAGATGGACTACGTCGATTGCCTCATGATGCACATGCCGGAGCGGGCGGAGTACCTCAAGCTTGAGGGATTCCACGCGGCGATGGACGAGCTCAGGGCTGAGGGCCGCCTCCGCCACGTCGGCGTTTCCCATCACGGCTCGTTCTGGTTCCGCGACCCCGAAGAATCCATGGAAAAGGTGCTCCTGGCGGCCGCCGAGGATGGGCGATTCGAGGTCTTCCTCATGGCCTA
>Ga0315282_10008412_pt1 | contig 16713 bp, 15 predicted proteins | sample YL17G07_20_MG_FD_203693 | JGI IMG/M metagenome (GOLD analysis project Ga0315282, IMG submission 203693) | Sediment microbial communities from Yellowstone Lake, YNP, Wyoming, USA - YL17G07_20 | ecosystem: Environmental > Aquatic > Freshwater > Lake > Sediment | place: USA: Wyoming | collected...
CGTCAACAGTGAGACGTGCTTCTCAACTACACAGATCAGGCATGGCTGGGGTTTGAGCGTAGCGTAGGTTCCCTCCTCCGGATTTCGTTGGTTCAAAACGTGAAATGTCACCTAACCGGGCCCGCCACTTTTTACGGGCAGATACCCCAACTATTGGCATCCTCACTATCTCCTGAAGACCGTTGCCTCAGGAAAGGACTGATAAGTACGCTGCTCTCGAAGCTCATGCAGATGTGAAGCGTTGGCTTGCCAACCTTGCCAGAGGCAGTCCCCTAACCGCGGAGGTTGCCAAACGCAGACCGGGCAAGGCATGCGAGCCACTCTCCCTAGCGCCCCCAAGCATGCTGGAAAAAGCAGCGAAAGATTCGAAGGGTCTTCAAGACTCCCTGGAAGATCTAGTTGCGAAACTCGAAGCCGACGGGAAGGCGCCCGGTTACAGTGGATACATCGAGCCTGGGCTGGGTTTCCAGTAACCATTGCTCTGTTTCGATTTCACTCATGATCTCTGAGCCTGACATGGGCTTCTCTTTCAGCATCTTCAGCAGCTGGTAACGAAGGAACGCCCTCTGTTCCTCGTAAGTGATCCGCCAAGCCGCGATAGATACGGTCTAACCTGGTCACACACAACTCTATCCGTCCGGATACATGCCCTGGCATTGGGCGTACAACCCCGAGATGAAGCGCCACCCATACGATCCGGATGGAGCGAAGAACTTCCACTCGCCCAAGGCGGATGTCCTGACCGATTCAAAATTGAGCTAATGTGCAACGACGCGTACCCCTAGCTCGACGTGGCGACAGTGATGCAGAAGGACCCAGAGAAAGTTGGAATAAAGGCAAAGTGAGACTAGGCGGCGAGGAAGCGGTCTACGCATTGATCTTCGACTTCTCTTGGAATGTCTTCGTGACAAGATTCAACGGTGGCAGTACGGACAGACGCCGGAGGTATTCAGAACTGAAGAGATCAAGATGAGATTTGGCATCACATGGTCCCACGGAATGTAGTGGAATATGTGGCACGGACCTGAGGCAGAGAGATGCTGGGCCCTAATCGACCAAGGTGCAAAGACAGACAACATCGAAGAGCGGAAGAAGATTTTCCTTGAAGTTCAGAAGATTCTTTCAGAAGAGTGCATCTCGCGCATCCGTGCAATTCACGTGAAGCAGCTCGCAGCCATGACAGAGCATGTGCAAGGTTTCGACCAAAACTTCGGCGGTCGCGTCTACCTAGAAAGAATCCGGGAGGCAAAGTAGCCGATCCAACCTTTCTTTTTTTCTATTCATTTTTCCAGAACCCTCCAGATTGAGATAGGAAACTGGAAATTCCCTGGAGATCACACTTGTCAAGAATCATCGACTAGCGCATGGGTCGTCAGCGTCATGATCAGCGACGCTTTCTTCTAGGATTGCGCGTCTTCACCGATGTCATATCGGTGCATAGGTGGTCATCATCTGTGTTTTTGCCCGTTAGGTTTGGGAACACTACGCTAAGACCAACTTCCTGACTGCTGGGGTGTTTACATGAAGTGGACATCCGCGAGTTCTAAATATGACGCAGACGCACCACCGAACTGCAGTGATTCAAATGCTATTCGGATGCACCGGTAAACTTCTTCGAATAGACCTGAAAGAAGGAAGCTCAAGGGTTGAAACTCTTACGGAGGAATCTGCTAGGAGGTTCTTTGGTGGTAGAGGTCTCGGGGCGCGGATAATGTTTCAAGAGCTGCATCCAAGAATAGATCCTTTCGGCTCCGAGAACAAGATAGTCTTCGCCACCGGCCCCATTACCGGCGCCCCGTTCTCTGGAAATAGTAGATATGTTGTCATGGCAAAGTCCCCCCTGACAAACGCTTGGGGAGAGGCGAACGCTTCTGGGTGGTTCGGTCCAGAACTGAAGTTTGCAGGTTACGACGCAATAGTTGTGGAAGGGAAAGCGTTCCAGCCGGTGTACATTCTGGTAGGTGACGAGACCGTGGACATAAGAGATGCTTCAAAGCTCTGGGGAAAGACAACAGGTGAAACCCAGAAGGCGATCCGCGACGAGAACAAAGACGAGAACATTCGGGTAGCAGGGATTGGCCCCGGAGGAGAGAATCTAGTTCGTTTCGCCAGCGTGATCAGCGACCTGAATAGGGCAGCGGGTCGTTGCGGCATGGGGGCGGTCATGGGCTCGAAGAAACTCAAAGCAATTGCGGTTCGCGGACATCGAGAAGTCTCAATCGCTGACAAAGCATCCTTTAGAGAGTTCGCGCAGCGAGCTGCGAAAGAGGCACTTTCTCGAGGATGGGGTAAGGGCTTACGTGAACATGGCACCGATGGAGGACTTGAGGTTCTAAGCGCGACTGGGCGGTTGCCGACACAGGCGTTCAAAAGGGGAACATTCGAGGGCGCAGACAAGATCACGGGCACGACGATGAGTGAGACCATCCTGAAGAATATCGCAACATGTCCGAACTGTGTTGTTGCCTGCAAGAGGGTTGTCGAAGCAAAGGAACCCTATGAAGTTGATCCTGCCTACGACGGTCCTGAGTATGAGACCTGTGCGTCGTTGGGGTCTCTCTGCATGAATGACAATCTCGTTGCAATCTCGAAAGGCAATGAGCTTTGCGACAAGTATTCACTTGATACAATCTCGACCGGAGTCAGCATAGCCTTTGCGATGGAGTGCTACGAGAAGGGACTATTGACGAAGGCTGATACCGGAGGACTAGACCTCGCTTGGGGAAACCATCGAGCAATCATACAGCTTATCGAAATGATAGCGAAGCGTCAGGGTATTGGAGACCTTCTGGCAGACGGAGTTGCGCGCGCATCAAAGAAAATCGGTAGAGGTGCTGAGCAGTTCGCCCTGTGCATAAAGGGACAGGAACTCCCGATGCACGAGCCTAGAGGAAAGAAAGGCGTAGCTCTTGCTTATGCAGTCTCGAATCGTGGTGCCTGCCATCTGCAAGCGCCGCATGATGACTCGTTCGAGTCTGAAATGGATCTAGATCCCGCCATAGGTTTCAGCCCGTCCATCGCGCCAAGACACAGACTCTACACGGGGAAAGAGAAAGTTCAACTCGTAAGGATTGGACAAGATCTCTACTCGCTGAATAATTGCTTGGTTACCTGTGGGAATCAAACGGTGCCTTGGAATCATACGTCTGAAACGATGCTGGGACTGATCCGCTCTATCACAGGTTGGGATGTAACTTGGGAGGAGCTCCTCACGGTTGGAGAGAGAGCAACCAACCTTTGCAGGGCCTTCAATGCACGCGAGGGACTGAGAAGAGAGGACGATACAATCCCAAGAAGACTGATGGAACCTCTCCCAGACGGACTGTACAAGGGAGAAGCAGTGACGGAGCAACAACTGAACCAGATGCTGGACAATTACTACGAGATGATGGGCTGGGATCCGAAGACGGGTATACCCAGAGAGGAGACGCTTAGAAGCCTTGGGCTGGACTTCGCTGTTGATAAGCTTTCACGCTTGCAATGTGATAGAGCATAGTGCTTGTGTGCATCGATCTCAAATGTGACCGCTCTCGGCATCAATACGGCTTCTCCGTTGCGCGAATGCCTTGAATAGAATATTCCTCAGATTCTGCGTTGTTTCACCTTGTTATCGTCGAGTTCTGCGCCCAGCAACCCCAGAATGCCCCTACCTCACGTGCCTTTCATGATCTCTTCGGGCCGTGGTGAACTCGGGCAAGAGGCGAGATGACAATGAGACCTTGGACACGACTGGTGGGTCTAGCCCATCTAGAGCCAACCGAATGGAGGCAGCGGAGTGCTAGGGACCTTTGGAGCAGTTCTTTCCTTCGCGATCAAGCTTGAAGAGCAAGCGAACGATACCTACAGTCGTCAACAGAGACGTTTGGCTTCCAGCATGGAGCGAGTTCTTCCAGAAACTTGGCAGACCTTGGAACTTGCTCGCCGCGAGGGGATCGCCGAGATGAGCCGCGAGCCGATCACTGGACTAGATAAGCAGAACTAGAGTCAGAAGCCCGATCTAGAAGACGAGACGAACCGGGGGTTCTTGGAATGTGTAATTGAGATGGAGCAGAAAGCTGAGAGGTTCTACTGCGATTCCGCCCGAAAGCTGGTCATCCCTGAGGTGTCGACGACATTCCTGCGACTTGCCGAGGACGGGAGAGAAGATGCCTTGTCTCTCAGGAATATTCTGGAGTAGGCGAACCGGCCTCGCCCGCCTATCATAACAAGCAGGTCAGAATTATCTTGCCAACGACTCATTTTCCCGCCATGGTTGACTAGCTTGCTCGAGTTTGAGATCCGTAGACGACTTTCAGACTGCCAAGACACGACCTCAATAATGCCGAAGGCTTCGAATCGTCATATCTGTTCCAAGGCGTATTTTCGGAACTTGTCTTCGTCTGCGTCGATGCCCAATCCTGGTTTCTTGGGAACCTCCAAGAAGCCGTTCTTCACAGTGAATGGCTCTTTGACTATGTCGTCCGCGTTGAAGTAGGGTCCGACGAGGTCGGTGCAGTACTTGAAGTTGGGTGTGGACGCGACGAGGTGTAATGCAGCGGCAGTGTCGATTCCCGATTCTCCTTCGCTTCCCATAAAGCAGGCGATGTTGGCGCTCTCTGCCATCACTGTCAACTTCTTGCAGAAGGTAAGGCCACCAATCTTCTGGAGTTTCAGGTTGAAGATGTCACATGCTTCGTGCTCGATGAGGTTCTGCGCGTCGTAGAGTGAATGCAAGCCCTCGTCTACCATTATGGGTGTGTCTACGCGTTTCCTCACTTCAGCCATGCCCTTAATATCCCATCTCGTGACCGGCTGCTCCACGACGAGGATATTGTATCTCTCTAGCCTTTTGATCGTCCTGATTGCAGCGTTCACACTCCAGGCGCCGTTAGCGTCGACACGTATTCCCACACCGTCACCCACCGTTTCTCTGATGGCCTTCACGTTCTTGACATCGATGTCGGGGTCAAGGGCACCTACTTTCAGCTTGACTTCCTTGAACCCACGCCTTGCATAGTCTGCGGCGTCCTTGGCCGCTCTCTCAGGAGTGTGAAGGTATATTATGCCAGCGATTGGAATTCGTTCTCTGTAGCACCCCCCGATCAGGTTGTGCACCGGCACACCGCAGTACTTGCCCATCAGATCGTAGAGCGCCACATCGATAGCCGACCTCGGGAAAGGATTCACCTGAGGGATCAGTCTAAACTCGAACAGGTCATCCATCTTCTCCATGATCCGTTCGATATTGAATGGATCTTCGCCGACTATTGTCGGAGCGTAGTACGTATTGATGTAGTGGCTGACCACTTGGGCGGTGACGCCCCACTCCCTCGGAACGCAGCTGACAGCTCCCCATCCCACGATATTCTCATCAGTCAGGATCTTGACCGCGACTCGATCGCCCCACAGGTTCCAGGACAAGGGAACGCGTGCTCGCCTGTCTGCGACCTCGATGTCGCTCTTCGCCCCCAAGTGAATGGGAGTTGCCTCAACCTCGGTTATCTTCACACAATCACCCTCGATTTTCCGTTACCTGTCCGACTAGGGCGAAACCGCTACTCGATATAAAGACTGTGACTCGTCTCGGGCCGTTTCTAGCCCCGTCGTGCCAGCTTCAACAAGTCTCTATCCCAACATCCTACCTGTTCTTCCTTGACTTCCCACCACTGCTTGCTGGCAAATCAGAATGTCGGCTTTTTCGATTTGTATTTCGTACTCAGGGCATCTACTATCGCGTCGAGTCTGCTTCCTATAGCCTCCATTTGCGCGATGCTCGCGCCGTACTTCGACATGACTCTTTCAAAATTGCGGTGCGCATTTTGGAGATTCATTGCACATGTTCTTCATAATCCCTGTCTTCTAAGACCTTTCGACCTAGCTTGTCGACATCGATCGGTCAGGTCCATTGCTGACATGGTGATCAAGTAGGGCGCCTGCTAGGCCACGAATGTCCTCTCTCTGGTGGTAGATCAGACTTGGACACTTTCTTAATGAACTGCGCATTAAGGAGAGTCAAGTTCGCAAAACCTACCGTGAAGAAATTCTGGTAGACTTTCTCGATGTCCTCTCGCGCCACGACGTCTGTCAGTGACTATCAAGTAAGCAGGTGGCACGCAACAAAATGGTTGTCGCCAACGTCGCCGAACCTTGGCTCGATGTCCTTGCATTCTGATTTGACGAACGGGCATCTAGTGTGAAATCTGCATCCCTGCGGGGGTCTGGTCGGACTTGGCACCTCTCCTTTGAGTATTATCTTCTCTCTCTTGACCTCGGGGTCCGCAACGGGCACGCTGGACAGCAAGGCTCGCGTATATGGATGGAGCGGCTCATCAAATATCGCCACCCTGGAAGCCAGCTCAACAATCTTGCCTAGGTACATAACACCGACGTGATCGCTGACGTATTCGACCATTGTCAGATCGTGTGAAATGAACAAACAAGAAAAGCCGTAGTTCTCTCTTAGATCTTGTAGGAGATTGACTATCTGAGATTGAACTGACACGTCTAGGGCGGAAGTAGGCTCGTCCGCTACAATAAAGCTGGGGTTGGGAGCCAATGCTCTTGCGATAGCTATTCTCTGTCTTTGTCCGCCGCTAAATTGCTGCGGATATCGATCCGCGTGCTCTTCACTGAGCCCGACTGACTTTAGAAGCCCGACAACCTTCTTCCTTGTGTCTGGTCCGCTTGACGTACCGTGAAGCTCCATAGCGCGGCCAATTATTTGTCCAACCTTTCGGCGCGGATTGAGAGACGAAAACGGATCTTGGAAGATTACCTGCATCTTGCTTCTCATCTTCCTCATCTGGGCTCCATCCAAGGAACACAGGTCGACTCCCTCAAACATGATTTCTCCAGATGTGGGCTCGATCAGCCGTAATACGCACCTACCGGTAGTTGTTTTGCCACACCCGCTTTCGCCCACTAGACCCAGAGTCTCGCTCCTTTCTAACGAAAAACTAACGTCTGAAACGGCGTGTATGAATTCCGGGGTCCTCGAGAACTGTCCTGGGAAGCCTCTCTCAACAGGGAACTTCTTCACAAGATTTCTTACTTGGAGTAGAGTCTGCATCGCGGCGATCACTGGCTATACAGATGGCAGGCAACGAAGATGTTTGGTTCTATCTCCGTGAGCGGGGGTTTCTCTCTTGCGCATCTTGTCATGGCCTTTGGACACCTAGGGTGAAACTTGCATCCCCCCGAAGGATTGATTAAGTCTGGGATTGAACCCTCTATTGTTGGCAACTTTCTATATTCTCTTCTTGGCAGACATCTCAGTAACGCTTGAGTGTATGGGTGCCTTGTATCTCGAAACAGCGACAACGTGTCGGAGCACTCGACTAGATCACCGCAGTACATTACAGCCACTCTATCACAAGTTTCGGCAATTATTCCAAGGTGATGTGTAACAAAAAGTATCGAGGTCTCAAATTTCGCCTTGAGACTCTTCATATAGTCGAGTATTTGCGCCTGTATCGTCACGTCAAGATTGGTGGTCGGCTCATCAGCGATGAGAAGAGATGGTCCGCACGAAAGTGCTACTGCTATAACGATACGTTGTCTCATTCCCCCGCTCAGATGGTGTGGGTAATCGCGCACTCTATCCGCTGGCGAGGGTATGCCAACTTCCTCAAGCAACTCCACGGCTCTTGGTATGGTCTCGTTCTTGGCGAGTTTTCCATGTGATATCAGGCTTTCAGTTGCCTGATCTCCGATAGCAAAAACTGGATCCAGAGCTGTCATCGGATCCTGCATGATCATCGCGATTTCTTTCCCCCTTATGTGGGTCATCTCGTCCTCCGTCTTGTCGAGCAGGTTTTCTCCTCTGAGGCATACTCTCCCTCCGACAATTCTGCCAGGAGGATCAAGAAGCCTCATGATGGAGAGAGCTACTGTGCTCTTGCCACATCCGCTCTCTCCAACTAGTCCTAGGGTCTCTTTGCGGCGAATGCCAAAACTTACGCCATCAACAGCTTTCAAGACGCCTCTTCTTGTGAAGAAATAGGTCTTGAGATCGTCTACCTGTAGGAGCATTTCTCCCGTTCTCGTGGTGCTCACCTGTGATCCAACTGCGTCCGCGACGCACAGTCTTGGTCGACAGTAACTGGGTTTGCCGGGCACACTCGCTTGGCAATGTGGATTGAAAGATTCGCATGCATCCTTACTCCCCCGCTTGTGGATTTAGGGCGTCGCTCAGGCCGTCAGCAAACAAGTTCACCGATAGGACTGCCATCATACATGCCAGTCCAGGGAAGATGGAGATCCATGGGGCTCTGAGCAGAAGGGGCTGTCCTTCACTTAGCATCCTTCCCCAACTTGCGGTAGGTGGCAATGTTCCCAGTCCCAGGTAACTCAGAGCAGCCTCAGCCAGAATAGCGTAGGCGACCGTTAAGGTAGCCTGTACAATTATTGTGGTCGCACAGTTCGGCAGAATCTCCTGCAGAATTATACGCGATCCCCTCTCACCGGTGGCTTTAGCAGCTTCCACATACGGTAGCTCTCGTATGCTCAATACATTTCCGCGTATTAGTCTGACAAATATTGGCATGGACGTGATGCCCAGTGCTATGGTTACGTTCTCTATTCCCATGCCTAGCACCGAGATGACGACCAAGGCGAGGAGTATGTCAGGAAAGGCCAGCAGAACGTCCATGACTCTCATGATGCCGTTATCAACGACAAACCCTAAGTATCCCGCCAATAGGCCAAGTGGGACTCCAATCCCCATACCGATGAGAACCGCTAGCAATGCGACTCTCAGGGAAATTCTACAGCCGTAAATGAGCCTACTAAATACGTCCCTGCCTAGATCATCTGTTCCAAACAGGTGATTAGGAGAGGGCGGAAGCAGGGCTTCGTTTCTGCTTATCTCGTTCGGGTTGTATGGCATAATGAAGTCAGCGAACAAAGCCGCGCAGACGTACCCTATGATTATGAACAGGCCTACTACCGACGTTTTCCTTCTCCTTAGCCTCCACCAGAGAAGCCCCAGGTCTCCCAGTTTCGCAGTCAGTTCTGATCACTCATAACGTATTCTCGGGTCCACGTAGGCGTACAGGATATCGGTAGCCAGATTCACCAGCATGAAAAGCGCACAGTAGAATAGGAGTCCGCCTTGAATCAAGAAGTAGTCTCTTGTGTATATCGCTTGCAACAGTAGTCGCCCCATTCCCGGCCAACCAAAGACTTGCTCAATCACAACAGAGCCCGCCAACAGGTAGCCAGTCTGCAATCCTACAATCGTAACTATCGGGATCAACGTGTTCTTGAGGGCATGCTTGTATAGCACGATCTTCTCCGACACGCCCTTTGATCGAACGAATTTGATGTACTCCGCCCTAAGAACCTCGACCATCGTGGATTTTGCAATTCTTGTGACCGTGCCTCCCATTAGAAGTCCCAGCGTTATTGACGGTAACGCCAGATGAGCTAGAAACTCGGGTATTGATTCCATCGGACCGACGAATCCGTAACACGGGAGGACTCTCAAATATAGGGTGAATACCATGATGAGCATCAGGCCAAGCCAGAAGCTCGGCGCTGAGATTCCAATGAGCACGAACATCGTGCCCGCGTGGTCCGTCATAGAGCCTGGACGAGAGGCCGTAAGGACGCTTATGGGGATCGAGACAGACAATGATACGATCATCGCAAAGACAATGAGCCAAAGAGTCGCCGGCATTCTTTCCATAATAAGACCAAGAATCGGGCTTCCGTATCTGATAGAGTTGCCGAAGTTGCCTTGCAATATATTCCAAACCCAGTCAAAGTATTGAACGTAGAGCGGCCTATCGAAACCATATTGATGCCTGAGGTACTCAATCGCTTCAAAGCTCGGCTGCTTCCCGAACATTGTTATGATGGGATCGCCGGGAAGGATGTGGATCAGGCTGAAGATTACTATGCTGGCCCCTACCAGCGTTGGAATTATAGTCAACAGTCGCTTAACGATGTACCCCATCAAGTGACGGGCGCTCGGGGAAGAGGAGTGTTGCTATCTCCCTTCTAGCTTGGGAGACCACACCGTGGAGAAGCATTGCGAGAGATCGCTGTGCGGCGTGTATCCCTGAAGATCCCTCCACCAAGCATAGATTCTTGGAGGATTCTCAAGCCACACATACGGCGCGTCTGGTAGGACGATCTCTTGAATCCGCCTGTACAGGTCTGTTCGCTTCACATCGTCGTATTCCTCTCTGGCTTGTTTGAATAGTCCGTCTACCTCAGGGTTGGAGTAATTAGCCATGTTAAGGGAACCACCAGTCTCATAGAACTTGCTGAGGATGTAGTCTGGCTCAGGCGGATCCGTGTTGCCGCACTGAGCGACATGGAAAGTCTTGTCAATTATAGCTATCTTGACGTAGGTGCTCAGCTCTGGGGTCTCGATCTTAAGGCGTATGCCCACTCTTTCCAATTGGGCAGCTGCTACTGTAGCGACCTTCGTGTCTTCGGTAATCGGAACCGCGGTGAGGGTGTCGCTGAATCCGTCAGGATAGCCTGCTTCGGCTAGGAGCTCCTTAGCTTTTTGCGGATCGTATTCTGGAGCTTTGACTGGGCTGTAGCATGGTTCAAAGTACATTAGCGGGCTGTCGATTGGACGCGCTAGGCCGTACCATACCAGTTGTGTCACCTCTGTCTTGTCAATCGCATGCGCTATCGCTTGCCTCACTCTCACGTCGTCATATGGCTTGACCTTCGTATTAACGCAGATCCAGTGGTAGCCGCTGATTGGCTGGACCTTGTTGGTGACCTCGGACGTATCAACAGCAGGTATATCTGTGGGGAAAATCGGGCTCGCTTGGTCCACCGTTCTGGCCTTGAGCATACTGACCATGACTGAGGATTCTCCTTGGAAGTCGAACCGAAGTTCGTCAGCGTAGGGAAGACCCGGATCCCAGTAATCTTTGAATCCAGTCAGCGTAATGTGGTCCCCCTTGACCCACTCCTTGAACTTGAACGGCCCCGTTCCGATGGGTTTAGTCTTGCTCTCACCTGCCTCAACGTTTTCCTTGCAGACTATAGCGAATGGCGGGCCCCACGTGCCGAGGTAACCTAGGAGCGAAGCGGTTGGCGCCTTGAGATTGAGCCTCACAGTGTAATCATCAGGCGTATCGATACTGTCTATGGTCGCTTGGAAGAAATGGTTCTGAGGAGAACCTGTTGCCGGGTCCTTTATGCGCTCAAACGAATATTTCACATCTGCAGATGTCATCTTTCTACCGTTGTGGAACTTGACGTTGTCTCGGAGATAGAATTCGAAAGTCTTCGGGTCTATGCGCTGCCACCTCCACGCCAAAGCGGGGGCGATGGTCATGTCGAGACCAAATTTCACCAGGCCCTCGAACATTTCCTCTTCGACCCACTGCGCGATGAAAAGCGTCGAGACCTGGGGGTCCAGCTCAGGAGCCTCTCCGTCGACAACCACCTTGAGGATTCCGCCATATCTCTCCAAGGGCCTGGGAGCTACGACTGGGGGCGGAGGAGGACGATAGATCGCTCCGTATGTTCCAAGAGCGCCGACAACAACGCCGGCGGCAGCTGATCCGATATACTTCAGATACTTCCTTCTGGTTTGTACAACTGTTCGGGATTCTGCCAAAAAAGATCACCACGATGTTCTCGCCGGCTTATTTAACATTTTGCTAGCCCTTCCCTGTGATTGAATTGGCTAGAACACCTCTCCCCCAGCCTCGGGTTTTCGATGTCTAAATGAGCCTGAAAGCGTGTCGACTTTCCATTTCTCGCAGGCACGCTTGTTGAAGTCGCTAGCCCAGCTCCGGTGCTCTCGTGCGTTTTCCTTGAATACCAGCGTCCGCGCTGAGAGACCTTCGCGTTTCGCAGTCATCTCGATGAGCTTCTCCTATGCCTCTGAGGTACGCCTTGTACACCTTGTCATCTTCACGCCGAATTGGCGCCATAGCGGCAGACGCTCCTCTATCCCGCAAAGCACATGTGATCCCAGATTACGTGCCGACGAAAACCGTTGGTGGGTGCGACCACGAGTAGTCTCTCACATCTGTCCAATCACCTGAGCTTCTGTTTCTATCGCGCGCCGATGTCGAGGCGATCAATTTCCCAATCCGTGGGATAATTGCCTGTGTATAGGACGCGTTCAGAAACAAAGGAAGGAGTCACGTTGAAATGACCTTGAGACAGGATTGCCAATCTCAGCGACACTTGTCATCCAAATGCCTGTTACGAGAACATGAGGACTTGACTTCTTGGATGCGAGACCGTCCATGTTTCTGCGATTGCTGCCAAAGGCTTATGAAGTCGCTGCCCGGTTCCTCACATTGAGTGAACGAGTCTTGGAATTAATGGACGCCATAATGGGTAGAAGAGCTTTCAGAGCATTCCTGCCCGATCCGATCCCAGAAGCAGATCTCGAAAAGATATTGCAGGCATGCGCATGGACCTTCTCTGGTGCAAACACGCCTACGTGGGAGATAGTTGTAGTCAGGGATAGAAAGCTCAAGGAAGCCATTGTGAAAGTGAGCGAGAATCAGACCTTTCTGGCAGAAGCGCCCGCGCTTTTCGTGTTCTGTGGAACGCGAATCTTTGACATACTTCAAATTGTCTCAAACGCGATGCTTGCTGCCTACTCATTGGGGTATGGTTCGTGCTGTGTAGGCTCCACCGACGCTGAGAAAGTCGAGCAGATACTTGGGGTCACAAAGGAGATGAAGATACTCCCGGAGGACATAGCTGAGAAACTGGGAATTCCTGAGGAGATGAAAGTTCGCATTCTGGTCCCCATAGGAAGACCAAACCCACTATACCTGCCGACGAATCCGGGAAAGCGCACTATCTGGGAGATCACCAACTTTGACAAGTGGAAGAACAAGCGCATGACAAAGGCGCCAGAAGTCGTTCAGGACCTCATCAAGGATAGCAAGACCGCAATGGACGATTTCAAGAGAGGTCGTGACGGTATGGTTCAGGAGGGAATGATGAGCGAGACCCTCTATCGCTGGGAAGAGAAGTATGCCGCGTTCTCCTTTCCGAACTTGGTAAGACGTTGGGTCTTCTACTTCCAACTTCTCAAAGAAAGGAAGCTCGTTGAAGTGGAGCAGGAGTTCCTGGACAGATCGATGCGGACTGTGGGCGAATATGAGAGTCAGCGCTGGGCGCACATACTTGGGACGCATGACGTCAACTCCTCGGCTGTCGTCTCGCATGAACGGAAATACTCGATGGGAATCTTTCCGAAGGTACTGAACGAATGGATAGAATTCGCACAGAAACGTCTTGAAAGCATATCATCATCAGTCAAGACACTCGGCGAATACGTTGACCCGTCAGCGATTGAGCGCCAGTACACGGCCTAGACATCGAATTGAAGTCGAGGTCGCATAGCCCAATGGAAGTCCCGGTGCACCTCTGGGTTCGTGTATGAGCAACTCCACAGATGCTCTAGCACACTTCGCCCACGAGGACATGTCATTTGCAGTGGCGGCGGATCTCTTGCCGGAGCCCAAAATCTCAAGGCACCAGGCGCTCCTCGCCTCTCAAGCGATACCACCATTCAGAGGATTGAGGCGAGGGATCCAAAGCAACGCCATGATCTCTTTGAATCGAGACACTCCACCAGCATCTGACGAAATACGGTGATACCTCGTCATCCGATTCCGTCGCTGATCTGAGATTCGTGACCTAGGCCGAAGTGTGGGAACCGCTATTGAATAGCGGTTCTCGGCGGCCGCATCAAACCTCGAATAGGTCCAAGCGAGAATTGTTGGGTGAACGTTCCAGCGGGGAGAAGGGGACCAGGGCAAAATTTGTGGCGGGTCCGGTGGGACCTGAACCTACCTAGGCGAATTTGGCGTGTTCAGCGGATTGCCTGATTGCATACGAGAGGAGTTGCTACTGAGCTAACGGAAAAACTCGCAGGTTCGCTAATAGCTACGCGTTAGGGGAGGGAGACGTTCTGTCCCCAGTGCGAAGTCTGCGAGCGTCTTGGCGAAGCGTATCGCGTCTTCAGGGGAACATGAACTGATATTCACCCTAGCACTCTTGCCGTGGCCTCTGAGTGTGATGGTCTCGTGCTTCTGATCGAATACAATGTCGTAGTCCGCTCGTCTCCCTTTGCGAACTCGTATCCTTTTGATATTCGAGCAGAACGGGAGGGTGTACTCCAAGAAGAGCATCATCACGTCCATCCCATCTCGAAGATCCTTTTGCGAGGGCCTGATGTATTGATGCTCGAGTTGGTTGCGTTTCTGGTTTATGCGCGCTAAGATCCTCGGAGCAAGAATTCCGATCTTGCCCAGAACCTCAAGCTTGAAAGGGAAATTCCATCGTTCTTTTCGTGCGATGGGCATTATACAGCAGTACCATAGCAACTCATCTACTCGGCATTCGATGGCTCGCTTCATGTTGCTCAACGCGTTGACGCGACTGTGAATATGAGAGTCCTTAGAATCCGTGGTCACGAAATCCCTGAATTGCAGGGATGTGAGACTGAACACCTTTTCATCATACCATTCATACTCATAGGAGCTTGCCGAATTATCCTTGAGTATCTGCTCTATCTGGGCAAGCAGCGACGAGCTGGTCAGACCCGGTCACTCTCCACAGGCCAAATGAAAACTGACTCACTATTCGAGACAGATGAGTCATAAGTCTGTCTGTAAACTAGGCTCGTTTTCCATCGCTCAAACGTGAGCATGAGCGGTATTGCTTCACTTGCGAGACAGCGAACAAGAACGTGCGGCCGCCGGAACTCAAACCGCTCGCGATCACTATCTGGGACTCAAGAATTGGACAGTAGCCAGGCGGAGATTCGTGCCGTGATGTGAATTAGTGCTCCTTGAAAATGAGGTGGTCATTCACGTGGTAGCACGTACGCCCATGCCAGAGCCATCCCGCATAGCGTGCTCAGGGTTGATGATGCGAGAAGCGGAGACCTCCAGTCTGTTGGAGCCCATATGATGGTGAGAACTGACGGGGCGCCCGGAAGTACCACCGGCAGGAAAACAGAAAGCAAATTGGTAACTGTGCGATAGAAGCCGCGAAGTTTCCTGTATTTTCGTGCCATTCTTCTTAGACGCGGCGCCGCAAGCATTGTAATCGGTAGGAAGAACTGAGCTAAAGCGATCCATGACAGGGTTGCGTTCACGTTTCCCTCTAGCAGAGAAATCCAGACAGTTACTACGGCCAGGTACAAGGTACCATTAACATCTAGGAATGATTCAGCTGCAGACAGAAGGAAACTAAGCGAAAGAGGGTCGGTGTCAACATAGAGATCGGTTCCTTGAATGAGCCTTGAGACTGTCAGGTAGGCTATGGAGCTGAAGAATGCTTGCAGCCCCAGCATAGGCAGCATCACCGAGAAGAGCGGAAACGCGTCCCCAGAAGGAAACAGCAATGAGTACTCAACATTGCCAACCTCAAGAGGTGTTCTCACATACACCAATCTGAATATCCCGAGAGGAATCAGCAATGACATGAATGCGACTGCACACATGCTGTATGGGTTTCTGAATCGATATCTACGGGGCCAAAATGATCTTGGTGTTCGCGAGAGGAAGACGACCGACACGCCCAAGCCGATGGCATAGAATAATAGGAATACGGGCCACCAACTCCAGTCGCCGAGCCACATGAGCACAACAGTTATTGTTAGCGTGAACGCAATCATGCATTGAACCATCAAGACACGAAGGGTTCGTTCTGGCAGCTGGCCCAATTGAAGCACCCGACCAAAATTGTCCTAGTAGCGCTCTTGGCCCTTTCGATATTGGCAGGGGGTGGCATGTGCGGCAAGGTAGTGTCCAGCGTTCTGTTAAGGCACTTTACCGTCAGAGTCGAGGGGCCAGAGGGTCCCATCGTGCCTTGGTACTCTCGATTTTGGGCTTCCCTTAACGGTCTGCTGGCACCAGTTCAGATACCATTCGCCGCTTTCCTTGCGGGATTCCTTGTTTGCACGTGTCTGTCCAAGCTGAGGCGTAGTTCAGAGACTAGGCGAAGAGAGAGTGATGTGGGAACTGCTAACATGCTATCCACAGGCGGTCATCATGCACCACCAAGATTCTCAGACGGTTCTATGCTCTAAACCCCGCTAGGGTTTTGCTAGCCTTACCGGTCCAAGTGCCGACTGAAGCAGAGCTCCAAGCCGCCAAAGAGAGAGCTCAAACCGACGCCATCCCGAGGGAGCAGGAAGGCATTCGCCTGGAACGCCTATCAAGCCCAAAGCCATCTACGCGACTAGAAGCCCTCACCGGCCGGGCAGGACGGCAGGTTCCTTGAGGCTTCGACTCTGAAAGGATCGGGGTTGGCCACGCCTCCGAGCTCGCTCGAGTCCCGGATCCCGACGTCCAGCTGAGGCTCCTGCTCGAATGCAAACAGTACGACATGACTGTCCAGGACTTGCATGGAGTCGTCGACTCAACGCTCAACATCCTTAAGGAGCGAGCGGACAAGCCACTTGGCACAGCTGGACTCGTGCCACTACGACCGTCGACGATAAAGTGCCACTTCTGCAAACTAGAGCGACCCATACCTCAGGTCAAGGGATTCAATGTGTGCCAGCATTGTTTTGCGACGAACGGATCGGTGCAGACGCTTACGGCGAAGATGCAATCGAAGCCGTGGATGTTGCCAAGAGCGCGTTGACTATAGTAACTGACGTAATTCTTTGAATGTTTTGTTGTGTTTTTTCCTTTTTGAGGTATTCTGGTTGCTGTGTTTGTGGAGATGACGGTTATGGCTAAGGCGTGAGTTTGAGTTCGTTGTTGGCTG
>Ga0315282_10008413_pt1 | contig 16713 bp, 29 predicted proteins | sample YL17G07_20_MG_FD_203693 | JGI IMG/M metagenome (GOLD analysis project Ga0315282, IMG submission 203693) | Sediment microbial communities from Yellowstone Lake, YNP, Wyoming, USA - YL17G07_20 | ecosystem: Environmental > Aquatic > Freshwater > Lake > Sediment | place: USA: Wyoming | collected...
TGGGATTTAAACAATTAGAATATTTTCCCAAAAGATGCGACTACTAAAATTCCTATGAAGTGAAGTATGTAAGAGTAAACTAAGAATTTTTTAGTGTCGTATCTGGCTGCTCCGAAAAGCGCAGCTCCGATTTCATCTGGTAGTGGCGAAGCGATTATCAGTCCTGCCATTATCGGTATGAGAGTTTTCCATATTTTTGAACGGGAGACTCTTTTCCAGATAACAATTCTTATTTCTTCGTGCAACACTAAGCTCGATACAGGCTTTGTCAGCATATTGATTTCCTTTGACAATAGTTTTATTTCGCGTATCAGTTTGTTTTTTACGAAATGGAAAATCATGTAATTTCCTATTACAGAACCGAAGGCTCCTATGAAAGCTATAAGAAAGGGGTTGAGCGTGTGTCCCAAATCGTACAAAACTGCTGTTGCCGGAAGGGCTGTCAATGCGTACGTGAATAAAATACCGAGGACGAATACAGCAAAATAACCTAACTTACCTAGATTTTGTATGAACACTAACATCAGCTCGGATCTTAAAATAAAATACGCCAAAACGATGCTTAGAAAAAATATCATTAGGTTTCTGTGTTTCCACTCAAACTTTCTTAGTTTTCGTATGTCCTTTCTTATTTCATAATTAGTGTTTCTCCTTACTTTCTTTCTAATATCCATATAAAAATATTCGAAAACTAAATTTTAATACCGCAAAACCGAAATTTTAAGGGTGGAAAAATGATCGACATAAAGCTTGTGAGAGAGGGTCCAGACTTCGTAAGGAAGAACCTCGAGAGGAGACGTAATCCAGAATATCTGACAATGTTCAATGAATTGGTGAAGGTTGACGCTGACTGGAGAAAGATTGTAGCCGAGTTGAACAACCAAAGAAAAAGGAAGAACGAAATAAGTCTAGAAATCTCAAAAGCGAAGAAACGCAACCAACCTGTAGACAATTTAGTTATTTTGGGGAAAGATTTGGATGAAAAAATAAAGGGAGCAGAGGTCAGAGAAAAACTCCTTCAGGACAGGGAGAACCGTCTTTGGATGGGGGTTCCGAATCTGTTGCATGACAGCGTGCCTTTTGGAAAGGATGATAGCGAAAACGTTGAGATAAGAAAGTGGGGCAAACCACCTAAGTTTAATTTCACACCGAAAAACCATTTGGAAATTCTTGAAAATCTGGACATGGTCGATTTTGAAAGAGGAGCGAAGGTTGCTGGAAATCAATTTTATTATTTGAAGGGAGATGTTGTTTTTCTGGACATGGCACTGCAGAGATTTGCTCTCGATTTCTTGAAAAAAAGAAAATTCAAAATAGTTGAGCCTCCTCTGATGATTGCAAAAAAGGCTTACGAGGGCATGATAGATTTTGCAGATTTTGAGATGATGACCTACAAGATAGAGAACGAAGATTTGTATCTTATCGCAACCGCTGAACATCCTCTGGGCGCGATGATGATGGGTGAGACGCTGAACAAAAAAGATTTGCCAATCAGGTTGGCTGGAGTTTCAGCTTGTTTTAGAAAAGAAGTCGGTACTCATGGCAAGTATACGAAAGGCCTTTTCAGAGTGCACAATTTCAACAAGATAGAGCAGTTCGTCTTCTCGCATCCCGATGACAGTTGGAAATTGCACGAAGAGATACAAAAAAACTCAGAAGACATGTACAAAAAATTAGGACTGCACTATCGTGTCGTAAATATCTGTACTGGAGACATCGGAACGATAGCAGCTAAAAAATATGACATAGAATGTTGGATGGCTGACGGAAAGTTCAGAGAGACGGGGAGCAATTCAAACTGTACTGATTATCAGGCGAGAAGGCTGAACATAAAGTGGAGAGAGGTACCAGGTCAGGCTCCTGCAGGATTTGTCCACACTTTAAACAATACAGCTCTCGCGACGAGCAGGACCATGATAGCAATTATAGAACAGAATCAGCAGAAAGACGGAACTGTGAAAATACCTAAAGTTTTGCACCCTTACATGTTCGGAATAAAGAAGTTGGAATGAAATCAAAACAACGGTATTAAAATTTAGAATAGGTAAATTTTTTTCCATAACTTTTTCTTCATCTTGTCCCCTTTCGTATATTTGCGCCATTTATGCGCATATTTATGAGCTTAGTTTTAGGGTGCGCATATTCAGCTCATTTCAAAAGTATGTAGTAAGCCCCTTTACCTTTTCCTTTCATTTTTCAACAACTTTGAAAGGAGGATTTTCCATCTCCAGAGTCAGCTCCCGCAAATATCTTCGTTCGGCGAAATTTTCTTCGTGGTACTCGCAGTATTTTCCTTTACCTTCTTTAACCAGCGTGTAAACATCTCTCTTTTTTCTCACATCGTACCTAAGTATCGCGCCGCATTCTTTGCACTGAAAAAAATCTATCAGATAAGTTGTCTCGGGCATCGGTCCGCTGGCTGGAAAATGTCTGGCCTTGGGCTCGTAGAATTTGCCGTCTATCTCGATTACTAGGGGATTTGATATAATATTTTTTCCTGACACGGGCATCAATTTAGATAAGCGCTCTAAATCTTTAAAAGACTATTGCTCAGATGGCTCAGATCAAAAGCCTTATCAAGAAAATGATATCGCCGAAGTAGACTGTCGCGAGCAGAGCGAGAGGAAATGCCGGAGCAAATCTCACCCCTTCTTTTATCCAGACGAATTTTTTTCCAGATTTTTTTATTTTTCTTACCTGAGCTTCAGTCGCGCCTTCAAGATGTTTGAAGCCTAGCAAAATATCTCCAATTTTTAGTTTTGAAACAGGGATTTTTTTCTTGAAGCCTATGTCCTCGACTGATTTAGCAAATTTCCATACTATGAATAAAGCTATAGTCAGAACCAGTATCAGAAATGAGTTGAAGAAGGCTGACCTCAATGACATGTATCCAAAGTAGTTCATCAGATAAGAATCGAGAACAAACACTACGGCGAAAAGTAAAAACGATCCCAGCAAAATTATCCGAGAACTTGCCTTGATGTCTTTAGAAAAATATTTCAGAACTCTTCTGTTCATCAGCGAGTAAAAAAAGGAGTAAATCAGCATGTAGGCTGCACCAACTACGAAAACGTTGATGAAATAGCTGAGAGGGAAAGGGAAAATGGTCTGTGAAAAACTGAACTGGGAGGTTGGAAGAAGAAATCCTATTGCAGACAAAACTTTCGCATCTCCACCGCCCCATTGACCGAAGTAGTACATTGCAAAACCAAACCCGAGAAAAACAAAACCTACGATTACGCTGTCCCTTAGATAAAGAAAATTTCCTGTCGTGACTGAAAGATAAATATAGAAAATAAGCCCTATCGCAGCCATAGCGTAAGGAATTTTGTCTGGAATCTCTGTCGTCTTCAAATCGTATATCGCTGCAAGCGAAGATCCTCCCAGCGCAACAATCAAAGGAATTTGTTCGAACATGCTTTAAAATAATTCGTATTTGAAATAGAAAAATAATTTCAAACTGCAGCCACAAAAACTTTATTCAAGTATTTACTCAATGCCGAAGAAATTGTATATTCTGGAACATAATCTATTGCAGCGCACAGGAGCCCATTCAGATTATAATTTTTCATAATTCTGTCTACCAATTTTGAAAAGTCCTTGTCATAATCTACTATCTTACAATCAAGTACAGCAACGAATTTGTCGGCATAATTAGACCTGAACTTAGAATTATTGTTTATAAGATTTGTCAAATATGCGCTATTTTTTCTACGTTCATTCTCTTGTCTTTTGATTTCTTCCACAGACTCTTCAGACATAATTTAAATTATTTGAATGAAAAAATTTATTCTCTATCTTAAGCTCGGAATTAGGAATATTTCTTGAAACCGATGCTTCTAGCAATTTCCCTTATGCATCTGCGACAATAGTTCAGATTGTATTTTTTTATGACTCCCCTGTGAGTCCCACATCTCTGGCAGACTTTTGTCTCTTTACCATATTTCTTAGTCAGAATCATCCACCCATTTGGCCTAGAATAGTAAATAATTCCTCTTCACTCGATACGTCTTCATTGTAGATCTTATCGAAAAGTTTAAAGTAAAAGTTCGATAGGTTACTCTCGCTCTCCGCTTTCTTCAGCATTATTCCGTTCAAGTTGAATGCAATTATCATGAGCTCTTCACTGAACAACTTCCACACCTTTTCCTTTCAACCAATTTACAACTTCTTCTTTATTAATCTTATGTTTTTTCGAGATATTGCTTCTTTTTATTTTTCTTTTCTTGACCCTATAGCCCCTTCTCTCCAAAGTGACTGCAACGTCCAGACCTAACATTCCGACTTCATGAGAATATTTCACTTCAGGTAGGTCTATGTATTCCTTGATTCCAAAATTAATGTTTCCATTCTCATCAATCTGACTGAAATCTACTTTGTTATCTCTAGACTGTAGGACTTTTTTAAAAAATTCTTCTGCAGCGTTTTTTCGCAACGTGACTTTGACCCCGACGGGTTTGCCTTCAGCAACTCCAAATGTAGACCTTGTTTTGGACAACGTGACAATGGGCTTTCTTTCAGTGAGCATTTCCAAGAGCATTTTTGCTTTTTCAATCTTTTGATAATCCCCTCCACAGCCTACATTAAGCGTGACTTTCTCTATCCTGATTTCTCTCATAGGATTTCCTTGCATTTCACTCACTCAGCTTGATTATTGGCTTGTCCTTGCCTACTACAAAAAAGTGATCTTTCAATACTTCTGTCTCTTTCCCAGAAATGTTGCAGACTATCTTCGTAGGATTTTTGAACTTGCCGAGAATTATTTCTTTAAGCTCGCCCAGCTCCCCCTCGTTCTTTCCGCTTGTGATCACTCCCAACATGCCTTTTTCCAACCTGAGATGATTCAATATTTTTAAGCTAGGAAGTTCTATGACCAGAGAATCTCCGGTATTGTATTCATCCTTATCTACGAGGATGTTCTTGCCGTCATGTAAATTGAGCTGAGTCCTGTCTCCTCTGTACTTCACCTTGTTTTGTATCTTGCATATTTTTAGTTTTGACTCCTTGTCCGAAATCTCGATGAGAGTCAGACCAGCTGAACTCGGAACTACCCTGTAGTTTTTGCTTATTTTTGGTATTGTAATCACGTCGAACAGTCCTGCAGGATAAGCATGATCCTTTCTCACTTTACCATCAACCAAAATTTCTCCTTTTTTGATGATTGTTCTTGCTTCGCTGCCAGAATCCGTTATTTTCAAAATGTTCCTCAAAATTATCTGTAGAGGTATGCTCTCGAACTTCTTGTGAGGTCCTGGCCTTGGAGACACTGTCCAGACACGATGTTTTTTTCTTATCTTCCAAAAGCGTGGTGCCAAAAGTCTTTTTAGCTTTGCCATAAATATCACTCACTGATCACTCACTGCTTTGTTGGCTTGCCTCTTGCCAGTGCTTTTTTTCTGAGTTCATCCTCCAAGTTTAAATTGGTTATTCTCACGTTTGACGGACTTATCGGAACCTGCACTTCTATTCCAGTCGTTCTTTTTCTCATAACACCCTCAACATAAATTTTATAGTTTTTGTAGTCTACTTTAGAAACTTTGCCTTTTTTCTTGAAAAATTTGCCTCTCATTATTTCAACCTCATCCCCCTTTCTGACTGGCACAGCCCTTCTTTTATATTGCTGTCTGAGCTCTTTCGATAAGTGTGAAGAAATCATTTTTCTCCTCAGATGCAGGGGGGCATTGTGCAAAAATCCTCTCTGCTTTCTAGTCTGTTTGGATACAGGTCTCATCAAATCATATCACCATGCTTGAAATTTTTCCTATTGTAGAAAATCTTTCAACTGCTTCTCTTGCAACCGGACCTTTTATTTCCGTCCCCCTTGGCTCTCCATTCTCGTCCGTAAGAACTGCTGCATTGTCCTCAAAAGAAATTCTGATGCCTTCCAGTCTTCGATACTCCTGCCTCTGCCTGATTATCACAGCATTAACAACCTGCTTCCTTATTTTTATGTCCCCTACTTTTACAGAAGCTTTTATCAAATCTGCAACTCCGGCCGCAGGATGCCTTCTCCTGACTCCCTTGTAGCCCATGACTGAAATCACCTGAATAATTTTGGCACCTGTGTTGTCAGCGCAAGTGATGTAGCTTCCAACCGGAATACCTTTTGTGACACTGGCCTTGACAGCTTTCATAAAAATCATCACAATTTTTCAATAATTACGAACGGCTTAGTTTTGCTTATTGGTCTGCACTCTACAATCTTAACTCTGTCCCCTTCTTTAGCGGATATGCATTCTGGGTTGTACGCTGCTATTCTCGAATGTCTTCTCTCGTATCTTTGATATTTTGGTATGTAGTGCATGTAGTTCTTCTCAATTATCGCAGTCTTCTGCGCCTTTGACGAAGCGACTATACCTTCGATTATTTTTCCTCTAACAGAAAGCTTTCCGTGCCAAGGACATTTTTCGTCCTTACAAATCTTTTCAGGCGCTTTTGCTTCTATTCCGATGTTTCTTGCATTTTCTTTCTTTTTTGCCATTCTACCATCTTTGAAACTTCTTTTTTATTCTATCTTCGGGTCTAGCCAATAAAAGCTTGCCGTCGACCTTAACTTTAGTTTTATCTGGAAGCGTAAAAATAAATATGCTATTCTTCTTGGGTATAAGTTTTTCTTTTTTATCTTTTGTCTCGATCTTCAGCATATTGTAGGTCTCATCTATTACTTTTCCCGAAATTTTCTCCAGAGTTTTGTCAGTGCATTTGTCGATCTTCACTGGTAGAGATATCAGTTCGTGCCTTACCAAGTTGTGTGGTGTTATTGGCATATAGGAAAATTTGGAATTAGTAATTAAATAAGCATTTAAATTTTACATGCGAATTATTTTTTCATGAAAGGACATGAATATCCCACATTACCTTTGGATGAAATTTTGAGATGGATTTATGATAAGAGTTGCGAGAATTCTCTTCCCACTTTTTAAAAATCATTTCAGTGCTTTAATCTCTCTCAATTTTTTAACAAGACGGTCAAACGATTCTTCAATATCCTTGGCGGACCTTGCTCCGACGCAAACTATTTTTCCTGTGCCGAATATAAGAAAAGTAACACTTTTTTTCATTTTATACACCAAGCCTGGGAATGTTTCTGGTGCGTACTCAGAATTTTCTAGTTCAAAAGCCATCTTATCGATATCAAGTCTTGTATCTAATTTTGTTGATGCAACAATGTTTTGGGTTTCAATTTTAGAAATTTTTACATCAATCCCCATACCTTTCAACAATTTTAACATATTCTCTATCGCTTCCTTTGCATCTTTTTCAGACGCAGTGCCAACACATGTTGCCTTTCCTGAAGAGAATATCAGAAAGCTTGCTCTCGGCATCTTCATACGATAAACCACACCTGGGAAATTGTCAGGAAAATACTCGGCACCGCTCGGTAATTTACTGGCTAATTTATCAAGGTCTATCCTATCTGAAAATTGAACTGTGATTACCATGTTGTGGATTTCAATCTTGAGCATCAATTAAATTAGGACTTTGGTAAATAACTATTTCAACTCCGCAATCAATTTATTATATTCCTAAAGACGTGAGAGAATGAAGGATAAAAAAATTCAAGATGTTACGAATGAAGAGTTTGAAAAATTAAAACAAAAATACCCTAAAGCCGTGACATCTAAAAGGGAAGACGGGTCTGAAAGGATATTTATAAAATGTGTTACTTATGTTCTCAGGTGAACACCTTGGAATTTAATATAAATTCATATAACTTTAATGTTGGAACTTACAGATTGCTACATGTTCATCAAAATAAATATAAATTTTTGCTTACAATATGGACAAATTTTTGGTTCTTCTTTTAATTTTGTATTGTTCATCATCAATTCACCTCTCCAAATTCTAATTCTGCTAAGCATTTTTTACAGATGGGTATGTTATTTTTTATTACAATCTAATCAAAGCTTAGCTTACCATGATTTGGACAAAACATTTTACTTGCGTATTGTCACTTCCATAAAAATTATTTAAAAGCTCTTATTTTCTTCAACTTCCTAACAAGGTAATCGATCGCCTTCTCGATCTGTTTTGCATTTCTCGCTCCAGTACAAACTATTCTTCCAGAGCCAAATAATAAAAATGCAACTTTGGGATCAGCCATCCTATATACCAGACCGGGAAACTGCTCAGGTTCGTATTCAGAATTTTCTAGTTTAAAAGCTATAGTGTCAAGATTTAACCTTGCACCAAGTTTAGCAGAGGCAACAATATTCTGAATCTCTATCTTTGGCTTATGCACCTTCACTCCAATTTGTTTAAATAATTTCAACATCTTTTCTATCCCATTCTTTGCCTCATTCAGACTCGTTGCTCCAGTGCAGTTCATTATGCCAGACGAAAAAACCAAGAAGCTTACTCTGGGTTTTTTCATTCTATACACCAAACCAGGGAATTGCTCAGGTATATACTCTCCACCTTCTTTTTTGAGTAGGAGACTAAGATTAATCCTATCAGAAAATTTGACTGTGATTACCATATTATGTATCGTAAATTGCATGATTAAGTTAAGATTTTCTCAACGATAACTGTAACGTTGGTCATTATTGAATGGTTTAATCCAAATTTATCAGATTAGAAACGATAACTATTTAGTGTGATCCCAGCCTCGGCGTTCAAACTGCATTCAAAATGTAGGGATTATATATATTTTACTCCTTCATGAGCTGTAAAGTAAACGTCTGGAATTTTAAGCAAAAAAATTAACCCTTTTTAACTACCAGCACGTTTTCCTTAATCTCGGCCTCCAATTCCTGTCCCTCTTTCCACTTCAGTTTTTCTATAATGTTTGGTGGAATTACCAAAACCCATTTGGCATATTCAACATCCTTTACCTTCCGAGAAAGCTGTTTTTGAAGTTTCATAATCTAAAAGTGAAGCCAGTTATATTTAAACCTTTAGGTACCAACTCTCAAGTGACTAATTAGGTACCGAAAGATATAAATAGTAGTAGGTACCTACTATGTTGTATGAAGAATGAAATAAAGTGTAAGCATTGTAAAAGTCAGAATTTCAGAAAAGAAGGAACCAGAAAAACAAATAACCGAGGAAAGATACAGAAATACTTCTGCAAGGATTGTAATAGGTTTTTCACTTATGATGATGGCTTTTATCGAATGAGAAACAAGCCGGAAATAATCACAATGTCAATTGATATGTATGTTTCTAATTTATCCAGCAGAAAAATGAGAAACCAATTGAAAAGGCACTTTGATTACAAAATAAGCCATGTTTCTATTCTAGATTGGGTTAGAAGATACACATTGAAGGTTCAAAAATTCATAGAAAGGCGGGGCTACAATTTAGGAGGGAGGTTTTATGCTGATGAGACGATGGTCGATTGTGAAGGCAGGAAAGATCGGTTTTGGTGCTGTCTTGACTGGGATACACGATTGATTACAGGAGTGCATTACAGCTTGGCTACGAATCCTGTTGAGGCGCAGGAATTTCTGAAGAAGGCAATAGCCAAAGGAAAGCCAAGGTACATTCAAACCGACGCCGGAATGTTCTATCCGAGAGCGTTCAGGAAAATGTTTTATTCAAACAAGTTTGGTGGCTTAGTGGTAGAACACAGAATACAAAACTATCAGGAAACAAGAATCCACAATTACAGGATTGAAACAGTTTTTATGAAAATCAAGGACAGGGTTCTTGACTTTAGAGGCCTGAAAGCTTTATGGTCTGCTCCAATACTGTTGAACGCAATAGTCATACAACACAACTTCATAGAGGCTCATACAACAACAAATGAAATACCATGTGAGAAAGCAGGAGTTAATTTAGAACTTAGCGAGAACAGGTGGTTGGACCTTATAAGGCTAAGTAGTAAAGAAGCGAAGTCTGAAATAAAGAATGTTTTATAAAGAATTTTATCTAACCTTTTATTATGGCTAATCGTCACAGAAGAAAATCAGCCATCGATGTTTGTCATTATCATTTGTGTAGGAAAAGATTAGAAGTCCATAAATGCAAATATTGTAATGAACTCTTCTGTAAGGAGCACTTGAAAGCAAAACCGCCTGGACTACCAAATTTTGAAACTACTAGTCATAAAGATAGACTTTTCATGGAAGAATGGCATAAACCTGGTGGACATCCTTGTATGCCTTATCTAAATCACTGGGAGGTAGAAAACAAAAGAAAAGCTGAAGAATATGGGCTGGCTCTAGATAGACTAATTAGATCTAAACCAATAAAAGGTGAAAAAGAAGAAAAAAGTTACAAGCCAGAATATGAAGAACCATCCAGAATTCCTGTTGAGAAATTTCATTGGGCACCACACGAAAAACCAAAAACAGCCACATATAATTATTCTCTACAACGTTTCATAAAAAGTATCAAGAACATACTTGTTTTGGTTATCATTATCTTAGTAATAGGATTGTTTTTAGCCCCACATACACTTCTTAGTTTTGTTGGAATAGATATAGGATCTTATTGGAATCTTGACATTGTAATAAAAGATGCACCAAAAATTCTGGGAGTAGTAAATTTAACAAAAGAGCTGAATGACAAAGTTAATAGTATAGATACCCGCACATTAGAATTCAAAATATTTGATGGAATAAATGCTGAACGTATAAAAAAATGGATTACCTGCATTGAAATGGAATGAAAAGGTCGCTGAAGTTGCAAGACAACATAGTAAAGAAATGGCTGATAACAACTATTTCATGCACGAAGGCCTAGATTGTAGTGATGCAGATGATAGAATATCTAGAGCTGAAATTTTCCATACTATGTCTGGAGAAAATATCATGCAGATGCCTATGATAAAACAATATTGGTATACACCATCATCCTATAGCCCATATTCTGGTGGATCAATTGAAAAAAGAGATTATAAAACATTTGACGAATTAGTAACAGATACGGTAGAAGGATGGATGAACAGTCCAGGATATAGAGCTAATATTTTAACAGCAGATTTCGACGAAACTGGTATAGGTGTAGTCATACAAAATGTTCCAAAAGAACGTGTAGAAAATACTAACTTAGTCCCTATAATTACAATAGTTCCCATAGGCGGAGTCTCGTGTGCTAGAGCATCTACGCCAGATAAAGAAGCTACTTTTTACATAACTCAAGATTTCATTTCAACAGAATGTGGTAGTGGAGCGACACTTTGTAATGGCAAATGCTGGGAAAACTGTGGTTCTGGTAGCGAATTCCAATGCACTTCTAGCGGTGGAACATGTATACCGATAGGTCAACAAGGATGCGAACCAGATGGTATTTATTGTAATGGTCAATGCTAGCAGAAATGTCCATCAGGCTACACATTTATTTGTACACTATCTGGGGGAGTATGTCAATAAAACAGCAAGCCGAATCTAGATTGGTCGTACGAAAAGAAAAGTTATTTAAATAAAGTCAATTTTAATAATAATCATGGCTAGGAATCTTTTTGGAATTGAACCTATTAGAATTAAACCGATTAACATTTATGGCTCTCAGCGAAGCAGTAAAAGAACATTAGGAGTAAGGGATAAACAAATTCTTTACCGTAGAGCAAAAGGAAAATGTGAAGGTTGTGGAAAGAGAATTGAGTATGATGAAATGCAAGTTGGACACAGAAGAGCCTATTCTAAAGGGGGAGCAACAACCTTAGCGAATTCTGCTTGTTTATGTTATAGATGCAATAAACTTCAAGGAACTGGTAGCTTAGAAACATTAAAGAAAAAATTGTCAGGAACTTTTGGTAAGAGGACCAAGAAAAAATCAGGGAAATCTACCAAAAGAAAAGCAAAAAGTAATTATTGGATTAATCCATTAACTGGTAAAAAAGAAAGAGCCCAACCGTTATTTCGGTTATAATTCAACTAAAACTCTACTCGTGTTCTTCTAAGTGGTTTCCTTCTAGCTTTAAATCTGACTTTATGACCGCTGGAAGTTGTAAAATTCACTGGTCTTTTTGTTTTAGTTTTCTTTCTTCTTGCTAGAAATGATGGCATAATAATTCAATATAGATCAACCATAGTTAAAAATCTTCTTTTTAGGTGACGTTTACTTTACAGCTCAAATATTACCAATGGATTAATAACCATAATCTTTTGGATCATGCCCCAGTTTTATTATTCGTTCTTTAAATGAAGGTCGTGCAAAGGGATCAATTTTTCGTAAAAAAGATTTTCTTGTTCGTTTTCGGTTAATCAATCCTTGAATTTTAGCTATTTTCAAAATAGGTTGCAGTACTTGTTTTGAATCAACTAATGTTGAAGCATTTTTATCGGCGTTAAATTCAGGCAACATTGTAAATTGTCTAGCTACAAATAAACATGGAATTATCCCTATAAAAGAAAATAAACCAACAAGGTTCCACTTCAATATGCTGTATAGAGATTCAAGACCTAAAAACAATGCAACAAAGATGAAGATGCCTTGAGTTAAATAACAGCCTATGGAGAATATTTTCCCATTATTCATTGAATGTCCAATTTCATGAGCGATAATTCCCTCGATGTCCCAATCCTCAATACGATTATTATTCCATAATGAATAAACTTCGTCTGACAATGCAATTTTGGTTCCTTTTCTGAGAGTCCTTTCCGAATAAGCGAACCAATTTTTTTGCATTTTTTGTATTTCTATTGTTGGAACTTGCTTTAATCTGCCTTTTTTTACCGAGTCTTTCAATCATTGAGGTAAGTCTATTGGATTGTTCTATATGCATATATGTACCCGCAACTCTAGAACCACTATCCTGTATTAAAAATGTCTTAAAACTAATTATATTAACTTTTTTTTAGAATTTGAATCATTCGTCAATGAATAGGTAATCGACTTAAATGTAGTTAGTGAACGGCATTCTTTGTAAAGTGCCAACGGATTCTGTCTAATTAATAATTCGATATATTCTCGATAAGCGCGAGCATACGCCTTATTTATCTCTTCGAATTCTTCCCTCGTACCTTTGCCACTACTGTTAGTGAAGCCAAATCCCATTATAACTTAATTAAAAATAATGGATAAATAGTTAAACCGAACCCTTCCAATTGAGCATGCATGCGCTCCCTTTCGGTGGCTTCACGAGCATCCAATGAATCTTCCACCTGTCACCGTACTTGAATATGTTCGGCTCATCGCATGGAAAACTGCTTTTATCATCCTTCAAGCTGTATCCAAGAATCTTCGCATCATTTATTCCCGGCTGTAGAGTCACATCCCAGAAAAGAATGTCCAAGGGCGCAGTTATATAAAAGAAATAGAAGTTTGAGTCGGAAGCGGCAAACGCCTTCTTCCAGTGCCATTGAAAACCGTACGTATAGAGATCGCCTGGTTGTAGCGGTGGATTAAAGGTGACTTCGAATTTATGAGACCTGGCATCAATCTCCGTCACCTTGGTTATGTCAACGTTCCTCCCCCATGAGCTCAGAGCTTTCGCCTTAATATCGTCTAACGTTTCGAAATTCCTCAAGGTGTGGCTGTGGACCAGCCTGTCGATCGTCTCATCAATGCATTCTGTTGTTATATGCTTTGTAAGCTCGGTATCCCCGTCCAAGTTCAGAACATTTATATGAAGTATGAAGAAGCGGTCAATGTAACCCTTACCAAATGTGTTTGGGCGATTTGATGACCTGAAAAAGATTTAAGTTTGGACTTTCTTCAATTGAAGTTAGCTGGGGAGCGTACCTCCCGCACGATTTTAAAAATTAATCTTGATATAGAATACTCTCTACAAATCAAGTTTATTATTTTTTTCAGATGTTTTCAGACGACTTCGATTTGGCTATCTGAGAATCCTAATTTTACCAGCAAATCTTTTATCTTGTTCTTGTGGTCGCCCTGCAACTCGATGCGGTTCTGCTTGAAAGTTCCTCCGCACGCAAGCTTTGACTTCAGCTGTTTCGAAATTTCCTTTCCGTTCTCTGTTATGCCCTCGATGATAGTAGTAGGTTTGTTAAATTTTCTCTTTTCAACATAAACTTTTATTTTTTGCTCTGCCCTTTCTATGGCAATGCAGACGCAAAGATCCGGAGGCAAACCGCAGATTGAACAGTTGTTTCCTGATAAAGGATTTCCACACTTACAAAGTTCTGGCAATTACTCCTTTCCTCCTGTTTGTTTTTTCGTAGACTTTTTCACTTCTTTTACTTCTTTTACATTTACAAATTTAGTCGAAGCCTTTAATCTCTTTTTCTGTTCTTTAAAAGTAAGAATTTTTGCTATGGCCCTTCTGAGCTCGCCTATCTTTCCCGGATTTTTTATCGGCCTTCCTGTCCTTACGTTTGTCATTTCCTTTGCAAGCTCGAGCCTCAATTCTTGCAGCCTTTTCTCTAAATCTTCAGCATTTATCTCTTTTATCTGCTTAAACCTCAGTACTGCCACTTGTCTCAGCTCCTTCCTCTTCTTTTTTTTCTCCTTTCTCTCCAACAGTCGGTATAATAGTGAATTCCTTCGGCGATTCTTTCATAATCTTAACGCTTATTCCAACTACGCCGGCTTTTAACAAAGCCTGAGTGTATCCTTTTTCCACAAGCCTTTCAGCATAATCACCGCTGTGGGCAACAAAACCTTTTCTGAATTTCTTGAAGTTGGACCTCTCGCTCCCGCTTATTTTACCAGCGACTCTTATATTCACTCCTATGGCACCGACCTCCATTATTTTTTCCAAGTAAAAATTGACAACCTTCTTGTAGTTTATCCCTCTCTCCAACGCCCTGGCTATTCTCCTCGCAACTATGTTCGCGTCCATAAAAGGATTCTCAACTTCCTTCACGTCAATCAGCGGATTTTCGAACCCGAACTTCTGCTTAATTTCCTCTGTCAGCTCATTAATCCTCTTGCCAGATCTTCCTATTACCAGACCGGGTTTGTGGGCGAAAACTATTATCCTGATTCCTAGCGGAGTGGGTTGGATATCTGTGTGGCTATATCCTGCCTTTTCGAATTTGTTTCTTAAATATTCTTCTACCTGCGCTTTCTTTATCCCTTCCTTCACGAAAAATTTTTCAATTGCCATAATCATCACAAGCCTAGCTTACCTTTCCTCCAAGATTATTGTGATGTTTGTCATTTTTGCTTTTCTTCCAGCGAACTTGGCCCTGGTTTTGGGTCTGATGAATTTGTATCCTTTATCGGCTTTTGCCTGCTTGACGAAAAGTTTTTCCACATTGAGATTCTTTTGCTTCGCATTCGCCTCTGCTGCGTTTAAAACTGAGAGAATGTTCTTGGCCGCATTTGTGTAGTATTTCCCCTTCGTTTTCCCCTTTATACCAATCTTCTTTGCCAAGAGGTTGTTCAAAAATCTCTTTGCCTTCTGTAAAGGATTGCCTTTTATCTTAGGGCAAATTTCAAGCGCATGCTTTGTAGAAATCCTCAAGGCGTTTTCGACTGTTTTTGACTCACCCATCTCATCACATTATTTTTTTTATCCTTATTTAGTCGCTATGTGTTTTGACCCTCTGCTTGCACCTATTCCTGGAGCTGAGTGCTTCACTTTCTTTATAGGAATTGAAAACTCACCAAGGCGATAACCGATCATCTCTGGAGTCACGATGACATTGACCCACTCTTTTCCGTTATGGACTCCAAACCTCACTCCGACCATCTCAGGCAAAATTATCATATCTCTAGCGTGCGTCTTATGGAACTTACTGGGGTTCTTTCTCACTTCCTCTAACAGTTTTTTCTGCTGCTCTGTCATACCACGCTTCAGTGCCCTTCTCGTTCTAGATTTAACTAACCTAGAGAACTCCTCTAATGACATCTTCTTCAGTTCTTCCAAGCTTCGTCCTCTATAGCTGAATAGTTTAACCATATAACCACATATGAAAAATTTCACTATTTAAATTTAAGTAGCAGTTCACTTTCCTTTCCTTCTCCCAACTCTTCTTGCAGCGATGCTACCGACCTTCGCGCCTGGAGGAGCGTGCCTGCTTACAGTCTTGCTTGGCCTTGGCCTGTGTTGCCTTCCACCATAAGGATGATCAACTGGGTTCATCACAACACCTGCTGTGCGAGGGAACAACTTTCCCCTAGCGTGCATGGCATGCCACTGTTTGCCCACCGTTACCCAAGGTTTTTCCATTCTCCCTCCAGCAGCTGGAATCCCTATAGTTGCCCTGCAATTTTCGGGCATTTCGATGATTCTTCCTCCCGATAGCTGGATTTTTACTTTCCCACCTGATTTGCCTAGGACAGTTGCATAACTTCCACTTGACCTGCAAATCTTAGGACCAGTCCCAGGCGCAATTTCTATCCCAAAAATTTTAGTCCCCTCAGGAATTTTTTTCAAATCAACTACATTGCCAAGAGAAATATCCCCACCATAAACAACTACATCACCGACTTTCTGACCTTCAGATGCTATATGTAAGATTTTATCCCCCTTCTCAGTTCTGATAATTGCTACAGGTGCTGACCTGCCAGGGTCGTGAGATATGTCCACAACTTTGCCTGTTATTTGTATAAAAGGGAAATACTCTACTCTACCGAAATATCTGTGACTAGGCGCTCTGTATCTTGGTCCGCCTGCTCCTCTTGCTCTTGGTATGATTCTTTTACCCATTTTTTCCACCTTGATATTATAAATGATAATAAATAATTGATTTAACTTCTCAATAAATGAATCTTTGATACTTTAAAGGTTTTTGGTTTTATTGTTTTATGAAATTCTCTCAAAAGCCCAAGTCAATCTTTCACTACTCAAAAGTGTAGACCTTATTTTTGTTCATCACAAGGTTTAAAATGTAATAAAATAAAAACTCAAGG
>Ga0315282_10008414_pt1 | contig 16712 bp, 17 predicted proteins | sample YL17G07_20_MG_FD_203693 | JGI IMG/M metagenome (GOLD analysis project Ga0315282, IMG submission 203693) | Sediment microbial communities from Yellowstone Lake, YNP, Wyoming, USA - YL17G07_20 | ecosystem: Environmental > Aquatic > Freshwater > Lake > Sediment | place: USA: Wyoming | collected...
CTCACGGTCTTCTTCTGCGCGTCCGCGGCAAAGCAATAGGTGAGCAGGTCGCGGTCGAACAGGTAGTTGCCCATCGAGACCATGCACGAGTCGGGGTTCCCGGGAATCCCCTTGGGCTGGGCCGGCTTCTCCTGGAAGCCGATCATGTTCCAGTGCTCGTCCACCTCGATCACGCCGTACTGGGTGGCGGCCTTTTGCACCGGCACCGAGAGGGCGGCGATGGTCATGTCCGCGCCGCGCTCCTGGTGGAAACTGACGATCTCGGCCAGGTTCATCTTGTAGATGTGGTCGCCTCCGAACACCGCCACCAGCTCGGGGTTGACCTTGGCAATGCGGTTGAAGTTCTGGTAAACCGCGTCCGCGGTGCCCAGGTACCACTCCTTGTGCACCCGCTGCTGGGCCGGGTTGATCGTGATCCCGCCCACCAGCGCGCCCATCATGCTGAGCCAGGACTTCTCGATGTGGTCTATCAGCGATTCGGCCTTGGTCTGGGTCAGCACCGCGATGTCGTAAATCCGGGAATTGACGAAGTTGGAAAGCACGAAGTCGATGATCCGGTATTTGCCGCCGAACGGCACGGCCGACTTGGCCCGATGCAGCGTGAGCGGGTCGAGCCGCCGACCTTCGCCTCCGGCCAGAACCATGGCTAAAACCGTGGGCATTTAGCAATCCTCAGTTATTGATAGAGTCATTACTCTAAAGCGTCAAGATGCTATGGACCACTCTTATATTTAACACAATTTCCGAGCGCGGGCAAACCGCCCCTCTCCCCGGTAGATTAGATGCAGAGCCGGCATGGAAATTTTCCAGCGCTAGCCTTGATCCCGGCAGATAGCGTATAATGGCCCCGGCTGAAATCCGGGCAAACGGAAAGGAAGGAAGTCAGGTGGCCAAAAAGTGGCTCGGACCGGGTTATCGCGCGCTGGGAGACCTCGAGCGGATCGAGCAAACTGCGGCCGGGGTCCGCTTGTGGGCCGGGCCGGCCGTGGTGGAAGTGCAGGCGCGCACCGAGCACGTCCTGCGCATCCGCGCCGGGGTCGGCGACTTGCCGGAGGACCGCTCCTACGCGGTCGAGCCGGCCCCGCCGCTGCCCCTCTCGGTCCAGGAGTCGCCGGAGGCGATCGCGCTGGGCACGGCCGGCCTCTTTCTGAAGGTCCAGCGCCAGCCGCTTCGGTTCGCTTTCCACAACCCGCAAGGCGAGCTGCTCTGCCGCGAAGACCCGGAGCGGGGCATGGGGTTCGAGGGCGAGGCGGGTCTGGTCAGCATGAGTTCTCAGCCCGACGAGCGCTACTTCGGGTTCGGCGAAAAAACCCGGGGCCTGAACAAGCGGGGCATTCGCATGACCAACTGGAACACGGACATGCCCTACACCGCCACCATGGACCCCCTGTACTCGACCATCCCCTGGGTCATCGGGTTCCGTTCCGGCCGGGCCTTCGGCCTTTTCTTCGATAACCCGGCCAAGAACCACTTCGACATGTGCCACAGCCGCCCCTCGGTCTGGACCTACCGGGTCGAAGGCGGCGGCATCGTCTACTACTTCCTCCAAGGCCCGGACCTGCCCACCCTGCTCGAGCGCTTCACCGCGCTCACCGGCCGCATGCCCATGCCCCCGCGCTGGTCGCTCGGACACCACCAGTCGCGTTGGGGCTATCGGAGCGAAAGCCGGATCAAGGAGATCGCCCAGACCTTCCGCGACAAAGATATCCCCACCGACGCCATCCACCTGGATATTCACTGGATGCGCGGCTATCGCGTCTTCGAGTTCGACCCGGTCCGCTTTCCCCAGCCCAAGGCGCTCTCCGACGAGGTCGGCCGCCAGGGTTTCCGCCTGGTCACCATCATTGATCCGGGCGTCAAAGTTGACCCGGACTTCCGGGTTTACCGCGAGGGCCGGGAAAAAGGATACTTCTGCCCGAGCGAGTCCGGCGGCGAGTTTCACGCCAAGGTCTGGCCGGGCCAGTCGGCTTTTCCGGACTTTATCCGGCCCGAGGTGCGCGACTGGTGGAGCGAGCAGCAACGGGCGTTAATCGAGGCCGGCATCAGCGGCGTGTGGAACGACATGAACGACCCCTCCTGCTGGACCCACGACCTCCATACCCGGGATTACGTCCTGGTGCTGCGCCCGCTCCGCCACCCCAGGATGCTCCACCGCGAGAACGGGCGCGCGGTGCCGCACCTGCTGCGCCGCAACGTCTATGGTCACCTCATGTGCCAGGCCACGCGCGAGGGCCTGCTTCGCCACCGGCCGGGCGCGCGGCCCTTCGTGCTCACCCGCTCGGCCTACGCCGGCACCCAGCGCTTCTCCGCCCTGTGGACCGGCGACAACTCCAGCACCTTCGCCCATCTCGGCCTGACCGTGCCCATGATCCTCAACCTCGGCCTCTCCGGGATGGCCTTTGTCGGCGCGGACATCGGCGGCTTCATGTGGAACTGCACGCCCGAGCTCTACGCCCGCTGGATCCAGCTCGGCGCCTTCTATCCCTTTTGCCGCACCCATTGCTCCATCGCCATGCGCAGCCAGGAGCCCTGGAGCTTCGGGCCCGAAGTCGAGGCCATCGCCCGCGACTTTCTCAAGCTCCGCTACCGACTGATGCCCTTCCTCTACAGCCTGTTCCGGCAATGCCACGAGACCGGCTGGCCCATCTGGCGGCCGCTCTGCTTCGAGTTCCCCCGGGACTCCCGCGCCGCCGAGATCGAGGACCAGGTCATGGTCGGCCCGGACCTCATGCTCGCGCCGGTAACGAAAAAGGGGCAGCGCAGCCGCAGCCTCCACCTCCCGGCCGGCGCCTGGACCGACTACTGGACCGGCGAGCGGATCCTCGGACCTGCCACGGTCGAGCGCCAGACCCCGCTGGCCCTGATGCCGATCTACCTCCGCGAGGGCGCCGTGCTCTTCCTGCAACCGCCCTGCCCTTCTCTGGACCAGCGTCCGGCCGACCGGATCACGTTCGACATTTATCCGCCGGCCGGCGAGAAGCGGGCGGTGCTGTATGAAGACGACGGGCTCAGCCTGGACTATGAGCAGGGCGTCTGGTCCAAAACCGAGCTGCGGGTGGACCGGGAGGGATCGAACCTGCACCTGGAGCTGATGACCCGGCTGGGCAATTACCAGCCGCCGCCGCGCCGCCTCGACTTCCGGGTGCATCACCTGGAGCCGGTGAAAAAAGTTTGGCGCGACGGCAAGGCTCTGGCCCAAACGGATTGGGCCTGGGATGCGAAGCAGAAAGTGGTGAGCCTGGAATTCGCCGACGACGGGCAAGCGCACCAGATTCGGATTGAATTTTAACGGCGAATTGATCTGCGCCTGGGGTCAGGCGCAGCCCTGCATGAAGGAGGAAATGCCGTGGCTTTAACCGAGTTATCGTGCCGGGAGGGAGTTGCGCTCCTGGTCATGAACCATGCCCCGGAGAACCGGTTCAATCTGCCGTTTGTGGCCGAGCTGCGCGCGCAAATGAAAGCCGCGGCGGAGAACCCGGGCGTGAAGGCGCTGGTCATGACCGGCGGACCGGAAAAATATTTTTCCAACGGCCTGGACCTGGGCTGGATGGGGCGGCAGAACCCGGCCGCGAACCGCGAGTTTCTCTTCTGCATGAACGACCTGCTCCGCGACACCGTGGTCTTCCCCAAGCCGCTGCTGGCGGCCATCAACGGGCACGCCTTTGCCCTGGGCGCGATCTGGGCCTGCGCCTTCGATTTCCGGATCATGCGCGAGGACCGGGGGTGGTTCTGTTTCCCGGAGGTGGACGTGGGGATTCCCTTCTTGCCCGGGATGACCGCCATCGTCGAGCGGGTGATCGGCGCCGGCCAATGGAATGACCTCGTGCTCACCGGCCGGCGCCTGACCGGACCCGAGGCCAAAGCCGCGGGCCTGGTCCAGGAGACCGCGGCCAAAGACGAAGTGCGCAGCCGCGCGCTCGCCCTGGCCGGCGAGCTGGGCAAAAAACCTCAGGCCACTTACGCCGCGCTGAAAATCACCAGCCGGCGCCACATCGTGCACGTCCTCGAAAACGAAGACCCGGGCTATATCTCGGGCATGGCCGGATTGGTCAAGTGAGGCTCAGACGGTTCGCCCTCCTCGCCGCGCTGTTTTGCGGCTGGGCCGGCCGGTCGGCCGGAGCCGAGCTTTCGGGTTATGCCGCGGCGCGTTATTTTTATTTGGACGGCGTCACCGGAGGCGACCACTACCTGCTTGATGAGCGCCTGCGGCCGACTTTCACTGAAACCCTGGACTCGCTCCCGGACGTGACCCTGACCGTCACCCCGCAGGTGCTGCTCAAGCAGGGCCGGAATTCTCCCGCGATCACCGAGGTGGACGATTACCTGACCGTGGAGCGGCTTTACCTGGACGCGGCTCTGTCCCGCGTGAGCTTGCGCCTGGGCCGGCAGGAGCTGCATTGGGGCTCGGGCAAGTTCTGGAACCCGACCGACGTGTTCCGGGAGACTTTCCTGGCCGATTACTGGGCCGAGCGCAAGGGGGTCAACGCCGCCCGGGCCGACGTGCACCTGCCCCAGGCCGTCGAGCTGAGCGCGATTGTGGCCACGGGCGATACGGTCTTCGATAAAAACCGTTACGCGGGGCGGGCGACCGTCAGCCGGTGGAACCAGGCCCTGTCCGCCGTGTTCATGGACGACCAGGTCAAGGACCAGTACGTTTACGGCGCGGATTTCCACGGGCGATACAAAATTGGATACTGGGTGGAGGCGGCCTGGTATGACGCGAAGCCCAAAGGCGTCCCGGACCACGCCGAGGCCGCGACCGGGCTTGACTACTTAATCAAGGTCCGTTCGGGCGCCGCGGTCGCGGTCCAGTACTTTCACGACGGCAGCGGCGTCACTCACCCCAGCCAATACGACCGGCTCCTCACCCTGTTCGGGCTGCGCACCAACCTGGCCCAGAATTACGCCACCTTCTCCGGGCTGCTCAACTGGAACAAGACCGCCACCCTCGGGCTCAACCTCATCTACAACCTCGACGACGGCACCAGCTTCTGGATTCCCTCGACCAACCTCAACCTGCCCAAGGGCTTCCAAATCAACCTCGGCGCCAACCTCTTCGCCGGAGCGCGCGGCGGCGAGTTCCACCTGGCCAGCGCCAATTACCTCGTCCAGCAAACCCCGCCCGGCACTTTCCCCTTCCTCTTCCCAAGCCCGGATGAGGTGATGAACGGCGTGGCCAGCGCGATCTATTACGTGTGGTTGAGGTGGAATTTCTGAGACCTGTGGTAGAATAGGTAATGCATTCCGTGAGAGCGTGGGGAGGTTGAACGATGAAAAACATTGAAGAGATCATCAAGGGGTTGCCGCCGGAGCTTCGCCATGAGGTCGAAGATTTTGTGCAGTCCCTTCTTGCAAGGCAGAAGCGAAAAACGGGGGTCAAGCTTCGCCAAGATTGGGCGGGAGGACTGAGGGAGTTTCGAGATCAATATACCGCGTTGGAGTTGCAAAAGAAAGCGCTCGAGTGGCGAGGCGATTGAGACATGAGGGAGAGCGATTGTCAGGATGGTAGGGGCACGGCATGCCGTGCCCCTACTTTTAGGAAGTTATTCTTCTTTCTTTTTCTGCTTGCCGGATTTGTTTGTGGCTATGATTTTCCGGCCGGAGCGGAAGATTCAGCGGAGATTTTCATCCCCATCGTGGGGCCATCCAAGCTGGTTTTGGATTCCAATCCCGCCTATATCAACGACCACACCGTGTTCCAGGCCGGGGACGGGAAGTGGCATTTGATCGGAATTACCCACCAAAAGGTCCTCGGCGGGAAATTGCCGGTGCCGTGGGCGGAGGAGGAATTCATCCATGCGGTCGCGCCGGCCCTGGAAGGGCCGTGGACCGTGCTCCCTCCGATTTTGCAGGTGGATCGCAAACTCGGGGAGACCCATGTCTGGGCGCCGCATGTAGTTTATTACCTGGGCCAGTACTATTGCTTTTACGCCGGTGGCGGCGGTCATTGGACCTCGATGATTAACCTGGCCCAGTCCTCGGATGCAATGACCTGGACCCGTTATTCCGGCAACCCGCTCTTCCGCGATTTCTACGATGCGCGGGACCCGATGGCGCTCCGGGACGGCGACCGCTGGATTCTGTATTACACCAAGACTTTTTCGCGCGAGGAGCGCAGGAGCACGGTGGCCTATCGGACGAGCGACGACCTCGCGCACTGGAGCGAGCCGGGTTTCGCCTACGTGGTGCGCTCGCTCCCGGCCACCCTGCCTAATTCCCAATACACCGAGTCGCCCTTTGTGGTCCTTTATCGCGGCTTGTATTATTTGTTCATGTGCACGCCGGATCTGGGCTATCAAGCCACCCGGGTTTTTGTTTCCAAGGACCCCTTTAATTTTGATGAAGCCGACGAGATCACCACCCTGATCGCTCACTGCGCCGAGGTGGTTAAAGACGGCGAGCGTTATTACCTCACTCATGCCGGGTGGTTCTACGACGGCCTGTATCTGGCGGATTTGACCTGGCGACCGGCGGGAAAATTTTCGCCGGCCATGCGCTTTGCCAACAGCGGGGACAATGACGATTACCTGGTCTCGGCCGGCAAGGCGAAAAAAATCCGTTGGGGGTTAGCCGGCCAGCATGCGCTCGAGGCCCAAGCCGGCCAAGCCATCGAGTATGCCTTCCCGATCCCCGAGGGAGTCCAGGGGATCAGGGTGGTGTTCGAGTCATCGGGGAAATACCGGATCAAAGTGAATGGCGAGGCGGCCCCGGATTCGATGGAAGCCGGCCTGGGCGATTCCACGCTCCAGGCCATTGAGCTGAATCAAGCCCGCCTCTGGTCAAGCGGCAAGCTCACCCTCCGCTTCGAGGATTCCGGCGCCTCCGCCAAGGATCGCCTCAAATTGGCCTATGTAAAAGTCTATATTTTCTAAGGGGCGGTTGGCATCAGCTCATACCAAAACGCCACGCTGGCGTAATCGTTGCCGCGGTGGCGGGTCAAGAGAAAGATGGTTTGCAATGCAAGATGAGAGACGTCTGCCGATCCCTATTCCTCAACTTTTTCGGGCAGGGCGGGCAGCAAGCGCTCGATCAGGATGAGCAGTTCGGGAATCCGGAGGGTCCCCACCTCCCAGATTTCAAGCGGGAATAAGTCATCGTATTCGTGGACGATGACGTTGCGTTGGGCAATCATTTTCCGCCAGGGAATTTCCGGATGGGCCTGCTTCAAGGGCTCGGAAATTCGGCGAGCCGCCTCACCCATAATTTCCAAATTGCGCTCAACCCCGTCCCGGAGAAGTTCATCGCCCTGGTAATCGGAATAAGTTTTGCCTTCCAGATAACGTTGAATTTTACGCCCCGCTTCCAACATGTCCAGCAGATAGCCCGCATCCCGCGGATCAGGCCGCATACAACACCTCTTTGCTGGTCAAGATCGAGTGCCGGCGGAATGGGTTCCGGATTGCCCGTTGGTCAATCAAGTCCACTTCCCGGCCAAAAATGGAGGCGAGCTCATCCAGCATTTCCACCCGATTGTCGAAAGTAATCCCGGCCCCGGGCGCGAACTCGACCAGCACGTCAATGTCGCTTTCCGGGCCGAAATCCTCGCGCAAGACGGAGCCGAAAAGGGAAAACTCGGTGATGTTCCACTTGCGGCAAAATTCCCCGATGCGCTCGCTCGACACTTCAATCTGGTGGTAAGTCATGAAAGATCACACTTCCTTAATTATCCAGTATAGTCAAGGCCCGCATGATGGTCAAGTAGAATAAAGATCGTGGAACACTGCAGCTAATCCATCAGCTCATACCAAAACGCCACGCTGGCGTAATCGTCGCCGCGGTTGTGGGTCATGTTGATCAGGCTGCCGGGGTAGCGGTAGTTCATGGGCAGGCTGGCCACCCGCTCGTAGCTCACCTTGATGGATTTTTTAAAAGGCACGTAATCGGAAATCCTCCAGCGGAAAACGACATTTTCCTTCACCTCTTTCTTTTTGGTGGTGAGCGGATAGCTCTTGAGCGCGCCGGAGACGGGCGAGAGGTAATTTTTGAATCCCCAGGACCAGTTGAACTCGTCCTCGGTGCCGGTGCCCTGGATCTGAGGCGGCCAGTCGGTCTTGTCCACCCAGGTGTTCTCGTCGCCCTCGCCCCACCACATCAGCCCGATGCTCTTGACGTAAAGGATGCAGCCCACGTAATGGCCGGTGCCCTGGCGGTCGAGCACCATGTAGTTGGTGCTGGGGTCCACCGGGTGCTTGATCCCGAAGGAGGTCTTGCGGGTGACCTTGGCCTCGTAATCCTGCTCCCGATAAAGCGCGCGGAAGCGCATGGTATTAGCTGGCAGCTTGTTCTTCTCCTCCCGCGAGGTCCGGCAGAAGAGGGCGCGGTCTTTGGCTCCGCGATTCTCGATCTCGATCTTCATTCCATTCGCAAACGGCATGGGCCAGCGCGAGGTGAAGCCCTGCGGCCCGGCCTCGAGGGCCAGGCTCTTCCATTCATGGTTCGGCCATTCGTTGCGGGTCTCGAACTTGTTGGCGAAAAAGGCGTCGGCCGGGACCAGGAGGTCCGGCTCGGCCCTGCCGTCGGTGGAGATGATGAGCCAGAGGTCGCTCAGGTTCCGGCCCGCGTCCTCGCCGTCGCGCAGGAACATCTCCCGCACCACGCCGGCGCCGGACAGGCTCTGCAGGACTTGCTTCTTGCCCGCGGGGATGGTGACCTTGGATTCTTCCACCAAGAGCGGCCGCCGCATTTCTTCGCTCGTCTCGCCGTTGGAATCCCAGAAGGCGCGGGCCTGGGCCAGGCCCTTGGGGTCGCCCTGGTCGGCGCCGGGCGCGAAGCTTTTCACCTGGACCGAGGAGTCGTAAAGTTGGTAGCTGATCTGGTAATAAGCCATCAGGTTAAAGTCGCGGGTGGTGATCCGGAGGTTTTGGTCGAAGCAGATCGGCACGTACTCGGCGTCGCGGCCGGCGTGGAAGCTGGGGAGGCTGTCGCACTTGCCTTGTTTGAGCCACTGCTTGAATTCGCACTGCAGGACGGGCTTGGCGCCGGCGTCAAGGTAGAACTTGATCGTGCCCTTGGGCTGGGCCGACCAGACCCGGTACACGCAACCCGGCCCCGGGTGCTCGAACAGGATTTCTTCGCCCTTATCTTTGCCGTGGAAATTGGCAAAGTCCTTGTTCCCGTTGGTCGGGTGGGTGCTCGAGCTCATCGAAGTTTGCACCTTGCCGGTCCAGACGGCGAGGTGATCCATCCCGGCGAGTCCGGCCCATCCCACCGCCGGGTCAGACCCTTGCTGGGCAAACCCGGCCAGCGCCGCTACCCAGCTCAGGACCAAAACCGTGACCACTGACCACATTCTTTTGTTCATGGCCGACCCCCTCCACTTGATTTTCTTTAGCTGCTGCTCATGCTAGCATAATTTTCGCGTCTGGGCGAAATGCAGGCGATCTAAGTTGCTGATGGGCACCTTAGGGGCAGGTTTGAAACCCGCCCCTACCAGCGAACGCAGGCGATATTCGAGTTCTTATCCCAAGGAGCGGATCATGGGCAAGAAAAAAATCTCCCGCCGCGACTTCCTCAAAGAGACCGCCGCGGCCGGGGCGATGCTCCCCCTGGCCGGACTTTCCGCCTTAGCCTGGACCGCGCCCGCAGCCGGCGACCGGCCGCCGAATCTCCTGATCTTTTTCAGCGACCAGGAGCGGCCCTGGATCAACCTGCCGCCCTTGTCCCGGCCCAACCGCGAGCGACTCCGCCCGAACGCGGTGGAGTTCACGCAATATTTTTGCACCCAGCCGCTCTGCTCGCCCAGCCGGGCCACCATGCTCACCGGGCTTTACCCCCACCAGGCCGGAGTCGAGACCAACGTGGACTTCGGGGCCCACGGGCTTTCACTCGATCCGAAAATCCCCGGCCTGGGCACGGTGTTCAAGGCCGCGGGTTACGAGACCGGCTACGTGGGCAAGTGGCACTTGAGCCGGGGCGTCAGACCTCGGCTGAAGGAATACGGGTTCGACTTCTGGCGCATCTCGAACCAGGTGATCGGCACCGGCTCGGACGACGACATGGCCCGGATCGCGGCCCGGTGGATCCGGAGCCGGAAAAAGGATCGCCCCTGGCTGCTGATGGTCTCGATCCTCAATCCCCACGACATCTGCTTCCCGGCCTTGTTCCGACATCCCTCTCCGCGGGAAGTCAGCCTGCCGCCGAATTTTCACGATGACCTCTCGAAAAAGCCGGCCATCCAGAGCGAGTTCATCCATCACGACAAGGCCATCGAGAAAGCCCAGCCGCACACCGAGGAGCAGTGGCTGCACTATCTGCGGGTTTATTGCGACTTGAACGAGCGGGTGGATCGGCACCTGGGCGTGGTGCTCGACGGGCTCGAGCGAAGCGGCCAAAGGGAAAACACCGCGGTCATCTACACCTCGGATCACGGCGAGATGGGCGGCTCGCACGGCCTGATCCACAAAGGGCCGTTCATGTACGAGGAAAACCTGCGCATCCCGTTCCTGCTTTCCCGGCCGAACCGGCTGAGCCGCGCCGCGACTTGCCCGGCGCTGGCCAGCAACCTGGACCTGGCGCCCACGCTCTCTGCCTTAAGCGGGGTGAAGTGGCCGAAAGAGCTTCCGGGGATGAGCCTGGTCGAGTACTTGAAAAATCCGACCGCGGCCAGCCGGGATAAAATTTTTAGCGAGTGGGGCGTGGTCCGGGGCACGCCCCGGATCCGGGCCGTGCGGACGCAAGAATGGAAATACAGCTTGGTCTCGACCGGCGAGGAAGAGCTGTATCACCTGGCCGAGGATCCCGGCGAGCTTAACAATCGAGCCAGCGACCCCGGCGCCGCCGCGGTCAAGCAGGAATTAGCCCAAGCGGTGCAGCACTGGAGAGAAGAAACCCAAGACCCGACTCTCTAATTCATCTTGCCCTGACACTTGACACCTGACACCTGGCACTCTTACCTTGCCGGTGTCATTGCCTCCCGCACAATGCACGAGACCGCGGTATTGTCCTGATGCGCCTTGACCGCGGCCGCGTTCGGCCCCTCGGAAAACACTCCCACCTCCTGCTTCGAGTGCGCGGCCGGGAAGCCGGGCAGCTTGGTGGTGAACCTGGCCTTGACCGTGTCGCCCTTCCGGTAATCCTGCTTCTCCACGGTCAAGCCGCCGGTCTCGTGATCCGCGGTGATGACGAGCAGGGTATCGGTGCGGCCTTTCATCCACTCGAGCACGAGCGCGACCGTGCGATCGAATTCCAGCGTCTCGCCGATGGCCTTTTCCAAATCGCCGGCATGGCAGGCGTGATCAATGCGGCCGCCCTCGATCATCAGGAAGAAGCCGTTCGGGCCTGGTTCGAGCTGGTGCAGGGCGAATTCCGCCATCTGGTGCAAGTGGGGCGCTTGGGGGTTGGGCTTGGGGCTCAACTCGAAATTCATGTTCGCGGCCGCGAACAGCCCCAGCACCCGGACGATTTTAGCGGGGTCCAGCTTCTCAAGCTCAGCCAGAGTATAGACCATGTGATAGCCATCGAGTTGGGCCTGCTTGAGCAACTCCGGGGTAAACTGGTCCTTGCCTCCGCCCAAAAGCAGGTTGGGCTTGGTCAGGCTGAAGTAGTCTCGGGCCACGCCAAGATGATCGGACCGGGCCGGCTCGTGCGCGGCGAACACGGCCGGAGTGGCATCGGTGATGTCCGCAGTGGTGACCAGGCCGGTGCGCTTATTCAGCTTCTCGGCCAGCTCCAGCACGGTCTCCCATTCCTCGCCCTGGGGCGACAGGCTGATGTCCTTATTGACCGCCTTGTGCCCGGTGGCGAGCGCGGTGCCGGCCGCGGCCGAGTCGGTGGTGCCGGAGAGCGAGCAGGTGGCGGCAAGGCCGCGATGGGGCAGACTTTCCAGCGCCAGCGGCTGCTGCGGCCCGTTCGCCTTGACCCGCGCCGCGTAGATCTGGTTCAGGCCCATGCCGTCGCCGATCATCAGGATCACGTTCCTGGCCTGGCCGGCGCCCTCGGCCCGGTATTGGTCGCACTGGGCCTCCTTGAGCGCCTTGCAATCGTCATAAACTACATCCGCCGGCTCGAACCCGAACAGCCCCAGGCCCAGCAGCAGAATCCAGGTTGTCATCCACTTCTTCATATTACTTCCCTTTGTAATCAGGCTCTTTTTTCAGCGCGAAGCTGAGCAGGCCCTCTTTCGAATCCTTGGAAATCAGGCAGGTGGACGCGAGCAGGCTCTCCTGCTGAAGCCCGACAACCAGCGGCGTGTTCTGGCTCAGGTTGATCGCCCGCTTGCTCGCCTGCACCGCTAGCGGAGCGTTCTTGGCAATCTCTTCCGCCAACTTCTTCGCCTCTTTCATCAACTCGGCCTTGGGATAGACGTGCTCGACCAAGCCGATGCGCAGCGCCTCATCCGCCTTGATCCGCCGGCCCGAGAAGATCAGCTCCTTGGCCTTGCCCGGCCCGACCACCCGGGGCAGGCGCTGGGTCCCGCCCATGTCCGGCACGATCCCGATCGCGGTCTCCGGGATCGAGAAGACCGCGTCGTCCGAGCAGAGCCGGATATCGCAGCAGAGCGCGAGCTCGAGCGCGCCGCCCAGGCAATAGCCGTTGATCGCGGCGATGACCGGGATGGGGCAGGCCTCGAGCTGGTCGAACATCAGGCGCAGGCTGACCACGTGGTCGTGGTAATAGCGGAGCCAGGCCGCCTCGCTGTTCTCCTTGGGCGAACCGGGGATCGGAACTTTCTCCGGCTTCAGGTCCAGCCCGGCGCAAAAGGCCTTGTCGCCCGCGCCGGTCAGGATCGCCACCCGCACGCCCGAGCCCGGCAGCGCAAAAGCCTTGGCGCAGATCCCTTCCCACACGTCCCGATCGAGCGCGTTCAGCTTGTGCGGCCGATTGAGCGTGATGATTCCGATCAAACCCTCGACCTCGAATAAAACTTTTTCCTCGGCCTTTTCAGCCATTCGTTTTACCTCCGAATTTTTCAGGGGAAAGGCTATCGTAAAAAGCCGGGCTTTGCAAATCCTTCAGACCGTGGTATCATTCTTGGCGAGAGGATACGAGCGATGATTTTTCATGTGACGATGGAGCGGGCCGAGGACGGTTGGATGGTGGTGGAATGTCCTGCGCTTCCAGGCTGTGTCTCCCAGGGCAAGGATGAAAAGGAAGCCCTGGAGAACATCAAGGAAGCGATCCAGGCATGGTTATGGGCGGAGGACCAAAAAGCTGTTTCGGTTTTGCGCCGGGAATCTGGGCAACAAGAGATTGTAGTGGCTGTTTAGATTCATGGCCCGACTTGCCAATATCTCCGGTAAAGAGGCAGTTAAGGCATTCCAAAATGCGGGCTGGGAACCTGTGGGGCAGGTAGGGAGCCATGTGGTCATGACCAAACCCGGTATTCGAGTCAATCTTTCAATTCCTCAGCATGAAGAGCTATCCATTGGAACCCTGAGAACTCTGATTCGGCACGCCGGGCTAAGCGTTGAGGAATTTTTAAACCTGCTTTAGTTTTTTCCTTGCTTCCGTTTCGAAATACTGGGTTTCCAGATTCTGCCCCATACGATGACGCCAGGGTAATAATAGCCATACTCTTTATCAGGATGCTTCTTTATTGCCTTTCGATCAACTAAGAAATAGTACGCCAAAAATGAAATTTGATGCCTTTCCTTTTCAGCTATTTCATTGGCGGTGGATATGAACAATTCAAATTTTTTTGAAAACTCTTTTTTCAAATCTTTGCCAGTCATCCAAAATTGAGTGTAAAGATTTGACATACAGTAAGCCGGCTGGTCCTTCTTCCCCACGCTTAGCAAATAGCGATCTAGCTGCCTCTTTGCGGAAACCAAAGGTTCATTTACTATTGCATACGTTAATTTTGATTTCCACGAGAGCCACTGGCATTTGGCTTCGACTATTACATCTTTGCTCTGAGAAAAACCCAGCCAAAGGTCAGCTCTTTGCCGCTTATTCTTCTTTGGCTTATCTTGATAGAATTCCAGAGCCGCAGGAAACCCGGCCCAAGCTCCTGCGATGGCCATATTCCCGACTAGGGCCATTTCCGTGGACCAGTAGGGCAAATCCTTGGCTTCCTCAAGATAGAAATCATAATAAAACCACATCTTCTTGAAAATTCTTTCGACCTCGGGCACTCGTTTGCCTTTCTGCGTCCATCTGAAATCTCTCGTTTTCATCTTCCCAACTCCTTTCCCATCACGATCTGGTCTTCGCCCTTTTGGTAGTAGTCCTTGAATTTTCCTTCCCTCTTGAACCCGTTGGCAAGGTAGAATCGAATCGCCTGGCGGTAAAGGCCGCGGCTGGAAGTATCCACGTAAAGCTTCCGGGCCTTTTTCTTTTTCAACTCCCGGATCACCCGGTCGAGCAACTTCTGGCCGATCCCTTGTCTCTGGTATTTTGGGTCCACGTAAGTCCAGCCCAGCCAGTAAATCCCGCTCTCCGCATAATCGTCATACCAATATCCCGAAACCCCGATGATCTCGCTGCCCAGGCGGGCAACAAATACCCGATCCTTGGGGCGTTGTTTCAGGCTGAACTGGCGATGATAAGTGAGGCCCGCGCCGGTTGCATCGGCTTGCCGTTGCCGGGCGATGAGCCGGAAAATCTCCGGCTGGTCTTGCCTTTTCGCCGCTTGAATCCTAATTTGCAACCGATCCTCACTTCTTGAAGAGATCCTCCAGCGTCTTCTTGGCCTTGTCTGCCTGCTCCGCGCCGGCGCGCTCGCGGCCGCTAAAAACAAAGTAGCCGCAGAAGTTGGCCTTTTCTTTTTCCGCCACCCCTTCGGCCTGAGGTTCCCGGCACTGGTTGTGGGCGTGCGGGTCATAAAACTGGCACTGCACGCAAGCATGGAGGTCGCGGTGACAATGGGGGCATTCGTTCCGCCGAAAGACCTTGCCCTCGATCTTTACCTCTTGACCGCAGAAGAAGCAGACCGCCATCCTGGATCCTTTTGTGGAAAAGGCTATCTTAAAAAGCGGGGCTTGGCAAATTTTTAAAACGCCGGGGCCAGGTCTTGACATTTGACATTTCAATTCTGTATAAAGCCTTAGCCGATTTCAGCTTCAACATGCAAGTCAAGGCCTGACCCTGACTTATCGAAAGGGTCTGGCCATCCAAGAGCAGGCCGTCTCCCGGAGGATGCGGGGCGCGGATTCCAGAACTCGCGGCTTGAGCTCGGCGTAGTTCTGCGAGCCGAAGATGAGGTCCCGGGTGATCTGCCGCACCGTGGGGCTGCCGGCCAAAAGGAGCGAGTAGAGCCGGAGATTTCTGGGCCGGTAGAAACGATCCCGCATCGAGGCGGCCCGGCCGATGCCAAGGCGAACCGCCTCCTGCCAGCGTGCGGGGTAGGAGCGGCCCTGATCTTCGGCCAGGGCCTCGGCCAGGAGCCGGCTGGTTTGGAAAGCATAGGCAATGCCCTCGCCGGTGATCGGGTCCACCGCGCCGGAGGCATCGCCGACCAGGGCCCAGCTCTTGCCCCCCACTTTTGCCGCGGCAAAGCTCTTCGCGGAAAGCGAAGGCAAAAGCGCGGCGTAAGGCTTCGGAAAGTTGGGGGCCGGAAGCCCGGAACGGGCCAGCGCGGCGATGACCAGACGCTGCAAGCGGTCCACCAAAGCGTCGCGGCCGAGCGCGCTGCCGCTCGCGGCAATCCCGGCGGAGAAAAGATTTCCCGGCCGGGGAAACACCCAGGCATAGCCGAGCATGTCCGGATAAAACCGGATCACCAGCGGCACCGGGCCGGGGCAAGGGAGGAGGAAGCCGTAACAGCGGCAGAGGTCTTGCGGCTGCCACTTGCCCGCCAAAGCCCGCCGGGTCAAGCCCGTGGCGCCGTCGGCGCCGACCAGAAAATCCACCGCGAATTTTTCGGTGCGGGTCTCGATCTCAAAACCCCGGCCTTGCTTCATGCCCAGCACCCGGGCCGGAAAAAATTTTACCCCGGCGGCCTGGGCCCGCTTCAGTAACGCCTGCGCAAGTTCTTTCCGGGAGACCGTGTGCCAGGCCTTACTCATCGCCAGAGCCGTTTCCCGGCCGGTGGGACCGATCAAGATGACCTGGGCCACCTCCTGCCTGGAGAGAGGCAGGAATTGACACTCCGGGAACTCGGCCGCAACCCGGGGCGTCAATCCGCCGCCGCAAGGTTTTTCCCAGGGCGCGCGGTGATCGAACAGCCAAACCTCGTGCCCCTGCCGGGCCGCCTTCTCGGCCAGGCTGGCGCCGGCCGGACCGGCCCCGACGATTCCAATGCGCATGGAGATATTCAAAAGGAAATTCATCGCCCTGTCAATGGATTGTGCTATGCTTGTTTTACGAGCACGTAGGGACGGGTTTCAAACCCGCCCCTACCCATCGTTCTAACCGGAAGAGGATTAGGAATGCCGAACCGAATCAAGATCACGGCCGGAAAAATTTCGGCCCTGGCCGAGCTGAACTCGAGCCCCACCGCGGCGGCGATTCTGGCCAAGCTGCCGCTCGAGAGCCGGGCGCAGCGCTGGGGCGAGGAGGTGTATTTCTCGATCCCGGTGCAGACCGGCTTGGAGCCCGGCGCGCGGGAGGACGTGGAGGTGGGCGAGCTGGGCTATTGGCCCGAGGGGCCGTCGTTTTGCATCTTCTTCGGACCGACTCCGGCCAGCGCCGGCGCCAAACCCCGGGCGGCGAGCGCGGTCAACATCATCGGCCGGCTCATCGGCGACGCCAAAGTTTTCCAGCCGGTCAAATCCGGCGCCGCCATCCGGTTGGAAAAGGAATGAGACAGGGGCAGGTCTTGACATTTTACATTT
>Ga0315282_10008415_pt1 | contig 16710 bp, 16 predicted proteins | sample YL17G07_20_MG_FD_203693 | JGI IMG/M metagenome (GOLD analysis project Ga0315282, IMG submission 203693) | Sediment microbial communities from Yellowstone Lake, YNP, Wyoming, USA - YL17G07_20 | ecosystem: Environmental > Aquatic > Freshwater > Lake > Sediment | place: USA: Wyoming | collected...
ATGGCGGTGCCTTATAGGAGATGATTTTTTTATTAAATGACTGAAAACTTAAAAATGGGGGCTTCGTGCCCGTTTGGATTTGAACCGTCGACAATTTATCGACAGTTAAATTTATAATTAAAAATTTGAAAGAAGAGGTGATTTAGAATGAACATACAACCAGAATGGCTTGCAGGACTTATCGGAGTGATTGCTCCTTTAATTGTCCGCTTTATTACAGGTGCAAAGCTTTCAAGGAAATGGAAAAGTCTTATTGCAATACTCATATCTGCCGTGATAGGTTTTGCTTCGGCATTTCTTTCAGGGCAATTTGACCCTTCAACTGTATTAAAGTCAATTACAGTTGCTTTCTCTATCTCGCAAGTTTTCTACGACCAGGTATTCAAGGACTTGTTTAACAAATAAAAACGATGAACGATATATTAAGAGCAGTTGCCGATGTAGGCTTTCCAATTGTTATTACTGTTTATCTTCTTATGGTATTTGGTAGTAAACTTGATAGGCTCTCTGATGCCGTTGAGAAACTTTCTCGTTATGTGGAAGGGTTGAGCAAAAGATGAGAAAAATAAATTACATTATCCTCCATCACTCTGCGACCGATTATCAATCAAATAAAGATGATATTGACGGTAAAATGATTGGAAGGGCTATTTGCGACAGAGCGCAGGAGAAATGGAAAAAGGAATTTCCTGATTACAAATGCGATTATCACTTTATCATAGGATACGCGGGTGAAGTCTTTAAGGCACAACCAATTGAACAGTCTGCCTGGCACTGCACGAATTACCAGGCAAACCTTGCAAGCGTGGGAATATGTTTTCTTGGAAACTTTGAAAACATTGAAATGCCTATAGAACAGTTTAATGCCGGCGTTGAACTCATTAAATCTCTTATGAAGCAATATAACATACCACTAAAAAATATATTGAGACACAGGGATGTTGTATCTGATATTTCTCATACTGCAAACTCCACAGAGTGCCCGGGCAAAAACTTCCCTTATGTGCACATGCTTGATGCCCTGAGAGACGGCGAACCATTCTTTGACATCGGAGAGGATTACAAATACATCGCAGAGGTGAAGAAGCTTAAGCAACTTGGTATAATTGCAGGCGACGGCAAAGGCTATCTCAAACCCCACGAATTCATTACAAGAGAAGAGGCAATGCTCATCGCGTACAGGATTATTAAATCACTTCAAAACTGAAAGACAATTCATGCAAATACTCCAAATTTAATAAATTCACAGTAATAATTCTCGTTTAAATTTGAGAAATATCTTAAAAGATATTTAAAGAGCAGGCGAATGGCCTGTCCTTGTTTGCATGTCAATCAATTCTTACGCCTATTTCAGTATAATACCAAAATTCTTAAAAATTGGTGCAAATATTGGCTTCATTATATGCTCACTAATCCATGCAGAATTCATGAGAGCAAGATAAACAACAATGATTCCAACAACTGTAAGCACTAAATAAAATAAGAATGCTTTTACATTAGGTTCCTGTTTTTTTCTTGCCATTTTAACTCCCAGCATATGTTATTGTAATTGTCTTTGTCGTCCCGTCCCACTGCACATCACAGCCGAGGTTTTCGGTAACAAATCTTAATGGTAGCATTGTTCGAGAGTTAATTATTTCAGGTACAACCTTAGAATTTGTTGAATCAATTGGAGTATCTACACCGTTAACCTTAGCAACGGACTTGCCAATCCAGAGCTCAATGGTTGTTGAGCCAAGAGAGACTGTAACTTTCCTTTCTGTTCCATCCCAGCCAACTGTACCATTCAGCGATTCAATAACTACTCTTATCGGAAGAAGTGTTCTACTGTTCTTGATTACAGGAGGAGAATCGAGAGTATTTTGAACACCATTTACTGTGAAGTTTTGGTTTCCGATTTGAAGGATGATTACTGTTTGAGTAATTTGTTTCTCAAATATTGCAGAAATAGTGTGGTTATCTGTTATATTAGAAAAAGTATATGAAGATACTGCACCAACCGATGAACCATCTACTCTAACGCTTGAGATTGTATAACCTGATTGAGCATTGACTATGAATGTTTTAGATTCCCCGTAGTTAGCAGTAATATTGCCCAAAGGAGATATGGAGCCACCTGTACCTGAAGATGCACTTATTGTAAAGGTTAAAGGTTCAAAGGTTGCTTCAATTGTGTGATCTGAGGTAACATTTGTGAAGGTATATGTTGAAACTGCACCTATTGATTGACTATCAACAAGCACATCTTTTATCTTGTATCCTGTATTAGGAGTTATGGTAAATGTTTGATTTTCTCCAGAATTCACTGTAATATTTCCTAACGGTGAAATTGAACCACCTGAACCTGAGGAAGCAGTGATTTTATAGGTAATAGTAATATGTTTGAATAAACCGCCTCCCCAGGTTCCTGCATATATTATCTGTGTATTTGTTGGGTCAATAGCAAGAGTGTGAATAGATTTATTTATTGACCTGCTTAACCCATTGTTTATAGCGCCCCATGAACTTCCACCATCTATTGACTTGAAGACACCTTCATATGTTCCCGCATAGATTACCTGGGTATTTGTTGGATCAATTGCAAGAGAGGTGACATACATACCAAATTTTGTATTAGGCAACCCATTATTTGTTTGAGTCCAGTTTGCACCACCATCCGTTGATTTAAAGACGCCTTGATCCCTTGTCCCTGCATAGATTACCTGTGTATTTGTTGGATCAATGGCAAGAGCAAAGACATAAGTAGTAACAGAAACTCCCCTAGTTAATCCCCTGCTCGTCTGACTCCAGTTTGCACCACCATCCGTTGATTTGTACACATGAGTATTTTCTGTCCCTACATAGATTACCTGTGTATTTGTTGGATCAATGGCAAGACACCGAGGAGTATCTGTATCTGTTAATCCATTATTTATTTGAGTCCAATTTTTACCACCATCCGTTGATTTAAAGACACCTTGATTATACCATGTTTTATCAAATGTTCCTGCATAGATTACCTGGGTATTTGTTGGATCAATGGCAAGAGAATTGACTTCGCCACATTTTAATCCGCTTTGAGTCCAGTGTGCGCCGCCATCCGTTGATTTACAGACGCCCATCAGTGTTTCTGCATAGATTACCTGGGTATTTGTTGGATCAATTGCAAGAGAATCGATATAAGAGGCCGTTAACCCGTTGTTTATCTGGCTCCATGATGTTCCTCCGTTTGTTGATTTGAAAACACCGCCATCTGTCCCTACATAGATTACCTGGGTGTTTGTAGGGTCAATTGCAAGAGATAGAACCGCCCCGTCAGTCAATCCATTGTTTACATCATACAACCCATTATTTACAGGAACCCATTGATAAGTTTCATCTGCCTTTACCACATTTACTCTTAGTGCTCCTTGAAAGAAAGAAAAGAGCATTAAGATGGTCAATAGAATTACAACTAATTTCTTCATGTAACTTCCTCCTTTCGAATATTAAATTTTGTTTTTAACATGCTTCATCCCTTTTTGTATTTTAATCCAATTTTCTATTTTCAAGAATTTTACTTTATCTTTCCAATTTCTTACCTTTATTTGGAGGAGAGTTATTTTTAGGGCTCAATCATTCATTGCGGGGCGCTCTTTGAATACAGGATAACGTCCGTTATTTTTCTTTATCAAGGATGCTTTGCTGTATTCTGCCCTGCTACAATTGAAAAAGGGTGGGTGGGGTATTTGTCTTCTGCCCAAGGCTCGATTCAAACCCAAGGATCTCGAACAAAAAAAGAGGGGGATTTCTCCCCCTCTACTCAATCTTTTAAACCACCAGTGAAAGGCAAGCCGTGAAAGCCAACTTCAAGAAGAGGATTATGCGGATCAACTTCCTGGAGCATATTCCTGTAGTAGTGCCACCTGTTAAAGTCCTTGCACTGGTATTCAAGAACCATACGCTCGACTGCTTGAATGAAAGCATCTCTTTCTTCTTCATCAATTTCATCTGTCTTCATCCTGCGCCTCCTTCTTCAAAGGGTATTTGACGCCTGTGTATTTTTCCCAGGCCTCAGCTCTACGCCTGTCTATCTCTTCCCTTACGGCCTTGAGCATCTTCATCAAATCTTCTTCTTTCATTTCCTTTATCTCTTTCATCTTTTACCTCCAAGAGAGGGGGGTTACCCCTCTCTCCCGTAAACGTCCTGGGTGCCTTCCATTGCGGAAAGGTCATCGATGAGGTCGCTTGCCTGTGATTTGGAAAGCTTGCTCAAACTGTCGATTCCTGAAACCTTGAAAGCTTCCTCTTCAAGCTCCTCTTTCCCCATGTTGAGATTGTGTCCCAGGGCGAAGATTTTCTTGATCTGCTTGTCGGTAGCCTTATTCTCAACGGGACTGTCAGGACGAACCTCTGCCTTTTGATCCTTCTTTGAAGCGCCTGGAGTTTCCTTTGGCGGAGCATTGAGAACTTTCACAGGCTGTGCGTCATCTTCAATCCCTGTGATGAGTTTGAGAAGTTTGTCATACCAATCGTCAAAGGTTGATTCCCTTGCATCTTCGGGAACATCATCAAATACAACGGGCAGTAATGCCTTGATTACAACTTCCTTAGCGATTACTAACCTTTCTCTCTCAGTCTTCTCTGAGACGTTCACCTGTGAAACATTACCATTTAGTGCCATAGCAGCACCTCCTTGTGCAAAACATTCTGCACTGAAGAGATTTTCTCTTCTTGAGGCTCTATAATGCAGTTTAGGGTGCTTTGCAAGGTGGAGATGACTATTTGAAGATAATTTTCTTTTAACTAACTTGAATGAAACACGGAAGGACAGAATGAAATTATAAATGAAATGAGGAAGAATGAGAGGATACAGTAGTTGGGTTTACTTATTCTTAAAAGAAAAGTTAGAATTTTTGAGAGTTTGAGAATGTATTTGTTTTCGTAACTGAAATTTGAAAAAATTCGTTCTGCAAATAGGAATACGACCTTGTCAAAGGAGTCCCTTGAACCTGCGTAAACTGTTGAGCCAGTAAGAGAAAAAAAACTTAAAATTCTTTTTTCTTTTTTTTCTTCGTAAAAATGATGTCTTTGAGGCAGACACTTTCCGAGCCATTGTGCGAAGTGACAAGTCCGAAGGAGGCAGTCACGAGCGTATACAACTCAGCGCAGGAAAGCAAATCGTAACAAATGCGAGCGGTTTTAACTAAAACTGTTTAGCGAGCCCATCTTTAACCTACCACATTTTGAGCCATGCCCTCTACAAATAAAAAAAGCGGGCGGTCAGCCTGCCCAATGCTTACAGTCGCACGGCGTTCAAACAAATCTTTTTATACATTCTTTTGGTAGATCAGCTTCTCTTTGCTTTTCCTAATCTTCTGTAACCTGTAATTTTTTCAACAGGTTTATTCCCGGCTATTCTGTTTCGTATCTCCAAATCTTTTTCAAATCCTCTCCCAATCTTCTCCTGTTTTCTTTTTTCTAATAACTGATTGAGGATGGGAGAATTGTATTAAAATCATTTCACTTGCGTAACCTTGATATACAGAATTTGATGATAATTTTGATTTAATAATCACTTGCGGGGATCTTTTAATCTTCTGTAACCTGCAATCTTTTCAGCAGGTTTACTCATATGTGCTTATCTGCGCCTTTGTCTTATGCAAATAATCACTTATGAGTTTACCACAAGTAAGTGATGTTTCTTTATTAAATTTATCTTCTCAATATTTTCTGCGCGGGCGATGCACGATATTATTTTTTGCTTTGAGCGTAGCGATAAAAAATACTATGGTGAACTCCTATCACCCGCTACTAACTTTCTTTTGTCTTTCCCTAATCTTCTCCCAATCCTCTCCTCTTATCACTTATTCTGTGTCCTTTTCTTTATCAAACTATTATTACGGTGTGCAAGGCCTATATCAGGCTATGAGCTTGCGAATAGTCTGACTTGCGTAACACCAACTAAAATTCTTTTGTAATTCCCCTAGTTAACTTTCACAGATATGCTGGTGTGCAATGCTTCTTAAGCGGTTTTTGAAATGAGCTTGCGAATGAAAAGTCCGCTTGCATTGCTAAACACCTGCATATACGTAAGTAAATTTATCTTTATAGTGATCTTTGTTTTGTCTTTGATGTGCCGGTTTGCAATGCGCTCTTAAATGGTCTTTGAACGTCGTTAGTGAAAAGTCCATTTGCACTGCTTGAACTGCATATCATCTTAATATAATTATTCAAGCGATATGCGCTCTTTCTGCATACGGCTTGTACTAACTTTCTTTGATAGGGTGGGTGGGAGGGTTCTTTAGTCTTTAATTCATTTGTCTCTTTACGAAGTAATTCATTCTTTTAAAGCAAGGTTCAGAATTTCGTATAACAGAGTGCGGTTTTAAAAATTTGCCGAAGGCTGTAGCCCATATCTGCTGTTAGACGACGTTCCTCTGGCTATTTCTTTTCATCATCTTTAACTCCGGAAGAAACCAAAGAATCCGAAGAAACCGAAGAAACCGTAGAAACCGACATTGCCCGTGACGAGACCCAGTAGACCCAATAGGCCCAACAATCCCAAATAACCAAGGTTTCTTTTTTTCATATTTTTTCGCCTTCCTTTAAGATATATTTTATTGTTTTAATAAACTTTCCTTTCTCCAAGCAAAGAAGCGGAATGTCGCCTAATATTTCCAGTATATACGACGTTACGACCGAAGGGAGCAATGTCCCGAAGGGCAAGGGCGGTAGCCAGTAGCGTATATGCTGTGTTAGACGATGTAATACAGATACGAATTTACTTTTTGCGAGTAAATCTATCATCACAAAAGGATTTACCTGTTGCAATCGTAGCGGTTCTGTTGTATTCAAAATCGATTTTTTCACATAACCTGGGGAAAAACACCTCGTCACCGTAACATACGGAATAATAGCATGTTTCAGGTGCCTCTAATATTTTAGAAGCTTCAGCAAAAGCACAATAGGTTACATTTATTTGAAATGAATTTTCGTTATCTTCAATAACCTTATATTCAAAAAGACCTGCTTTAACTGACGCATCCATCATTGCAATATAATACTGTTTAAATGGTCTGAAAAAATCACCGTCTCCACATCTTTTAAATACTTCGGGTAGAGCAAACATACCTTCCATAACAAAATAAGTGGTTTTATCAGAAAATCTGCGCCTGATTTCAGATGCCTTTTCAAGACCCATTTCATCAGCCATTACTTTAGCCAGAACCATCTTGTGAATAATAAAATCTAAATTCTTTTGAGAAATACCCTTTCCATTCATCCTAGACCAATCTAGTTGTTTTGCTTCCTCAAATTCTTTTCTACTTTTTCTAAGAATCTTGATAAACTTTTTCAGACCAAGTTCTTTAATCAGATCCTTTATAAAAGCTAAAGCGCCTTTTACAGCTTTCATCTTGCTTTCAAAAGGGAAGCTTAGGCTAAGTAAATCTTTTCCATAATTGGGCAACTCTTCAACTTTAGTTACTTTTCTTATTTTTTTAGTCACAAGTTCATCTGCCCCTTATCGGCATTATTTCGTCTAACTCGTTCATATACGACATCAATGTCGTATATTCTCCAAATTTAGGAGGATATACGAAGCACTTTGAATATAAATCCCTTTGTTTAAAGCATTCATACCTTTCCTCCTTTTGTCTAAATAATTCAGCTTTCCCAAACTGGGTAATACAACAAAACTCTTCTTGATATTAATTATTGCCAAACGAAAACCTTTGTCAAGGTAACTAAAAAGTATTTTGAGCTGTCTTATAAGTTATTTTAATCTCTAAATGACTTTGAATTTAACTTAGTTTGTGAGAGCTTCTTAATATTTCTAACTACAATCTTTGCTTACGAAAACTCATTTGGTGGAGTCTTTAACTGATTACAATCTTCACTTCACGAACACTTATTTTTTAAACGGCAGTGATTCTCTCTAATAGTGTTGGTGGAAGAGTTCTTTATCTTTGTAAGGAGTATAAATTCTTATAGACTTCTTGAATATTCTGAAGCCATATAAATTGCTTATATGGTAATATTTGGTAGTTATTATTGCATTTTTAAAATTTGATTTACTAAATATTATTTATTTTTCCGATAATACTTGTAAATCCGTTCTCTATCTTCAATTTCGTCCCCACGGTCATGATAATAAATTTCAACAAGCTCAACCCTATTTTTATCTTCGTAATAAGCATATATAAGCCTTAAGCCTGAACGTACGCCCTTTCCTTTTAGCGAAAGACACGCAAATTTTATAACTTTAAATATTCTAGGGTAAGTGATCCCCAGGTCAGCAATTGAAAAAATTCCTTTATTATCAATACCAAGTTTGTGGTAAAGTGCCAATTCTATCTTAATCAAAGTATCAAGGTCTTCTTCTATTGTCCTGAACCTTTTCTTAAGTGTTTCTAAATCTCTTTCAAACTCTGGGAGTTGTCTTATTTCTTCAAATATCTTCACCCGTATACTCTCTCACCGAATATGGTTTTGTTCTGTAGAATACAGATTCATACTCAATTGGCTGTCCGTCTTCCGTGGTAAGCCACGGTACATCATTATGAGAATAATCGCTAATCTCTTTAGCATTCTTATCAGAAAGATCGTGCAAAACATTATCAATAATTTTCTGTTCATGTGCACCCAAAACAGAAAGGTCTGGTTCTCTTAAGGGGTAATACTTTCTTTGGGGGTATTTAAAAAACTCCTTATTGATTATAACGATCTCTTTGTTTTCGATCATTTCGCCAACAATTTCATTAAATTCAACAGGCGTTGGTCCAAAGTGATTTTTTATATAAGTGGCTCCAATCAGCTGTTCCTCATATTTTTCATAAAAATTGAAGTCAATAAAATATAGAAGTTTATAGATAACCGTCTCTCCAACATTCGGCTTAGCTCCAACTTTATTGAGAATGTATAGAAGGACTTCTTTGAACTTCTTTACATTCTTTTGGGGAACATTTATTCTTATCCTTTCTTCTTGTCTTTTTTCTTTTCCTTTTTCAAAAATTACTTGTGAAGTCTTATTAAAATCCATCATACCTCCCACAGAGATATTAAATATGTTTGCAAGAGTAACAAGCTCTTCAACAGTTATTCTAACTTCCCCGTTTTCCATCTGTGAAATCTTGGGGCGAGAAACTCCAAGACGTTTTGCCAGTTCTTCCTGGCTGAGGCCAAGCTCTCCCCTCAAAGCTTTTATTCGTTCGGCAAGTTTCTTATTAATTATCTTATCCATTTTGCCACCTTCCAAGCATATTATACTCATGTTAGGATTTCTGTCAATAGAGTGTTAGATTTTATTACAAAACAAAAATTCATACGGAGTTAAATCATTGACCCACATAAAATAAGACTTTTAAATGTAGAAGTTTTTAAGCTTTAATCCCAATTAACTTCTTCAAGGCCTTGATGAATCTTTTTCATTGAATTGTACAAAATTTGAAATTCTTTTTTTATCTCGTTTTTCAGTTTTTCGTCTGATATTAATTTATAACTTTCAAATATTTTTTTGGGGCTCCCAATGTAGACTTTCTCTTTCCAAAAATCTACCAATTTTTTTACTATAACAAGTAGTTCAACTGGTCTATAAGTTGCTAGCACTTCAATAATTTCTTCAGTATGTTGCAGCCAAAGATCGATTTGGTTTTGTAGCTCTGCTGATTCTAAATATTTTGAAATTCTTGAAAGCATTTGTTTGTACCATTCAATACAAACGTCAGGTTTATCTCCTATCGTTTCATTTATAATATGTTCAATATTAGAATAAATATGGTTTTGATAAGATTGTTCCAAAAAGAGTTCAATGTAAGGTCTGATTTTTTCAAATTCGTCTTTGTTCTCTTTTGAGATTTGCCAAAAATGAAAACTAATCTTTTCCTTCAATTCTATATTTTCTTCTGTATTACTTTTAATAATTTCCTTAAGTTTGTTTTCAAATTTTTTGCCATCGAATTCAATATGTTGATCCTTGTAGTGTCTTTGACGGAAAATTCCAAAATACACAAAAAGCCCTGCCGATTCATTAGTTATTTTGAGCGCATTTAAAACTTTATCTACTTCCTCAGTAGATAAATCCTTATAGTACGAAAAGACAAGCACTAACTTATTTGCAATAACTTTGTAATTTGGGTTTTGAGAAACAAGTTCTACTAAATCAAAGACCATTGAATGAAATTTTTTATATTCGCTTTCTCGAGGCCTCTTACCCCAACCATCTAACCACTGTCTTCGTGCTGCTATTTCAACTAATGGTATAATTGCTTGAAATTTGACATAAAGATTTTTATAAGATAAAAGCTTTTTTGTATAGTTTAATGCTTTTTCGATATATTCTTTCTGAATGGCGAGTTTTTGTACTACCCAGGCAAGATGACCTAACACCGTAGTTATAATAAAAGGATCTTCTCCATTTACTATTTTTTGATGATAATTAAAATCAGGCTCTCCACTATATTTTTCAGGCTCTCCTGGATCTGGGTCGTCTATAAATTCATCAATAATCCAAATTACATCACTGAATCTCTTTTTCGCAGCCAAATACTCACCTAATTGTACGATTTCCATTCGAAGATTTTCGTCAGGGAAAATCGAATAAGGCTTTTGGTTTTTTATACATTTCTTTAAAATATCAAACAATTCTTCTTTATAATTGTCACCTAACTTTTCCAAAGAATAAAACCATTTTTCAAATAATTCCTTATGCTGCCTGTTTTTGAGGTTAACTCTTTTTTTCTCAAAAGAAGTTAAAAAATCACGCGTGTAAAGTAAGATATGTAAAAATTGTTTATCCATAGTTTCATATTGAAGCCAAATTTCATCTATATTATTATACCCAAGGAGCTCCCTATAAGAAGAAGAAAGTGCTTCAATCATATCATTTACATCTCCCAAAGGATATCTATTAACCAAGAGAAGAATTTTTTTCTCTACTTTATCTTCACTGAATGAACCTAACTGTATATTCGCAGTATTAATTTTAGAAGCAATATTTTGTTTAATAATTTCAGGTGGATTAACAAATTTTGCAACCGGATCCCAGGTAAAATCGACATAATTACCTTCATTCCTCAATTTAGAAATTTTAAACTTGCCTATCTTGGATATATCTAAAAACTTTTGATTATTTTTAATAGCTTCTAAAATCTTATCTACTATATCTTTTTCTTTCCCTTTTTTAATAGAAAGTTTCTCAGGAGTGAAAACTATATAAAAACCTTTTACTTCTTTTAACCTTGGGTTTAATGCTTCTTCCAAGCGATTGATTTGTTTGCTATAGTGCGCCAATTCCCTAATTTCTTCCTTGTCGTATAATCTCTTTACCTCAACTAAAATTTTAGGCTCGAATATAAAATAATCAGGCGTTTTTTTCTTACTGGTTTCTTTAGGACAACTGATTTTAACCTCATTTATTTCAGGAAAATATTTGGCCCAATATTCGTTTATAAATGGTTGAATAAAAACATTCTCTTTTTTATTCTCACAACTTGTACAAAAATTTATTTTTATCATTTCTTCTTCAGAACGCTTACCTTTGCGTTTCCTTCTATTAAGAATCTATTAAGATATTGTTTATCAATAAAATGAATTTCCCTGAAACCAACTCTTGCTGCAAGAATATCTTCGTGAGCAAACACATTTATCTCTTTATTAGTTACTACATAGACAGCATCCAAATGTTTTCCATCGGGCGGGAATGAATGTCCAAAAGCAATAGCAAGCTGAGCAATAATTTCTTTCACGCTTATTGAATGGCGATCCTTAGTAGATTTAATGTTTTTCGTCTTAATCTGGATTCCATACTCTCTAAGGGCTCCAAACACATCTATTCTTTCAAAAACAAGATCTACACCAAATTCAATTCCACTACATCTATCATCTACTCTTGCAATGGTAGGATCATGTTCTAAAATTTCTTTGATTTGTTTTCTTAATCTATCTTCTTTTGTCATATCATTTACAATAGTTACGCCCTATTATTGTATTTCTTCTCGAAAAATATTAACTTATACTTTGCCAAACTCGATATAGAATTTGTGACTTTAGCTTGGTATCTAAAATTGAACCAAGATATGAATCGATTATCTCATCTATTTCTTTTTTAAGAGTTTTAAGTTCTTCTGCAACTTTTGATAAATATGTTTCATCTTTGGGAATAGTTAAAGATTTGGCACCTATTTCAATCCATATTTTCAAATATTCTGCCTCAGCCTCAAAAGTGCATTGCAAAGTACTTCTATCACCTTTGATTTTCCAACCATAAAGCCCTTTTTCTATCTTTAAGTTATTGCCTATCTCGGGAAGCTCTTTTACTTCCAGGTCGTTTCTTGTAAGAATTTTTTCTTCATACCACTTCTTAAGGCTTTTATCGCCAATCTTATTTATAATGAGCTCTAATATTGCATCTATATCTATGCCTTTTTTTACTTTGTGAGATTTTCCAACACTTTTTGATTTTTCAATTCTTGATTTTACTGAATCAATAACTGCTCGATAGACTTCTAATCGCTCGTCGTCAGTCAAGCCAAGAATATCACCCATAATGATTTTATCCAATTCTCTTCGGTCTGGTTTGACCTTGTCAAGAGAGACTTCTTCAGGAGAAGAAGCGCCAAGCTCATTAAATATCGATCCAATTTCTCTCTCTTTCAATTTACAAAATATTTTATTCATTTCATTTTCATACTTAGCCATTAATTTTAGATCGATAGCCAGAGAATTCATTAAGTCCCCCACCATAAAAATTGCAAGCGTAGACTGTCCCTGCATAATCAATGAAGTTGATTCAATAAACAATCTATTCAATGTAGAATTTAGGAAAATAAGTAAAAAGATTTTATCTTCTTTATTCTTTGGGTTTACCAAGTAGAACATTTTATCTACAAATATGTCTTCTGATACCAAAGCTGATATTAATCTTTCTCTAATATTCACTTGCCAGATTATTGAATAACATTCTTGAGATAATTCATACCACCTTTCCCTGCTTGTACATGTCGGTCTATTGTGGAACCCTTTTCGTTCTCCTTCTTCAATATATTTTAAAACATTAGTGCCCTTCAAATCTTTCTTGTCTTTGTGAATCATTAAAACCAGGTACTTCAAATCTTTAGGGTTAACAATGATTGATTTGCACTCTCTCGGGCTTTTAATAACATAGTTTGGTACCCAGTTGCCTTTTTCATCCTGATGCATCCAAAATTCTTTCTCAATCTTACGGCGTTTTATTTCTTCTTCAGTCAAATAGAAAAACTCGTTAGCGCCTGTTGTAAAACCACGCCGAACGTCAGCAATTTTTTTCAACGGTACTAATTTACCTTTCCCTTTTTCTAAAATTTTGAAAAAGATTTCTGGTGCCCTTAAATATTTACCCCACTTTGAACCAGTATATTTTTGTTCTTCAGGGTTGAATCCTTCGTCCCACAGTTCTGATTGTTTCTTGGCAAAAATCCTAAGTTCTTCATTTTGATAAAGGTCCGAATGTGCAAGTATGGTTTTTATTAAATTCTCTATGGCTTGTTTTCTTTCAATTTGTTTTTCCCAGATGGTTCGAGCTGGAGGAATAAAGTCTCTGAGAGGTTTTAATAGATATACAAAACGAACAAGGTTATCATCTCGCTTTTCTTTTTCGTTACATTTTTCAAGAATTACAATGACAGTATTAATATCTGCATCTTCAAACCATCGTTCAACTTTGGATTCAATGATGGCAACGATTTTGTAATTTTTAAAGAAAAACTCTTGAAGCCCTGCTCCATATTCAACATCAAGCCATGCATTAGAAACAATAAAACCAAAGCGACCTTCGTTCTTTAAGAACTTAGTTCCATGAATAAAGAAATATGCATAGATACCTGCACGTTTCGAAATATTTGCTATTTTTTTATTTCCATATTTTAGTGCTTTGTCTATTAAATTTCCTTTGTAAGCTTCGTCCCCAGAAATTTTAGATATCTCTTCTTGTCTTGTATAGGGTGGGTTCCCAACAATGACGTCAAACCATCTCGGATGTACAATCTCAAATTCATCATTGCTCATTGTTTTTAAAAGAACTTTTCTAACATCCTCTGGAAAACGAAATCCTTCTTCTGGAAATGCTAAAAGATCAAAAAAATCTTTTTGCATGATTCTGGGATAGTTTTTCTCTACCGAGAGGTCATTTATTGCAAGGTTAATGGTAGAAAGATGTGCTGGAAATTTAGCAATGTCGTTTCCCCAGAGCGTGTTTAAAATTTCCTCATGTGAAAGCATTTGATTCATTTGATTCATTAGTCTCTTATATTGATAAGCACGAACAAGAAAAGTACCCGAGCCACAGGAAGGGTCAAATACTTTATCACTTTCATGTTTTATACAAAATTGAAGTATTAAATCAACGATATCTGTATTTGTAAAATATTGCCCTAAATTATGCCTTTCTTCGCTCGGAATTAAACGTTCAAAAATTCTACCAATTACATCAAAACCTAAACTTGAAAAATCATACCGTTTCAAAATATTCACTAAATTTTTAATTTCTTCAACAACTTCTTTACTGTCGGGAAAAGCAATTTCATCAATAAAGTCAGTCGTATATACCGTCTCATAATCTATTTCGAGTACCGAATTAAAATAAGATTGAAGAACACCCTTTAAAATACCTCCGTGAGTAAGGTCTTCGGGAATGCTTAAGGGGCTTAGTTTATCTGGGCGCTTTAATTGCAAAGCATTATAGAAGATAATTTTATTTGCTAAAAGATATGCTGCCTGATGGGCTATGCGGTCATAACAATCTTCGTCTTCTATAAAAAAACTCCAACCTTGGTCTGTAAACCATTTGGTGAGAGTTTTTAAAAAATTATTGTCTTTATGTGCCTTATCATCAATAATGCTTTTGTAATAGATAGCTAATTTCTTGATCTTTTCTTGAAGTCGATATATAAGCAATTCATCAATAGCTAAACGGGGCTCGACCTTACTTCCTGTAGAAAACTCGTAAAGTTCAGTTAAAAACCTCTCAAGCTCTTTTTTAGTAGGAAACTTGTATCTGTTGTCCTCAAGCATGTTGAGGTCGTAAATATCTGATAAATGGTAGCGTGAAACGATTTGCTCCTCTTCTGGTTTGTTGGCATTAACCTTTTCTGTACTCCATAGAATCAAATCCCGAAAGTTAGAAGTAGCAAAGTATTTTGCATGTCTTTTAGTAGCTTTTTTCCGAGCAGGTTCTTTAGGATCATCGTAGTTAAAAGGATCCCAAGCAGGTGGTTTAAATTCTATAACGCAAATAACATCTTGACTTCGTCTAGTTTTACAGATTACGGTGTCTGGAAAACGACCATCCTCTCCGCCAGTCTCAACATCAGGGAAACCCAAATCAATATTTTCTTGTTCAATAATATCTCTCATCCAATGCATTAATACTGAGACTGCCGTTCTTTCTGTTTTATGTGTTGATATCTCGAAAGGATTTGGAATGGTTGTTTTGGTTTCTGATGAAATCTTTCCTAATTTTTTACTTTTGCTCATAATTTTTAACTATTTCGTTAGCAATTCTACGCGCTATTTCAAAAGTAGCAGCGATACGTATAATTTTGACATCGCCAAGTCCATTAATTTCAAGGAGCTTAGAAAGTGGTTGATTTACTAAACCTCGAAAGGATCCAAATTTATCAATAAGTTCATTGGCTATTTCTTCTGCCGACTTATTTTTCGTGCCAGTTGAAATAAGAATAGCCATTAGCTCTGCATCAGAAAGTTTGTCTGCCCCCAGTTCTCTTAACTTTCCCCCTGGGTGTTTCCATTTTTGTATTTCTTGGCCTTGATATTTCTCATCTTTTTTCATTTTGTTATGGACCCCTTAATACATTTATTTTAACTATATTAAGTAAAAACACAGTATATTTCTTCAAATATAATAAGTAAGTCAATCGCTTCATTTTATACTAGCAATTATTGTTTATTATCTTCATCCAAGTTAAGCACCCATGGTTTCTTTGACTTGTATGTTTTTCCTGCTCCGCTTACAACAATAGCATGAAGTTTAATCTTTTTAGAATATCCACTTTGGATGATGGCTTTAGCAAGTTCCTTCATTTCAACCCCAGTACTACAACTTTTGCTTTCCTCCAAAGTATAAGGAAGAGAGACAGGAAGAGAGACGCCCCTTGGGTTAATGATATTTACGATAGGCACTGACTCTCCTTTTGGTAATTTAATATTGATGCTGTTTATTGTAACAACTTTACTGCCAACATTCGCAATTTCTATAAAGAGCATGAGAGGGCCGACATTAGGCCCGTAAGTTAAAAAGCCATTACTTAAAACGACTGATAAACGTTGTTGTTTATCCCTACGGTTTGCTATTATGTTAAAAGTAGAAAGTATTGCACCATAAACTGCAACTAGAGCAGTGATTATTACTGGCCAGTTCCATTCGATTTTCATTTTCCCATCCTCCTATCTAGTTTCAAATTCTTTCATTGCTGCTCCTCCATAACACAATGCCTTTATCAACTTCATCGTAGAAAGCTTTGTCTTTGTTTCTTAACTCGATCAGTTCATGAGGAGTTATTACTATTGATTTTAACTCTCTTTGGTTTATATATTTTATTTTAATAGTATCTTTGATTGCTTTATTATTATCTGCAATAATAAATAGGTCAATATCACTTTCCATTGTATCATCACCTGTTGCACAGCTACCAAAAAGTACAATTTTCTTACACCGGCTTTTGATTCTGTTTATCAATGGACTCAACTCCTGAATGT
>Ga0315282_10008416_pt1 | contig 16710 bp, 18 predicted proteins | sample YL17G07_20_MG_FD_203693 | JGI IMG/M metagenome (GOLD analysis project Ga0315282, IMG submission 203693) | Sediment microbial communities from Yellowstone Lake, YNP, Wyoming, USA - YL17G07_20 | ecosystem: Environmental > Aquatic > Freshwater > Lake > Sediment | place: USA: Wyoming | collected...
GGCATGGCGGGACGTGGGGCTGGGGGCGGGCCAATAGACGATCTGCCCATCTGGTTGTCTTTATTGACGCCCGGATGGTGAGGGGCGCGGTGGGGGCGGAGGTCGCGTACAGCGGCCCGGATGCGGGTTCGGAGACCCGCGGGCACTGGTGGTCCAGGACGGGGTCGGTGCCCCAGTGCTTGCGGGGCTCCAGGCGCGCGGCGTCGGCCGGGCCGGATCGGAGGCGGAGCTGGAGCTCCGCGGGCACTGGGGTCCGGAACGGGGTCGGCGCCAGGCGGGCGGGGCCGGGCGGCGACACCGCCGCCAGCGCTGTCGTCGTCAGTCCGTGTCGAAGAACCGGTCGGTCGGCGTCTGGCCATAGAAGAACGCGTCCGTCTTGCTCCACTTCGCGTGCCCGTCGAGGTAGGCGACGTTGGCGCCGCCGTTGTGGAGGCCTCGAGGTCGGGTTACCCAGGTGGCGTCGCCGGCGATGGGCTGGTCGTCGGCGTCGTTGGCGGGCTTGGTGGGTGGCGAGCCGAAGTTGGAGGGGGCGTGGAGCTGGTGGTTCGGGCCGAACACGGCGCCGCCGGGATCGAAGCACTTCTTGATGTCGCTGAGCAGCACCGTCTCGCTTGGTGAGCCGAACGCGCCCAGGTAGGCCCCCTGTCCCATCACCTCGGGGTAGCCGTACGCCGGCTGCTTGGCCTCGGGGCAGATGAGGAGGTTGGAGCTCTTGATGTAGGGCTGAACGAAGTGCGTGTCCCAGGAGATGAAGACCCCGGGCGACGCCTCGTACCAGCCCGGCGGGAGCATCTCGTCGTAGTCGTCGGCATACATGAGCAGGGCGAGCGCGATCTGCTTCTGGTTGCTAAGGCAACTGGCCTGGCGCGCCTTGGCGCGGGCCCTCGAAAAGACGGGAAACAGGATCGCGGCCAGGATGGCGATGACGGCGATGACGACCAACAACTCGATCAAGGTGAAGCCACGCCGGTGCATCTACGCACCTCCTTGGGGTCTGACGATCCCACAACGCAGTCGACACAGGGGCCGTAGCAGCGCGTGCGGACGGGCCTGGCCACGGGCAGTGGCGCGGGCGACCTGCCCGGGGCTGACCCGGGAAGGCCGCTGGTGCAGAGAGGAGGCCACCAGCCAGCCACCGCGGGGCCGGATGCCAACCGGTCACGGCAGCGGACACCACCGCCGCGACGGGCAAGCTGCCCGTCCCAGTGCCACCTCGCATGCGGCGCGGAGGGCCAGCCGGGCGACCTAGCGCCCCTCCGCCTGGGCCCTGACCTCGGCGATCGCGTACTCCACCCACTCCACGGTCGCCTCGTAGCCGCGGATGCCGGCCTCCATCGAGAGGCGCGAGTGCAGCATCGCGGGGGCCTCGGCGTCCCTGACGTGGGCACGCAGCTTGGCGACGTAGCCGCGCACCACCCGCCCCAGCCCCTCCAGGTAGGCGATGACCTCGTCCGGCGTGAGGAGGCCCTGCATGTAGCTCAGGCGGAGGAACGGCGCGCCGCCGTCCTTGACGAACTCCTCCTCGGTGACCTGGCGGCGCAGCCAGTCCATCAGCGCCGCCCTCCCCCTGTCGGTCAGCGAGAAGACCCGTCGCGGCCGGGCCTCGGTCGTGCGGTCAAGCCTGGCCGCCACCAGGCCCCGGCGCTGCAGGCGCTTGAGGGCGGGGTAGATGACGCCCGGGCTTGAGCTGAACTGCCGCAGCGGCGTGGCCTCGAAGGTCTTCTTCACGTCGTAGCCGCTGGCCGGCCAGTCGCGAAGCAGGCCCAGGAGGGCGTACTCCAGTGTCGTCAGCTCGCCTCTGCCCGTGGCCATATAGTCACCTACGATATAGTACGCGACGTATCAATATGAAGCGTAGCATGGTTGGGCCCCGTTGTCAAGACCGCTGGATCAGCAATACGGCCCTCGCGACCGGGAAGCCACCGCCGAGCCGCCGCAGGGCGGGATGGGCGGCGGGCGTCTGCGGCCCGCCGAGCGTGCGGGCCCTCCAGGACGGTGGGAGGAGGCCACCCCCGGCCACCGCGGGGCCGGATGCGCGGCGACGCGGAGGTCTGCCGCGCATGCGGCCCCTCCCTTGACGGCGCGGAGGGCCGGTTCCACCGGACACAGGGGTGCGCCACCGCCACGACGGGCAAGCTGCCCGTCCCACTCCCCTCCTCGACGGCGCGGAGGGCCGGCCTGGCGAGGGGGCCTGCTGACGGAGGAAGTGGCCCTACGTGGACCTCGGGCAAGGTAGGGGGCGCCGGCGGCGCGAATGTCACCGGGGCTGCAGACAGCACCCTCGGGCCACCGGAAGGGAGCGCCCCGTGAGCAAGCCGATGATCGCGCTCGCATCTCTGGCGCTGGCGCTGCCGGCGGTCGGCGCGCCGGCCCAGGCGCAGGAGGTCCCGAACAACGTGCGTTCCATCATCGAGAAGACCCAGTCGTTGGGACTGGGCCGCTTCCCCATCACCTTCTGGGGCTACACCAACCTAGCACAGCACGGGCAGTACATGGACGAGGCGGAGGTGGAGGAGTGGGCCGATGCGGGCTTCACCGTGCCGCCGAGCCCCGAGTATGACCCCACCGACCCGGCACAGGTGGCGCACATCCGCCGGCTGCTGGACTGGGCCCAGGCGCGCGGGATGAAGCTCATCCTGTGGGACCCGCGCTGCTACGCCCGGCGCGGGGAGGGCGGCCTCCCTCCGGCCGACTATGCCGATGGCGTGCGGGCCGCGGTGGCGCAGTTCGGCGACCACCCCGCGACGTTTGGCTTCCTCGTCGGCGACGAGCCCGGAGCGGAGGACAAGGAGTCGTTCTTCGCCTGCTACCGCACGCAGAAGGAGATCGCGCCACACCTGCACCCCCTGGCGAACCTCCTCCCCTACTTCCCCGGCATCGAGCAGCGTGCCGGCACCGACACCTGGCCGAACTACCTCGATGAGTACGTGCGCAAGAGCAACGCCGACTTCATCTGCTACGACTGCTACGCGCAGATGAACCCCGGCGAGGCCGGGTGGCACGCGTACTTCGAGAACCTACGCCTCTACCGCGAGGCCGCCCTGCGCAACGGCGTGCCGTTCTGGAACACGCTGCTGTCGGTCGGCCACTTCCGCTACCGCTGCCCCGACTACAACGACCTACGTTGGCAGTTCAACACCACGATCGCCTGCGGCGCCCACGGGGTGGCGTGGTTCTTCTACTACATGCGCGAGCCGCACGACAACTACCGCCTGGCGCCGGTGGACCAGAACTGGGACCGCACCCCGGCCTACTACGACCTCCGGCGGGTGCAGAAGGACTTCCACCGGTTCTACGGCGACCTCTTCACGCGGCTGGTGTGCACGCGCGTCATGTTCTACCCGGATGCGTTCGGTGAGGGGCTGCCGTTCACGCCGGACGGCATCATCTCCCGCGTGCAGCCCGACCGCGAGAACCACCCCGTGGTGGTGAGCGAGTTCGTGGACGCGCAGGGGGGCCGCTACGCGATGCTGGTGAACAACAGCACGACCGAGAGCGTCAACGTGGGCCTGACGTTCCCGGGAGCCGACGTGCGCGTCTTCTCGTGGAACTGGTCGGGGCAGGAGGTGGAGGGCGGAGCGTACTGCGCGTCGGGCCCGACGCGGGACGAGAACGGCCTCAGCATCCGCCACTGGCTCGCCCCGGGGCAGGAGGCGGTGTACCGGGTGGAGTCAGCGGCGGCCGCGGCGGAGCCGATCGGGGGAGGCTAGGGCGCCTCGTCATTGGCGGAGAGCAGCGCCAGCAGGGCCTCGACAGCAGCTCGCAGCGGAGGGAGATCCCGCTCGGCCGCGACCCATACTTCGCCTGGATCAACCCCGAAGTACTGGTGGACCAGGATATGGCGCATGGCCACGATCTGGGTCCATGGCACAGTGGGCTGCCTGGCGCGGAGCTCATCGAGGTGGGGACGTACGGCCTCGCCGATCACCTGCAGGTGGTGGGCCACCCAGACCCGGACGTAGGGATCGCCATCGAAGGCCTCTCGGCCTCGGCCGACCGCTTCCTCCACTTGGCCGATGGCCTCCAGCACGTCCTCCAGCCGATCCCGCAGGCGCCTCATAGCGGCACGGCCTCGGCCAGGATGTGGTCTCGGTAGCGGGGCTTGAGGGCCCGCGCGCTGCCTACGTCTACACGGCGGCCGAGCAGCTCCTCCAGGTCAACCATGATCCCGGCGAGGTCCAGCAGGCTGCGCCCGGGCTCCATGTCTACTAGCAGGTCCACATCGCTTTGCTCACCGGCCTCGCCCCGAGCAACCGAACCGAAGACGCGAACGTTGCTGGCCCCGTGCTTGGCCGCGATGCGCAGGATCTCGTCCCGATGCGGGGCCAGAAGCTGCGCCAGGCTAGCCGAGCCGGATGTGGTGGTCTCGCTCATTCCGGGTGCCTCCACAAGGCCCGCGCCCCGGGGGTCACGGGCTCTCCTCCTGCGACGCCGCGGGCGTACTGGGTGGAGGGAGCGGGTCGTCGAAGAGGATGTCCAGCTTCCCGGCCACGACCAGCACTAGGTCCCGGGCCTCCCACACCAAGGCCCGCACCGTCTCGGGCGAGGGCTCGTCGCGGAAGGCGGGGTACCGCGGCCATACGCCCAGTTGCCCCAGAGCCTGGCACGCCTCCTGGAAGCGACCGAGGCCCTCGTCATGTGGTAGGCACATGTCCAGCAGCGCGGCGCAGTCGTGCGTGCGCGGGGGACGGGTGCCGAAGTGCACGAGAAGGGCCTTGAGCGCCTTCTCAGCGGCCTGCTGGGCGTGGAAGGCGACCACGTCCCACGGCGTCTCGTCGGCGGCGAGGTTGTTGGCGACAGCCAGGAGGTCACTCCTGGCCTTGCGTAGCCACATGCCCAGGACGTCGGTCTCGCTCATACAGGACCCTGCCCTCGTGCTCGACGATCTCGACGAGCGTGCCCAGGACCCCTGACCACTTGGCGGCCTCCTCGGGCGTGTAGGCGATCACGTCCAGGGCGAACCGGCGCGGCGTTAGGGCGAGGCTGATGGCCGCCCCACGCTCCCACGGCGGCTTGTCGCTGTCCATCTCCACAAAGACGTCGTAGTCGCTGTCTTCGTGGGCGTCGCCGCGCGCCCGGCTACCGAAGAGCACGATGCGGTAAGGGTCGAACCGCTCCACGATCGTGCGCGTGATGTGGTCGAGGACCGGATCGGGCTGCGCCGTCATCGTCCAGTCTCCGTGTGACACACCTGGTGATCTTCCTTCGACCGGGCTCGCCACTGGTCCTGCTGCGCCAGACCGCGCTACTCCGCCCACGGCATCGGCGCGGGTGGGGTGAAGGTGCTCCTCACCTTGACCACGCGGCCGGTCCGCGAGGACTCGATGACACCGTTGCAGAGGTCCACAATATGCGCGGCCTGCGCACCGGTGGCGCGGTGCGGCCGGCCCTCGCGCAGGGCCTCGGCGACGTCGAAGATCGCGCGCCCCCACTCGACGCCGGGGAACGGCTCGCGCACGTACGGCAGCGGCTCCCAGTCGCCCTCACGGGCCGGAGCGATCTGCACTGGGCACCCGAAGTCGTGGTTGCTGCTCATGTAGATGCTGGCGTCGTCCCCGTGGATCTCCATGCCGTGCTGCAGCGTCGGACGCACGTAGAAGGTCGAGGTGAGGCGCGCGATGGTGCCCGAACGGAACTGCAGCAGGGCGACGACGACATCGGGCGCCTCGGCGCGGAAGGGCTCGCCCGAGAGGGTGCGGCGCTCCGGCAGCACGACCTCGCCCAGGCCGCGCACCTTCGCCACCGGGCCGAAGAAGGTCGTCATGCACGCCAGCGGGTAGACCCCCACGTCGAACAGCGGCCCCACGCCGGCCGCATAGAAGGGACCGGGCGCCGGGTGCCACCACTCGATGCGGCCCCAGTTCATCTCGGCATACACCACGCGCACGGCTCCCAGACGGCCATCGCGGATCGCCTTCCAGGTGGTCTGCTGCGCTTCGCCCATCCAGGTGAACGGGGAGCAAGAGAGGCGCAGGCCGCGCTCGTCAGCGGTGGCCACCAGCTCCGCCGCCTCCTCTCGCGTGAGGGACAGCGGCTTCTCGCTGTGCACGTGCTTGCCGGCGCGCAGGCTCCGCAGCGACACGTCGTAGTGTGCCGACTGGATGGTGAGGTTCACCACGAGGTCCACAGCTACGTCGGCGAGGACGGCCTCGAAGCTGTCGAACCGGGGGCACCCGTGCTGCTCGGCGAAGGCGGCCGCGGCGATATCGGCGATATCGAAGGCGCCGACGATGCGCACGAGGTCCGGGCGCGTCTTGAGGCTCTGAGCGTAGGCGCCGGCGATGTTGCCGCAGCCCACGAACGCGATGCCTAGCGGCTGGTCCGTACCCATGTATCTCTCAGCTCCGTCATAGTGATTGTGCCGCGGCGAGGTCGCGTCCTCTGTGCGGCCGGCGGGGGCGCCGGTAGGTTCGCAGCCGGAGCGGCGATCCCTCGCCGGGCACGGCGGTGCCCGGCTGGGAGGGTGCCGCGAGGGGGGACGAGAAGGGCGCCGAAGGCCGCCGGCCACAGCGGACAGGTTGAGCCAACCTGTCCTACCAGCGACATGGCGGGCAATGATGCCAATGCTGACTCACAAACGCACGGCGCCGTCCCGGAGGGGCCGAGTGCGAAGCGCCGGGCCCACCGTCCGGAGTGGGCCGGATGGGGCCCCTGGCGCCGCACTGCGGCGCCTCCCACATTCGGCCCCTCCTGCGGATCGGCCGCGTTAATGAGTCACCATTGGCAAGGATGCCCGCCCCACGCGGACGGAGAGACGGGCAGGAATGCCCATCCTACGCGGACCGGAGGAGACCGATCTGGCGATCGGTCCCACTGAGAGGGCGCGGTGAGCCGCGCCCCGGCAACAGCGCTGGAGCGGGACTCGGCGATGTCGCCTGCGACCCGGACGAGCAAACTGCCGCCGCGGCGGGGGATGCCGGGCGGGCGCCGCGGGGCCGACGCGGCGCCGGCACGGGGCCTGCGCGCGGCCTGGCGCCGAGCCCTCGACCCCGCCGCCAACCCGTTCCTGCGGCTAGAGCTGCGGCGGGAGGAGCGCGACCCCAGAGCCTCTCCGCCCCGACGTGCCTTCGTCCACAGCCTGCTCGTGGCCGGCATCTCCACCGGCGTCGCCCTGATCCTGGGCGGCGCCATTGCGGTGCTTGGCCCCGCGTGGGTGAACTGGGCGGCGCTCCGGGTGGCGGCGCTGATCGGGGTGAACTGGAGCCTCCTGCTGGTGGCGGTGCTCGCTCTGCGGAGGCTCCCGCGCGGCTCGTCGGCCGGGCCCGACTACGCCGGCGCCTCCCGCGGGACGCTGGCCTTCCTGATCCTCAGCCGCCTCAGTGCGGCGGAGCTCACGTGGTGGGGAGTCGTCCGCCCCTTGTCGCGGCAGGCGGCCACGCTGGCAGCCTGGGCCGTGGTGGCGGTCCCGGTCGCGGCCGCGGCGGGCTTCGGCCTCTACCCGGTCGCGCTGGCGCTGCCGGTCCTGCTGATCGCGGTCTTCGCCTCGGGGCCCCGGCAGCGGCTTCCGAGCCACTCGGCCCGCGGCGGCCACGGCACGACGCTGGGGCTCGACCCGGCGGACTGCGCAGGCGCCATACCCATGGGCCTCGCGCTCGCTGCCGTGGCGTGGGTGGCCGCTCTGGTCCCGCAGACCCGCCCCGACTGGCCCGACCTGCCGACGCTGGAGCCTATCGGCGGCGGCCTGACCATGATGGGCTGGGTACTCAGGACGCCGCGGCCGTTCCTCGGCCTGGACGTGCCGCCGCTCCTGTTCTGGCTCCTGGGCACGCCCCTCCTGCTGCGGGCGATGGGAGCCTTCTGGCAGCGGCAGCTAGCGCTGCACGCCGACGCCGAGGTCCCGGATGCGATCACCCCGGTGGCCCGTGCGGTCGCGGTGGCGGGCCTCGTCATGCTCGGCTATGCGTGGCCCGCGGGGGGGATGCCGACGCCGCCGGAGACGCGGTCGCTCCTCGCGGCGCACGCGGCATGGCAGGCGGTGCTGGCGTGGACGCTGTTGGCCTCCTGCGACCACCTGCTGCGCGGCGGCACGCCGTTCGGGCCGCTGCACCTCGTGCTGGGCGCCGAGCATCGCGATCCGCTGCTGCGGCCGCTCAATGCCGCGCTGGTGCCGGCGCTACCGGCCGGCGCTGCGGGGGTCTGTGCGCTGCTCACTGGCCAAGCGGCGGGGTTTGCGTGGGGTTGGCTGGGGCACGTGTTCCTCGCGGGCGCCATCCTGTCGCTGTTTGCCTGGGGCGTAGGGCTACTGATCCGCCGCGGCGATGACCGCCTGACCGATCAACCGGCAGTGGCCGCCCTGGCGGAACTGCTGGCCCTGGTGGCGGGGCCGCTGCTGCTCCAGAGCGTCCTGCCGGAGGTCCAGGTGCGCGCCCTCTCGCCTGCGGCGGCCCTGCTCGCCGCTGCGCCCGGCGATGCGACGGCGGCACCGGGCACCACGGTGGCCACGGGGGCCTACACTGTGCTGGCGGTCGCCACGGCGGCGCTTGGCACGCTGCTAGCCCATCGCCGGTGGCCGCGCCCGGGCGGGACGACAGAAGCGGCGGCGCAAGACACGGAAGGCACCGTCGAGGCCTCTGACCTGCCCTTCGACAACGCCGTGCTGCTGGCCGAGGTGCGGCGCAGCCGCCGTGTCGGCGGGGCGCGCACGGGACTCACGGTGTTTGCGCTGGTGGCCATTGCGGTGGTGGCCTGGGCGCTGTGGGGTGACTGGGGCCAGGACCCGTCCCCGCTGTTCGTGCCGTCGTGGCTGCCGCTGTGTGGCTTCCTGGGGAGCGCCGATGCGGGCGTGCAGCGGCTCATCACGCCGTGCATCGGGCTGCTACTGCTCGGCGTAGCGATCGCCGCCTCGGGCCCCGCCTGGGTCGCGGGCGAAGCTGTGGCGCGGGAGCGGGAGCACGAGACGTTCGCACTGCTCGTGACCAGTCGCCTGTCGAGCCGGGAGATCATCCTCGGTAAGCTGGGCGGGGCGCTGCTGCCCACGGGCCAGATCCTGGCCACCGTGGCCGCGGTGGCCCTCCCGCTGGCGGGCGCCAGCCGGTCGGCCGCGGCGGTCGGCCTCGTGCTAGTGGGCCTCGCCTGGTGCGCCACGGTGGCGCTGCATGGGGCCACCACCGCGCTCGCCGCCTCCGGGCGACGGTGGTTCGCGCCGGACGGCAACCGGACCGGTGGGCTCTACGCCTGGCGGGGGCTGTTCATCCAGTCCGCCCTGTTCGGCGTGCTGCTGGCTGTCCGGTACCGTCGCATCCGGTCGCTCGCCCTGGCGGAGACGTGGGGGGGCGTGGCCGTGAGCTACACGTTGGTGGGTCTCGCGATGGCCGCAATGCTGCTGGCGACCTGGCACGCCCATCGGCACACCATCCGGCGGCTGGAGACCGCACGGCAGTACGAGCTGCCGGAGCTGCCGGGGATGACCGCGGGCTCAGGCCGGAATGCCCGGTAGTAGGAGGAAGGCGAGGGCGATGATGGCGTAGGCGGCGAGGAGCTGCACCCCCTCGAACCAGTTGGTCTCCCCGTCCTGGGCGATGAAGTTCACAATGGCCACCGAGGCGGTGACGGCGAGGACCTCGGAGCCGGCGAAGATGTACGTCATCGGGTGCCCCATCGCGTAGGCGATGAAGACCAGCGCCGGCGCCACGAAGAGCGCGATCTGAGTGCTGGAGCCGACGGAGATGCCGATGGCGATGTCCATCTTGTCGCGCAGGGCCATCAGCACCGCGCCAGCGTGCTCCGCCGCGTTGCCGATGACGGGGATGATGATCACGCCCACAAACAGCTCCGACAGGCGCCCGCCCCTCAGCAGCGGCTCCACGGCCTTCACCAGCACTTCCGACTCCACCGCGACGAGGACCGTGGCGGTGAGCAGGACCCCCGCGGCGAACCGGCGCGTCCACGCCGGCTCCCCCTCCTCGGTAGGCCCCGCGAAGGCTGGGCGGTGCGTCCGCAGCGAGAACAGCAGGCTCAGGCCGTAGCTCGCCATCAGCACCACGGCCACCCACAGTGACAGGCGCTCAATGGCCGGGCCGCTGGTCACCGGGGATGGGCGGCGTAGGCGAAGAGGCTGGGTACGAGGAGGGCGATGACCGCCACCAGCAGCATGGCGGCATTGGCCCCGGCGGCCACCGGGCTGAAGGTCTGCCGCTCGCGGCGCCAGCCTCCGGCGATGCAGGCGATGCCGAACACGAAGAGCAGATTGCCGAGGATCGAGCCGGTGATCGTCGCCTTCACGACCCCGAAGAGCTCCTGGCGCAAGGCGAAGATGGCGATGATCAGCTCGGTGGCGTTACCGAACGAGGCGTTGAGGAGCCCGCCCACGTGCGCGCCCAAGTGTCGGGCCAGCTCCTCGGTGGCTCGCCCCATGAGGCCCGCGAGCGGGACGATGGCGGCGCACGCGGCTACGAAGACCAACAGGGGGTCGGCGCGGAGCGCCGCCAGCCCCAGACTCACCGGGACCGCGACGGCGCACGCGACATAGAGCCACACCGGCGCATCTCCTCAGCGGGCCGGCGACCAGGCCCTTGGGGCGCGCTGGAGCCCCTGCAGGCGAAAACGGCCTTGGCAATCGCGGGCCCGTTGTGCTACAATCCTGCTGCCGCGGACGCCCCGGCAGGCTCCGTGTGGCACGAGGAGGGGCGGACCGCGGCTCGGGCGTTGTCTGGCGTCACGGTTGTCGCAGCGGACTCACCTCCGGTGCCCACCAATCGTACGTAGACCAGCCCCAAACCTCCGCGCCGGATGGTGATCGCAGGGATGCCCAAAGGCAAGGTCAAGTGGTTCAACGACTCCAAGGGCTACGGGTTCATCGAGCAGGAAACCGGTGAGGATGTGTTCGTGCACTACTCGGCCATCACGGGGGATGGCTACCGGAGCCTCACCGAGGGCTCCGAAGTGGAGTTCGATGTCCAGGCCGACACCAAGGGCCCCCGCGCCGTCAACGTGGTGGTGACCAAGATGGTGGTCAGCCCGGACGCCCCGACAGGTCGCTCCTCGCGCGCCAGGGACGACTGGTAGGCGTCCCGATCACCCTATGCCGCCGGGCGCCACGAAGGGCGCCCCCATCCCCTGTCGTGCCGTCGTAGGGGCGCGGTTCACTGCGCCCGGCCGCGTTGGTAGGCGCCGTGGGTGGCGCCCACACGGTCGCGCCGCCATGCTGACCAATGGCAGGGACGGGCAAGAATGCCCGTCCTACGCGGACGGAGGACCGGCCTGGCGACCGGTCCCACTCACGGCCCGGCGGGCGGGAAGCCCGCCCCACGCGGACGGAGGACCGGCCTGGCGACCGGTCCCACTCACGGCCCGGCGGGCGGGAAGCCCGTCCTACGCGGACGGAGGACCGGCCTGGCGACCGGTCCCACTGGCGGAAGGGGCCCAGCGCTAGCCGTACTTCTCCCGCAGGGCGTCCACGTGGCGCTTGGCCTGCTCGGTCACCTCCCACGCCTCGGGCCAGAAGCAGAGGTCCACGCTCCACCACTCCGACTCGTACCCCGCGGCCAGGATCGCCGGGATGAGCTGGTCGAAGTCCAGCACGCCCGTGCCGAACGGGGCGTGGGTGGACGTCTCGTCGCCATGCAGCGTCTCGTCCGAGTCAATCAGGTGGACGTGGCCGACGCGCCCCGCCAGCATCTGTGCCAGCTCCGCCGCCCCGCCGGGCAGCGTCTCCTTGGGCGCCGGTTGCCGGGCGGCCACCACCGCGCACATGTGCGCGTGGCACGTGTCGTACAGGATGCGGAAGTTCGGGCGGGCGACATCGCGGTGGAGCTTGAGGATCTCCGAGGGTTTGTTGAGCATGAACCCCGGCTCAAACTCCCACAGCATCATCAGGCCCGCCCCGCCCGCGGTGTCCGCGCACTCCTGCCAAACTGACACCAGGTTGGCCCACGCGGCCTCGTACGTCTCCCCCTTGATGAGCGGCGGGGGGCTGACCGTGTCCGCGCGGATGCTGGGGATGCCCACGTCCACGCAGAACTCGACGTTGCGCCGGAAGGTGTCCACGTAGCCCTGCCGCACCGCGGGGTCGCTGCTGGCAGGCTCGTGCGCGGCCAGGTTCGCGGCGTAGCCGCAGGGCGCCAGGCCGTGGTCCGCCAGCTTGCGCTTGAGCGCCGCCCGGTCGGCCTTGGTCGGGTAGTCATCCGGGTGGGCGTGCGGGGTGAAGCCGGCCAGCTCGATGCCGTCAAAGCCGAGCTGCGACAACCGCGACAGCACATCGTCGAGCGGAACGGGGTGCTCCTCGTACGGCCCGAACATGTAGGCCCAGCTACCGATCGCGAGCTTCCTCATGGGCACTCCCATCCTTGCGCGTGAGGTGACCCTCCGCGCCGTGCGCGGCCCGGGGCCGGCGGCGCGGTGGCCGACCTCTTCGCCGGATGCGGGGCGGGTTCCTTCGGCTGACGCTTGGGGGGAACAGCGGAACACCCCGGCCCCGGGACCTTGGATGCCCGGGGCCGGGGTCAGGACCAGACTGGGGGCTAGGTCGGGTTGGCCAGGCGGAGCGTGGGGCAGGCGAGCCGCCTGCCCCACCGGCTTCCTGAGTGCGAGTCCCGAGTGTCCACGCTACCGGAGAAGAGCACTAGCTATGGTGTCGCGCGCGGCAGCAGGCCACGGTGATCCCGGCCAGCACCAGCACGGCCAGCGCCATGGCCAGCATGGGCATCGTGCCCATGCCCACCTCAGACGGCACCGTCCTGGTGACCGGGCGCGCTTTGGGTGGGTTCACGGTGATGTCCTGCAGGGCCTCGGGCACCCCGCCCGATCCGTCCTGCACGCCCTGGGAGGTCGCCGTGCGGGGCTCCTCCGCGGGGGCCTCGGGGCTGGTCTGCTGCAGCCGGAGCAGGAAGGCCTCGCGCCCCGCGGGGCGCGGCCCGGGGGCGGCGGGTGAGGAGAGGTGCGTGGCCTGGACGTCGGCGGCCGGGCGCAGGCCGGCGTCGGCGTCGGCTCGCCCGCCGGCCACCCGCTCCTTACGGTCGTTGTCGTCGTTGATCCGGTCTTGGAGCGTGGACGAGTCCTTATCCTTCGCATCGAAGGCGGCCCGCGTGGGCCCGCCGAGGAGCCCGGCCACCACGGCTGCGACAAGTAGGTGCTGCGCGAGACGCATACGAGCTACCCTCCCTAACGTGGACGCTGCCCTCGGTCCTTAGGCCCCGCCGCCCGTGTCCAGCTTGGGCTGGTGCCAGTAGGCCAGGTCCGGCACCGGCGAGGCCGGGAACAGGTTGAGGTCAATCACGGCGTTCGGGTCGTCGCTGTAGCGGCTGTGGATCCGCTCGTCGTAGTTGAACGTGATGTTGTCCCGGAAGATGATCGCCTCGTCCTTGGAGATCACGCTCCCGTTGAAACTGACGCCGTTGCCGGTGCGCGCCGCGTAGGCGTGGTTGGTGTAGTAGATGCCGTTGACGGTGCTGATGTCGTTGGTTGCGACCTGGCCATAGCTGGAGTAGCTGGAGCTGGTGCCGTACTTCTGGAAGGTGCTGATGTTGTGCAGCGTCTGCACATCGGACCAACCGTAGGTGGAGGCCCGGAACTGGCCGTCACCATCGAGGTCCTCGTTGGGGAACTGGGCCACGCCGTCGCCCTCGCCCTCGTCACCCGTGTCCGGGATGCCGTCGAGGCCCACGTCCTCGCTGCCCATGTTGAACAGCCACTGGTTGGAGTACCACGCTCCGCCCGTCGTGCCCGTGTAGTCGCCCTGGACGACGCTGCCGCGGGCGGCGAAGCCGACCAGGTCCTTCGTCTGGTTGTCATACACCCACTGGTCGCGGGTGGTCGGCACCTGGCCGTTGTCGGGCGGGCGGGGCGTAGCGGGGCCGTTCTTGTAGAGGATGCTGCCCGCCACGTAGACGTTGCGCCCGGAGTAGATGCAGCCATGGCCGGTGACGTAGCCCTTGATGACCACATCGCCGCTGAAGACGACGGGGCCGTCAATGACGATCGGGTCGGCCGAGGTGCCCACCAGGATCGTGTCCTGGGTGACGGTGGCGCCGTTCTGGGTGATGTAGGTGCCGCCGATGCGCATCGAGCTGTGCTTGGACTGGGCGAGGGTCTCGTAGTACGAGAGGTCCTTCAGGTTCGGCATCTCCACCCGCGAGGAGTACTGGTGGCGGTAGGAGGGATCGGCGGCGAGGCCGCCGATGCCGAACCCGTGGTCATCCACCTCGTAGCGCGCGTAGATGTGGCCGTTGACGGTGGGGGCGTTGTAGAGGTCGAACCGCCCGTTGCCGCGGCTGTCGCCGCCGACGTTGATGTTGTGGCCCCAGTACCAGGCCCAGTTGTTCAGGAAGTAGGCGTAGTCGAACACCCCCGACTTGGGATACTTGTTGACGTAGGACTCGACCCGCGCCGACCCGCGGTCCAGGCGGGCGATGGACGTAACCTGGTACCAGCCGGTGCCCATGCTCTGGGTCTGCACGGACAGCACCGCGGGGCGCAGCAGGCTGTCGGAGAGGTCTATGATCTGCGTGGAGTGGATCGAGCCCTGCTGCACGTCCTGCACGGCCTTCTCGATGCCGCCGGCCGCCAGCTCGAGCGCGATCGCATCGTCCGCCTGGCGCGTGGCGAAGGCCAGGGAGCTGCGGGCCATGCTCATGACCGCCGCTCCCAGGGCCAGCGCCACCGTGATCGCCACCAACGCCATCGGCAGCGTGATGCCGCGTCGCGATTGTCCGGACATCGTGCTGGGCCTCCCCTCGTGCTTGCGCCGGTCGCCTCGGAGCCGGGCGCGCTATCCGCCCGCGTCCGGCCGGTACATGCAGAGGACGGCAGTGCCCTCCTGCACAACCTCATGCGACTGGCCGTGCGCGGACTGCCTCGTCGTGACGGTCATGCTGATGGCGCGTAGGGTCTTCTTCTGGGCGCTGGTCAGCGTGGACAACTCCGTACCACTAGACAGGATGTAGGTGAACTGCACGCCGGTGCCGGGCACGAGGTCGTCGGCGAGCAGCTCGACGGGCGCCAGGTTGCCGCTCTCGTTGCTGGCCAACCACAAGTGGTCACCCGCCTCGGTGTCCGGTGTGCCCTCCGCCGAGCCCGGGTAGATCGCGAGCACGTGATCCTGCACCCCCATGTCCGGAGGCACGGCACCCGGGTCCGACGGATACCACCGCAGGTAGTTGCTCTCCGCGTTGCTGATGTAGCCGACCTCGCGTAGGCGCGGCAGCGCATCCCGCACGGCCCAGCGCGCCTGGGCCTGGGCCGACCCGTCCGACGCCGTCGCGGCGTAGCTGCGCAGGCAGGACAGGTACAGCGACATCAGGGCCCCCAAGGCGAACACGAGGACGACCATGGTGACCAGCAACTCGATCAGCGTCACGCCACGCCGCCTGCTCGGCACAGGAGGACACCCCTTCCCAGCTAGGCCTTTTGGCCGATCAGGGTGGTCATGCGGACGCGCCCACCAGTGATCCGACCCGGGCGCCATTCGACCGTAACCGTGATCTGCTTGAGGCTGGAGGAGTACTGCTCGATGAGCAGCGTCGCCGAACCCTCGGGCAGGGAGGAGGGCAGCAGGGAGGTGACGTCGTAGGGATCAGCGCTGACCTCGACGTCGGCATACGGCAGGGCCTGGACGCGCTCCAGGATGCCCTGGGCCGCGATGGTCGCGGCACTGGCATGCTTGGCGTACTCGTTCGTGGTCGCGGCCTGGGAGTACATGCACATGACCCCCACCAGGCCGACCCCGATCAGCACCAGCGACACCATCAGCTCGACCAGCGACATGCCCTGCCGGCTGCGGGGGTTCCGCACCAAGTGTCTCACGCTGCTCGCTCCTCCCGGGGCGCGTCGGCCTCCCGCGGCACCGACGCCCGCCCTGGCCTGTCCGCACCGACACGACCAGAGGCGGAGCCAACGCCCTACTTACCTTGTACCGTGAGGGGCAACGACCGCGAGGTAACGTCCTTGCGACACCCCGTCACGCCCGCGTGCGTCTGTCCCCTACGGAACGACCCGGGGGCCGCTCCCGCCGGCCCCGTCACCGCCGCCGCCAGGGTCCCCACCGTCCGGCGCGGCGGGGTAGTTCCGCAGGGCCACCACGGTCTGACTTCGCGCGGTGTGGAGCCGCCCCTGGGCGCACTGCTGGGCCGTCACTTCCACGCGGATGGCCACGAGCTGGTCGCGGTCGGCCTCGGACAGCGAGGTGCGTTCCGCGCCGCCACTGAGGATGTACCCGAAGCGCAGCCCCTCGGCGCCGCCGGTCGTCCGCCGGGCCAGCATCGCGCGCGGCGTCGCCTGCTCATCATTGCCCGTGGCCAGCCAGACCGAGTGGCCGCTGGTGACGTCGGGGTAGCCATGAACGTTCCCAGGGTAGATGCACACCACGTATGAGGTCACTGCGGAGCCGGGCCCGTCGCTCATCGTCCGCATCTGCAGGCACAGGTAGTTGGGCTGGCCGACGACCACCTCGTCGGCCTCCCGGATCCACGGCGCCGCCCGGCGCAGGGCCGCATCGGCATCGGCCTGGCACGACGCCGACGGCACCTGCGTGGCGTAGCTGCGCAGGGCGGCCAGGTGCAGCGCGCCCAGCCCGCCGAGGATGAACGTAAGGCTCGTGAGAGTGACCATCAACTCAATGAGTGTCACGCCATGTCCCGCGGCCTGCCGCCGCTGTTGCTGCATTTCCTCGGCCTCCCGGACGCACGATTGCAGGGGTGTACGGGGTCCTCTATGCCCCTTGCCTCCCACAGGCCCGCAACGCCGAGGCCACAGAGATGGTACACCTAGGGAGCACGG
>Ga0315282_10008418_pt1 | contig 16708 bp, 16 predicted proteins | sample YL17G07_20_MG_FD_203693 | JGI IMG/M metagenome (GOLD analysis project Ga0315282, IMG submission 203693) | Sediment microbial communities from Yellowstone Lake, YNP, Wyoming, USA - YL17G07_20 | ecosystem: Environmental > Aquatic > Freshwater > Lake > Sediment | place: USA: Wyoming | collected...
ACGAAACTCTCTGATAGGGTTCCCTCCATGCGTATGCTGCTGCTAGCGATGCCCGATGTGGCGAGTTCGTTCGACCGCGTGATGCGCATGCCCAACCTGGGGCTGACATCGCTCGCGGCGAACGTGGACGGCGCTGAGGTGCGCATCCTCGACCTCGTGCTGCGGCCGCGAGGGGTCGCCGATGCGGTACGGAAAGCGGTTGCCGAGTTCCGGCCCGACCTCGTGGGTCTGAGCGCGATGACGTTTCAGTACGACACCGCCAAGCAGGTCGCGACGATCGTACGCGTTGCGCTGCCGCGTGCGCGCATCGTCCTGGGCGGCTATCACGCGACCCTGGCTTACGAGGACATCGCGGCCGACCCCGCGGCGCAAGTCTTTGATTATCTCGTCCGCGGCGAGGGCGAAGTCGCGCTCAACATGCTGGTGCAGGCGGAGAAGCAAGGCGAGGGCTGGGAGCGCATTCCCGGCTTATCGTACCGCGTGGGCGACGGCTTCGTGCACAATCCCCGTGGGCCGCTCGTGGATCTGGGGCACGTGCGCCCGCCCGCGCGAGAAGCCCGCATGTCCAACGGTTTCACGTACTTTGGGCGGCGCTTCGATGTGGTTGAGACTTCGCGCGGCTGCACGCGGGCCTGCCGGTTCTGCTCGATCCGGCACATGTACGGCGGGGAGTATCGGGCCTACCCGGTGGAACGCGTCGTCGCGGATATCCGCGCCGCGGCCGACGCAGGAGCGCAAGGCATCTTCTTCGTGGACGACAACATCAACCTCGTCCCGGACCGCCTGCAGCAACTCTGCGAAGCAATCGTCGATGCGGGGCTCGATAAGCTGGAGTTCATCACCCAGGCCGATGTGACGGGGTTCGCCCGTGCGCCCAAGTTGGCGGCGGTGATGCAGCGGGCCGGCTTCCGCGGCGTCTTCCTGGGCATCGAGAGCGTGAATGGCGTACACTGAAAGTTTCTCCGCAAGCGCAGTCCGCTGGGCCGGACGCAGGAGGTAGTGCAAAACCTGCGGCGCCACGGCATGGCGGTGGCGGGGGGATTCATCGTCGGCAATCCCGACGACGACGCGGATTCGGTGCGCGACGTGTTCCGCAGCGCGCGCAGCCTCGAGCTCGACCACGCGATCATGTGGTGCCTCACGCCGTACCCGGGCACCGAAATCCGCGACGATCTGCTTGCCGAGGGTCTGATCGCCAACCCGGACGACTATCGCCAGTACAACGGCTTCATCTGCAACGTGCGCACGCGCCACCTGACGCAGCCGCAGCTCGTGCGCCTCATCGCGAGCGAGGGCGTCAAGCTCTACTTCCATCCGCGCTTCGCGCTTCGCAAGCGCGCCTGGGGCCAGAATGCGCGGAGCATCGTCACCTACCTGCAATGCTCGACCGAATATCTGACCCGCGCCTACCGCAATCGACTCTACGCATCGCGCCACCGAATGTGAGGGTGTCATGCACACCGAAAACGTGATCTGGATGCAGGCGCCGCCCGAGCGCGTCTTCGAACTCGCGGCGGACATCGAGCGTTGGCCCGAACTGCTGCCGCACTACCGGTGGGTACGCGTGTTGGAGCAGCGCCCTGGCGAGCGGTTGGCAGAGATGGCGGCGCACCGGGCGCATTTCCCCGTAAAGTGGACCTCGATTCAGCGCCTGCTTCCCAGCGAGGGGCGCATCATCTACCACCATGTGCGCGGCGTCACCGCTGGCATGGAGGTGGAATGGCGTGTGGCGCCCCACGATGGCGGTGCCCATGTGACAATACTTCACGACCTCAAACCAAGCAACTGGTTGCTGAAGTCACGATTGGCGGCCTGGATCGTCGGCGACTTCTTCGTCAAAGGCATTGCGGACCGCACACTCCATCATATCAAGCTCGCTGCGGAAGGGAACGCCAGATGACAACCCAGGACGAACTGCCTGAGCAGGGCGACCCGGCAAGCGGGAACGGCCGGCGGCGGGTCGTGATCACCGGCCTGGGCGCAATCACTCCGATCGGTAACGGCAAAGAGGGGGTGTGGGGCGGCGTACTCGCAGGTCGCAGCGCGGTGCGCCGCGTGACACGGTTCGATGCGTCGTCATTCCGCTCTCAGGTCGCGGCGGAGATCGATGACTTCGATCCCTGCGACTACGTCGAGCGCAAGCAGGCGAAGCGGCTCGACCGGTTCTCGGGTTTCGCCATCGCCGCGGCGCAGCAGGCATGGCAGGATGCCGGCCTCGCCATCGAGCGCGAGGATCCCGAGCGCATCGGCATCTCGGTCGGCTCGGCCCTCGGCGGCATCGGGATGGCGGAGCAAGAATGCGCCGTCTTCCTCAACGGCGGCGGATTGCGGCAAGTCAACCCGGCGCTGGCGCTGTCGGTGTTTGTCGGGGCGGGGCCGTGCAACATCGCCATTCATCTCGGTATCACAGGCCCCGCGACCGGCAACGGCAATAGCTGCGCCGCCGGCACCGTCGCCATCGGCGACACGCTGCGCATGATCCAGCGCGGTGAGGCCGACGTTGCCCTCGCGGTCGGCGCCGAGGCGCCGCTGGCGCCGCTGTGTTACGGTTCGTTCGCGCTCATCCGAGCGATGTCAACTCGCAATGATGCCCCCGAGGCCGCCTCCCGTCCGTTTGACCGCGACCGCGATGGGTTCGTGATGGGGGAGGGAGCGGCGGCGCTGGCGCTGGAATCGCGCGATCGCGCGCTGGCGCGCGGCGCTCGGATCTACGGCGAAATCCTGGGCTACGCGCTGACCAATGACGGCTACCACATGACGGCGCCTCGCCCCGACGGCAAGCAGGCGGCGCGGGCGATGGCGCTTGCGCTGCGCGATGCGGGCATCACGCCCGAGCGGGTGGATCACATCAACGCCCACGGCAGCGCGACGACGCTCAACGATCCGGTGGAGACGGCCGCGATCAAGTCGGTCTTCGGGGAGCGCGCGTACACGATTCCGATAAGCGGTACCAAGGGGCTCTACGGTCATCCGCTGGGTGCGGCGGGCGCCATCGAGGCGGTGCTGTGCGCCCTCGCGCTGGAGCGCGACTTCCTGCCGCCGACGGTGAACCTGGAATGCCCGGCGCCGGAGTGCGACCTCGACTACGTCGGCCCCGCCGGCAGGCAGCAGCGCGTCAACTGCGTGCTCTCGAACTCCTTCGGCTTCGGCGGCATCAACGCGTGCGTGGTCATTGCCCGCGACGGGGAACGCGAACCTTCCTCTTACGCGTCCTCGGTCAACGGTGGCGGAGGCTTGTAGCTTCGAGGCCGCTCATCGAGGCGATGATCGTACTTGTGCCCGTCGCGGTTTCCGACTGATTCCGCAGGATGCCTTCAGTACGGTATATCGAACGCGCGGCACAGGAAGACCGCCATCTCGCCGCGCTTGCAGGCGCTGGCCGGGCAATAGAGCCGCGGCGGCCCGGCGGCACACCCGGTGGTGGGCGGAGCCGTCCACGATCCCGGATCGGCCAGGCGCTCAATCCAGCCGTAGAAGGGATGCGTCCCTGGCACGTCGTTGAACGTCGGTGTCGGCGGAGTCAGGGTGGTCTTGCCCGTAGCCCGGCACAGGAATGCAGCTATCTGGCCGCGCGTGGTCGCTTGAGCCGGACAGAACTCCGTGGCGGTGCACCCTTGGGTCGGCGGGTTGCCGCCCCAGGAATCCGGGTCGGCGAGGCGCTCGATCCAGCCGTAGAACGGATGGGTCTGGGACACGTCGGTGAAACGCGGGCTCGGCGAATTCAGCGACGTCTTGCCCGCCGCCTTGCACACGAACACCGCCATCTGCCCGCGCGTGACCGCACCCGCCGGGCAGTAGTTCAGCGGCGTCTCACTGCACCCATTGGTGATGCCCTCGCGGTAGATGGCCTCGACATACAATCGCGCCCAATGGTTGCACGGCACGTCGCCGAAGACCGTTGCCGGCCAGGACGCGAACGTCGGGACCAACGGGTCCTCCGCGCAGGCCTTGCGCTGCTCGGCGTCGGCCACCGTCAGCCCTGGCGGGCCGTAGTAGTGGGTTTGGGCGACTTCAAAGCGGTAGACCGGCGCAGTGACGAACGGGTCGGTGTTGGGGATGCTGTGATTCACCCACATGCCGCTTGAGCCGTAAGCGTACTGATCCCCGGTACACTGCGTCACCGATGGGTTGGCGTCGTCGAGGTAGTACGATGTGTGGCTCGGATCGGGGATGTCGGTATCGAGGCGCGAAGCGATGACCAGTGACCCCTGCGCCCCCTGCACCAGCTCCCATTCGATGGCCCCCGTCGCGACATTGTCCCAATCTCCGTCTATCGTTACCCCCGAGAGGTTGCTATTGTTGTAGTAGCTCATCCCGATGGCGTCCGGGCTGTAGTCCATGAAGTCCATGACGCTGGGGATGGGATGGACTCGCAGGAATGTGGTGATGTCCTCCCGCTGCGCATAGTAGATGTGCTGGCGCTGGGTCCAGGGGCCGCTATTGGCGCCGATGTAGCTGCGGATGGCTCGCACCGGGCCGGCCTTGTTGGCGATGAACGCGCCTTCGCCCTCGGAGAACGTCAGCTCCGTTCGCGCGCAGTTGCCCGGCGCGAACATGTTTTTGTGCATGTCGAGAATGTCCACGCCCGTCGCCGCACCCGCGAAGATGCGTAAGCCATCCTGCATCCACCGGTCCTCGAAATGCGCCTGGTAATACGCCGTGGTGACGGTCGTATCTTCCGGGTTCGGCCCAACGGAGGTCCTGTACGTGGTCTTGTAGTCGCCGGAGAGAAGGTCGAACTGGTAGTCCACGTAGTGCTGGCCGGCGCTCTGATCGAGCGAACCGTCCTGTTGGAAAAGATAGACGTAGCCCGGCGCCGAGCCAAGCGGGTCCGACACCGTGACCTCGATCCCGGTGCACGCGACAACGCCGGGCGGGGCAGAGGGCGCGGCACCCTGTTGTCCGGCATCGGCCGCCATGAAGGCGACCTCGTCATCGGCATCGAGTGTCGCATCAGGGTCGGCTCCGGCGAAGGTGCCGGCGTCTGCGTAGTCGAGGCGCTGTAAGCCGCCCGGGCCCTGGTGCATCGCCACCTTAAAGTCAATGACGGCGCGCTCGTCAACCTGTACCGGAATCTGCTGCCACCCGCCCTCATACTTGAAGGCGACGAGGTCTGCGGGCGCGATCCCGACCAGCGACGGAATGCTGGCCCCGGTGAAAACCACGGGGTCGGCGGGGCGGTTCAACGCGTGTGCGGCGGCAGGGACGAGCAGCAGAGCGACAGCGGTCGCGAATCGAACGCTCATGTCTCAGCATCCCTCTGTCCATCGGTTCGCGCGCTCACGCAGGCCCCATCGTATGCGAATTTCACCGTCAGCCCGGACAAGTCCTGTACATTCGGGGACGATGGCCATGGCGATTGGGGGCTAAGGGCGGCGCCGGGCCGGCCGCGCCCACCCCGCCAACCGATTATAGAGCGGCACGTCGCGCCACAATGGCCCGGGCCGACGAAGGGCGGCTTGCGCCCGCAGCGCCCACGGAATCGCGGGCCTCTGCAGCGTTTGGAGGTAGAGCATCTGCGAGCGGCGCGCGGAGGCATCCACCAGTTCCAGGATGCGCCCGGGCGGGACATGGGGCGAGCAGTAGAAGACCGGCGTCATGAGATCGGCGTCATGCGAAACCGCGCCGTCCTCCAGCGCGATCCGCGCCAGCTCGGTGTTCGGATAGACGCGAAGACCGACCGTGCAGAGGATCCGGTCGTGCGGGCCCAAGGCCGTCTCGATGAACCCCAAGGTTTCGCGCACGGTCCGCTCATCCTCGCCCGGGCCGCCGAAGAGGAACGACCACAGCATGGCGAGACCGGCTTCCCGCGCCCATGCCGCCGTCCGCGCGACCTGCTCGACGCTGAATCCCTTGCGCAGCGTCTCCAGCATTCGATCCGACCCGCTGTCGGGGGTGCAGAGCACCGAAGTGAACCCGGCCTGCTTCATGAGCTTCAGCATATCCTGCGACGTGCCGGCCGGGTTCAACCCCATCGTGTAGAGATGGGCGCGCAGCGACCCGCGCGCGATGGCCTCACACAGCGCGATGGCGTGTTGCGGCGGATGGTTGAAGGTCGAATCCACGAACTCGAAGCGCCGCACGCCCCAGCGCTGCGAGGCATCCATCATTTCCTCGGCGACTGCTTCGGGCGAGCGGAGACGGTACCTCGTTCCCTCGATTGACCGATAGGTGCAGTGGATGCACTTCAGCGCGCAGCCGCGTTTGCTCTGCACCGGAAGTGGGCTGCCCCAGCGCAGATAGCGCGCGATGTCGAGCCAGCGGCCGGGTTCGGCGGGCGGCAGGCGATCCAGGTCGGGGGCGCGCGCGGGCGCGGGCGGCGACGCGGCGTTCGGGCTAAGGACGCCCGGTATGTCTGATGTCGATTGCGCGTTCCGGATCTTCTGAAGCAGATCCGGCATCGCCAACTCGCCTTCGCCGGCCACTGCGTAGTCGGCGCCCAGCGCCGCAAGCATTTGCGCCGGCGCGATACTCACCGCGGGGCCCCCTATGACAAGCGGCGCCGCCGAACGTCCGCGGCAGGCGCGCGCGATCTCGACGACTTCGGCGAGGTAGCTGCGCGGGCTCAGGTATTCGCCATTGTCGAGGTTGCGGATTGAGAGGCCGATGGCATCAGGCTTCCACTCGGCCACCGCACGGCCAACGTCGCGCGTAGGATGGCGTGAGAAACAGAGGTCGAGCAGGCGCGGCTGGAAACCGTGGGCATCAAGTGCAGACGCCACGAGGCACAGGCCGAGGGGCAGCACCGGCTGCGGGGCGCGCTCGCGGTTGGTGTGAATGAGGAGGACTCTCACACAGTGCGGCTTCTGTCGCGGGGACGGGGGTTCCTTTGTGGCGGATCAACCACGATGTGCGGCGATCGCGCTACGGAGGCAAGCTTCCCGGAATCCAGCCGCCGGACACGCGTTATCGGACTACCGGCGCCCATTCCGAAGGCGATGCGCCCTCCTTGGGGCCCGATGCCGGCGGCACGCGCGTAGGTGGCCCTGGCTTTATCGCCGCCGCGGGCGGCGCTTGCGCGGCCGACCGCCGCACCGTCAGGTCGCCGCTGATGCTGTGCAGGTCCAGGCGGCCACGACCGGCGCCGAGGGTTCCGCTCAGCCGCCCGCGCGAGCGGCTCTCGTCGCGGAGCGGCAGGTTCACGTCGAGGTCCCCGCTGGTCGACGTCAGTTCAATGGCGCAATCCGAATCCCGCGGAATGCCGACCTCGATGTCGCCGCTCACGGTGCGCGCCGAACAGTGGCCGGCAAACGGACTCGTGAACGCCGCCTCGATATCGCCGCTGGTGCTGCCAACAGTTGCGTCCGATCCCGCATAGCCGTTCACAACCAGCGACCCGCTGACGGTCGAAGCGGAGACCCGGCCGCGCAGATCCGTGGCTTTGATGTCGCCGCTCACCGCGGTGACGTTGACGTCATCCCCAATGTCGTCCATGGTGAGCCCGCCGCTGATTACGCGCCCCTCAACCGATCCGCTGATTCGCCGCAGTTCGACATCGCCGCTCGCGGAGGCGATCTTCGCCTCGCCGGCTCCCGCAACGCCAATGTCGCCGGAGGCGGTGACAATGTCCGCTCGCTTCGCCATTGACTGCACCTGCACCGACCCGCTCGCAGTCTTGACGCTGAGGTCGAGGCCGGCAGGCGCGGTGATCCTCAGGTCGATCCGCGCACGATTCCACCAGCGCTGCGATCCGACAATCCGCGCGGAGAGGACGTCGCCGGCACGGGAGGTCTCCAGGCGCAGTGGCAGCGCCAGTCGCGCATCACCAGCCGCCGCTCTGAGCCGTTCGTCGACGGGCGGCATAGGCACAGGCAGATCTTGGCGTGGCGGAACCTGACGCCCCTCGTGGAGCAAGACCTCCCGATCGGCGTCCGCCCCTCGGCCATACCGGATGGCTTCGATCTCGACGAACTCCTGCTGCCGGCCGGTGACGCTGACCTGGCCGTTCAGGTCTTGAATCGCAAGTGATGTTGCGGTTCCGACCGGCAGGCGGCGCGAGAAGCGCTCCACTTCGTTCCAATCACCGAGGTTCAGCTCCGGCACCGCCGATTCGATGCTCGCAATGAGGTCGTGCACCTGCCGGCCGCGCTCGGCGAACACGCCCCGGCGCACCGCAGTGATGGACAGGCCCACAATGATGATGATCAACGCCAGCAGGACGTTCCTTGGCCTCATCGCGGTTCCCTCGGCGTCGTCGCATGCGACGAATAGTGGTCGACCAGAATCTTGACGCCCATGACGATGAGCAGCACCGGCCACAATCGCCACAGGTAGTCCCAGACCGGAATCTGGGTGATCCGTTCGATGAGCAGCGCGGCGCCGACCACGGTGAAGATGATGCCGAAGATGAGCGTGGCGGTGCCGTCGGACGCGGGCGCTTTGCGTGCGCTAGCCATGGTTCACCTCCTGAGACGGTGATTCAGGGGCCGCGGGCTCGGCTGAGCTCGATGCATCCGGTTCGGGTTGGACCGCGGTTTGCTCGCGCGCGGGAGGCGCCTGCGACACGGCGTCAGCGGCCGGCGGAGGCTGCGGTGGAGCGGTGGGGGCCGAGCTGGCATCTGCAACCCAGGGTTGATGATAAGGTGGCGGTTCGTCCTGCGCCGGCAGGGTGACGCGGCGCGAAAGCGCGAAGCTGATGAGGAGCCAAATGCCCAGCGCGAGCATCGCCAGGGGCCAGACGCGATCCCAGGTCAGCCACGTCGCGCCGAAGTTGTTGAGCAGGAAGAGGAACCCGAGGACGATCAGCAGCACTCCCCATGCCGGCGCGGCGGAAGACTGCGCCGGGCGCGCGGCGAACGACGGCGCTTCGGGCGCCTCGGGCACTTGTGGCAGCTCCGCACGGTTGATGCGCTGCGCGGTCCAGTAGGCGTCGAACAGGTTCCAGAAGTAGAGCGTGACCAGCAGCGCGGCGTTGATGCCGCCGTGATCCCAGCCGAACGGCCCCCAGCCGGTCGCAATGGCCAGGAAGGCCGCCAGCACCGCCACGCCCTTGAGCATCTGACCGTTGTACATCTGGCCCAGACCGGGCACCAGCGAGAGGAGGACGGCGAGGCCGGGGTTGCGGCGGCGCGCCTGGTCCGACGACGCTTCACCGTTCAAAGATTTGCCGACGCAGTCCAGGCAGTACATGGCGTCGCGATGCTGCAGGCGCTGCCCCTCGGGAATCGGCCGCTGGCATCTGGTGCAGATCGGCGTTGGGGATGTCTCAGGCGAGGCCATGAGATCTCACCTCCTCGATAGTGGCGGCAATGGCCTGATGTGATGGTATGCTCGAAGGGCGCAGACGGGCGGGTCGTCGTTCGCGCGGGGGTTGGGCGGCAGGCTTCGCCGGCGATGCGCCGCCACTACTGCCGAGATACACCTGCGCCTCGGCGAGGCCGGCGGTAAGATGCGCCATCCCCGTGCCTGCCGCACCCGCGACCCGGCCGGGCCACGAGATGACGAGGTCGCTCGGCCCGCGCCCGCGCACCGTCGCAGCGAGCAGGAATAGTGCGACGATAGCAACCGCGTGACCAAACTCGCGGATGAGGAAAGCCTGGCGCGGCGCCACGACGTCGAGCAGCGCGGCCCACCTCTCCCGCCAGGGTGATGTCGAAGCCCGCGCCACGACGGCAGGAGCGAGGTCATCGGGCAGGCGCGGCGCGGGCAGTGATGCGACGAGCTCGGCGCTGAAGCGAAGGGCGGCGAGTTCATCCCGGCATGTCGCACAGGCTTCGAGATGAGCGGCCACTTGCTCGAACTCCGGCGCCGACAGACGCCCGTCGAGAAACGGTGACAGCAGTTCGCTGATTTCGTTGCACGTCATGGGTTCTGACCTCTCGCATAAGGCGATGGGATGCGTTCGTCGTTGAGGATGGCGTCGCGCAGCAGGCGACGCCCGCGGCTCAGCCGCGACTGCACCGTGCCCAGGGGGATATGCAGAATTTCGGCGATCTCCTCATAGGCGAGACCCTCGAGCTCCCGCAGCACCACCACCGCGCGGAACTCGGAGGGGACCCGGCGCAGGCACTGCCGCACCGCCGATTGCACCTCGCGGGTCATCATGGCGGATTCCGGGTCCGGCTCCGGGGACAGGTGGTCATATGAATCCAAGGGCGTGTCGCTGAGGAGTCGCGTGCGGCTCTGGTGGCGCCGCCGCTGCATCAGGCAGACGTTAGTCGTCAACCGGTAGAGCCAGGTCTGGAAGCGCGCATCGCCGCGAAAGCTGTGCAGGGAGCGAAGCATCGCGACCAGCGCCTCCTGGGTCGCGTCGCGCGCGTCCTCCGCGTGGCCCAGGAGGCCGTAGGCGAGGCGGTAGACCTGCTCCTGGTAGCGCCGCACCAGGACTTCCTGTGCCGCGCGGTCGCCGGCGCGACAGCGAGCGATCAGTCGCGATTCCTCGGACTCCGCCGCCACCCTCCCAGCCTCCTGGCATATGGCTACTGCCACGCCCATCGCCGTTCCTCTTTGCGAGCCTGAGTCATCCCGTTCCAAGGCTTCCGGCTTCCAATAGCCTGCATTATTCATACCGCCAAACGCGTCGGCGGGAGGCGCCAGCATATGCGCCTCGTGAGCGCGCGCGGATTATCCATCGAACCGAGTGAGCGGCCTGCGCATGGTCTGAAACTCATCATGGATAATCCGGGGCTAGCGGCGCACGTAGAGTACGCGCCCGGGCCGATTGGCGTCGCCCACCACAACCCGCACCAGCGGCGCGTCCCACACCCGTTCGGCCGGCTGCAGCAGGGTGCCGCAGTTGAAACACCCGGCGCGGTGCTTGCCATTGGGCGCCCGGCAGATCGGGCAGTCCAGCAGGCCGAGCACGCCGCCCCGCGAACGGTTGGGGGCGGCCGACACCTCGTCGCGCTCTTCGTCTGTAGTTTGGATCATTGCGGGCATCACTGGTCTCCGTGAGGCTTTTGTATATCTGTTGCGCGAGGGCCCGCGGTTGTTCCCGAACGGCAAACAGATACGCACCTATCGAGGTTCTTGGATTGTGGGAATATTCCGGACCATTCAACGCGCATCCCAAGAACCTCTGAGATGCTAGCATCTCTCCGGAGCCGCGTTCTACGCGGCAAACGTCCGGAAGAGTGTGGCGCGGCTGCGCCGCGCTTCGGAAAGGCGCCCTTGGCACCTTGCAGCATCAGCGCCCTCCGCTCATGCCAAACACTCCATAGGATCGGAAGGGGACAGGAACCTGTGCCGGGCAACCATGCGGCAGTCACCCCGGTTCCCGGCCATCGTCAACAGGGAGGAATCCCTGCACGCGTGAGAGGTTCCTGTCCCCCGCCTGCGCGCGCCTGGCCTACCCAAGCGAAAGACCGCGCCTGGAACCGTAGATCCGGCCGACCCTGCGATTCACGCTTGCTTCGCCTTGACGCGCCTTCGCGGCGGCCTTACCATGGTCGTGCCTGCTGAGCCTCAGCAGCGTCGGGGCTCACAAACGAGCGACCACGGGCAGCGTGGTGTCTGTACCAGCATGTCACCGACCAGAGGACAGCAGCAGTCCTCACCAGCGCCACGTGTCCGAGGCGCTAGTGCTGCTGATTCTGGCCAGTCGCGTTGACGGTCAAGGTCGGAGGTGAACCATGAGGCGAGGGACTCTGCTGATGCTGGTGGTGTTGGCTGGTGCGGCCGTCGTTGGGTTGGGTGTGCTGCTGGCGGTAAGTAAGGTTCGAACTCAGGGCGAGCTTGCGGACGTGATCCACGGTCTCAGGGCTCGCGTCGCGCGGGTGCAGACTATTGAAGCTTCCTTTCGGGAGGATGTGAAGTGCAGCCAAGCGCTTAATACCCAACGGAACGCGGAGACGCGGGAAAGGGATAGCCATTTGCCCAAGGAGAATCGCGTGGGGGCTCAGGCGCCCGGCCCGTTTGCGAGCAGGTTCCGTTACGCAACGGATGGTGTGAGATGGCGCCTTGAGGAGACCGCGCTGACTGACCCCCCGCAGACCCCGCGCCACTGGGATATCGTGGGGTCGGATGGCAAGAAGGTGTATGGCTATTGGGTCGATCAGGGCACGGTGTTCGTCTCCGCCTATCCGGGTCAAGACCTCGCCCCTCGCTTCACGACGTCTCTCGGTTTCTTGATGCTGGAGACGCCCCTACAAGACCTGGACACTCCGGGGCTGAAAGCCTTCCTGGCTGGCGCCGAGTATATGGACGGAGAGGCCTGCTGTCATGTCGTTGGACAAGGTACCTTCCGAGCAGGCAAGCGGAGAATGGCCAGCCGCCTCGATCTCTGGGTCGCTCCCGAGAAGGCGTTCGCCGTCAAGCGGTACCGACTGAGCATTAGTCACATCGGCGAGGGGCCTTTCTCAGTCCAAGACACCATGTCAGAGGGCCTTGTTGAAAAGGCTCCGGGGATCTGGCTGCCGACCCGGGTGCAACAGACGTGGCTCAAGCTTATTGATGGTCAGCTCCAGCCGGCCGTCTCGCGAACCTACACGATTCTGGACTTAAAAGTGAACCAACCCCTGGACAAGTCCCTCTTCGTTCCGGTGCTCAGGAAGGGGATGGTCGTCATAGACAAGACGACTGGGACTCAAAAGGTCCTATAGACCCTGCGTGGGGCCGGGAATGGCCATCGTCGAGAGGGGACTCGCCGCGCGCCTGTGAGGTTCCCGTCGCCTGCCGGCGCGTGGGCCGAGCGGTGGAGCAAGAAGCGCATCGAGTCCGGCGTGAAGATCTGCGCCTCCATGTAGAGGTGCGAGCTGGGGACATCCGGGTCAGCCGTAAGCTGGATGATCTCGATGCCGTGGGGCGACTTCGCGTCAAGCAGGTCTGGTCGCAGTCTCATGAGCGCATCCCTTTGACGCAGGTCGTTCGAAACCTCCCTATCGCGCATTATTCATGCGCGCACGCATCGCACGTAGGATACACGCTCTTCAAGCATAGTATGAATAACCCAGGCTATGGGACGCGCGCGGCCGCCCGTGAGACGCGCGCATCCGGCAGCGGAGGCGCTGGCGTCTCGTTTTCCCGCCGCCTCATCATTGCGCGCCCTTGCCACTCGGTATTATACTGAATGTGGGGCGGGGGTGCGCTGTACCCGCAGCAGCATTCCGGCAGTCTGGCTCTTGGCGATGACCTTGTTTTCGCAGTGCCGAGCCGGGCGCATCGAACTCGGGCAACACACAATGGCGATCAACGCAAAGCGCGCGCGCGTGATGGGCCGGTCGAAGCAACTCGGGCACTGTATCTGTGACCCGCGCAAGCCGTGCCCATGCGACTTCCTGCTTGAGAAGAACGTCTGCACGTGCGCCGGCGAGCGGCTCGACACGAATGCCACGCCAGCCGAAGCCATCGCCCTCACCAAGCTCGTAAAGAACGCGGGCTGCGCGTCGAAGATCGCACCCGCGGATCTCGCCCGCGTGCTGTCGCGCCTGCCGGTGGTCACCGACCCGCGCGTCCTCGTCGGCACGCGCACCGCCGACGACGCCGGCGTCTTCCAGGTCTCGCCCGACCTCTGCCTGGTGCAGACGGTGGATGTCTTCGCGCCCTGTGTGGATGACCCCTATGAATTCGGGCGCATCGCGGCATGCAATTCCCTGAGCGATGTTTACGCGATGGGCGGTACGCCTCTGACCGCCCTCTCCATCATCGGGTATCCGATTTCCGCGCTCGGCGACGAGTGGATGTACCGCATGCTCAAGGGCGGCATGGACGCGCTTGCGGAAGCGGAGGTCGCGCTCGTCGGCGGGCACAGCATCAACGACGAGGAGATCAAATTCGGCTTCGCAATCACCGGCATCGTTGACCCGCGGGCAATCGTGACCAACGCGGGTGCTCAGCCCGGCGACGCCCTCATCCTGACCAAACCCCTGGGCACCGGCATCATCTGCTTCGCGGCGCAGATCGGGCGCGCCACCGAGGAGTCCGTCCGTGCCGCCGCCCAATCCATGATGACGCTCAACCGCGCCGCATCCGAGGTCATGCGGCGTGTCGGCGCCCACGCGTGCACCGATGTCACCGGCTTCGGCCTGCTCGGGCACCTGTATCACATCGTGCGCGAGAGCGGCGTGACGGCGGAGGTGTGGTGGGACGCGGCGCCGACGTTCCCCGGCGTTCGCGAGCTGGCGGAACAGGGGATGGTCTCGGGCGCCGCGGAACGCAACCGCGAGTTTGCCGCGGAGGTCGTCGAGGTCGCCGAGAGAACGCCGGACCATGGCCTCGACATCCTGTATGACGCGCAGACGTCAGGCGGCTTGCTGATGTCGGTGCCCGAGGACGTCGCCGATGAAGCGGTGACGGAACTGCGCGCGGTGGGATGTCCTGATGCAGTGGTCATGGGACGGGTCATCGAGAAATCAAAGGGGATGATCGTGGTGAAGAAGCGAAAGGCTGGCACGGGGAAGCGCGAGAGTCCGAGTGCAAAGCGCGCGGCGCGCGAAGCGGAGATGTCCTGCGCGGCGCACAATGTCAGAGAGCCGGTTGCCAGGGCCGGTGCCGAGGAATGCTGCGCCTCCGACGACGCCCAGGCTGCGACCGGGGCCGCGCCCGAGGCGTTCCAGCGTTTCATGGCTGCGGCATTTGCGCCCGGCGCGCTCGATGCGATACAGAAGGAGCTGATGACGATCGCCCTTTCCGTCGCGGTTCAATGCGAGCCATGTCTCAAGCTTCACCTCGACAAGGCGCGCGGCATGGGCATCAGCGAGGCGGAGATCGAGGAGGCGGCATGGCTGGGCGTCGCCTTTGGCGGCTGCAAGGCGATGATGTTCTGGCAAGAAAAGCCGCGCGGACGCGGAACATAAGTAACGGCAGTTGGGTCTAACCGGTATTATGCGTAATGACCGTGAAACGCTCACCCACGGGGTGATTGTCACCCCGAGCCCCTCGACTGCGCTCGGGATGAATTCCGCGAGGTTTAGCCGCCTCTGGCGGCGGTCTCGGCGGCGTGGTTGCGAATTCCCTACCAAGATTCCTCGCTTGATCGCGCTGCGCGCGATTCCGGAACGCCCCGTGTGCGGCGGTGTCCGCCGCTCCGGAGAGGCGGCTTCGCCGCGTCGCACATCGGGGCTCAGCGCTCGGAATGACACGCTCCCTACCCTACGCATAATCTGGGTCTAAGGTTCACCAGCGCTTGGCCACGGGCCGCCCCCGCGGAACTCCGCTGTCTCAGCGAAGCCGCGCGTGTCGCCTGCCGTACGCATCAAGGAGAAGAGGGAATGCGCCGTAAGGAAGCGCCGATTAGCGTGCCGATGGCTCTCGGGATCATCGTGCTCGCGATCGTGCTCGGGGCGATGATCGTCGTCACCGCGAGGTCTTTCGTCAAAGGGTCGGGCGGCGCCTCCCCGGCAGCGCCTCAGGCCGCGGCCGACCGGGGACGCAACTATGTGCGCCTGCAAGATAAGGAGGGCACGCAGTGGACGTACCTTGTGCGGCCGGGCTCGCCGACTGACAGCCAGGGGCTGATGCGGGTGCCGCGGCGTGTGACCCTCGACGTGGTGGAGCGGACGAATCGGAGTATCGTCGGCGTCGCTCTGCGCGCGCGGGCCGACGGTTCGGACCTGGTTGACATTCAGCAGAACGGGCGCAGCGTCGAGGCCCATGTGCGATTGCTGGATGAACGAGGCCGCGAGGTGTGTACGGCGCAGGGCAATCTCGGCAAATTCGGCTTTGGGTGAGGCGGGCGTCCCTGCTACTCCGTGCGAGTAGCCGATCCCGGCAGGTACACTATCGAAGCCTCTCTTGACGCGGGGCCATTGGGCTCGCCGGTGGAGGCGACAGCGACCGCGCGCGTACGGTAGCGCGACTGCCCGGCGCATCGTCGCCCCGACGTGCCCCGTGCCTGTTGGAATGGCGTGCCCCAGATCCGTTGACATGGCCGCGTCGCCGCTCGTATAATGCCCTTGCTTCGCAGCGCGCGTGAGGAGGGGCATACCATGCGCCCGAGACAGACGCCGTGGGTCTTGTACGGGATCCTGATGATGGTCGCGCTCGGCGCGCTCTTCGTCGCGGCCTTTCTCATCGCCTGGAAGGTCGCCGTCACGCCGCAGAAGGAGGCAGCCCAGCGAGCGGCTGCCACGCCTAAGTACGTCCGCCTCGTCGTACCCCCTGGTCGCACGTACTACGTCGAATTCCGCAAGAACACGATGCGCATGGCTGCGTCGGTGGAGGGGCTGAAGAAAGCCGCGCCGACGATCGCCGCGCATGCGATGTCCGACAACGCCAGCTTCCCGGCAGTGGCACTGCCTGCGGCGGCGTCATCTCCGAGCAGCGGCTCCCTGCCCAAGGTTCGCCTCGAACTCATGCGCTACGGCGGGATCTTTGGCGGCGGAGGGAGCGAGACGGAGGTGTACGGGAGCCTCGACTTCGCGCAGAAAGACAACGATGGTTCCGGCTGGAGCTATTCGCTGGACATCACCGGGCAGACGGGCGACACGCCGCAGACCGCGCCCGAGATCAAGGTCCCGCAGTCTCTGAAGCCGCGGCTGGATGTCGTCGCCAAGCCGGAGCGGCGAAGACTTGGGGTGGGGCTGCGGGTGCTCTCGGACGGGCAGGAAGTGGGCCGGATTCGCAAAGAAGGCGTCGACGCGCAGGCGAGGCTGCGCATAATTGGTAGCGACGGCAAGGTCGTGGCTTCCACGCAGGGAACGCTCGACAAGCTCGGGTTTGGGTGAGGCGGCACCCCCTGCTACTCCGTGCGAGTAGCCAAGGCCGGCGAGTACACGTGCGAGGCAACGCTCGACGCGGGACCGCTCGGTTCGCCGTTGAAGGGCAGCACGAT